>Ga0180085_1000754_pt1 | contig 11131 bp, 7 predicted proteins | sample EasRiv730_16_10D_FD_123013 | JGI IMG/M metagenome (GOLD analysis project Ga0180085, IMG submission 123013) | Soil microbial communities from meander-bound floodplain in the East River, Colorado, USA - East River metaG ERMLT730_16_10D | ecosystem: Environmental > Terrestrial > Soil > Floodplain ... | reverse complement strand
CGAGGAGCGCACGCATGTATGTCGGCGCGAGGCGCGTCCGGTTGCCTTCGTTCTTCTTGTCGCGGTTCTCGGCCTCTTCCGTGTCCGGATAGAGAGCGACCGCGAGATCGATGAAGCTGTCCTTCGCGCCCCGCAGCTCCACAGTCGACTTGTCGAGGAGCGCGAGGCGCGCATCGGCATCGGCGAGACGCGTGCCCGCGTAGAGACGGGCGAGGAACTCGTCGATCGCGCGCGCCGCATCGGCCTCGCCCATGCGGCTCTGCAGGCCCGCCGCCGCGTCGAGCGCCGCGATCCGGGAGCCCTCGGGAAGGCTCGCCGCCTCCAGGAGGTTGTAGCGGAACACCACCCGGTCCGCCGTCAGGTCGAGCGACTTCTGCAGGCGCTCCTGGCGCTCACGGATGCGCGGCCAATTGCGCTCCTGGTAGGCGGGCTCCCGATCGAGATCCGGCTTGGCGCGCTCGAGCGACAGCCTGTGGACCGTCCGAGCCGCCGAGAGCAGCGACGACCCACCGGCGACGTCGTCGAGCACCGCGTCGCGCAGCCGGGTCCGGTTCTCTTCGGCGACGATCGCGTCGAGCGCTTCGAGTACGCCGCCGAACTCCCTCTGTCGCGCGGGGTCCGCGGCGATCCACGTCGTGAGGGCCCGCTCGCGCGCCTGCTTGGCCTCGAGCAGATGCGCGTCGACGAGCCCCTTCAGCTTGCCACGGTTGTTGGTGAGGCCGTTGTTCAGCCCGCGCACTCGGTTGGCGACCTTGATCCGGATGTCGGGGTCGTCCTTCGAGACGGCCTCCAGCAGGGCGATCTGATCCTCCGCGCGCTCGATCGACCGCGGAAGCGACCACTCCACCATCCGCCGGATCTCCTCATAGGTCTCGTGCCGGCGCGTGAAGCCCGGATAGCCCGTGACGACGATCCAATCGCCCGGGCCGGCGCCCTGCGGATCGAGCTTGAGCCAGCGCTTGGGGTGGTACGGGACGTTGTCCTTCGCGTGTTGCGCGGGCTTGCCGTCCTTCCCGAGGTACGCCCGGTAGAAGCCGAAGTCGCCGGTGTGCCGCGGCCAGCGCCAGTTGTCCGCCTCCCCGCCGAAATTGCCGATCCCCTCCGCGGGCGTGTACACGAGCCGGATGTCGTGGAGCTCGAGCTGGGCGATCTCGAAGTATCGGTTCCCCTCGAAGAAGCTGGCCACGCGGCACCGCATCCCGTCCTTCTCGCACGCCTTGACGCGCTCCTTGGAGCGCCGCTCGATGGCGTCGTAGCGCTTCCGATCGTCGAGCTTCGGATCGAGGTCCCCGGTGATCTCCTGCGTGACGTCCTTCATCGACACCGTGATCGAGGCGCGGCTGCCCGGACCCGCCCATAGCTCGTCCTCGTGCGTCCTTGCGACGTAACCCTGAACGAGCAGGTCGCGCTCGGGCGTCGCGTTGTATTGCAGCGCGCCCGTCACGCAGTGCTGGTTCGTGACGATGAGCCCGTCAGGCGAGACGAACGACGCGCTGCAGCCGCCCAGGGACACGACGGCACCCATCGGGGACCCCGCGAGGTCCGCGAAGGCCTTGGCGTCGCCACGGAAGCCGCGCGCCACGAGCTGCTTCTGGATTTCGGGGATCTGCTGCGGCATCCACATCCCCTCCTCGGCGAGGGCGGGCCCATGCAGACAGAGGATGGCGAGAGGGACGATCGGAAGGAGTATCCGCGCAGTCATGGCAAGCCTCCGTGGCACAAGACGGATGATACGCCGGTCCGGCCGTGGACGATCCTCAACGACCCGTCATTTTCTCCAGCTTCTCCGGATAGCGATCCCCTTGCACCTTGATCTCTGACGCGGCGCGATCGATCTCGCTCCGATCTTCGGACGCAAGCTCGACCGCCGCCGCTCCGATGTTCTCGTCCAGTCGCTCCAGCTTTCGGGTGCCAGGGATCGGCACGATCCACGGTTTCTGGGCCAGGAGCCAGGCGAGCGCGATCTGCGCGGGCGTCGCCTTCTTCCGCTGTGCGATCTGGCCCAGGGCATCGACGAGGGCCTGATTCGCCTTCCGCGCCTCCGGCGTGAAGCGCGGGAGGTTGTTGCGGAAGTCGGCACGATCGAACGTCGTGCTCTCGTCGATCTTTCCCGTGAGGAAGCCCCGACCCAGCGGACTGTAGGGAACGAAGCCGATTCCGAGCTCCTCGAGAGTCGGCAGCACCTCCGCTTCGGGGCCCCTCGTCCACAGCGAGTATTCGCTCTGGACCGCAGTGACCGGCTGAACCGCGTGGGCGCGACGGATCGTTTGCGCTCCTGCTTCGGACAGCCCGAAGTGCTTGACCTTTCCGGCCTGAATCAGGTCCTTCACCGCGCCCGCCACGTCTTCGATCGGCACCTCCGGGTCGACACGGTGTTGATAGAGGAGGTCGATCGCCTCGACCTTGAGTCGCTCGAGCGAGGCCTCGGCGACCTCCTTGATGTGCTCGGGCCGGCTGTCCAGGCCCACCCACTGCGGCCCCCCGTTCGGATCGAGTGCGAACCCGAACTTGGTGGCGATCACCACCTGCCCGCGGAACGGAGCCAGGGCTTCGCCCACGAGCTCTTCGTTCGTGAACGGGCCGTAGACCTCGGCGGTGTCGAAGAAGGTGACGCCGCGTTCGACGGCCGCCCGAAGCATGGAGATCATCGCCGGTCTATCCGCGGCCGGACCGTAGCCGAAGCTCATTCCCATGCAACCGAGCCCGATCGCCGACACTTCCAGATTGCTCTTGCCGAGCTTGCGCTTCTGCACGGCTCCTCCCTCGAGGTCGCGTCCCTCGACTTCCTACGCAGCCGGCCCGCCTCCTCTACTTGAGCGAGGCCATGTCGACGACGAAGCGGTACTTCACATCGCCTTTCAGCATCCGGTCGAAGGCTTCGTTGATCCTCTGGATGGGAATCACCTCGACGTCGGCCGTGATCCCGTGCTCGGCGCAGAAATCCAGCATCTCCTGGGTCTCCCGGATGCCGCCGATCAGCGAGCCCGCGAGCCGCTTGCGCCCGAAGATCAGGCTGAAGACCCCCACCGGCGCCGGAGTCTCCGGCGCTCCCACGAGCGTCATCGTGCTGTTCCGCTTCAGGAGGTCGAGATACGCGGTGTAGTCGTGCGTGGCCGACACGGTGTCCAGGATGAAGTCGAAGCTGCCGAGGTGCTTCTGCATCTCCGCGGCGTTCTTCGAGACCACCACGTCGTGGGCGCCCAGCCGGACCGCGTCCTCCACCTTGCCGGGCGACGTCGTGAACACGACGACCCTCGCGCCGAACGCGTTGGCGAACTTGACGGCCATGTGCCCCAAGCCCCCGAGTCCGACCACGCCGACCTTCTGTCCTTTGCTCACGTTCCAGTGCCGCAGAGGCGAATAGGTGGTGATGCCGGCGCAGAGGAGCGGCGCGCTCCCGGCCAGATCCAGCCGGTCCGACACCCGCAGCGCGAAGGCTTCATCGACGACGAGGCCCTCGGAGTAGCCGCCGTAGGTGACGCCGCCGAGATGCGAGTCGGGAGAGTTGTACGTGAAGGTCGCCGAGCCCTCGCAGAACTGCTCCTGACCCTCCCGGCACGCGGAGCAAGTGCGGCACGAGTCGACCAGACAGCCCACCGCCGCCAGGTCGCCTTCCTTGAATCCGTGGACGGCGCCGCCCACCTTCGTCACCCGGCCGACGATCTCGTGGCCTGGGACGCACGGATAGACGGTCGGCATGGCCTTCTCCCACTCGTTTCGAACCTGGTGCAGGTCGGAGTGGCAGACCCCGCAGTAGAGAACTTCCACCTGCAAGTCCCGCGGCCGCGGTTCGCGGCGCCGAATCGTGGCCGGCGCGAGCCGCGAGCTCGCGGACGCGGCCGCGTAGGCTCTTGTCTCATGCGTCCTTGCCGCCGCTGCGGCGATCTCCGCCGACATCGTCTTGGTCGTGTCGCTCATCACCGTCCTCCGTTTGAGTTCGATCCCGTCCTCTCCCTCGAGTCCGGTCATTAGCAGGGCGAAGCGTACACTATCTCTCGCACCCGACTCGAGACCAGGAAGGCGCAGGCGTTACGCCAGCGGTCCGTGGTCCGCCGACGGCGAAGACACTGACGACTACTTCGGCTGGTTCCTATCGACTGGGGGCGACGTGAACGGAGTCGGTCACTCGGGCGATCTGGGCCATGATCCAGGTGTACTGGAAGTCGCCCAAGAGCCCGTCTGTAGGTCGAGGAATCGTCGCGGAGTTGCGACTTCGGTTCCTTCGTAACGCCAAGCCCGAAGCGGCTCCAGGCGAGGAATCACGATTGCGATTTCGCGTGGCCTTTGCCCTGCGACGCCTTCTTCACTTTCTGTTCGTGCTTCTGCTTGGATTTGGCCGTGGATTCCATGTAATCCAGGGAACCCTTTGCGTCTCGTTTCAGCTGATGGAATTCGCTGGACCCGGGCTTGATCCCCAGGCCCTGCGCAATCACGCCCCACCCCTTGCCCTGGTTCTGCTTGAATTCCTCCGCGACGGAGTGAACGGGGCGATGGGTTTCCCTGGCAAGGCCCGTGGCCATGAACAAGTCCGCACCCCCGAGGCCGTACGTGTCCCTGGCTTGTCGGAGCTCCTGCTCCGGGAAGTTGTGCATCGAGCTGAGCCGCCTGACGAAGCCGTCTGGATCGGCGCGGGCTACGGTGTTGAGCTGCTCGAGTGTGGAATCGAGCTTCCTATCGCCGGTATCGAACGACGGATCCATGCCGTAGGCGAGGCCGACCACGAACACTACGCCCACGGATGCCGCCAGCAACTTCTTCATCTCTGCCTCCTCGCACGATGCTCCCCGGTTCACACTAAGCCGCCTGGGGCGGCCCAGCTATGGGGTAAGACCCTACCGAGGCCTGCTGTAGACGCCGCCCGCCGAAGCGCGACCCATGCACGGGCGTCCACGCTGCCGACCCGCCTGGCTGGCAGGAAGCGTCAGTCGCTCGCGCAGGCGACGTTGTCGGGCTGCGTGTTGTGGCACTGCACGGATTCGCTCATGCCCGAGGCCAGGAAGGCGCAGGCGCTGTCCGTCGCGGTGCGGGTGGCCTCCTCGCGGGTTGATCCGTAGGCCGCGCGACACTGCGTGCGGCCGTGGAAGCTGATGCACACCTCGCAGGACTCGCTGTACGCGGTTGAGATGGCGAAGACAACGGCCGCCACGGTGAGCAAGCCAAGCGCCGCCCCGATCGCGACGACCTTCGTCATCGGCGCCTTCATCGGTGAGCCCGCGGGAACGCGATCAGGAGTCGAACCCCGCCTTGCGGCATTGCGCTGTTCTCCTTGGTCATGGTCCGAGTCGGAGGTCTATCGAGCCGAGACGCAACGACTTGCCCCGGACCGACCGAATCGTAATCGAGGATGCGCGCGCGGTCCACACGATGGTCGCAGAGCTGCTCGCTGGTAGCGACGTCGTCAGGAGCGGATTCGCACGTCCCGCCGGGGGAAGGGGATCTCGATCCCGGCCTCGCGGAACAGCGCGTTGACGCGAGCCGTGACATCGCTCTTTGCCCTCACCCAGCCCTCGAAGTCGCTGGTCCAGAAGAGGAGTGAGAAGTCGAGCGCGCTGTCGCCATGGGCCCGGAAGACTGCGAACGGCTCGGGCTGCTCGAGCGTGTTCGGGTGCGAGAGGGCCGCCTCGCGGAGCAGCGACATCACCTTCGCCGGATCGGTGTCGTAGGCGACGCCGATCTGGATCTCGATCCGGCGATTACGGCTGGAGAGGGTCCAGTTGATGAGCTGGTCGGAAACGAGCGTCCCGTTCGGCACGATCACCTCGGCCCCGTCGAAGGTCTCGATCGTGCACGCGCGCACGCCGATCTTCCGGACACGGCCGAGGAGGCCGCCGACCTCCACCGTATCGCCGACCTGGATCGGGCGCTCGAACATGAGGATCAGGCCCGACACGAAGTTGTTCACGATCGTCTGCAGGCCGAAGCCGATCCCGACGCTCAGCGCGCCGAAGACGATGGTCAGGCGGTCGATCGGAATGCCGCCGACCGCGGCAGCGAGCAGAACGCCGATCGTGATCACGCCGTACCGCATGAGCATCGTGAGGGTTTCCGGCACCCCACGTGGCAGGTCGACCCGCGGGTAAACATCGTCCTCGAGTCCGACCCGGATCAGCCGGGAGAGCAGCACGGACGCGTAGATCGCCGCGACGAACACGAGCGCCGTCCCGAACGAGAAGCGGAATGCGCCGATGCCCCATTGCTTGCCGAGGAACTCCTCGGTGGCGCTTCGGAGCACGGAGCCGAAGCCGGCCATCGAGAGCACCTTGACGATCCAGAGCCCGGTTGCCATTGCGTCGATTGCGATCCCGCCGCGCCTGCGAATCAGCTCCTCGTGACGCGCGATCATTCGGAGGGAGCGGCAGGGGGCCGTCGCAAGGAGCAGCGTCAACGTTCCCCGGAGAAGCAACGCGACGGCGTACAGCACCACGGCCGAGTAGGCCGAGCGGACGACGGTGCCCGTCAGGAGCCTCGCGAGCGTGACGTTTCCCAGCACGTTCGAGGTCACGGAGACCGCGAGCGCCAGGAGCCCGATTCGTCCCGCGAATCTCACCGCGTTCCACCACCGGCCCGTGAATGCCTCCGCGGCGCGTGCGCCGGGGACGATCGCCCAGAGGAGCAAGCCGACCGAGAGCAGGGTCATTCCGAGAAGGACGAGGCGCTCGAGGGTCGACCCCGCCCAGGTGAGTTCCCAGATCTTGTCGACTGCGAAGAGTCCAGCAAGAGCCCAGAGCGGAGCCCGCATCCGTGGCTTCACGACCCCCGTCATCACGGCGAGCAACGGAGGAAGCGAGAGCAGCCACAAGGCTTCGTTGAAGGCCAGCGGCGCCCTGGGATGGAACTCTCGGGAAAGGAGGAGGGCAACGAGCCACGCCCCCATGAAAGGCCGGCGGACCACGCTTGCGCAGAGCCTCACGCCGCGCTCGCCCATCGGCCAAGCACCGATGCGACGCTTCAGCCGGAAGAAGATGGCCACGAGCGCGGCAAGGAGGAGCAGCTGGCCTTCGAGCCTCCCTCCGGCCTCGTCCGCATACTGGCGGATGGCGCGGTGGTTATCGGCCAGCGCGGCGCGGAGCTCGGAGACGATCGACTCGCCCTCGGCGGGGCCGGCGAGCGCCTTCCACAACGGCGGACTCTCGATGACGAGGAGGTTCTTCCGCTCCTCCCGCAGGTCCGCGTCGATGGCCTCGAGCGCATCCTCCGCTTCGAACCTCTTGCCGCTGATTCGGTTCTGCAGCAGTAGAATCTCGCCGATCTCCTCCCCGACCACCGCGGCGACTTCCCGGGTCGAGGCAAGAACGCTCGTTGCCCGCTCGACGATCTCCGGCGCGCCCGCGTCGGCGGCGAGTGCGCTCGCCGTGGCGTTCCAGGTCGCCTCGAGAGCGCGGATCTCCGCGTTAGCCTTCGAGAGCGTGTCCAGTCGTCCGCCGATCTTGCCCATCCAGTCCCGCAGCACCTCCGCGTGGTTGCTCCACTCCTGGGACAGGCTGCGGAGGGCCCGCGGCGTCTGCTGGCGTGGCGTCCGCGTGCGGGTCCACTTCGCGAGACGGTCGATCGACTCGAGTCGACTCGGCATGAGCGCGGCGATCGCGGCGCTCTCTCTCGAGCGCATCGCGAGGGACCGGAGCGTGCGGAGACGCGTCTCGGTGGCAATCGCCGCGCTCGGCACATCGGATGCCTCGAGCGCGGCCGGAGGCGCCGCGGCGGGTGCGGCGAGGGCTGCCGGCGTCCCCTGGGCCGAACCGGGCGCCGGCGCCCCGGGTATCACCTTGCCCCCATCGACACACGACACGCCGAGGCAGGCCAGGAGCGCCACCAAGAGTGCCGGCGGTGGACGGCGGGCGCGCTCGATGTTCTTCAAGAGCCGTTCTCCGAGAGGACGATCACCGGGGGACGGTGATTCTAACAGCCGCTCGGGACCCGTCGGGCGGGGGCTTCCTTGGTCAATGCTTCAGGTCCCAGCCCTTGAGTTTCTTCGCCGCCGTGCCGAACGGGCCGAGCTGGTAGACGGCCGCGCCCGCGGGCGAGAAGCGGAACGACTCGAACGGCTCGGCCAGCATCTTGTCGAGGTATTCCTTGGGGGCTGCGCCGGTCGAGACGTGCGGGTTGAAATGCTGACCCGCGTATTTCGGAACGTACGCCGCGACGTATTCGATCATACCTGCGTCCATGGCGGGATCGTCGTGGGAAGCGGTAAACGCGGCGATGGGGCCGCGCTCGACCATGAAGGGTGAGACGGCGGCAATGATGTCGGCTTGCAGCTCGAGGATCTGAGGCGACGGCTTCGCGCAAATGCCCGCGACTCCGACCGCGCCGGCGGGGGCGTAGTAGTACTTGAAGGCTTCGAGCCGCATGTCGTTGGCGTTCGAGCCGGCGATCACCCTGCCTGCGGCCGCATAGACCTGGTCGAGATCCGCCGTGCGGACGAAGGCCTGGAGCATCGTGATGTGCGGACGGTGCGCCGCGTCCAGGGCGAATGTCTTCGGGTTGACCTCGAGCAGGCGGGCGTTGTTGGCCTCGGCATGGCGGAGCATCGTGGCGTCCGGCTCCAGCAGGATGTCGATCGCCGTGACCGCGGACTGCGGGGCCGGATAGACCTGCTTCCAATCGTCCTTCATGCTCACGACGGTCCACCCGTCCTGCTTGGCGTGCGCGTCGAGAGCCGGCGTGAAGGTGCCCGACTTGACGTCGGGCAATCCGCGCGCGGGACCGTAGGCGAACTCGCGCGCCGCGTCGTCGTGCAGCACGAGCAGCTCGAAGCGGGCTCCACCGCCCCCCTGCGTGTACTCCAGCATCTGCTGATCGCCCGTGGAGTTCCCGAACGCGGCGACGGGCCGCCGGCCGATATGCTCGTGGATGCCGATCGGCTTGCCGGCCTTGTCGTCGATGAAGTTCACTTCCGGAAGACGGACGATCACCGGCTTGCCGTCCCGCATCTCGAACTTCGTCTTGACGCTGCTGCCGACGACGTGCTCCGGCGGGATGCCGTACACCCTCTCCGTCCACGGGCGCATGAACTCGATGCCGCCCCCGGAGACGATGAAGGTCTTGAAGCCGTTCGCGCGCAGGTAGGCGAGCAGCTCGAGCATCGGCTGATAGACCATGTCGGTGAAGAGCCTGCCGGTCTTCGGATGCTTCGCCGTCGCGATCCAGTCCGTCACGGTCTGCTCGAACTCCGCCGCGGTCATGCCCGCGTGCGTGGCCATGACCAGCTCGAGGAGCGCGCGCTCGCCACCGGCGAGCGCCGTCTTCATGTCGCCCTTCAGGAGCGAAGCGAATGGCTCCTTGTCCTTCCATTCTGGATGCTGCGGCGCGAGCGCCTTCACACGGTCGACCACGAAGTAGAGCTGCACGGGCATCGGCTGCTCGCACCACAGCGTGCCGTCGTTGTCGAACACGGCGATGCGCTCGGGAACCGGGATGAAATCCGGCGAGCCGGGCTTCGTGACCTTCTCGACGAAGGCGACAATCGCCTTCTTCGGGACGGTGTCGTTCCAGGACGGCAGAGGATCGGCGGCCTGGAGCGTCGTGGCGAAAGCGCTCGAGAACGCGAGCGCCCCCGCGATGATGCTCGATGCTGACATCGGGCTACTTCGACCCGCTGCCTTCCTGCATCTTCCGAAGAACGTCATCCAGGTTGAAGCTGTCCGCCTTCTGCCGCTCGGGAATTCCTTGAAGGTCGCCAGGAACTGGCCCAAATGAGCGCAGCTAGCTTTCCTCGTCTCGCGAATCGGCCAGAACACTCTCATGCGTACTGCACCGTTGTCAATCAGGACCTCGCTCGGGCGCAAGGATCCGCCCACCCGCGGCGATGGTCTACTGTCAGAACTGACAGGTGCCTAGAATCTACGGACCTTGTATTCCTGCGCTGCAATGACAGGACCCATCGCACGAGGATTGGGCGCTGCGGAGGGTAAGCCCATGAACCGAGACGCCACGACCCGGGTCCTCTTCGTGATCTTGCTTCTCTTGGTGCTCGTGTCCGCGTACCGCGTGATCGCGCCTTTCCTGGCCGGGTTCGCTTGGGCAGCCGTCCTCGTCGCGGCATTCCACCCGTTTCACGAGCGCCTCGCGCGCGTCTTTGGAGGGCGGCAAGGAGCGGCCACCGCGGCCGTCACGCTGCTCGTCGCCGCGTTCGTGGTAGTCCCCCTCGTGGCGGCGGCGGTGGAGGCCTTGCAGGGGGCGAATGCAGCGATCCATTGGATCGTGACGAACCACCAGAGCGGCGGAACGGATCTCGGACTGCGCGACCGCTGGCCGTGGATCGAGGACGCGATCGAACAGGCAAGAGCGCTGCTCGGACTCGATACCATCGATCTGAAGGCCATGGCGATTTCCGAACTCGAAAAGCTTGGGCGGCTCGTCGCCGCCAAGGGCCCCGCGCTCGTCGGCGGCGCATTCGGCCTGGTTTTCTCGTTCGGGGTGATGCTCGTCGCCATGCCGATCCTCTTCGCGAACGGGGAGCGCCTCTCTCAGAGCGTCGCCGAAGCGCTGCCGATTCCCGCTGCGGATGCCAGGAGGATCGTCTCAGAACTGACGCAGATGACGCGGTCCGTGTTCATGAGTGTGGGGCTGACCGCAGCGGCGCAAGCGGCGCTCGGGGGCCTCGCGCTACTCGTCCTCGGGGTACCCCACGTCGTGCCGCTGACCGCCGTGATGTTCTTCTTCGCGCTGGTGCCCGGGGGCACGGCCATCGTGTGGGTTCCCGCCGCGATCTGGCTCGCGGCCATCGGCCATCCATGGAAGGCGATCGTGCTGGTGGCTTGGGGCGCCGGTGTCGTGTCGACGATCGACAACGTGCTGCGTCCGCTTCTCGCCGGGAAGGGAGTCAAGCTTCCTGGCGGAGCGCTGTTCCTCGGGATGTTCGGCGGGATGGTCGCGTTCGGCCTCTTCGGTTTGTTCCTCGGACCGATCGTGCTGTACTTGACGCGCGAGCTCCTGGCGATCCTCCGGCGCGACACGCACGGTGCGCCGGCGACCGAGACCTCGGACGGCCAATGAGACTGCGCTTCGAGGAGGCGACGATGAAGAATCGACGTGGTGTGGCGTTGCTGGCGGCGGTCCTCGGGGCGGCCGGGACCGGCACGGCACGGGCCGAGCTGCCGGGCGACGTGCCGGACAAGGTGCGCATCGCCAT
>Ga0180085_1000752_pt1 | contig 11163 bp, 7 predicted proteins | sample EasRiv730_16_10D_FD_123013 | JGI IMG/M metagenome (GOLD analysis project Ga0180085, IMG submission 123013) | Soil microbial communities from meander-bound floodplain in the East River, Colorado, USA - East River metaG ERMLT730_16_10D | ecosystem: Environmental > Terrestrial > Soil > Floodplain ... | reverse complement strand
TCGAATTAACAAGGCCATCCCAGCCGCTCTTGAACTGATGGTTCCATTGCCGAACCGGCCTGGGCAGGTGCAGAACCTCGTTTCGAACGCCAGCCAAGCCAATGACCGCGACTTGTTCAATTTCCGCTGGGACTACAACCTGAATTCGACCAATAGCTTTTTTGTCCGATACAGCCGTCAGGACGCGACTCTGATCAACCCCAACGCGATCATTGGTGTATCTGATGTCAGCGTGTTCGACGTCACCAACTACGGTGGGAGCTGGGTCCATATTTTCAGCCCGGCTTCGACCCTTGAAGTCGGCTTCGGTACCAATAAGCCCGGCGACGGGAACTTGGGAACCAAACCCATCACTCGCGCCGAGTATTTTGCTCGCACAGGTATGCGAATGTACCAAGCCGACGTCTTCAGCGACCCGCTTGTCAACATCACTCTTGGCGCTTACAGCATCCCGAGTGCCAGCGGCGGCGTCAGCGGCGACAAGATTTGGCAATGGCGCGGAAATATGTCGCTGATCCGAGGCAAGCACTCGCTTAAGTTCGGGGGCCAGTACCACTACCGCAACTTCTATACGAACACGGCGAACCCGATGAACGGCGACGCCACCTTTAACGGCCAAATTACAAACTTCCCAATGGCCGACGCTCTGTTGGGTTACCCCAGCGAAGTGCGTCGCGGCGCGGGCAACACCTTGACGGACAGCATCAGCCACTACTACCTCGCCCATATTCAAGACGATTGGCGAGTGAGTTCGAATTTGACCGTGAACTTCGGCTTGACGTATCAGATGGGCACCCGCCCTTATGACAAGACGGATCGTCTGGGCAACCTCTGGGTGCGCAAGGATCCCGCCTCAGGCAAAGTCGTCGGAGATTTGATGTGGGCGACCACCAACCCAGAACCCGATCCGAAAACCGGCAAGCTCAACTCACCGGCCAGCACTTTTGGTTTCGGTCGGGCGCTGGTCCAAAGCGATTACAACGACTTTGGCCCGCGACTGGGCATTGCTTACAAGCTCGGGCAGAAAACCGTTATTCGTTCCGGTTTCGGTATGTTCTACAACTCCACCTTTGTGCAGGAGCTGCAGGACCTGCGTAAGTTCTGGCCCTTCACGGTTCAGCAGGTCTTCAGTCCGAACCGAGGCGGGCTCGACTTGTTGATCACTGACGCGGGTCCGAGTTTTCAGAATACCACCGCCATCGGCGGCTGGCCTCAGAATCCGGAGAATCGGTCACCGTACACCATGCAGTGGAACCTGTTCATTCAGCGTGAACTGATGAACAATCTGTCGCTGGACATCGGCTACGTGGGCTCTGGCAGCCGCAAGCAGATCGGCTATTCGCCCTTCAATACCGCGTTGACTCCTGGCCCAGGGGCCATCGGGCCCCGCCGTCTGCTACCGGAATTTGGCGATCTCGACGGCGGCTCTAACGCCTACAACGGCACTTACAATAGTCTGCAGGTCACGTTGCTCAAGCGCTACTCAAATGGTCTGCAGTTCAACATGAACTATGCGTGGCAGAAAGCACTCGACGGCCAGTCTTCGCTCGCAGAGGTGAAGGTGCAAAACCCGTTTGATCGCCGGCAGGACTACTCCCGGTCGAGTTGGGACGTTAACCACGTCTTCAGTTTCGCCTATGTATACGAGCTGCCCTTCGGCAAAGGACGAAAGTTCGGAGCCAACTGGGCGAAGGCGGGAGATCTGCTGCTGGGCGGCTGGGCGCTGGAAGGCATAACGCGCCTCGAGAGCGCACCGCCGCTACTAATTTCGACCGGTGTCGATCGAGCCAACACGGGCCGTTCGACGCAGCGTCCCAACCTGGTAGGCGATCCTAACGCCGGTCCCAAGACACCGGATGAGTGGTTCAATAAGTCTGCCTTCGTGCTGCCAGAGCTCTACACGTTTGGCAACGCGGGCGCCTACATCACCAACGCCGACGGCATTGTAACAATTGACGTGGCCGTGGCTAAGAAGTTCCCAATTCGCGAAAAGCACGCGATCGAGTTCCGTACCGAATTTTTCAATATGCCCAACACCGTCAACTTTGGCGATCCGACGACCGCGATGAACAACGCAAACTTTGGCCGCATAACCAGCCAGCGAACGCCACCACGTCAGATTCAGTTCGGCCTGCGATACCGTTTCTGAACGTTCTTACCACGGGCGGCCTGGCTTGCCTCACCTGCGCAAGCCAGGCCGCCTTTGCCTGCCAGCTACAACTCGCGCTCAGTTGGTACCTTTCAAGGGGAATGCAGCATGCTCGCCGAGCCATCACGTCGTTCACTGCTTAAGCTCGGAGTGTATGCGACTGCTGGGCATATTTTGTCTCGAAGAGCGGCTGGCAAACTCCTTTTGGGAAAGGCCACCAGCCACAATTGGCAACTCGGTGCCAATACAGCCATTCAAGGCTACGGCCTGATCCAGGCGATTCATACGCTGCGCGAGCTTGGCTTCAGTGCGATTGAAATACACCCGATGGGTGTGCCAGAACCGCGTGCTGAGAAATTTCCAGGCTTCGAGTTCGACAAACTGGATCACGCCCATCGAAGTGAGATTCGGAAGGCGCTGAGAGGCTTTCAAGCTGTAACAACTCATCTGCCGTACACCGGTCTCGATTATATGTCACCCTCCACCGACGTCCTTGAATCTTCCGTTCGGACGGTCGAGACAGCCATGGAAGCAACTGCGTTCTTCGGAGCCACACTTGCTGTCCTTCATCCGCAACCCCTTCCGGAGGGGACGCTCGATGCCATCTGGCCCCAATTCCTGGATCGGTTCCGGCGTTGGGGCGACCGTGCCCGAAAGCTCGGGTTTCGCATTGCGCTCGAGACGGGCTATCCGCGCTCTGTTCGAGACTTTGTGCGTCTAGTCAAAGAAATTGACCACGATTCGGTCGGCGCAACCATCGACGTGGGGCATCAAAGCCGTTACGCGGAGCTGGTGGCGCGCGTGAAGCCGGAAGATAGAGCCACACCGGTGGGAATCGAAGCCTACAACGAGACTACATTCGCCATTGTCGAGGGGTTGGGCGCCAAAGTGTTTCATTTCCATGTACACGACATCGATCCGGCAACCTGGAAAGAACATCGACCGCTCAGCACAGGATTCGTGGACTATCCCAAACTGTTCCAGCTCCTGCGGCGAATTCACTACCAGGGCATGCTCATCCTTGAGATCAGCGGACCCGGCACGGAGATGAAAAGGCTTCTGGCGGACAACAAACGCCAGCTGGAGGCCTTGGTTTCGAAATCCTAGAAGTTCGGTGGCTTCATCGCTCTCTTGCTGATCAACGCTGCATCCTTTTCCGTTTGCCGGAACGCACCATCAGCCCCCAGGCGTCGCCGGTGCGTCGAGAAGGGACGACGACCCTACTTTTGCTCGATATCGAGGCATGAATATCGAAAACATTTTTGGTACGTGTTGCCCCTAAGCGCCTAAAGGCAATTCATGAGAAGCAATTCCATTCATTCCTTCCGCCTGGGAGCAATCATCTTCATTGCCGTTGTGTGGATCGCAGGTGTTGCGACCGGAGCACAGAACAACCGCGTGCAGCCGCAGCGCTCGTCAACGCACCCCAACATTCTGCTCATCATCACAGACGATCAGGGTTACGGCGATCTTGGTGTGCATGGTAACCCGAAGCTGCGCACTCCGAATCTCGACAGGTTGGCGCGCGAAAGCGTCGTTTTTCAATCCTTTTATGTATCACCCGTGTGCAGCCCAACACGAGCCAGCTTGCTCACCGGCCGCTACAACTACCGCACCGGCGTGGTGGATACCTACCTGGGACGTTCGCTGATGTACCCAGATGAAGTAACGCTGGCGGAGATGCTGTCGACGGTGGGTTATCGCACTGGCATTTACGGCAAATGGCATCTGGGCGATAACTATCCGATGCGCGCCATCGATCAGGGTTTTCAGCAAGCACTCACCCTCAACGGCGGCGGCATCGGCCAACCCTCCGACCCAGCCGGCGGTGAAAGCTATTTCGACCCGATCCTGTTTGCCAACGGCAAACCGCAAAAGATCCCCGGCTATGTGAGTGATGTGATTACCAGCGCAGCGCTGAAGTTCATCGAGCAGAACCGCGACCGGCCTTTCTTCACCTACGTCGCTTTCAATGCGCCGCATACACCGCTCGAGGTTCCGGACAAGTACTATCAGACCTACCGGCAGATGAATCTCAAGCCGACGGATTTCCCAAGTGCGGGACATCCATTTCCGCAGACTTTCGACCCTGAGACCACGGCCCGGATTTACGGAATGGTAGAAAACATTGACGACAACGTGGGCCGGTTGTTGCGAAAGCTGGATGAACTCAAGCTGAGCGAGAACACGATCGTCATCTTTCTAACCGATAACGGACCGCAGCAGCCGCGATACAACGCCGGGATGCTGCAGCGCAAAGGGAGCACTCACGAGGGCGGCATTCGCGTTCCCTGTTTGGTTCGCTGGCCTGGCAAGTTTACCGCCGGGCGCAAAGTGGATCGCATTGCGGCGCACATTGACGTGACCCCTACGCTATTGGAGATTGCCGCGGCCAAGAAACCAGCCGCCGTGAAATTCGATGGCGTTAGCTTGCTGCCGCTACTGAAAGGCGAGGCGGTGAGCTGGCCTGACCGCACATTATTTTTTCAGTGGCATCGGGGTGACATCCCGGAGTTGTATCGCGCCTTCGCCGCACGTTCGCAGCAATACAAGCTCGTCCAGCCGAACGGCTCGGGTGATGGTCAAGTGCCTGCCGTTCGAGAGTTCAAACTCTACGACACGGCGCGTGATCCTTTTGAAATGCACGACATCGCCGCAGAAAAGCCCGAAGTTGTGGCGCGCCTGAAGCGCGATTACGAGAAGTGGTTCAAAGATGTGACGAGCGGGCGTGATTACACCAGCCCGTCGCGTATCGTGCTAGGGGCGCCGCAGGCCAACCCGGTGCGGTTGACACGACAGGACTGGCGGGGTCCGCAGGCGGGATGGACACCTCAGAGTCTCGGGCACTGGGAAGTGAATGTCGCGCGGCACGGCGCGTATGAAATCACTGCCCGATTGAACGAGATCGACCAGCCGGCAATCGTTCATTTCGAGTTGGGCCAGGTGAGGATGCAACAGGAGGTGCCTGCGAAAGCAACTCGCGTGGTGTTCAACAATGTGCGCCTGCCCTCAGGCGCGGGGCGGCTCGAATGCGTCGTTGACCAAGCGGGCGTGAAAACCGGCGTGCGGGATGTCGAGATCAAGCGCATTGGTAATCAATAGAAGGCCAAAGCGTGCACGTGCGAGCGGTTGAATCCGCGCTCGATCAGCGTAACCGCTGGAGAGAAGCCACGTCCAGGATTGTCGTCATTCCCGCGAAAGCGGGAATCCAGGATTTCTTGACCTCCGGGCTAGATTCCCGCTTTCGCGGGAATGACGAGGTTACGAAATAGTCGAGTAGTGTTCTGTCACCGGACAGCTGTGCGCCGTGTCGAATCGCGTAGGACAAGTTTTGGCTCGAGAAGAATCGTCTCTGGACGAAGCGGTGTCTTCGATTCCAGCTGTGTTAGGGCCAATTTCGCTGCCCTCTCGCCGATCGCGGCGCTGTTCTGGTCGATGGTTGAAAGTGGTACGCGCAGCCGATCGGAATGTCTGACGTTCCCACATCCTATGATCGCAATATCCTCCGGGATTCTCAGCCCCGCGTCCAGAACCGCTTTCATGGCGCCAAAAGCGATTGGGTCATTGTGACAAAATACACCATCAGGAGCGGGGTTCAGCTTGAGCAAGCTTCTCATCATGTCATAGCCGATCACGTCACCAGAGTCATCCGCGTAGGGCTCACTTAAATAGTACTCAGACGGGACCTGGATGCCGTGGCGATTCAGGGAACGACGATATCCTTCAAAGCGGCCAACGGCTGTGCTGATATAGGGCGCTCCAATATGGGCAATGCGCCGACAGCCAATTTCTATCAGATGCTCGGTTGCCATACTGCCAAGGCGCTCGTCATCTAAACCAACGAAATTCGCCGCCAAACCCACAAACTTTCGATCAATCAGAATATAGGGCGTTTTTCGCTCCTCAATGCGACGAAATCCTTCCACTGTCCACTGCGATGACGCGATGAAGAGACAGTCGACACTACGTGCCAGCAACTGATCGATCTCCTGCATCTCGAGCTCGGCATCTTCTTCCGACGAAGAGATCACCAATCCGTAGCCTTTCTTTCTGATCACGCTCGATATGGAGTGCGCCACCTCGGCAAAGAAAGAGTGCAATAGGGTTGGAACCACCAATCCCATCAGGTGAGTCTTTCCCGTTACCAGCGCACGTGCGGCAAGATTCGGCCGATAATTCCGTTCAGCCATTCGCCTCAGCACGCGTTGACGCGTTTCCTCGCTGATGTCCGGGTGGTTTCGCAGCACCTTGGAAACCGTCACCAACGACACACCGAGATCTTGAGCGATGTCTTTCATCCGGACGACCATGGACGAAATTATCCGTCAGTTGGTCTGGCTGTAACAAGCATTTACTTTAGCGTGGGCCAACCACTTAACTTCTGATTTAGTTGGAGTAACTGCCGATTTACTTAATCTTAAGTTAGTGGGCTTGGGGCGGGCATCGTTCACCGGACCTGGCGGAAGGCTAAAGGCGCTATCGATCCTCGTTTTTTTGTGAGTCTCAGGACCGTCGCTTCAAAAAAAGAGACAGGACGCGCAAATCAGCGTTCCTGCCTCTCGGGCTTGTTCGAAAATCTCAGAACATGATCTTTAATCCAAACTGAATCTGGCGTGGAATACCTACAATGCTCGTGATCGTCCCGGCAGGGCCGGTGCCGATTGTGGCGTTGGGTAAGTCGAACTGAGGAGTGTTGAAAGCATTGAAAAACTCTGCTCGAAACTGAACCTTGACTTGTTCTGTGACCTGAAAACTCTTGAAGAGCGAGAAGTCAAAGTTCACCCGGCCCGGACCTTCCAGTATGTTCCTTCCGGCGTTACCAAAAGTGAACTGGGCTGGCGTCCCGAATGCCGTGACATCGAACCACCGTGCCGGACCTGGGTTCTCGATCCTGCCATTGCCAGTTCGGTTTGGGCGGCTGCCGCTTCCCGTGTTAGCTGTTGCCGAAGCCAAGGTCGGTGTGAAAGGGAGCCCGGTTTGCATGGCTGTGCTGCCATTCAGTTGCCAGTCTCCCAGTATCGCATTGACGAGACCGCCCCGATTTAGAAAAGGCCTTCCTTTTCCAAAAGGCAACTGATAGTTCCCGCCTAAGGTGAACCGCTGGCGGTGATGAAATGGAGAGTTTCCCCGGTCTGCCCGGCGGTTGCGCAGATCCTGAGGAACCGGTCCATCGGCACCCCCGCCAAAAGAAGTTCCCACGTTGTCGATCGAATGGCCCCAAGTGTAGGCTCCCAGAAAACCCAACCCGTGCGACAGCCGTTTTTCCGCGCTGAACTGGAAGGAATGATAGGAGCTCAGGCCGTCCGACAATGCATAGGTTATACCCGCCAAGCCTGGACGGACGCCAAAGAATGGGCGGCGTGGGTTGATAGCACCAGCCCCAGGGAACGGAAGGTTGAGATCAACAGTTGTGTCAACGCGCCTCCCAAGGTTGCCAACATAGGAGGCCTTGAACAACAGGCTTGCCGGAGAGACCTCGTGCTCGATGGTAAGGTTGAACTTCATAGCCGGGCTTGTAGTTCGGATTAATACCGATTACGGCGCCGCTCGGATTATCCGCAGCGGCGAATGTCAAACTGCTCCCAATCCTGCTTCTTGGTTGGATTGGTTATGTTGTTGTTGACGAGCGCTGAGGACGTGGGAAGCGGATATGCCTTGATGAGCTTCGCCGTTACCGGGTCCCAGCGACTGGACGGGATGATGTTGCCAACAAAGGGATCACGAATAAACGCCGCTGGGTTGTCAGGGTTCTGTCGGGTGGTGAACGGATCGTACCGCTCGCTGGCCTGTCAATGAGTTTTGACAGCGAAGAAGACCATTGAATCAATGGTTCAATGGGTCGGGCTTTTGATCAGCTAACCTCGAAATGGTGCTGAAGGAAAGCCCTTCCCGGTTCAGGAAGTAGAGCCCGGTCAGGATGACTGGGATCATTGAGACGAGATAGCTGCCATTGCTAATGCCGGCAACCTGCGACTGCGGATCGTGGGCGGAAAGATAACGGGCAAAGAAATTAACCAAAGCCAAATCCATGAAGAACTGGAAGCCACCCGCACCACCAGGGGTAGGGATGGCAACACCAACCACCGTGATCGCCATCAGGAATAGCGAGCCGACGAAAGGAAAGTGATCCAGGTAGGCCAGCATGAAACACCATAACTGCAGAGTAATGACCAGCCAGATCGCCACCGACAGCAGGACCGATTGAAACAAAACACCCCCTTGCTGCAGACCGCGAAACCCATCGAGAAAAGGCGACAGGATGGAGCGTAACCTGGCTGGAAGACGCTCCTGCCATTGGTTGCTTCGCAAGAGCAGCGCCAACACAGCGAAGCCGAGACAGAGAACGATAAATCCTTTCAAAGAGTAGGACCGAATTCTGAGCATCACTTCCTGCCCACGTTCTGAGTTCGGAGCATACCAATGAGAGAAGAAGGACATGTAGATTCCGAAAATGACGACCACGGTCATCATGTCCAGAATCCTTTCGAGCAGCGAGGCGGCAATGACGGAAGCTGCGGAAACTCTTTCCTTGCTGGCAAGCAAGAACGATGCTGCCACTTCGCCTGCACGCGGAGGAATAACGTTGACGGTATATTTGATGAGCGTGACCGAAAAGAGGTTCTTCAGGGAAATGCCGCGCTTAACGGGGGTAAGCAACACCCCCCAGCGAACTGCGCGCAGCAGCATGTGCAAAGCGACAAAGCCCAGCCCCGCCAGCATGAAATGCGGGCGCCCCTGAATCATGACTCGCCCGGCAAGCCCCCAATCCGGCACGCCTCGATAGATCAGATACCCCACCAGAACCGTCAGCGCCAGACTGATGCCAAGCTGAGAGAATTTCTTCATTCAGGAAGGAACTAATGAGTGCTGAGGAAAGGAAAGTGATGAGTGCTGACTGAGTGCCGAGTACTGAGTACCGAGTGCTTAGTGCTGAGTTTCCTTGAGAAGTTCAAAGTAGCGTGACACTCCTGAATGTCTTTGCCTTACGCGTAAACGTTCATATGGATCGGCTACCATCACGCCCAACACGGGAAAGCTCAGTACTCAGCACTCCAGTACTCAGTACTTTCTCATCACTCAGCACCCAGTACTGAGCACTGATTATGTGAATGAACGCCGAAACAGTCCCTCAACGGCCTTGCGCCCGCTCTCCTCGAGAAAGCGTGTGCCCGTTCCGGTGAAATGAATGTGCTGGATGACCGGTTCGTCACTCTTTTTCCGTTCAATCCAACTGCCTTCGTTCCAGGCAAACCATTGGCTGCGTTCCTGATCGAAGACGTGGAGCGGCTTGTTGCAGAGCTTGGCGAATTCGGCGCCCCACCCCGTGCCTCCCTTTACGGTTTTGTCGTCCAGGATCTTGCCAATGACGTAAATCTCCTGCCCGTTGTTGATCTGATGCCAAATGCTCTGGAGGATCCTCCGGAATACCGGACTGTCGGTATAACGGCGATTCATCAGGCGGGACAAGTACTCCATGCTTACGTCGCCTGCCTTCAACTCCTCATGGTTCAGCACGCGCAAGCCGCGATGCCGCAAAATCTTATGGCCTTCAAACGTAAAGTTGACCTCTTCAATTCCAAACCGTTCTGCATTGATCCCGAACTCGGCCTCGGCTCCCTGAGCGCCCCCACTGAACAGGATGCAGTCTTCCTTTGTCATGTGTGGTCCTTTCGACAATAACACCCGGAAGTCCGAACGAACTTTCACAGCTCCGACGGCATTAGCAAAGCAGAGAAGCTATCACGCTGAGATGAATTTCTCAAGAACGGGCAGTAGGGTGATTGGCACAACGAGGGGGGTGTTATCGGTTACCATTCCAAATCAGGCGAGCGATCCTCCATCCTGTGTCAGGGCGGCGAACCAAGACCACGAGATACTTGTAGTTCTCATTGCTGGCGGTTACTACCAGTAGGTCTCCGACATGTGCCCAGTCTCGCAGCTCACCGCCGACTTCAAGTTTCTCCGCACCGTTGGGTTTGGAACCGGGGTTGTCAAAGAAGGCCTGATAACGTGATTTGATCGCTTCGGGACCAACCGCAGCAGGCACATTGGGCGGCAGCAACACCACGTTCCGTCCACTGAACAGGCTTGCGATCGCGGCCGCATCCCTGGCCTTGTAGGCGGAAGAATATCTCTCACACAAAGCGGTGATCTCGCTCTCTCCTTCGGACTCCCCCGGCGCCGCAACCAGGAGAGCGGCCCCAGCGCTGGTCGCGGCCAAAAGCGCTGCCAATGCCATAACCGAAAGATGTTTCATTGAGATTCTCCTTACCTCGAGTTGGCTACTCTAGAGGTTAATACGAGAATTCTGCCGCGACTGTTGATCCTGTTTCGTTGCGATTCCGGCCAGATTCACCTCGCCTACCCGCTCTTGCCACTCGAAGGATGCCGGGGGCTGGCAACCCGCCCACTTGGTTTTGCGAACCAACTCGGCCCTCCTATTGGCGGCACGGTGCTGGTCGGTGTCGTCATACCAGGCCGGGCGCGAAGAACCACACCCTAGAGTCTCGAGTCGCTGGCGCTCGATTCCATGGGCCACCAGCCAATTCGCTACTGAGGCCGCACGATTTTCTGAGAGTTGTGGTGCCTTCGCCTCTGTCGAATCAGCATGTGCCTTGACCAACAGCACGAGACCACGATCGTGCTGCAACTCCGCCAGAACGGTTTTGAGAGCTGCCTCCGATTCGTGGGTAAAAGACGTGGCGCCCTCGGCAAAGCGAATCCTTCCTCCACGGAACGGAAGGGTCTCATCCTGCAATTTCTGCCGGCGCTTCAGCTCGAGGCCGAAGGCAGAGTTCGGGTCGATGTGGAGCGGAACATTTGAGAACGCATTCGAGGAGAGATACAGAACCACATCCACGTCATCCTGGAGGTGGCCTAAAGATAGCGCGAACCCAATGTCCCTTACATCGGCCCACCCAAGCCAGGTGCCGCGGACTTCAGTTGCAGACGGAACGGGCCAGCCACGGATGCGGGACGCGAAAGCTGGTTTGATACGAGTGAGATCAACGGCC
>Ga0180085_1000751_pt1 | contig 11166 bp, 6 predicted proteins | sample EasRiv730_16_10D_FD_123013 | JGI IMG/M metagenome (GOLD analysis project Ga0180085, IMG submission 123013) | Soil microbial communities from meander-bound floodplain in the East River, Colorado, USA - East River metaG ERMLT730_16_10D | ecosystem: Environmental > Terrestrial > Soil > Floodplain ... | reverse complement strand
GTTCAACATGATCAGGCAGCCCGCTGAGGCCAGCCAGCAGGGAGAGAGGCACTCGTGAGAACAGCGGTCCGACTTCTTCACTGATGAATTGGCAAGACAATCCGTACCACCGTCCCCTGACCTGAAGAACTTTGGATGCTGATATCGCCTCCACACTCGCGGACGATCTGCCGAGAGCTGAAGAGCCCCCAGTTACCGGTGGACACGCGTCCCTCCCGAACCCTGAAGGCTGGGTCAAAAACATGGCTTAGTTCTTCTGACGAGATACCGCGGCCTCCATTCTGGAAAACGATCTCCACGGACCCGAGAAGCCGGCGCGTGCTTATCTTCACGGTCCCAGTAGCGCCTGAAGCGTCGATTGCGTTTTGCAGGAGATTGGAAAACACCGCACTCATCTGCTGCGGTCGAATTGAGAGCGCCGGGAGAGGCTGCAAGTCCAATTCTACTGTCGTTGGAGCCTGGGTAGCAGACTTCAGCAGATCGGTCACATCAGTCAGTAGGGCATTCAAATCAGTGGGTAGCGCTTCGTCCCGATCCAGGTTCGTGATGCGTTGCATGCGTAAGACCATTTGGTTCAAACGCTCCACCGCCTTTAGGGCGGTTCTTCGCAGGTCAGCGTCGATGGCTTCCAGCTCCTTCAGCTTGTCAGCTGAAGCCGTCGGCTTTCTTTCTGCCAGAAGGCTGCTCGTTTGAAGGGCATTCTTTAGCGCGCCAAGCGGCGAGTTGAATTCATGGCTCAAGGCAGCAGCAAATCGTCCGATCGAGCCGGCATACTCGGATAGGAGTACTTGCGCTTCTGCACTCCGCAACGCATCGGCGGCCAGCAGCTCGTTCTGGACAAGGTCCAGCTCGAGCTTCAAGCTTTTGCGCTCGTCGAGCGTTTTGATCAGCTCCATCTTTTCAAACACATTGCCTGCTTCCATTGCCAGCTTTTTCAGGATCTTTTCGTCGAGGCCAGAGATGGTCCGCATGTTCCTTGTGCTGTCGAGGTACAGGACACCCCGAACCTGGGCTTCGTTCGAATCCGCCGATAACCACCGTAGCGGCACACAAGCCAGCGAACGCAGATTCAAGGCCACGATGCTCCCTGTTTGTGGGGAATGTGCCCCGGCACCTTCGGGCCTATAGATGAGTTCGCCTTGCGTTGCCACTTCTCGCGCCACGGACTGGCTGGCTCGAAAGTCCGAAAGGGGCAGCCGGCTGCCAGCGGCGTCCAGAGCAACGATGGCTTCGAATCCATCGGCCCTCTTCAAAAGGATACAACCCCTTTCGGCTCCGCTGATCTTCAGAGCCGATCTGACAATGTGCTCAAACCCTTTTCCGGATGAAAACAACTTTTCCCACTGATACTGGAAATCGAGGATCGAAGAAATCTTTGCAAGGTCGGACTGTTCGGCAGAGTCTGGAGGAATGACCGAGGAGAGCGACTTTAGATATCTTTCCAGATCGCTGGGTTCGGAAATCAAAATGGTCGCAGTGAGGCTGTCGTCATCCAGGTAGAATAGTTCGACCCGGCCTTGCCCTAAATTGATTCGGTCACCGGACTGGAGTTGCTGCCTCTCGATTCGACTTCGGTTGACATAGGTGCCGTGAGCCTCGGATAAATTCAGGATCGAGTAGCCCGCTGCACTTTTGATGAGCTTGGCATGCTGGCGGGAAATAAAAGGATAGGCTAAGACGATGTCTGAATCGGTTCTGCGTCCGATGAGAACCTCATCCCTTTCGAGCGCGAACTTGAGTTCCTTGCCATCGGAGTCAACCCATCTAAGATATGCCATTTGTATTTTCTTGAGAGGGCTGAGAGCAGGACCAGGTGCTTTGAAACGCGTTCATCATTTGACTGCTTTCTGGTCGCGCCACTTGCAGGCTAAGTCTCAATGCGGCTTTGCCTGGTCGATGGTCGCTTTTCTGCTGTCGCGGATCTCATTCCGTAGATTTTCTTCCTTCAGAGTCCTCCAACCGCTTGCTTCGCCGCTTTGCTTCCAAAACAGAAGAGATGCTTTTCACCGCGGATGAAAATCATTCCGTCTGAAATTGCAGGCGAAGCATACACGGGTTCACCCACCGAATTCGTCGCTAACACCTCGTGCTTGGGGCCAGCTCTGATGACGAAGGTGTCGCCATCTTCGCTGGTCAGCAGAATCTTGCCGTCTACCGCCACTGGAGAAGCGGTAAACGTCGCAGGCACCGGCACCCGGCCGCCTTCGTAGATGAGCTTGCCCGTTGCAGCATCGAGACAGGTGAGGATTCCTTTGTCAGTCACCAGGTAGACATAGGGACCGTAGAGAATCGACGACGGAACATAGGCCGTTCCCTTGTCATACTGCCACAGGATGTCGGAACCTCCGGTAAGGTCACCGGTCGCGCCCAAACGGATGGCAAATATCTTCTTGGTCGGGTATCCAGCATAGACGAATGCGACACCGTTGCCCGCCAGCGGCGTCCCAATCGCGTTCGCGCCATGACCTTTGGTACGCCACAATTCTTTTCCGGTCTGTGGATCGTACGAAACAATCCACTCATTGCCGCTGGTGACCAATTCAACGCGTCGGGGTGCGCGTGCGATCAACGGGGTAGACCATGTGATTTGAATCTTGCGATCGGTCTTCCAAATCTGCCTTCCGGTCTTGTTGTCGAGCGCCACGATGAACGACTTCTCACCGTTCTCCTCGTCGCACTGCAAAATCACGCGGTCCTCGTAAAGCACGGGGGACGTGCCCGGGCCCATCCCGATGTTGCCCATGTTGCCCGGTGAGGCTTTCCACACTAAGCGCCCGTTGAAGTCGTAGCAGTAAATCCCCTCGCTTCCAAAGTAGGCAAACACACGGCGACCGTCGGTCGTTGGCGTGGGAGAGGCATAGCTTCCCTTGCGGTGTCGATCGTCGTACACGGGTCCTTCGTATGCCGTCCGTTCCCAAAGTATCTTCCCGCTGTCACGATCGAGGCAGATCACCTCCAAAGTGTGGCTGCGGTCGGCGCCCATGCTGTCTGGGTGCCTAAACTCCTCGCCGTTCATGATGTGCTTCGGAGCTTTAGCACCTGGAACCACGGGGCCCTGCAGTTCCGCCGTGAGAAATACGCGATTGCCCCAAATGATGGGCGACGAATGACCGCGCCCGGGGAGTGCTGTCTTCCAGCGCGCACTTTCCGGACTCCATTTCGCAGGCAATCCCCCTTCACTGGAAACACCTGAGCCGTTAGGACCCCGCCACTGCGACCAATGACCACGTGCCGGCGTATCTGCAACCGGTTGCAACGCGACTGCAGATTTCAGACAACCCAATACCAGAGAAAAAGCAACAATCCGTCTCATTCAAAACCTCGAAATCTGGGATGACAAGATTACGGGCTCTCGTGCGGGGGATTATAACCTGCATCTCTTCGTGAATACTGGCTTGAGTTGACGCTCGCCTATCGTTAGATTCAATGCGTGAGGTCATTCATCACTGCCGCGAAAGAACTTCAACCCGGCGGATAGTAGACTGGGGCGGGACTCCAAGCTCGTCGAACGACGCCTGGATTACCGGTTAAGCGGGAATGACGGATCTAGTTTGCAGCAGTTTGGAGTATCATTCCGCTATGCGGTCTTGTGTCCGCGACTTGAGGCTTTGACCTTGACAGAACGCAGACCTCTCTCTATTCTCTAGATACAGTTATAGATTTTGGTCGGCTGTCCATAGACCCCAACTTTCATCGAGGAGACAACATGAAGAGGTTCGCTGCTTTCGTCTTGGCCGCATTACTAATGTCGGGTTTGAACCTGTTTGCCGGTGAGAAAGGCAAGTGGACAGGCTGGCTTTCGGATGCCAAGTGCGCTGCCAACGGGGCAAAGGCCGCCCATAAAGGTTGTTCGATGAAATGCGTCGAAGGTGGTCAGCCTGTTGTGTTCGTTCAAGATAGCGACAAGAAGGTGTTCAAGTTGGATGGAGCAGAGAAAGTAAAGTCGTTGATCGGCGACAAGGTGGTTTTGGAAGGCGCGCTCGACGGCGACACGATCAAGGTGACCTCAGCTGCAAAGGCTGAGTAGTTGCGGGTCGGCGAGGGACGCCGCGCGGTGAAGGTCTCATTACCCTTACCAAAGGGAGAGGCGCAACGCGCCAGGGAGTTGTCTCTCGGGTTTTCCCCAACCCGCCAAGACAACCCCTGAAGGCTCTGCGACGCTGTCGCGGCGCCTTCATTCCCCCTTTTCTAAGGGGGATTTTGGAGGAAACATCCGTGATTCGATTGGACGCTGACAAATCGGTTCATTTTTGCGATGGCTTCACCCGGCGTGATTTTTTGCATGCGGGCACGCTAGCGTTGACGGGGTTCGGACTGACAAACCTCTTCGCGATGAAAGCCCAGGGCGCTGTTCCGAACGACAAGGAACTGAACATCATCCAGCTGTTCCTGGTTGGCGGCCCGAGCCAGTTGGATACCTGGGACATGAAGCCCGATGCGCCGGCTGAGATTCGCGGCCCGTACAAGCCCATCAAGACGAATGTGCCCGGCATGGAGATCTGCGAAATTTTCCCGCGCATGGCAAAGATGGCCGACAAGTATGCGCTCATTCGAAGCCTGTATCATACTGCCGCGGCCGTGCATGACACTGGGCACCAGATGATGCAGACCGGTCGGCTGTTTCAGGGAGGCATCGTTTCCCCAAACTTCGGCTCCGTGATGGCCTACAAGAAGGGCGGTCGTGGCGCCGTTCCACCGCATGTTCTGCTGCCTCGGCCCATTGGAAACACCGGAGGTGGCTTGCCGCATGGCCAGGAGGCCGGCTTCCTGGGGAAGAGCTACGATCCGTTTGTATTAGGTTCAGACCCGTCCGATCCCGGCTTCAAAGTGCCCGACATGCTGCCGCCCGATTACATTTCGTCGCTGCGTACCGACCGGCGCAGGCATTGGCGTCAACTGGTGGACCAATCCGTGAAAGCGTTCGAATCCACTCCGGATGCGAAGCTCTTTGACACGAATTTCAATCAGGCATACGGCTTGATGTCCTCTGTGAAGGCCCGCGAAGCGTTCGAGCTGGAACGAGAGTCCGACAAGATGCGCGACACCTACGGGCGCAATCGGTTCGGCCAGAGTTGCCTGCTGGCTCGCCGTCTCATTGAAGCGGGTGTGCGTTACGTCACCGTCAACATGTTCGAAACCGTGTTTGACGAAATCACCTGGGACATCCACGGCTCGCGCCCATTCAGCCCGATCAGTTGCTACCGCGACCTGGTGGGACCCATGTTCGACAATGCTTTCAGCAGCTTGCTGGAAGACCTGTCACAGCGCGGCTTGCTGGAAAATACGCTCGTGATGGCCACGGGCGAGTTCGGAAGAACGCCAAAGGTAAATCCTGCGGGCGGCCGTGACCACTGGCCGGCTTGCTGGACCTCCATTTTCGCGGGTGGTGGCGTTCAGGGTGGTCAGGTCGTGGGTGCGTCGGATGAAATTGGCGGAGCTCCCAAAGATAGGCCCGTGACTCCGGCAGAGATCGCTGCCACGGTGTATCACCTGATGGGTCTGGATCTGGAAACGTTCCTGCCTGCCCAACTCGGCCGCATTGTGCCTCTGGTTGACAACAACGCCCAGCCCATCAAGGAATTGCTGGCGTAGAGAAACCGTGATTCGTGGTAGGTGGTTCGTGGTTCGATCTCTCCCCCTTGCGCGTAGCGCGCATAAGGGGGAGATCAAGAGGGGGTCGGGTGAGAGGCGCCGATCTCACCTTAGATCGCCATCGGCAGTCAGCGACTTGCTTCCCACCGACCCCGCGGGCCTTCACGATGGGCCTGTATACCCTAAGATGGAGACGAAGAATTCCAATGCTTCTGCAGAAACTTCTGGCTGTTTCTCTTGTCCTTCTGATTGGTCATCCATTGATGGCGGCTGTGCCGCCGTCCAAATCGACCGTTAAACCCTTCCACTCGATCAAGATTTTTCCCTCAGAGATTGTTCTCGGCGGTCGCCGCAGCAGCCAACGGATCGTCGTCCAAGGCTTCTACGCCGATGGCTATTCGGAAGACATCACCGCCAAAGCCAAAGTCGCCATTGGCGACGCCAAGATCGCTCAAGTCGCCTCCGGCGTCATCACGCCACTCGCCAATGGATCCACAGCCGTCTCCGCGACTCTCGGCAGTCTGAGCGCATCAGTTCCCGTGTCCGCTCGCAACATCGACGAGACCTCGAAATGGAGTTTCCGAAATCACGTCATCCCCGTCTTAACGAAGACGGGCTGCAACATGGGCGCCTGCCACGGCGCGGCTGCCGGAAAGAACGGCTTCAAGCTGACGCTTCGCGGCTACGATCCTGACGCTGACTACAAGGTTCTCACCCGCGAAGCGAGCGGGCGACGCATCGCTCCCCAAGATCCCGGCCGCAGTCTGGTGTTGCTGAAGCCCGCGCTGCTCATTCCTCATGCAGGCGGGCGGCGTTTCGGCGTCGACTCGCTTGAATACAAAGTGTTGGCTGAGTGGATTTCCGAAGGAACAACGCCGCCATCTGCTGCAGACCGGCGGATCGAACATATTACCGTTGAGCCGCGTGCGCTGAAGGTGCGCCCCGGCTCCAGGCAGCAGTTGCTGGTGACCGCTCATTTCAACGATGGCTATCGTGAAGACGTCACCGGCTGGGTTCGATTTGAATCAACGAACTCGGGTACCGCGAGCGTTAATGATCGCGGCCTGGTGGAATTGAAGGGCTCAGGCGAAGCAGGCATCACCACCATGTACCTCAGCAAAGTGGATGTGGCCACCGTGGCGGTTCCCTTCCCCAACAAAGTTCGCGAAGCAGCGTTCACGAATGCCCCAAAGAACAACTATGTAGACCCGCTGGTTCTCGACAAGCTGAAAGCTTTGAACATCGAGCCGTCGGAACCGGCCAGCGACAGCGAGTTTATTCGCCGCGCCTATCTCGACAGCACCGGAACCCTGCCCACCGCCGCTGAGACCGAAGAGTTTCTCGCCAGCTCCACACCCGACAAGCGCAAGGCGCTCGTCGACCGGCTGCTCGCCAGTGACGCTTACGTGGATTACTGGACCTACAAGTGGTCCGATCTGCTTTTAGTCACGGTGGGTAATGCAGACAATCCGGGAGGCAACAAGCTGACCCCGCCGGCCGTTCGTTCTTTCTACAACTGGATTCGTCAATCGGTTGCGCAGAACAGGCCCTGGAACCAGATGGTGCGGGAGATGTACACCGCCACTGGCAGCAGTCGCGAAAACGGTGCGCTCAATTTTTATCAGTTGCACAAAGATCCCATCCGCCTCACGGAGAACACCACTGTGGCATTCATGGGTCTACGGCTTACGTGCGCCCGTTGCCACAACCATCCTCTGGAAAAATACACCCAGGTGGACTATTACAAGATGGCGAATCTTTTTGCGCGCGTGAGCCAAAAGGCCGGCGATTCGCCCGGCGAGATTGTCGTGTACAACGCAGATTCTGGCGACATCCCGCATCCACGCCTGAACAAGCCGTTGCCGCCCGCGCCATTGGAAGCCAAGGAAATCTCTCTGGATGCTGACGGACGTCGTGAGCTGTTGGCCGACTGGCTCACCTCTCCCTCAAACAAGCAGTTCTCGCGAACGGTCGTTAACCGCGTGTGGGCGAACTTCTTGGGACGCGGCTTGGTGGATCCTGTGGACGACCTGCGTTCCACCAACCCTCCCTCGAACGCTCCATTGATGGACGCGTTGGTAGACGATTTCGTCAAGCATGGATACGACATCAAGCATCTCGCCGGTGTCATCATGAACTCGGCTGCGTATCAGCGCTCCTGGCAGACAAACGCGAGCAATGTGAACGATGATCGCTACTACTCGCACTATCTCATCAAGCGGCTGCCGGCCGAGGTCATGCTGGATGCGATTTCCCAGGTCACTAGCGTTCCAACGGCTTTTGAAGATTTCCCTCTCGGTACCCGGGCGCTGCAGCTGCCGGATACGGCAACCGAATCTTATTTCCTGGACGCTTTCGGAAGACCCGACCGTGCCAACACCTGCGAGTGTGAACGTGATCCGCAGCCAAACCTGAGGCAGGCGCTGCACATGATCAATGGCGATACGATTAACAAGAAACTCGCCGCGCAGGGCAGTCTCACAGACATGGCGCTGAAACTGGGCCTTTCAAACGAGAAATTCATCGAGCATCTGTACTTCTCCGCCTTTAGCCGTCGCCCAACCGAAGGAGAAAGAGCAGCCGCCCTGAAGTCTCTCGCAGAAGCCTGCGGCACAAACCCGCAAGCACGGCGCGAGGCGCTGGAGGATTTCACCTGGGCCATGCTGACAGGGAAGGAATTTATATTTAATCATTGAACCCTTTCTCCCCCTTGCGAAGCGAACAAGGGGGAGACCAAGAGGGGGTTCATGCGTTTACCTGAAGTCCTATTATAGGAAGTCTAAATGGTTAGGACCATCAAACAAGTCATTCTGGTTCTCGCAGTCTTCTCCGTGCCTCTGTGTCTCTGTGGCCACCTTCTCCAAGCCCAGAACACCACCGACGCAACCAAGAACTACCACGACCTGAATCCTGGAATGCAGATTAGCTTCTCGAAGCAGGTGGCACCCATCTTTCAAGCCAAGTGCGTCACATGCCATTCCAAGACTGCCAACATGGGAGGATTCGTCCTCTCTGATTTCGAGTCACTGATGAAGGGCGGCAGCCACGGCAAAGCCATCGTTCCTGGAAAGAGCAAAGAGAGCCGTCTGGCGCAGATGGTGGAAGGCACCTTGCAGCCGCGCATGCCGATGAGCGGTGAGCTGGAGCCGCAAGAAATCGCAAGCATCAAACTCTGGATCGATCAGGGCGCTAAGCTGGATCAAGACGTCGGGCAGTTGCAGGCCCTCCATGAACCCGAGGTCCCGAAGATCAAGCCGGCGCCGGTGGCGCAGCAGATCGGTGCGGTTGCCTTCTCCCCGGATGGTTTGATCGTTGCTGCCGGCGGCTATGGGGAGGTCAGCTTCTCCTTGGCATCCACTCGCAAGCTTTTGGGGAAAGTCACGGGCATCACGGAAGCGGTGCGCACCGTGGCATTTTCGCGCGACGGCAAGTACTTTGCAGTCGGTGCGGGACGTCCAGCCCAGGAAGGCGAGATCAAGATTTGGCAGACAGGTGAGAGTTTCTGGACCAAGCCCGCCGCTCAAACGATCAAAGCGCATCGTGACTGTGTTTACGCGCTGGCTTTTTCGCCCGACAGCAAGCTGTTAGCTTCTACCAGCTACGATCACATGATCTATCTCTGGGATCCCGCCACCGGCAAACAGGTCAAGCCGCTAAAAGAGCATACCGACTCAGTTTTCGACCTGGCGTTTTCGCCGGACGGCAAATGGCTGGCCTCCGGCGGGGCCGACCGCACGGTCAAACTTTGGGATGTAGCTTCAGGGAGGCGCATCCACACGATGGGCAGTTCCACCGAAGGAGTGAACACGGTTGCGTTTCATCCGAACGGAAAACACGTAGCAGCCAGCGGATTTGACCGTACTATTCGCGTCTGGGACATCAGCGGTACGGGCGACCCAGTGGAGATTTTTTCGGTCATCGCCCATGAAGAACCCATTCTGCGCCTGGCCTATTCTCCGGACGGCCGTTGGATGGCCACAACCGGTTGGGACAAGCTGGTGAAGATCTGGGATACAAAAAAGATGGAGCAGGTTCGGGTCATTCCCGGCCAAAGCGACTGGATCCTTTCGATGACTTTTTCGCCCGACGGCAAGCAGTTGCTGTTCGCGCGCTATGATGGCTCGGTGTCTGTTTACGAGACCGCAAACTATCAGTTGATCGGTAACCTGCTGGAAGGAGCAACGGCACAACACGCTGGAAAGTAAGTGCTGAAATTCGATTTGTCATTGGTCATTGGTCATTTGGCCAACTCCATACCAGTGGCGCTAATCGTTGGGCTTGGGCTTGTTCACTTAGAGAGAGTCGCAGTTCCTTTTGTCCCCCTTGGCAAGGGGGACGCCGCGCCTTCGGCGGCAGGGGGTTGCCAGATTGCCTCAGACCCCCTGTGGTCCCCCTTCTCAAGGGGGACAAAGACTCGAAATCCTTCGGCCACTGGTCCGCACAAGGGCAGACTTAACAAACATTACTTAGTGCGTTTGTACTAGTTAATGAAAATGACCGATGCCCAATGACAAATGAGGAATCTGTTTTTTGAGCCGGAGGTCCTGACATGAATCGTATTCTTCAATCTTTGTGCCTCGCCCTGATCGCCATTCCACTCCAGGCGTTGGCTCAGACCACCCCGCCCACCGTCACCTTCACCACGCCGTCGGGCATTCAGCGCGGTGCGACGGCCACGTTTGTCGTCGAGGGCACTGGTCTTGAGGGCGCGAAGGCGCTGGTTTTCTCCGAACCTGGCTTGTCAGGCAAAGTGCTTGAAGTTTCCCCGGTTCCCGCCAGCATGTCTGCGCTGGAACCAAAGGTTGTCCGCTCAAGCCGTCCCTACTTCGACGATCCACCGGCCGTGCAAGCACGTGTGGAGATTTCCGCGGAATCGTGGATGGCACCCGGCACGCACCAGTTTCGTATTATCACGCCAAACGGCAGTTCCACAACCGGCCGAATTGTGGTTTCTCCCTACCCGGAAACCCAGGAGCGCGAGCCAAACAACAGTTTTGCTGAGGCCCAGGAACTGGCGCTGCCCATGACAGTGCACGGATTGCTGCCCAAGCCGGGCGACACGGACTCTTATCGCTTTCAAGCCAAGGCCGGCCAGGAAGTGGTCTGCCTCATCAATGCTGGTGGACTGGGATCGCGGCTCGATCCTGTTATGGAACTGGCGGACGCCAACGGAAAGGTGATCGCTTCCAATCAACAGGAACGCGACCGTACTTCGCTGGGCGCAAAGATCCCGGCGGATGGAGTCTATGCCGCCCGTGTCAGCGACTATCAGCAGGGTGGCACCATCCGGCATTTTTATCGGCTCACCGTCGGACAACTCCCCCTGCTCAAAGGCCGTTATCCACTGGGCCTCAAAGCAGGCACTTCGCGCGACTTCAAAGTCTGGGGTTACAACCTGGGCGAGACGAAGGCAGCAACGCCCGAACCTTTTGGCATGATGGCCGGCAAGGTGATGGACACAGGAGCTCTGGTAGCCCAGACGAAAATGGGTGAAACTGTGAATTCCTTACCCTTGGCGATCGGCCGCTATGATGAAATCGACGAAGCGAATACAAACACGAGCTGGCAGACAGC
>Ga0180085_1000750_pt1 | contig 11174 bp, 8 predicted proteins | sample EasRiv730_16_10D_FD_123013 | JGI IMG/M metagenome (GOLD analysis project Ga0180085, IMG submission 123013) | Soil microbial communities from meander-bound floodplain in the East River, Colorado, USA - East River metaG ERMLT730_16_10D | ecosystem: Environmental > Terrestrial > Soil > Floodplain ... | reverse complement strand
TTCCGCTGGCGACGCCCGCGGCTCCGAGCTTGAGATCCGCAAAAGAGCGATTCAAGCACGCCTTGTTGATGTCATGGTGGCGATTGGCCCAAACTTTTTCTATACCGTAACCCTTCCCTGTACCCTCTGGTTTCTCGACAAAGGCAAGGCCGCCTCGGATCGCAAGGATAAGGTCTTGTTTATTGATGCCCGCCATATCTTCCGGCAGCTTGACCGCGCGCACCGCGATTTCACGCCCGAGCAGATCGAGTTTCTCGCAAACATAGTGCGGCTCTATCGCGGTGAGAAGCCGGAGAATTCGCAGGGGAGCGAAGGGATGCTTGCCGAGAAATTTCCGGGCGGGAAGTATGCGGATGTTGCCGGCCTATGCAAAGTGGCGACTTTGAAAAGGCTTGAGGAACAGGGCTGGAGCTTGAACCCCGGCCGCTACGTTGGCGTCGCCGACCGCACCCCGGATGCCTTTGACTTCAAAGACCGTTTGGAGGAATTGAATGAGGAACTCGAAACATTAAACGCCGAGGCGCACGAGCTTGAAGAGCGGATCGCGGAGAACGTAGGTCTACTAATGGAATAACATGTCAACACTGAAATCAATCACTACCAAAATCGGCAGTGGCGCAACCCCCAGAGGAGGTAAGAATAGCTATCAATCAACAGGCATAACACTCATTAGAAGTCTCAATGTTTACGACTTCAAATTTGAAAACGAGGGATTAGCATTTATCGACAACGATCAAGCAGCTGAGCTGTCCAACGTTGCCGTCGAAGCTGACGACATCTTGTTGAACATAACTGGTGCCTCGGTCGCCAGGTGCTGTATGGTGCCTCCGAGGGTGTTGCCCGCAAGAGTCAATCAGCATGTTGCGATTATTCGGGTGGATCAGAGAAAAGCGGACCCGTATTACGTCTTGTATTCCATAAATAGCCCACAATACAAGGATCGTCTTCTGGCGATAGCGCAGGGCGGTGCGACCAGAGAGGCACTAACGAAAGAAACAATTGAAAATTTCGAGATTCAATTGCTCTCCCTCACTGCTCAAAAAAAAATCTCCGCCATCCTCTCCGCCTACGATGACCTCATCCAAAACAACCTCCGTCGCATCAAAATTCTGGAGGAAATGGCTCAATCACTCTACCGCGAATGGTTTGTTAACTTCCGTTTCTCCGGCCATGAGAAAGTAGAATTCGTGGATTCGGAGCTGGGTAAGATTCCGAAGGGATGGGAGGTTAAGCGAGTTCTGGAATTGGTCAAGCGGCTGCCTGCGGGCGCCAAGTACACCGAAGGTAATGTAGTTCCTCGGGGATCTGTACCCGTTGTTGACCAATCGCGAAGCGAACTCATGGGATTTCACGACAACGAACCAGACCATGTTGCGTCATCAGACAATCCAATAATAATCTTTGGCGATCATACGTGTAAGATGCAGCTCATGGTTGAACCATTTTCTGTTGGTCCGAACGTCGTACCGTTTTCGTCCGCGAGCTGTCTCCCTATTACTTATCTATTTTTCTTAATTAGAAATTTGGTTGAAACGAGAGAGTACAAACGTCACTGGACGGAACTAGTGAACAAAAAGGTCGTTGTTGAGTTAAACGATCTACCAGCACAGTTTTCCAACTTCACTAAGGCACCTTTCGCCGAGATCCACTGCTTGATTCAAAAGAATCTAATATTACGCCAAACTCGCGACCTCCTCCTGCCCAAGCTAATCTCCGGCGAACTCGATGTTGAGGACCTCGACATTCGCATTACCGCCGCAGCGGACGTACCCATAACCGCCGCCGTATGACCCACGAAGACACCGAAGACAAAAAAGTAGAACGCCCCACCATCCAGCTTTTCGAGAAGCTTGGCTGGAAACACATCTACTGCTTCAACGAAATCTACGGCGCTGAAGGGACCTTGGGGCGTGAAACTTCAAGCGAAATTGTGCTAGTCCGGCACCTCCGGGCAGCCCTGGAAAAACTCAATCGCGACGCCTCGCCGGAGGCGATATCACAGGCAATCGAAGAACTCACCCGCGACCGCGGACTCCTCACTGTCGCGAACGCGAACCGCGAAATCTACAAACTGCTAAAAGACGGCGTCAAAGTGACGGTCGAAGGAGAAGAAGGCGAGACGGTTGAGGATATCCGTGTCATCAACTGGGACAACCCAGCGGAAAACGACTTTCTGCTTTGCTCCCAGCTTTGGATCTCGGGGGATATGTACAACCGCCGCGCGGATCTCGTCGGCTTCGTCAATGGCCTGCCGCTTCTCTTCGTGGAACTGAAAACCTCGCACAAGCGCCTTGAGCACGCATATACCCGTAACCTCGCGGACTACAAGGACACCATTCCCCACATCTTCTGGCATAACGCCGCCATCATTCTGTCGAACGGCAGTAAGTCCCGCATTGGTTCCGTGACCGGCGAATGGGAGCACTTCGCCGAATGGAAAAAAATTAACGACGAAGGTGAGGAGGGGGTGGTCTCGCTCGAAACCATGATTCGGGGAACGTGTGAAAAGACCCGGTTCCTCGACTTGGTCGAGAATTTCACGCTATTCGTCGAGACCAAGGGTGGCGTCGCCAAGATGCTGGCCAAAAACCACCAGTACCTGGGGGTCAACAACGCCATAGATGCCGTAAAGAAGATCCGGGAAAACCAAGGCCGCCTGGGAGTGTTTTGGCACACCCAGGGATCCGGCAAAAGCTACTCCATGGTGTTCTTCTCCCAAAAGATCCTTCGCAAACTCTACGGCAACTGGACATTTGTGGTTGTTACCGACCGCGACGAACTCGACGGGCAGATCTATCGAAACTTCGCGACTGCGGGTGCAGTAACCGAGGCTGAGGAGCGCGTCCGCGCCCAAAGCGGAGCGCACTTGAAAGACCTTCTGCGCGAAGACCATCGCTACCTCTTTACCCTCATCCAGAAGTTCCGTACCGAAAAAGGGGAGACGTATCCGGAGCTATCAGACCGCCCGGACATTATCGTCATGACCGACGAGGCGCATCGCAGCCAGTACGACATCTTCGCGCTCAACATGCGAAACGCCCTCCCCAAGGCCGCGTTCATCGGTTTCACGGGAACTCCCCTGATCGCGGGCGAGGAGAAAACGCGCGAGGTCTTTGGGGACTACGTGTCGATCTACAACTTTAAGCAGTCGGCGGACGACAAAAACACGGTCCCGCTCTACTATGAGAACCGCATCCCCGAGATGCAGCTCACGAATGAAAATCTCAACGACGACATGGCGCAACTCTTGGAGGAGGCCGAACTCGACGAGGCGCAGGAAACGAAGCTCGAACGCGAGTTTGCCCGTGAGTACCATCTCATCACCCGCGACGAACGCCTGGAACGCATCGCCAAAGACATCGCCCACCATTTCCCGGACCGTGGCTTTCGCGGCAAGGGGATGGTCATCTCCATAGATAAGGCGACCGCCGTTCGCATGTTCGACAAGGTGAAGGTGTACTGGAGTGAGTACCTAAAGGAACTTCGCGGCCGCTTCCCAAAGGCAGCTACCGATGACGAGCGCGCCGATCTCAAAGAGAAGATCCAATATATGGAGACGACCGAGATGGCCGTCGTCGTCTCCCAATCCCAGGGCGAAGTCGAGGCGTTTCGCAAAAAGGGTCTCGATATCCTGACCCACCGTAAGCGCCTGAAAACGGAAGACCTCGAAACCAAGTTCAAGGATGCCAAAGACCCGTTCCGCTTGGTATTTGTCTGCGCGATGTGGATGACTGGCTTTGACGCGCCTGCCTGCTCCACGATTTACCTCGACAAGCCCATGAAGAACCACACGCTCATGCAGACGATTGCCCGTGCGAATCGCGTCTTCGGGGTCAAGCCGGATGGGTTGATCGTGGACTACGTCGGGGTCTTCCGAAACCTACAACGAGCGCTGGCTATCTACGGCGCGGGTGGCCATATCGGTCCGGGTGAGACGCCCGTTGAGCCGAAAAGCAAACTTGTCGAAGAGCTCCGGAGAGCGATTGGCGAGGCGACGGCCTTCTGCCAGAAGCACGGTATCAACCTCGACCAATTCCACAATGCAACCGGCTTTGAGCGTGTTCGGCTGGAAGACGACGCCGTGGATGCCCTTGTCTCCTCAGACGAGACGCGCCGCATGTATCTATCCCTCGCCCGAAACGTTGACATCTTGTTTCGCGCGGTCTTGCCAGATCCCTCGGTCAATGAATTTGGCCCCACGCGCCGCGTTCTGGTGGTGTTGGCGGAGAAGATTCGCTCGCTTGCCCCGGCGGTGGATGTCTCGGAGGTCATGCGGGAGGTGGACGACCTGCTCGACCGCTCGGTTGCCGCCGAAGGGTACGTCATCCACGACGGCAGTGGTCACAGGGTGGACTTGAGCCAGATTGACTTTGATGCCTTAAAGAAGCGCTTTGCGAGCGGCCGGAAGCACATCGAGGCGGAGAAGCTCAAAGGCCAGCTGTCCCAAAAACTCAAAGAAATGGTAAGCCGCAACCGTGCGCGCATGGACTATCTTAGGAAATTCCAAGAGATGATCGAGGAGTATAACTCGGGCTCCTACAACATTGAGGCATTCTTCAAGAAACTGACGGAATTTGCGAAGGGTCTAAGTGACGAGGAGCAGAGAGTCATCAGGGAGCAGCTCACGGAAGAAGAACTCGCGCTCTTCGACATCCTGACCAAGCCAGAAATGCAGTTGAGCGACAAGGAAACGAAGGACGTAAAAAAAGTTGCACGGGATCTCCTTGAGACCTTGAAGCGCGAGAAGCTCGTGCTGGACTGGCGGAAGCGCCAGCAGTCGCGCGCCCAGGTGCGACTTACCGTTGAGCAACTCCTAGACGGGCTTCCCGAGAAGTACACGCGGCAGATCTTCGCGGAGAAGTGCAACATCGTCTACCAGCACATCTACGAGTCTTACTACGGCGAGACCCGCAGCGTCTACACAGTCAGATATTGAGCGCCCTCCATCCTCTCCCGCTCCTTCTCCTGTGAGTTTTAAAGGTTAGCAGATATGACCAATAATCCAACAATCCAACCCGCAACACTTTCTCGTGGCTCTGTCTGGAGAAGATGGGATCTTCACGTACACACACCTGAGTCATATACTAACCAATTTGGAAACAACTGGATCGACTACGTCAACAAGCTGAAAGATAAGGCAATCGAACACGACATCGCTGTGATGGGTGTGAACGATTACTTCTCGGTTGACGGCTACGCAAAACTAGAGAGTTCTTGTGTGCAAACAGAATCCGGACCAGCCATCGAATTGACTAATGGCAATCACTTGAATTTATTTCCTAACGTCGAACTACGACTGGAGAATTTTGATCATAACAACAACGCGGTCAACCTGCACGTCTTGTTCAATCCCAAAATACGCCCGGAGACAATTACAAGCAGCTTCATAGAGAAACTATCCATTCGGTATCAGAGTTTCGATTTGCAGTGCAAAACGGAGGATTTGATCAAGATTGGATATTCAGAGCTGCACAACAACGGCAGGTTTGATGCAAATCTAAACCTATCCATACTCAGCGAGCCCCAGAAGAGAGGTTGCGAGAAGAAAGCTTTGAGCATAATCACATTGCGCTGTCAGGATCTTGAAAAGTGCTTGGAGGAACTAAAGGTCATTCTCAAAAACTCCGGTATTAGTCACGATTCTTACTTGATCCTGATAGCGAATAAGGGCCATGGTGGCCTTAGTAGATTCGCGTGGTATGAAAATAGCTCTTTCGGTCGGTCGGGAAACATAAGACAGATGTTGCTAAACGGATCTGATGGTTGTTTCACAAACGATTCGAGAGACCGTGACTTTCTCCTAGGTTTACATCCAGGCACACCTGAAGACGAGATTAGAAACCGATTCAGAACGCTCAAACCTTGTGTTTGGGGATCAGACGCTCACTCGCTGGATACTCTGTTTTCACCCAATGGTGGGAATAGTCAGTATACCTGGATAAAAGCTGATCCAACATTCGAGGGATTTAAGCAAATCCTCTTTGAACCGAGTGAACGGGTATTCATTGGCGAAACCCCGCCTAAACTAAAAAACGACTACCAGGTCATCGAAAGTATCGAGGTCACCAATGGCGAGAGTTGGTTTGCTCCGGTAAAGATCCCACTAAACAACGATCTAGTGGCCATCATTGGCGGTCGGGGATCTGGCAAGAGTGCCATTGCTGAGCTTATTGCGTTCGCTGGTGGCGCACATACATTCAAGCTTTCGGATGATACTGCGGACAGCTTTTTGTCGAAGGCATCGAAAAAGTCGGCGACAAACCTTTCACCGATCACTGGTGCGAAAATCACTCTCAAATGGCGTGATGGTCACGGGACACCGACTGAAATTCTGCAGTCACTCCGGCATGGTCTTGAACAGGAAGAGGTGAAATACCTCCCGCAGAAATTTGTGGAACGGCTATGTGCACCGGAACACACTGAACAACTCGAAGAGGAAATAGAGCGAGTGATTTTTCAGCGTATCAAAAAGATAGAGCGGCCAAGTGCGTCAAGCTTCAGGGAACTTCGAGACACGTCCACGAGGACGATTTCAGTTAAGAGAAGCAAGCTTAAACAGACGATTGAAAGTCTGAACAAGAGTATTGCTGATGCATCAGCACGCCTGGCCTTAAAACCGTCCAAAGAAAAGGAACTAATCCAGAAACAGCAGCAACTCGAACTACTGCTCAAGCAAGCCCCAGTAGTGCCACAGGAAAACGAAAGGGAACTGGAGCAACTTGAAGAGTTGCTTCGAGTTCGGCATGAAATTGAAGGCCAGATAGGGGTCCTAAATGATTCCCTTACCACCTTGAACTTGATTGACACCGAGCTCGAACTATTCGAAGGAGAGATTACGAATTTCAATACTCAGATTGATGGGCTTCTCAAGGGTGTAGAACTCGACCAGGAAAAGGACAAGTTCCATGCACAAATACCTAGTGAGGCAAAGACCATTGTGGAACGTCGCCGTCTCGAGATCCAAGATTCTATCTCTGCGCTGAAAACCGATAGTAAAAGCGACACAGATGTTTCTCTGCTTATTGTTGATGGCCGAATAGAAAAACTGCGAGCGAGTTCTCAGCTCACAGAGGTGAAACGTAAAGAATATGAGAAGTTTCAGGGGGATCGGCAAAAACTGGAAACCGCTATCTCATCTTTGCAGCGCGAAATAAGAGAAATTGATGAAATTTTACGTCCTCAGCTGAACGCAAATAAAGAGGACCGTCTCGAAAGGTATTTGGACTGCTTCCAGCTGTTTAAAGATGAGGAGAATGTATTGGAGCACCTGTATGAACCGCTTCATACGGCTCTACTCAAGTCCAATGAGACGGCTAAAAAACTAGCCTTCATTTCAAAGGTTACGTTTGATGCCGCACTTCACGCTGAGCGTGTCTCCGACATTCTCGATCAGCGGAAGCTTCGGTATCGGGAAGAAGAATCTCTAGAGGACACCCTCAAGTCTTTCTTTGACCGGATCGAAGAGTCGGATTTCGATAGGGCCTTAATCAAAGATAGCATCCAGAATCTTCATGCATCGTTTTTGACAGACGGAGAGGAAGAAATAAAAATTGAAGATCAGCTTCGGAAGGGTCGGAGCACTAAGGAATTTGAGGACTGGCTTTTTGGTACTGAGGCTTTTGCGGTTTCATACTCACTCAAATTCGATGGCAAGGCGCTCCACTTGCTCTCACCAGGGGAAAAAGGAATTGTGTTGTTGTTGCTCTACCTGGAGGCCGAACAAGATGACAATCGCCCTTTGATTATTGACCAACCTGATGACAACCTCGATAATCTCTCCGTCTACCCAAGCTTGATACAATATTTCCGCGAGCGAAAAAAGACCCGTCAAATTGTCATCATTACCCACAATCCCAATTTGGTTGTGAACACTGATGCCGAACAGATCGTCGTTGCCAATTTCGACGGTTCAAGGACTCCAAAAATTTCCTATCGGTGTGGTGCACTCGAAAATGCTGATCCAAGTGGAGCGTCAAGTGGTATCCGTGCGGATGTTTGCAACATCCTGGAGGGTGGAACTGAGGCATTTCAGCGCCGGGAGCAGAAATACTCCCTTCCTCGTGCGTAAGCAATATCTCCATCTTTAACCCCTTCCGCTCCTCACCCCCACTTCACCCAAACCCCTGATCGTTCGAGCCAAGCCTCGGCGTAAACTGAAAAAGACCTGATGACCATCACCATCAAGAAGATGAACGAGACAACCTTCAAGGTCACCGTCTGGGACCAGACAACCACCTCGCACCTGGTGACTGTCTTTCCCGAATACTGGCAGAAACTCACGGGCGGCACTGTCCCGGCAGAGCAGCTGGTTGAGAAGTCGTTCCAGTTCCTCCTTGAGCGCGAACCGAACACGAGCATCCTTGGCGCGTTCGATCTGCCCAAAATCCAGCGCTACTTCCCGGAGTATGAGCAGACGATCCGCACGATGCTTAAATAATCGATCGCCAGGTATCCTTCTCACATACCCTTTCCATCATCGCGTAACTTTCTTTCTGGACGATTTCGGTTTCGCCTTGGCAGCCGCTCTCACCTTCGCCCACCGTCTATTTTGAGCATCAATGATATTTTTCAAACCTTCCGCAGATATCTTCCGCTTTGTCTTTGGACTGTTCTTCGCTTGTGCGGAGCGCCTCGGCTTGGTTCTGGTAACTGCGGGATTGCCCACCAGCATTTGTAGTGCAGCGATGGCTTGATCGAGTTTATCCACTTCCGCTTGCATCGAAGCCCGCTCACGCCTCATCTTCTGCAGAGTCGCTTTATAATTGAACATGCCTCGCTGCACTCCTTGTGAGTTAAGTTTGCTTGAATTCTTCGGCCCGGATTCTAACAGAAACCACTTTCAAATCGAGACTGAGAATGAGATCCAGCCTTTATAGATCTCCTCATGCGTAGGATTGAAGTAATGCTCATGTAACCGTGCGCGATCTGACTTCGGCATGACAGTTGCAGCTAGGATGCTGCGAGGACTTTATCGCTGAGAAAGGGAGGAGAAGCATGTCTATGCCAATCCACTTAATCCGAGATGGCTTCCAAGTTGTGGCAAAAGATTTCGCTTTGCCGGAGGATACCCTATTCTTGGAGCCCAGAAAAAAGCGCCCCCTCACGATTTGCAATTTGTTTTTCAACCATCATTTGCCCATGGGAGAAATCGCACGTGTTCTGGATGAAGAACACGCAATAGTGATCGGGACCCTGATCGCGCATCAGTTGATCAAAGATCGCAGGCAAACACAGGGCGTGCCACCTGCACGTGTGGAGCGTAGGTGGGCCAAGCCACAGCGTTCCTCGGCATGACTTACGCAATCCGTACTAATCGGCCGCGTTGTCCGGAGTTCAACGAGACTCTCCACAGCTTTGTTTCTGATGGATTCCAGCACGTAGGGTAGGCAATCGACAACTGGTTTCCTTCTCCAAATCACGGGTAATGTCTTAGGTAATTGGACGAAAAGATGCGCGCCATAGCTTCCAACTCTGGGGTTAGAAGGTCCTTGGAGGATCGAGTCGTATTGTGTGCGGACTGCGACGCCACTCGTACATTGTCTCTTTTAATTTCTGGGAATCTGGTTTGCTCGACCTGCGGGTCCGACAACTGGATGCACTTGCCGATGACTGCCAATGTGAAAGAATCCGTCTTCATTAAAGGGGAATTAACCGTCGAAGAAGATCTTACTGTTGAAGGTCGTGTGGAAGGGAAGATTGAACTGAAGAATCACAATCTCTGGATCGGTCCGCAGGGGAAAGTCTACGCTGAGATCCATGCAAAAAGCGTGATCATCGCAGGAGACGTGATTGGGAACATTTTTGCGAGCGAGATGGTGGAGATTAGATTGTCAGGATCAGTGCTGGGCAATATCAAATGCCCACGAATTTCGATTCTTGATGGCGCCAAGTTCAATGGAAGCATCGATACTGACACAGGATCAGGCACTGCCCCGAAGCTCGGTCTGCAAAAAGCGGATTCTGCCAAAATGAGCCACAGCTCATCTCTTTGGGCAAGCTCTTTTCCAGGTTTTAGATGAGACTGGAAAGTACTCTCTTCCAAATTTCCAGGCCCAACCACTCCGCTACCAACCCAAAATAAATCGCCGAAGCACCCCCAGGCCGCTACCCGCGGCCTCTTTTTTTATCTGATGATGCGAACTAAATCGAAAATTGATCGTCTAAATAAATAGGACAGGTTCTCTTTTCGCACCAAAGAGGAGGTGTAAGGTGATCAAAGCGCTTGCTTCGCTCGTGCTCTCGCTCTGTTTCTGCCTTCCTGGCTGGGCTGCGAAAAATGACGCTTCCCTGGACGCGAACGCAATAGCAGAGGAGATTCGAAATGCCCTTCGGGACCTCCAAATGCAAATACCCGAATTATTGAAGGACATTCGCATAAACGTTCAGATTCCCGACCTAGCATTGCAGATACCCGAGATAGACATTCAACTGCCCGAAATGCGGATACCGGAAACGCACGTCAAAGGCCCTGTGGTCATTCATGTCCCCGAAATACTGATACCTGAAATACGAATTCAGATTCCCAAAATAGACATTCAGACGCGCGACTTGCCGAAATAGCCATCGGGCACTCCCTGCCGTTTTTATTTTTCTTGTCGGTGCCTCCCGCGCAGCGAACTTCCCATTGACCCGACACCCGTGCCGGAATAGGATCAACGCGTTTCCTTCCCTAAGTACACAATCGGCATTCACTAATTTCTTACCTCGCATAGTGGGTAACCCTCGGCGGCGAATCCTGCCGGATGTCGGAGGATGTATGCGTAGAAGACGCTCCTATCTTGTCGTGGTGCTTTTGCTTTCCGCTTGGCCTGCGTTGGGTTGGAAGAACGGGGCGATGGGGCCGTCCCCGGCGGGTTCCCCGAAATTTGGAACGCACGACTGGATCGCCCACGAAGCCCTGAAGATGGCTGAAAAGGACGTTGATCTTGCCTGGTTGCGCAAGCGAACATTCATCTATTTTTTTGGCACCGAGGCCCCGGATGTCGGTCCGCCTGAGGATCTGAACGTGGAGAATGGGTATCACGACACGGGCGCATGCCATTGCGTGCTGTATGGGACACCCGGCACAACCGTGAGAGAACGAGCGGCGATACGTGCCCAAGAGGAGTTCGACAAGGCAGAAGCCGCATTCGCTGCAGGCAAACTGAAGCAAGCTGCGTTCTACTTGGGAGCTA
>Ga0180085_1000747_pt1 | contig 11207 bp, 7 predicted proteins | sample EasRiv730_16_10D_FD_123013 | JGI IMG/M metagenome (GOLD analysis project Ga0180085, IMG submission 123013) | Soil microbial communities from meander-bound floodplain in the East River, Colorado, USA - East River metaG ERMLT730_16_10D | ecosystem: Environmental > Terrestrial > Soil > Floodplain ... | reverse complement strand
CATAGTGACGAAACTCTTTGTCTCGCGAAACACTCGATGCGTTTCGGAGCCGATGCTCACGACTTGTAGCTGCCTCAGAACAGCTCGGAGATGCGTCACTGTACTTTGCAATCTTCAGGAAGCGGAGGAATGAAATAGCAAATGGAGGTCACCTGGGAGCTAAGAGAACACGACCGGGAGTTCTTCGCGAAGGAGTTGAATTCCTTTGTTCCGGACCAGATCTTCGACAGCCATGCCCACTTGTACGAAGTCAGCCACTGGCGTTCCCGTTCGCTCATCGAAAAGGGCCCACCCGTTGTAACCCTGGAAGAATTCAGAAGACAGATGGAATGGATTACTCCAGGGAGGAGAACCACCGGGTTGTTCTTTGGCGCTGGTCTGAGCGAGGCCCAATATGAAGAGTCGAACCGCTTTGTCGCTGCCGAGGTTGCGAGAGACCCTGACTCGCGAGGGCAATTGATCGTTTCCCCGAAGCAGGACGCCGACCAGGTTCGCGAAAGGATAAGGGAACACAAGTTTGTTGGATTGAAGGTGTATCACACCTTTGCTCCAAGGACGCCAACCTGGGAAGCCGAGGTCAAAGAGTTTTTGACCGAAGCGCACATGCGGGTCACGCACGAGGAGGGGCTTTCCATTACGCTGCATATGGTTCGGGCCCGGGCCATGGCAGACCCCGCCAACCAGGCGCAGATTCGTTCTTATTGCGAGAGGTATCCGAACGCTCGCATGATCCTCGCCCACGGGGCCCGCGGATTCAATCCGCATCACACCATTGAAGGTATTCGTGCGCTGGCGGGCCTGCGAAATGTTTGGTGCGATAGCTCCGCGGTTACCGAAGCTGGCGGCCTGGAAGCGATCATCGAGACGCTTGGCCATGATCGGCTCCTGTGGGGCTCTGATTTTCCCGTCAGTCACTTCCGCGGCCGCTGTGTGGCGATTGGTGATGAATTTCTGTGGCTGTATGAAAACACGCTTGATTGGAATACCGTTGCCGGCTATGCCAGGATTCGGCCTCTTTTCGTGGCCCACGAATCATTGCGGGCGCTCAAGCTGGTTGCAACGCGACTGCATCTGAGCGATGCTCAGATCGAGGACATTTTTTTCATGAACGGACGGAGGCTCTTCGGGCTTTAGCGGACCTGATGTTTGCAGGGCTTTTCGAGGTGCCCTCTAGCAAAACCTTTCCCAACCTGGATCAGGTCGACAGGTGTAGATGGTGTCGGCCATCTGCAAATCTCAACCAAGCTCCCGAAATGACAGGCGACAATAAAATTTCGAATCGAAAACGCAGCGCTCGCCGGCTCTTCCTCAAAAACTTGGTTTCCGCAACGACGATTGCAGGTGTTGCCCCAAGGCTGCTGATGGCGGAGAAGGAAGCAAGCCATCCCAGGGTGACCCGCGAAGTGTTTGTCAAGTCTCCGGGTAAGGGTACGGCAGTAATGGCCTTCGGTTACTACACGCGGCCGAAAGGTTTGGAAATGATGTCCATCGAGCAGCGCTGGTCACGCTCGGACACGATTGACGTCGCCTACTACCGATACTCAAAGGATAACGGCCGCACCTGGACGGATCCCGAGAAGAGAACCACCGGGGAGAAACGCTCTGGCGGCATGTGGCGGCTTCATCCGCGTGGAGGATTCGTTGATTCGGACACCGGCCGCTTCCTGGAGATCTGGAACGAAGGGATCTTGCCCAGCGATGACCCGCTGGAGGGCATGCGGCAATGGAACGTCTACTACACGGTTTCCAAGGATGGCAAAACGAAATCGGCTGTCCAGCAGATCATTCACGAAGGACGTGAATTCAATGCGCTGCACGCGCTGCCCGGCGTCTACACTGGTAAGAATGCCGTCATGATCGGCGACAACGCCTGTCGTCCTATGACTTACAAAGACGGCTCGATTCTCTTGCCCGTGCAGGTTTCGCCACTGGGACCTGACGGTCGCCTTGCCAATCCCGGGGGGGCTACACCTACCTGGATGTGGCTGTGCTGCACGGACGTTGGCAGGGAGACCACCTGGTGTGGCGCATGTCCGAAGTTATCAAGGGAGATCCATCACGCTCAACGCGTGGCATGGATGAAGGAACCATTGAGATGTTGGGAGATGGACGGCTCATCATGGTCATGCGTGGGTCCAACGACAAGAAGTACGACCTGCCCAGCTATCGCTGGGTTTCCTACTCTTCTGACGGTGGCTGGAAGTGGACTCAGCCGGAGCCCTGGAGTTACTCGGATGGAGAGGCGTTCTATTCCCCGAGCGCGTGCTCACAGCTTCTTCGGCATTCAAACGGGAAGCTCTATTGGCTGGGCAACGTCAGCAAGACCAATCCGCGCGGCAATCGTCCGCGCTATCCGTTCTATGCAGGAGAGGTAGACCTGCAGTCTGGACTTCTCAAGCGAGATACGCTCGTCGTCGTCGATGACCGACAACCGGAGGATGACGAACTCTTGACTCTTTCCAATTTTTTTTCGCGCGAGGATCGCGAAACCCGCCAGATCCTTGTGCATATGACCCGCCTGTTTGCCTTCAAAGATGGCTGGCTGGGAGATGCTGGTTTATATCGCATAGCGGTTTAGCTTTGCTCCGCCCAAACCGCATTGCCTGAAGATTCGCTGTCCGGCAGTTGGAAGCACATCACTAGCGACGAGGCCTCTGAGAACCAGTCAGTACTCAGCCTCAGGTTCCAGTGGATAAAGCGGCCGACGGCGGTGGTTGAAACTGAAGTTGGCCGGATTAACACTGGTGGCCCCGGGCGTGTCAACGAGAACGATGCTCTTGGCGATAGGCGCATAAGCGGCGCGCGGAGCCACCACGCCTTTCACGATCAGAATCTGCTTTGTCTCAGGCTTGATGCCAAGGCTGAGAATTTGCTCGAGGCTCATCGGAGCCATTCGTTGGCTAGTGAGAACAAAAGTATGTTGTTGGGCGGTCTCGACTACTGCCGTGAGTCCTTGATCATAGTCTCCCCATCCACCATGGCGAACTTTGGTTTCAGTGAAGAGCCCATCGGCAATGAGATGCACTCGGCCTTTCAGGCGAACCGGGTCACCGTGCTGCCGGTCCGTTTTACCACCCACCCTGAGATCAACCTCCTGCCGGACACCGGCTCGGATACATGCCTGCACTGCCTCGGGGTCGTAGAACACAACCAGCGCTTTAGACGCTTGCTGCCTTAACACCTCGGCGATGAGAATGGTCGAGTCGCCCGGACTGCCCCCGCCCACGTTGTCTCCCACATCCATCAAGACTACGGGACCCTCATTGGCGAGTCTTGCCTGACGCACTGCTGCTTCAGCAGTTGGCAACTGGCCCTGAAAGTCTTGGCGCCGTTCCCAGGCGCGGTGGGCCATCCAGCTTGCTGCCTTCCGCGCCAATTCTGCGTCCCGATCTGCCACGGCCAGAAAGGAAGCTCCCATTTCTGCGACGTCCGCATAGTAGAAACCCATTGCCACACTGGCTGACAAGATTCCAGGCCATTGCAGCACCGACTGTAGATCGTCGTAGAGTCCCTTGGCCGGTTGCTCCTCTGTGTGCTGTGTCGCGATACTGATCAGCAGCGGAGGCGTTTCGATGACCTGAACCGGGGAAATCTCTCCCCGAAGGGTCCGCGCCATCAGAGTTGCCGCTTCGAAGCCGCGCTCTCGCTGATCCACGTGCGGATTGGAGCGATAGAAGACCGCGGCATCGGTATAAGCGATCATCTGCGGTGAGACATTGGCATGCAAGTCGAGGGTCATGATCAACGGCACGGTGGGCCCGAGCACCTCGCGCAACCGGCGCAGGACTTCTCCATCTGCATCCGGGAAATGTTCGGAGACTGTAGCTCCGTGCAGTGCGACCAGCAAGCCATCGAGAGGCAGGGCCGACTTCAGGTCGCCGACCATCTTTCCAATCAGTTCCTCGAAAGCCGCACCCTCGATAGTTCCACTCGGCACGGCGAACGTCGCCAGCAAGGGCACTGGCTGGAATCCGTGGAGTTGTGCACCTTCCAGAAATCCGCCAAGTTCGTGCCGGCTTCCCGACCACCGGTGCAGCAGTGCTTCACCGCGTGTCAGGCTGGCCTGTTCAAAATGAGAGATAGTGGTGGGTACTGGCAGAAAGGTGTTCGATTCGTGAAGAAATCCGGCGATACCGACGCGACAAGATTTCATGATGTGTTCGTTGAATTCCCCCTTATCAAAGGGGGCAGCGCCGAAGGCGCGGGGGTTGTGTTGGAAAGCCAGAAAGACACGGCGAGAGGGTCGCGCTTTTTGAGATGTAACGCATTGAGCTGAGGCTTTCCCACTTTAGCAGGACAACCCCCAGGCGGCTCTCGCCGCCGCCCCCTTTTCTAAGGGGGAATTTCTCGCCCACTCGCCCGGGCCATTTCTTCTTTCTGTTCGTGCAGAGAAATCCTTGTCTTTTGCCTTTCGGTTGTAATTCATTGGTAGAACCAATCAATCTCCATCGCAGCAATCTTGAGCGAAATCAGATGCCCTTCGGGGGTGCGCTGGTGTACCCAGTAAGACAGCAGGGCCCAGTCTCCATCGAACAAGGTGCTCGTGTACGCATACGCAAAGCGGGGATCGTTCTCGAGGTTTTGCACATGATCCCAGGTCTTACCCTCGTCTTTGGAAATGGCTGTGGTCAGCGGCATGCGCTTGTCAGGAGCATTGTTCCAGACAATCAGCAGGTCTCCAGTTTTGGGTACGCGAGCGATGGTGGCGGGCGCAACCGGTGCGACCAGACCCAGGGATTCGGAAGCGCTCCACGTCACGCCGCCGTCTTTCGAGTAGCTCTTATACACAGAGCCCATCTGGGTACGAATAATCATCATCACAGATCCGTCGCGCAGTTCAACCAGTCCAGGTTCCATGGCGCCGCGCTTGGGGAGGTCGATTTCCGATTGCGATTTCTTCCAGCTTTTCCCAAGATCGTCCGAGTAATAACAGAAGGAAATCCAATGATCGAGCTTGCGGAAGTCAGGCGAGAAAGCAATCGGTGCCAGCAGCCGTCCGGAATCCAGCTGAATGACACGATCGTTATTCATCACGTGATAGCCTTCAGCCTGGGTCACGCAAACAGGCGCGCCCCAGGTTTTGGTCTCGTCGCGAGAGAGCTTTATGTAGGCCTTCAGATCCGAGCTGGAATTCTTATGCAGATAGAAGAACGCGATTTCGCCAGATCGGAGTCGCAGGAAGGTCACCGACATCACGTTTTCCCGCGCGATGTTTTCAAGCAGAGTAAAGGTGGGCGACCAGGTCCGCCCATGGTCCGACGTGTAGGTTCCCACGATTTTGGCCGGCGAGTGATCTTCGGATTGGCCGCCGTAGTACTCCGTGTAGGCAAGCAGGATGCGGCCATCCTTGAGAAGGACCATCGAGCCTTCGGAATGACGCGGATTGTCCGGCGTGGCTGGCGCCACAATCTGCTGGAGAATGCGAGGCATTCGTCGGGTAATTTTCGCAGCCGGGTTCACGGCTGTTTCAAGCCCGAAAAGAAGCAGTGTCACCAGCAAGGCAACAAACCGGTATTTCGTCGTCATGAATCTCTCCCTACCACCAGCAATAGCAAGTAGCCTCACACCGCCCACGGCGAACCCGACTGTGATAGCCGGCAAGTTTCATACGAACCGCCAAGGGCGCCAAGAACGCCAAGAAAAAGAGAAAGATTAAGCCACCTTGCCAACTGGAGTCGAATATCCTCTGAGCTTGCTCACCAGCCTACCCCTTTCTTGCTTCCTTGGCGGTTGTTTCGGCATCATAAACTCGGCATCTTGGCCGTGGTATTGTCTGCGGGCTCCTGTAGAATTTGCCAAGGAAGAGCGATCTCAACGGCTCTTGAACTGCGTTCGGAGTCATGACGCCCCATGCTACCTCTCACCGAAACTCAAAAAAAGTCCTTCCCGCTACTCCAGGAATTTGACCCCGCGGCCCTACTACCGGGAGGCAAGAGCATCTTAGACTTTCAGATTGCCGAAGCCCCGGACAGAACTGCCTGGGGTATTCGTGTGCTCTTCGTTCGGGGAACCCAGACTGGACCGGTGTTGCTTGTGAACGGCGGTACCCATGGAGACGAGTATGAAGGACCCGCGACTGTTCAAGAGTTATTTCATGAACTGTCACCAGCGGATATCCGGGGAACCTGGCTCGGCGTTCCTGTTCTGAACGAGCCAGCCATGAGCATTTCTGAGCGGTGCGGCCCGTTTGATCATCAAGACCTGGCTCGCACTTTTCCAGGGAAGCTCGATGGGACAGTGACCGAGCAGATCGCCTTCCGATTCGGTCACTATCTGTTGAAACACGCCAACTACTACGTCGACCTCCACAGCGCGGGGTGCATCTTTCGAATGGTCTTCCTGTCCGGATACGGAATGGTTGCGAACTCCGCCGTCTTGGATTGGCAAAGAAGGATGGCCGTGGCTTTTGGAGGAGACCTGGTTTGGGGCACGCCTCTGTTCCCCGGCCGCACGCTCTCCCAGGCCGAAACCTTTCAGATACCAGCGATCTATGCCGAAACGACCGGCACCGGAGGCCTGCGGCGCAGCGACGTCGAACAATACAAAGAGGGCGTGAAGAACGTTTTGCGCTGCGTCGGCATGATGGAGGGAGCCTTCCCAGACCGTCCGGCTCGCTTCTTCAGGGAAGCCGCAAGCAGTTCGGACAAAGAGGGCTTCCTTCAGTTAGACCATCCGGCTCCATGCAAAGGTATCTTTCTTTCCGAGGTGGATCTTTGGGATGAAGTCGCTGCGGGTCAGAGTTTGGGCCGAATTGTCGATTCAGCAGGACGAACACTAGCTTCCGTGGCCAGCCGGCGCAAGGGTCACGTGATTCTGGTTCGTCACTCGCTGAGCGTCAACGAGAAGGAAGCACTGGTTGTAGTGGTTGAAGGACTTCAGAAGAATTGAATGGAAGTTGAGCAAGCGAGGCAACCTTCAGACGTCCCAGCTCACCTGGTGAGGATTGCGAATTATGGTGACACTTCGACAAGTTGATGTGAGACAGCGACAAGTCGCGAGCATCGGCTCCCCTCTCCCCAACGTGGGAGAGGTATGAAGCCTCGAGAAGGCTTCAAGGGGGTGAGGGGGATAACTCTCTGCCGAATCAATTCCTGAAACGCAGCTCTGGATGGGGTTCCCAGAATGCTTGCGAGACCTCGAGTGTCGTCACTATGTTCTTCAATTCTCAATCGACTGCGGCCAAGTGCCAGAACCAAGGATCAGGCCAGTATTTCTTGAATGACCTCGCCGTGAACATCGGTCAACCGGAAGTCACGGCTGCTATAGCGATACGTGAGGCGTTTATGGTCCAGTCCGAGAAGATGCAGAGCGGTGGCATGCAAATCATGAACGTGTGTGCGTTTCTCGACGGCTCGGAATCCGAAGTCGTCCGTGGCGCCGTAGGTCACGCCACCCTTGATACCGCCTCCTGCGAGTAACGTCGAAAAGCCGTGGACGTTATGATCGCGGCCATTTCCAAGCTTCTCGAGGCCGCTGTTTTGAATCATCGGGGTCCGGCCAAACTCGCTGCCAATGATCACGAGCGTCTCATTCAGCAAGCCGCGCAACTTCAGATCTCGAATGAGCGAGGCAATTGCCGGGTCAGCCTGGCGGGCCAGGCGCGCGTGTGCCTGAATGTCATCGTGGCTGTCCCAAGGCTGAAAGTGCCCGAAATAAACCTGCACCATCCGCACACCGCGCTCCACTAGGCGCCGCGCCATCAGACACCCGCGTCCGAAGTCCGAATCACCGTAGCTGGAGCGTGCCGCTTCCGGTTCCATACTAACATCGAATGCCTCGGGAGCCTCAGTCTGCATGCGAAAGGCGACTTCCATCGCCTGGATGCCGGCCTCAATCTGAGAATCGCCGCCGCTCTGGTCTACATAGAGGCGATTGATTCGATCCAGCAGCGTCAGTTGCCGCTCCTGTTCCGGCTTCGATAAAGAGGTGTTGCGGATGTTTTGCAGCAGCTTATCGATGTCGCGCTCACCGTTTTGAATGTAGGTGCCCTGGTAGGAGTTGGGGAGAAATGCGGACGACCAAAGCTGCGGGCCCATTACGGGCAAACCGGGGCAGAGCACGACGAATCCGGGCAGGTTTTGATTTGGGGTTCCCAATCCGTAGGTGACCCATGCGCCCATCGACGGGCGCCCGGCGAGTTGGTGTCCACAATTCATCATGAACATGGACGGACCGTGATTGCCGTTATCGGAATACATCGAGCGAATGACGCAGAAATCGTCGATGGAAGCCCCGAGCTTTGGAAAGATATCGCTGATCTCGATCCCACTCTGCCCGCACCTTCGAAAGCTGAACGGTGATCGCATCAAGTTGCCAGACGCACGATCTGTCTTGATCTTAGGGCCCGGCATGGGCTCGCCATGGTGTTTCGTCAGTTCCGGTTTCGGATCAAACGTGTCCACTTGGGACACACCGCCATTCAGATAGAGAAAAATGACGTGCTTGGCCTTCGGTGCGAAATGGGGGGCTTTGACCGCGAGCGGGTTCGAGGTTGCGCCCTCAAGAGTCTTCGCTAAACCGAGAAGCCCAAATCCACATCCGAGGTGTTGCAATGCTTGGCGTCGATTCATGATCCTTACCTCACGGAACTAAACTCCGACGAGCTTAACAGAACCTGCACATACTGGGGCCAGGGACTGCCAGCAAGGAACTCCAGCCCAAGTTTCAATTCTTCCCCGGTCGGTTCCCGACTGAACAGCAGCTTGTAGGTCTCAGTAATTCGCTTGGGGTCATCGCCGGTATTCTGCACACGCTTCGCCACCGCTTTGGCCTGATCGGCGACGAAGGAGTTATTTAAGAAATACAGGCGCTGCATGGGTCCGATCGTCACAGCACGACGCTCGCTGGAGTTGTTTGGGTTCGGAAAGTCAAAAAGAGCGAGCGTGGCCTCCGGCTGTGTCCGGCTCACGGTTCCATACAAGGCACGGCGCTTGAAGTCGTCAGTCAGCGGTTTCGCTGGGCCGCCGATTGAACAATCGAGCGAACCTGAGACCGAGAGCATCGCATCACGAAGCGATTCCGCATCGAGCCGTGGCGTCAGGTTGGCGCGCCAGAGGAGGCGATTGTCAGGATCTTTCTCGCTGTTGATAGCCGATGGAGAGCTGCTTAGCTGGTAGACCGAGGAGAGCATGATGTCGCGATGGAGATGCTTCAACGACCATCCCTGCTCCATAAATCGAGCTGCAAGGTAGTCCAGCAACTCAGGATGTGTTGGACGTTCACCCAACTGGCCAAAGTTGCTGCTACTGCGGACAATCCCCTCGCCAAAGTGCCACTGCCACACTCGGTTTACGATCACCCGCGCCGTCAGGGGATTTGAGGGGCTTGCGATGGACTCAGCAAGTTCAAGCCGCCCACTGCCCTTGCTGAACGGCGGCGGGTCACCCTCGCAGAGCGCTTGTAGAAAGCGGCGCGGCGCTTCCTCACCTAGATTTTGAGCGTCACCTCGGATCGCTATCTTCTCATTCGCCAGTTTATCTCCATCGTGAAGAACATGCAGGAACGGATATTGTTCAGGGAGCGCCTTCTTCAGAGCGTCGAGTTCGTTTCTTAGGTCGTCGAGGTGCTGATTCCATGCGCCCGGTAGAAACCGATCGATTTCCTTCGGGCCGTAATAGCAGATGCCACCCTGAGAATCAAAGCCATCACGCCGATACGGCTCAGACGCCATGTCGCGCCAGAAATAGTATTTCTTTGGTTCAAGAAACTCGAGATTGGCATACTGCCGGGTAGCCTCGTCCTTGACTCCTTTTGCGCCGCCGAGCTTGACGTAGTTCCGGTCATCGATCGCTTTCTTCTCGGCAAGGATCGAGAGAAGCAAAGTCTGAATCTCGTCGCCGATCTTTTTGACTTCGCTCCGTTCCAGTTTTTCCACGCCCCCGCGCGACGCAACCAGATCGAACCACGGCTTAACGAACACATAGTCTTTCTCAGAAGTTCTGAGATACTTGATCCAGCGCCCAAGCGTCAGCGAGTCCAGTGAGTCGTTGTTCGCCGCCTCAAACACATCGCCGCGCTCGCCGGTCATGACGGTCCAGGCTGATACGATGTAGCGGGTCGTCTGAGCGGCCAGAATATCGACAAGGTCGGAAATCTGCTTGTTCAGCCAGTCGGTCAGTGCGGCTTGTTTCTCGTCGATCTCCAGCTTTTGCTTCTTATAAGTTTCCACTTCGGCTGGGGCTGCAAGCGGATATTCATCCGTCTTGCTGCTCGTGAAGACGCCAAGGAGAGAATAGTAGTCTTTGGTCGGGATTGGATCGTACTTATGGTCGTGGCACTGCGCACATCCAACGGTCAGCCCAAGGAAGACACGTGTCGACACATCTACGCGCTCATGATTGTCCTCCCCAATCGCCTGGAAACCAAGTCCCGCCAATAACCTTGCGCTTTCAGGCAGTTGATCGGCCGCAATCTGCGCTTTCACGAACTGGTTGTACGGCATGTCTTTGTTAAACGCGTCCACTACCCAGTCGCGATATCGGAATGCGTTGCGGAAAGGCGTGTCCACGGTGACTCCGACCTGTCCATCGGCGTAACGCGCCAGATCCAGCCAATGCCGCCCCCAACGTTCTCCATAGTGGGGTGACGCAAGCAGCCGATCGATGACCTTTTCAAAGGCACGAGGTGATGGGTCGTTGACGAAAGCATCCACTTCGTCTGGAGCCGGTGGCAGCCCGATCAGGTCAAATGTGGCACGCCGGATCAGCGTGCGGCGATCAGTGCGCCCATTCGGCATTAGGCCAGCAGTTTCCAACTTGGAAAGCACGAACCGGTCAATCGGCGTCGACACCCAAGCGGAGTCACGAACCACTGGCGGTTCCGGCTTGCGCACGGGCTGAAGAGACCAGAAGGAACGCTCTACTTTGGCGGCGGCTCCTTCTGGCCAGACCGCCCCTCCGTCAATCCAGGCGGCCAAACCGGCGATTTCCTCCGGCTTGAGAGCCTGCTGCGGAGGCGGAGGCATTTTGAATCGCTCATGCGTGCGGCGCACGGCACGCATCATGAGGCTCTCCTCAGACTTTCCCACAACAATGGCGGGGCCCGACGCGCCTCCCTTCAATAGTTCGGCGCGCGAGTCAAGGCGCAGCCCTCCCATCCGAGCTTCCCCATGGCAGGCGTAACAGTTCGCCGCAAGTACAGGCCGGACACGCATTTCGAACAGCTCAGCCCGTGTCTCTATGCCAGCCGTAGCTTGCAATAGCGCCATT
>Ga0180085_1000746_pt1 | contig 11229 bp, 9 predicted proteins | sample EasRiv730_16_10D_FD_123013 | JGI IMG/M metagenome (GOLD analysis project Ga0180085, IMG submission 123013) | Soil microbial communities from meander-bound floodplain in the East River, Colorado, USA - East River metaG ERMLT730_16_10D | ecosystem: Environmental > Terrestrial > Soil > Floodplain ... | reverse complement strand
TGTGATCACTTTGTTCTCATCTTGAAACGAGAGCTGGAAGTTGATAGACATGGCATACGAAGGAACACTTCATGCATAGAGCCAAGTTTGTAGGGTTGATCCTCGTGTCCACTGCGCTGGCTTGGATTGCGAGCGCTCAGCCGTTTCATGCGGCTCCCGGAAAACCCAACCTGATCCTCATTCTGGCTGACGACCTCGGCTACGGCGATCTGGGCTGCTACGGACAGCAACTGATTCAAACACCCAACCTGGATCGCATGGCTGCTGAAGGCATGCGTTTCACACAGTTCTATGCGGGATCGACAGTCTGTGCCCCTTCGAGATCCGTGTTGATGACCGGGAAACATATGGGGCACACCCGGGTGCGCGGCAATGCCACGCGCACCAGCATCGGCCTTCAGGCGCTGCGCAAAGGCGACAGAACGCTCGCACATGTGTTCAAAGACGCGGGTTACGCGACGGCACTGTTCGGGAAATGGGGCCTGGGCGAGATCGGTTCCGAAGGACATCCCAATGCGATGGGGTTCGACGAGTTCTTCGGCTACCTCAGTCAGCGCCACGCCCACAACTACTTTCCATCATTCCTGATTCATCAAAGCACGAAGTATCCACTGCGGAACGTGGCCGAAGCGGAAGACGAAGAGGGCGCCGGCTGGGCCAGACAAAAGACTGACTATTCGCATGACGTGATCATGGACAAAGCCCTGCAGTGGCTGGAGCTGAATCGCATGAGAGCGTTCTTTCTCTATCTGGCACCGACGCTGCCGCACGCCAACAATGAGGCGACTCGGGGCACGGCCAACGGTCAAGAAGTTCCAGACTATGGCATCTACGAAGACAAACCTTGGCCAGATCCCGACAAAGGTCAGGCTGCGATGATCTCACGACTCGATCGCGATATCGGCCGGTTACTGGCGCGACTGAAGGAGTGCGGAATCGACAACAACACGCTGGTGGTCTTTTCTTCGGACAATGGACCACACCATGAAGGCAACAACAATCCAAGCTTGTTCCAGCCAGGCGGGCCGCTGCGCGGGATGAAGCGTTCGCTGTACGAGGGTGGCATTCGGGTCCCTATGGTGGCACGCTGGCCGGGCCGGATCAAGAAAGGCACCACATCTAATCACGTTGGCTATTTTGGAGATTTGTTTGCCACGGTGTGCGAGTTGACCGGACAGAAACTCCCATCCGGTCTGGATTCCATCAGCTTCCTGCCAGAGTTGTTGCGCGGAACTGCAAAGCAGGCAAGACACGATTTTCTTTATTGGGAATTTTATGAACAAGGCGGTCGGCAGGCCGTTCGATTTGGCAGTCACAAGGCGATTCGGGAACCGATGTTCACGGGCAAGGTTTCCTTGTACGATTTGTCGAAGGACATCGGCGAAAACCACGACAACGCTGCGAGACATCCCAACCTAGTGGCCAAAGCGACGCGGATGATGGACCAAGCCCACGTCGATGATCCGGCTTGGAGAGTGCAAGAGCCGACGGCGGAGACTGGTGTTAGGAACTCCATCAAATAAGTGTTTCGCAAGCGACAAGCTGGCCGACAGCACCGCAGAGAGCAGAATCGGGAACTGTCGTCATTGATGTCACAGCATCTCACCGACGTGCTGGCGCATGTTCCTTCCCCGCGCCTGATCATAGGGTCTGACTTGCCTGAGAGCTTGGAAACCGAGATGTCAAAAATCTTGAAGCTCGAAATTACCAGCGAAGTGAAAGCAGACATTCAGTGGAACACGGCGGCTCGATTGTTTGCGCAAGCGAGTTGATGGCCCAATTGCATCGTTGTCCATTTTCACTGTTTTGGTTGGCCGTCCTCTTCGTTGACGCCTTCGCTGGCTCAGGCCGCGCCCTTTGGTTTAGATTGGCCAGCACTCTGAAGAACTAACGCCTTTGAATCCTGACCCGGAGGTACTTTGCTATGTCTATGGACGTGAAGCGACGTTCGCTCTTGAAAACGTTGTCTCTCGGACTCGGTGCCACAGCCCTTGCCCCCTCCATTCGTCCGCAGGCCGCTCTGCCCAAAATGAAGATCAAGCGAGTTCGTTACTACCAGGTGACAGGTGATACCCGCCCGATCTTCAACCAAAGCTCCCAGGTCGTGACGATTGAAACCGATCAGGGAATTACCGGGATCGGCGAGGGGGGCCACAAGGATTCCATCGAGCAGCTTGCTGGTTTGATCATCGGCGAAGATCCCACGCGAATTGAACATCTGTGGCAAATCATGTACCGGCACTACTTCTACCCGCCAGGGCGCGAGAAGGTACACGCTCTGGGAGCCCTTGATCTGGCGTTGTGGGATCTGAAGGGAAAGGCGCTCGGTGTACCCGTTTATGATTTGCTGGGTGGCCTGACCCGAGACTTTGTTGAATGCTATGCCACGGGGTTTCCGCAGCAAGGCAGCCTTGAAGAAACAGCGCGGGCTTGCATGGAGTTTGGCTACCGCGCCTTTCGTTTTCACGGTGCGGAACCGGAAGCGGGCAAAGGTTTTGAAAGCCGAAAGATTGTGGAGGCGACGTATCGCCTGTGTGAGGAGATCCGCAAAGGTGTCGGGAAAGATGGGGACTGGGCGATCGATTTCCACACGCGATTCGACTTACCCGATGCCGTTCGGCTGTGTGGCTTGATCGAACCGCTGAATCCTCTGTTTGTGGAGGATCCGATTCGATCGGAGAATCCGGAAGTGTACCGAACGCTACGGCCGATGGTGAAGGTGCCACTGGCTGTGGGTGAGCACTATGGCGACCGATGGGATGCCAACATGTTGATCGAAAACCAACTCTTCGACTATTCTCGGGTGACCTTGCCGAACTCGGGCGGCATCACGGAGTTCATGAAGTTGGCAGCGATCTGCGAAACGCACTACGTCGGTCTTGTCCCCCATTTCACGGGTCCGATCGCCGAAGCGGCGCTGGTTCACTGCCTGGCAGCGTCGTCGGGCCCATCCATCATGGAGATGCGCGGCAAAGGTGATCTAAAGGCGCCACACCTGCTGGAGAGCTACGATTTTCGCAAAGGACGGCTTTGTCCGAAGAGCAAACCAGGGCTGGGTATTGAATTCGATCCCAAGCAGGCGCAACAAGTGCTCGAAGTCACCGAACGGCATCGCCCCATTCCCCTCCACCACCGTCCTGACGGTTCAGTGACGAATTGGTAAAGGTGGAAAGGCTCTTCCCCATGCTGTTGAGGCAGGACTTTTTTGTTTCAGTGGTCAGCCGCGACTTTCTGGTAGGTTTGCCATACGAGGTCTGCTGACTTTTTCCAGGAGTACAGTCGCGATTGCTCCAGACCTCGGGCAATCAACTCGGCTCGAAGATTGAAATCAAACAGCAGATGCTTCAGGCCCTTGCAGATTTCAAACACATTCTCAGGATTCACTAGCAGTGCCGCATTCCCCATCACTTCCGGCAACGAAGAGACGTTCGATGTTAGGACGGGGGTACCATTGGCCATTGCCTCCAGTGGTGGAAGACCGAAGCCTTCGTACAGCGAGGGAAATGCAAAAATCTCAGCGGACTTGTAGAAGACCTTGAGCGTTTCATAGGGGACATAGCCAAAGAACCGCACGTCGTGTTGGACCCCGCTGCGAATCACCGTGCGGCGCAGAAACTGGTGCTTCGACAGCTCATCGCCAATGATGAGAAGCTTGAGATTCTTCCAGGTGTCATTGTCTTTGAGTTCGGTCTTCAACACTGAGAAGGCCTCGATCAACCGGGCGATATTCTTGTGGGGCTTAATGTTGCCTGCGTAGAGCAGGAAGGGGTCCTGGATCTGGTAGCGCTCCAGCACGCGCTTCTGTTCTTCCACATCGCTGGTGAGCACGGCCCGCTCATCGATGGCGTTATACACAACCGTGATCTTCTCTTCTGGGATGGAAAACAGCCGCATCAGATCGCGCTGTGTCGCTTCGGATACGGTTAAGATATGACTGGATTGCTTGATGGCGCGACGCGTTGTCTTGCGCGCCTGATCGTGGGCTGACTTGGAACTGGCATAGTTGGGGAACAGAATGTGGACACAGTCGTGGATGGTGATGATCGATTTGCAGCGGAGATAGCGCGGAACGCGATAGTGCGGTGTGTGAAGGATTTGAACACCGCGCTTCTTCAAGGTATAGGGGAGGACGAAGTCGTTCCAGAAGGTGCCGTCCTGGGTATGATCAAAGAAGTAAGAAAAGTTGGCGGGCAAAGCCCCCAGCTCAGCTTTGTCCCGCTCACGACCAATCAGCAAGTACTCACTGCTTCGATCCAGTTGTGCCAGATGCAGAATGAGATTGCGAATGTAGGTGCCAATTCCAAAATCATTGAGTTTGCGAATGTCGAATGCGATCCTCATTCGGGTGTTGTCTCCCCGTCTCCAGAAGCGTCGTCGGGAGTATCTACTTTCTCCCGTGCCAGCTTCTCGGGCAGGCTCAGCTCGCCAAAGACTTCAGCCGGCTCCCCTTTTAACACCCGCTGCATGAACTCAATCCAGATAGGCAAGGCCGCCCGGGCGCCTGTTTCGCCTTTACCGAGCGATCGTTTCTTGTCGTATCCAACCCAGACGCCACAAGTTAACGATGGAGTGAAGCCGATGAACCAGGCATCCGTGTAGTTGTTTGTCGTGCCTGTCTTGCCGGCGACAGGGCGCTGAAGACTTTTGGCTCTTTGCGCGGTCCCAACTTCCACGACACTCCTCAGAAGGTCGACCATCGCGCGTGCGGTTGATTGGGGAATGACTTCACGCACATCCACCAAATTCTCTTCCTTCACGGTCCCGCTGTAGTCTGTGACACGTTGCGTCAAACGAGGCAGGAGTCGAACTCCATCATTCGGAAACACCGAGTAAGCCGAGGTCATCTCCAACAAGGTCACCTCTGCCGAACCCAGAGCCATCGGTAGGTAGGGCGCGAGGTTCGGACTTGTCACACCGAATCGCTTCACATATTCGATCTCTTTTTCGACTCCAAACCGATCCAGCAGCTTCACTGCCGGGATATTGCGCGACTGCGCCATGGCGCGTCGCAGAGTGATAGTGCCTTCAAATTTGCGATCGTAGTTCTGTGGCGACCATTGTCCTTGAGCACTTGGAAAACTAACCGGGCTGTCTTCAATCGTGTCATTCGGGTTCATTCCTTGATCCAGCGCCAAAGTGAAGACAAACGGCTTGAACGACGAGCCGGTTTGACGGAAGGCCTGCGTTGCCCGGTTAAACTTGCTTTGGTCGAAGTCGTAACCTCCAACCATCGCTTTGACCGCGCCGGTAGCAGAGTCTAACGCAACGAGTGCTCCCTGCACTTCCGGACGTTGATACAAGGCCACCTTCAATCTCTTCTTCGTCGACTCCACTTCCAAGACCCGAAACAGTGCGAGATCGCCGATCTTGAAGAGGTCCGTGAGCGATTTTTTCCTAGTCCACGCGATCTCAGAATCGGAGAGTGTGGCTTCATACTCACCGAATTTGATCTGAGCAGCTCGGGGTTTCACTGCCAGCACGAGCCCCGTTAGAATAGCTCCTGGCAACTTGGGCCGCTTCCAGTCCTCATGTCGGTAGGAGTCGAGTGTCGTCTCTTTCAGCTTGAGGATATTGCCGCGAACACCTCTCCATCCGTGGCGTCGGTCAAAGTCCTCCAACCCAGATCGGATCGCGTCATTCGCCGCTTGCTGCATCTCAATATTCAACGTTGTGTAGATTCGCAAGCCGCTTTCGTTCACAGCTTCTGATCCGTATTTTTGCTCCAAGCCCTTGCGAATCTCTTCAGCAAAGTATGGAGCCAGAGCTTGGTGCCGAGTGGAAATCTTCAGCTCAAGCGGCAAGTTCTTGGCGACTCGTGCTTGCTCGATCGAGAGCTTGCCTTTCTTGGCCATCCGGTCCAGCACATAGTTGCGTCGAAGTTTTACGCGTTCGGGATTCGTAACCGGGGAAGCAAAGTGAGCAACAGCCGGCATTGCGGCCAAGACTGCAACCTCTTCAAGCCTCAGGTCCTTCAGGCTCTTGCTGAAGTAGTATTGGGCTGCGGCTTCAAAGCCGTAGTTGCGATGCCCTAGCGGTACCTGGTTACAGTAGAGCGTAAGAATCTGCTGTTTCGTGTAGAAGCGCTCGATCTGTATGGAAAAAAGTAACTCCTGAAACTTTCGCTTGAAACTCTTTTCGGAGTTCAAGAAGCAGAGACGGCTGAGCTGCTGAGTCAAGGTGCTGGTGCCTTGGATTCGCTTTCCGGAAGACAGTCCCTTAAAAACTGCCCGCCCAATGCCTGTGACGTCAACTCCCCAATGCCTTTCGAAATTCTGGTCCTCGGTAACAAGGAGTGCATCCTTGAGCACCGGAGGAATCTGTTCGTAGGTGATGACTACCCTTCGCTCAAGAGCAAACGAACCGATTGTCCTGCCATCATCCGCATACAGCTCTGTAATGACGTTGGGCCGGTAGTCTTCCAGCTGTCTAACCTCAGGTAAGTCACTCTTGTAGACTATAAGGAGACCTGCAAACGCTCCCAGCCCGACTGACGCCAGAAGCAATAGCAAGAAAATGATTGTCCGGAGGAGATTCTTTCCACTGAATTGAAGGGACAGAACAGCCAGAGAGGGCATGGAATCGAGGTCGGCTCAAAGAAAATCCAAATATAACAAAGCTGGGAGGTTATTCCAATGGAGCTCGCATGGAGGGGGAGTCATATGAGTTCTGGGTCTTCGAACCCTCAACGAGGGTTTACACTTAGACGCTAATGATGATTGACAGTAATAGACTCAGATATTATATTCACGGCGAACTATTTATGGGTACACGTGGAAGTGACACTAAGTTTAGTATTTTCAATCTGAAGGAGAGTCTAGATGAGTAAGATAATCGGCATTGATTTGGGCACTACAAACTCGGTGGTGGCGGTGATGGAGGGTGGCGAACCGGTTGTGATCACCAATCCAGAGGGCAGTCGAACGACTCCCTCGGTGGTAGCTTTTACCAAGGGCAACGAGAGATTGGTCGGACAGGTGGCCAAGAGGCAAGCGGTCACAAACCCGGAGAACACGATCTATTCAATCAAGCGCTTCATGGGGAGAAAGTATGAAGAAGTCTCGGAGGAGATGAAGATTGTCCCCTATCGGGTCGCGCGAGCTAACAACGGGGATGCACGCGTTGTGATCATGGGCAAGGAATCCAGCCCGCCCGAAATCTCTTCGATGATTCTGCAAAAAATGAAGCAGGCAGCCGAGGAGTATCTTGGCCAAAAAGTGACCCAAGCCGTCATTACGGTTCCTGCCTATTTCAATGACTCTCAACGTCAAGCGACCAAAGACGCCGGGAAGATCGCTGGTTTGGAAGTTCTCAGAATCGTCAACGAACCGACGGCCGCGGCCCTGGCTTACGGTTTGGACAAGAAAAAGGACGAAACCATCGCTGTGTATGATTTTGGCGGCGGTACCTTTGATATCTCTATTCTCGAAGTTGGAGAAGGCGTGGTTGAGGTGAAGTCGACCAACGGCGATACCCACTTGGGCGGCGACAACATCGACCAGAAGGTGATGGACTGGATTGTTGATGAGTTCATCAAGGATCAAGGAATCGATCTGTCGAAAGACAAGATGGCATTGCAACGGCTCAAGGAAGCTGCTGAGAAAGCCAAGATGGAACTGTCGTCCGTGATGGAGACCGAGATCAACCTACCTTTCATTACGGCCGATGCGTCGGGCCCTAAGCATTTGACGATGAAGCTTACCCGTGCGCGCTTCGAACAGCTGGTGGAAGACTTGTTACAAAAGAGTGTTGGTCCGTGCAAGCAAGCCCTTACTGACGCCGGTGTAAAGCCGGAGCAAATCGACGAAGTGGTCTTAGTGGGTGGTTCCACACGAATTCCTCGGGTGCAGCAAATTGTGCGTGACCTCTTCAAGAAAGAACCACATAAGGGTGTCAACCCAGATGAAGTCGTAGCGATTGGTGCGGCGGTTCAAGCCGGTGTTCTGGCTGGTGACGTGAAGGATCTGCTGCTCTTGGATGTCACGCCACTGTCACTTGGTATTGAAACTCTTGGAGGAGTATTCACCAAGTTGATTGAGCGCAACACGACGATCCCCACCCGCAAGAGCGAGACCTTTTCTACTGCAGCTGACAACCAGACTTCGGTAGAGGTCCACGTACTGCAGGGAGAGCGCAGCATGGCCAAGGACAACCGGACGCTTGGGAAGTTTCACCTTGTGGGGATTCCACCAGCGCCCCGAGGCGTGCCGCAGGTCGAAGTGACGTTTGATATTGATGCGAACGGCATTGTGAACGTTTCCGCCAAGGACTTGGGAACGAACAAGGAACAGAAGATCACGATCACCTCTTCGAGCGGCCTAAGCAAGGACGAGATTCAAAGAATGAGCAAAGATGCGGAGTCGCATTCTGAAGAGGATCGCAAGTATCGGGAAGAAGTCGAAGCCAAGAACAAAGCAGACAGCTTGATTTACGCGACAGAGAAAACGCTGAAGGAAAATCGAGACAAGATATCTGAGGCAGATGCCAAGAGTATCGAGACTGCGATGGAGGATTGCCGGCGGGCGATCTCGGAGGGTGGAGCCGACCGTATCAACAAGGCGATTGATCAACTGAACACTGCCTCGCACAAACTGGCAGATGCCTTGTACAAGCAAGCAGCCTCTCAGGCCGGAGCTGGGGCTGAGTCGGAATCGAGTTCGACTTCAGGCTCAAAGCCGGCTGAGGGCGAAGTGATTGACGCCGAGTACGTCGATGTTGACGACAAGAGGAAATAACGCCAGCACTAGGCGAATCTCGTTGAGATGAGGCATAGGCGAAGCCCGCTTGTGCCTCGTCTGGTTTTGATCGCCAACTCCCGCAGCGCTTGGTGCGCCCCGTTGGGAGGGACTGCACGGAGGCTCTGTGTCTAATCGGCAAGAGCTCATCAGGAAGTTTCAAGAACTACAAGACCGGATTCACACGTTGATGGAGGACGCGGTCGCAGGGCCCCATGCTCCTGGGGCCGGGCTTCCGACTCATTGGTCTCCGTCTGTAGACGTGTTTGAGACCGAGGACGAGTTTGTGCTGACCGCTGAATTGCCCGGCGTCGAGCGGAAGCAAATCGATCTTCAGGTCAAGGAGCACACCCTCCTCCTCAAAGGGCAGCGCAACCCGGGCGGCGAGGTCTCGCAGCAGGTTTACCATCGTCTGGAACGGCCTTCTGGAATCTTTGAGCGGAGATTCAGTTTGCCCGGAGACATCGACGCGGAAAAGATTCGCGCGAACCTCAACGAAGGGGTGTTGACCGTAACGCTGCCCAAGAAGCAACGGCGGCCTCTAGTCCGTCGCGTCGAAGTCAAGAAAAACTGACAGGGAATGAGTAGTATCGGAGATCATCTGGGAATTTAGAGGCTGAATGAGCAACGAGGACTACTATCGCCTTTTGGGTGTCAATCGCAATGCGCCGGCCGATGAGATCAAAAAGGCTTATCGGAAGCTGGCGCGCAAGTTTCATCCTGACGTCAATCCAGGCGACAAACATGCTGAGGAGCGCTTTAAGAAGATTTCCGAAGCCTATGACGTCTTGAGTGATCCGAAAAAACGCGAAGTTTATGATGCTTACGGATCGTACTCGGATAATCTTCGAGGGGGTGCTGCTGGGCAGGGCCCTGGCGTGGATTTTGCAGGATTCGATTTTTCCGGCTTGGGAGGGTCGGGGTTCTCAGACATTTTCTCACAGTTTTTTCAAGGGAACGCACGCTCTTCCGCACCGAAAAAGGGTGATGATCTCGAGTATCAGGTTTCCATGGGATTCGATGAGGCGCTGAGAGGACTGCAAACACGAATCACGTATGCCCGCCGAGAGACTTGCCAAACGTGCCACGGAAAAGGGCTGAGTGGCGACGCGCGGGCCCGTGAATGTGGACTGTGTCATGGAACCGGTCGGATGACCCAGATGAAGGGTAGAATGAAGTTCACCACAACTTGCACTCAGTGTGGTGGCAGCGGCCGGGCTGGCAAAGCCTGCGAAACTTGTCACGGAGATGGACGGGTTCCGACGACAGACAATCTCGAAATCAAGATTCCGCCGGGAGTTCAGACGGGTTCGCGCATCCGGTTCGCTGGCAAGGGCGATGCGGGTGTGCAGGGCGCTCAGGCGGGCGACTTGTATATTCTCACAACCGTTGGCAGTCACCCGTTCTTTGAGCGAACCGGGGACAACGTCTATTGCAAGGTGCCCATAACGCTGACCGAGGCGACTCTGGGCGCCAAAATCGAAGTCCCCACAGTCGATGGGCGGGCCATGCTCAAGATTCCTCCAGGCACACAGCACGGACAGAAGTTTCGCTTGCGGGAAAGGGGGTTCCCTTCGTTGCGCTCAGCGACGCACGGTGATCAATTTGTTGAAGTCCAGGTTGTCCTTCCAAAGATCGGCGATGAGCGCAGCAAAGAGATTCTGCGAGAACTAGCACGCTTGAACCCCGAGAACCCGCGCCAGAGACTTTTTGACTTTTGAGAGGCTCAGTGTTGCTCCAATGAAGAAGCGTGGCAGGGCCGCACACCTGATCAGCAGTGTGGCGAGCACCTATAATATTCATCCTCAGACTCTGCGACTCTATGAGCGTCACGGCTTGCTGAAGCCTTCGCGGTCCCAAGGGAACACACGGCTCTACACTGCTGAGGATTTGGAGCGTTTGGAAGTGATCTTAAACCTAACACGGGATCTCGGAGTCAACCTCGCAGGGGTTGAGATCATTCTTAACATGCGGGCCAAGATGGAAACCATGGAGGAAGAGATCAGGGAGTTCATGAGCTACGTCCAACGCGAGTTCGGCGCCCAATCCGGACAGATTCCTTCCAGGAAAGAGAATGCCCTTGTTCGCAGGCCCCCACCCAGCATTACTCGCTTCAACCGTTAAATCCGATGGACAACGAATCCCCAGATCCTTGCTTGGTTTGTGGCGGAACCGGATGGAAGGCCATTGAAATAGATGGGGTTCGTTCGGTTACTCGCTGTGATTGTTTCGAACACGCCAGACTCGACAAGCTCTTTGCTCGCGCAGGGGTCCCTCCTCGGTATGAGGCTTGCTCGTTTGACAGTTTCAACGGCCTCACAGAAAGGTTGAGGGCTGCCAAAGCGGTCCTGATCAAGTTTGTTGAAGAGTATCCAGTCTCCGGTTGTGGTTTGTTGATTCTCGGCCCTTGTGGCGTGGGCAAAACCCATCTGGCGGTTGCCGTTTTGAGGGCGCTCGTTTATCGCCGGCAGGTGGAGGGCATTTTTTGCGACTTCCG
>Ga0180085_1000745_pt1 | contig 11231 bp, 11 predicted proteins | sample EasRiv730_16_10D_FD_123013 | JGI IMG/M metagenome (GOLD analysis project Ga0180085, IMG submission 123013) | Soil microbial communities from meander-bound floodplain in the East River, Colorado, USA - East River metaG ERMLT730_16_10D | ecosystem: Environmental > Terrestrial > Soil > Floodplain ... | reverse complement strand
TGACCTCGCCCTCGCGCTGCGTGATGTGCATCTCCACGCGCTGCGCCGCCGGGGTGGACGCCGACAGCAGCCGGTCCGGCTGAGAGCCCGAGTTGCGGATTTCCATGTAGCCGACGGCGACCCTGGCGCCGGGCGGGGTGGCGCGCGACCAGGGATGGCGCACCTCGATGTCGTCCTTGGCGTGGGAATGCGCCATCGCGCCCGCGGCGACGAGCATGAGACCGGCGATGAAGAGCCTCATTTGCGGTTCTCTTCCTCCTGCAGCTTGCGCCACAGGACCTTGCCGGTCGCGGTCTTCGGCAGCTCGTCCACGAACTCCACCATCCGCGGCACCTTGAACGCCGCCATCCGTTCGCGGGCCCAGTCGATGATGTCGTCGGAACTGGTTCTGTTGCTGAATTCTTTTTTCAAAACCACAAGCGCCTTGACGGTCTCGCCGCGGTAGCCGTCGCGCGCGCCGATGACGCAGGCTTCCTGGATCGCCGGATGCGCGTAGAGCATGGACTCGACCTCCGCCGGCCACACCTTGTAGCCCGAGCAGTTGATCATGCGCTTGAGGCGATCGGTGATGAAGAAGTAGCCCTCCTCGTCGTAGTAGCCGAGGTCGCCGGTGCGGAAGAAGCGCTTGCCGTCGTGCTCGACGAACGCCTGCGCGGTCGCCTCGGGCTGCTTCCAGTACCCCTGGAAGACTTGCGGGCCATGCACGACGATCTCGCCGACCTGGTCAGGTCCTAATTCTCTTGAAGATTCCACGTCGAGCACGCGGGCATCGGTGTCAAAGAACGGAATACCGCCGCACTGGCGCTTGGGCCGGTGCGGCGGGTTGATGTGCGTCGGCGCCATCGTCTCCGACAAGCCGTAGCCCTCGACGAACGGCAGGCCGATCACCTCCTCGAGCCGGCGCGCCAGCGCCTCGGGCATCGCCGCGCCGCCGCCGCCCAGCACGCGCAGCGAGGACAAGTCGTATCGATCCAGCTTCGGGTTCGAAAGGAAATCCACCAGCATCGTCGTGATCGCCGACCAGTTGGTGATCCGCGCGCGCTCGATCTGCATGGCCGCGCAATCGCGGTCCCAGCGCGACAGCACGACGAGGGTCGCCGCGGTGTGGATCGGCGCGTTCATGCCGGCCTGCATGCCGGTGACATGGAACATCGGCAGCGCGGAAAGGACCACGCTTTCGTCCTGCGCTCCGCGCCAGTACAGATAGGCAACCGTGGTCGCCTGCACGCTGCGGTGCGTGTGCATGCAGCCCTTGGGCTTGCCGGTCGTGCCGGAGGTATAGGGCATGACCGCGAGGTCCTCCGGCCGCGCGAGATGCGGGCCGGGAGCGAGATTTGCGCTCAGCGCTTCTTTCCACGCGTCAGAGCCGGATGCCCGCACAAAATCCGGCACCGGCAAATCGGTTTCCTTGTTCAAGTAATGTGAATAGACCAGAGGCAGTACGTGCTCGAGCCCGAGCGGCTCGATCTCGCGCAGCACGTCGTTGCCGGCGACCGCAACGCGCGCGTCCGAGTCCCCGACGTAATGGCGCAGCTCCTCGGTGCGGTTCATCGGGTTGACCGGGACCGCGACCGCGTCGGCGCGCAGGATCGCGTAGTAGGCGATCACGAACTGGGGGCTGTTCTGCGCATAGAGCAGGACCCGGTCGCCGCGCGCGACGCCGTAGCGGCTCTGCAGGAAGCCGGCGAGCGCGTCGACCTGCCCCTTCAACTCGGCATAGGTCAGGCGGCTGCCGTAATAGTCGATCGCCGCGCGCTGCGGATGCCGGGCAGCGCTCGCGACAAGGTTCGCGTAGACGCTGGCCTGCGGCAATTCCAAAGTCTTGGGCTGGCCGGGCGGCCAATGCGGGAAGTGGCGCGAAAACATCAAAGCACGTAGCGCTCGATCGCCTTCTCGTTCCACTTGATGCCCGTGCCGGGCGCGCCCGGCACGACGACGTGGCCGTCCTTGAGCTCGGCGGGATGCTCGAGCACGGCGTCGGCCCAGTCGACGTATTCGAGCCAGTGGCAGGTCGGCGTCGCGGCGAGCAGGTGGCAGCTCACTTCCGGGAAAAGGTGGCTCGACATCTCCACGCCGGCGCCCTGGGCGAGCGCGGCGGCGCGCATCCAGCCAGTGACGCCGCCGATGCGCTGGGCGTCGGGCATCACGTAATCGCAGGCGCCGGCGGCGAGGGCCTGCGCCATCTGCTCCGGCCCCATGAAGTTCTCGCCGATCTGAATCGGGGTTCTTACCTCTCCGCTTACCTTCGCACTTCCTGCGAAATCATCGGCCCGCACCGGCTCCTCGATCCAGTACACGCCGCCTTCATCGTCGATCATGCGCCCGCGCCGGATCGCCTCGGCGACGCTCAGGGCCTGGTTGAAGTCCACCATCAGCGTGACGTCGGGCCCAATCTGCTTCTTCACGGCTTTCAGGGCGTTCAAGTCGTCCCGTGCCGAGGGTCTTCCCAGCCGCAACTTCACGGCGCGGAAGCCTTCGTCGACGAGCTCAGCGGCCTCCTTCGCCAGCTCCTTCTCCGGAAGGAGGCCGAGACCCTTGGAGTTGTAGGCGAGGACCGGGCGCGGCGCCGCGCCGAGCAGCCGCGCGAGCGGCTGGCCGAGCGCCTGCCCGACCGCGTCCCATGCCGCCATGTCGATTCCCGACATGGCGAAGAGCACGATGTTGTGCACGCCGAGCAGCGTGTACCGTGCGCGGAGCTTGCGCTCGAGATCGAACGGCGCGACTTCGTCGCCCTTTACCATCTCCGCCATCGCCTCGACCAGCTTCGCGAGCGGCGGCAGGTTGTGTTTTCCGATACCGAAGAGGTAGGAGCGGCCGACGGCGCCGGCGTCGGTCTCCAGGTCGATGAGCAGCAGCGGCGCTACCGTCAGCGCGCCGGTGCTGGTAGCGAGGGGCCGCCGCATCGGCGCGGCGACCGCGCGCGCCCTGATGGCGCGAATCTTCATTTGCCTTTGAATTGCGGCTTCCTCTTCTCCATGAAGGCGCGCCGGCCCTCGCGGTAATCCTCGCTGCGCGCGCAGCGCTCGATCGCCGCGCGCATGCGCGCGGCGTCCGGCGCGCCGGAGGACTTCACGTACTCCTCGATGATGGTCTTGGAATTGGCGATCGACAGAGGAGCGTTTTCACACAGGGTCTGCAGGATGGTTTGGACGTGGGTGTCCAAGTCCGCGTCGATGAGTACTTCTTGCACCAACCCCATGGCCAAGGCTTCCTCGGCCTTGTAGCGCCGCCCGAGGAACATGATCTCGCGCGCACGCGCATGGCCGACCGTCTCGAGCAGGCGCTTGTGGCCCTCGATGTTGTAGGCGAGGCCGAGCTTCGCCGCTGGAACGCCGAACTGCGCCGAGGCCGCGCAGTAGCGCAGATCGCACGCGAGCGCGATCTCGAGCCCGCCGCCCAGGCAGTAGCCGTAGATCATCGCCACCGAGGGTTTGCGCGAGTCCTGGATCGCATGCAGCACTTGATCCAGCAAATCGTCGTATTGCCCTACGGATTCTTCACTTGCTCGCCTGGAGTCGAACTCCGAGATGTCCGCTCCGGCGGAGAACGCCTCGGTGCCGGCGCCGCGGAAGGCGACGCAGCGCACTTCTGGGTCAGCGTCGAACTGCTTCATCGCCGGCGCGATGCCGCGCCACATGGCGCCGTTGATGGCGTTGCGCCGCGCCGGCTGGTCGAAGACGATCCAGCCGACCCCGCCCTGCTTTTCCACGCGCAGGGTCATGGTTTTCCGGCGGGACCGTAGATCGAAGGCACGGTCGAGCGCGCATCGCGCCGGCCCCAGCGCCCGGCTTCCACCTGGTGGAAGAAATCCTCGAGAAGCCGGTTGAAGAGCGCGGGCTCCTCCAGGTTGATGGCGTGCCCGCTGCGCGGCAGCACTGCAAACCCGGCCGTGGGGATGGTGCGCTTCATGAGCAGGTTCACCTCGAGGCAGGGCTCCTCCTCGTCGCCCGACAGGATGAGCGTCGGCACCTCCATGCGCGCCATCTCCGCGGTGAGGTCGTAGAACGACGGGCGGCGGCATTGCACCCCGAGCAGCGTATTGATGGCCCCGAGCGCCGAGTGCTCCCTGAACTGCCGCAGGTATTCCTCGAACCCGCGCGGGTCCTTGACCTGGTACTGCACGCGCTGCGGGCCGCTCCCATAGGTGTCGACGAACCGGCCCATGCCTTCGCGCTTGATGAGCTCGGCGTTCTTCTTCGAGTCGGCCTGGAACTGCCCGTACTGCGCCGGGTGCGAGCCGTAGCCGCCGCCGGCGACGGTGATCGACGTCGCGCGATAGCCATACGCCATGCCGAAATGCAGCGTGGCGAACGCCCCCATCGAGAGGCCGACGACGTGCGCGCGCTGGATGCCGAGCGCATCGAGCACGCAGCGGATGTCGTCGCGCGCGCGCGCCTGCGAGTAGCGCTCGAAATCCTCGGGCACGTCCGAGGGCGGATAGCCGCGCGCGTTGTAGGCGATGCAGCGGTAGCGGCGCGAGAAGTGGCGCACCTGCGGCTCCCAGCTGCGATGGTCGCCGCCGAACTCGTGCACGAACACGACCGGCGCGCCGCTGCCCGCTTCCTCGTAGTGGAGCTTGACGCCGTCGTCGGTGGCGAGGGTTGGCATAATGCAAGCCTACGATGAAAGCGGTGCTCTGCAAACAGTTCGGCCCGCCCGATTCGCTCGTCGTCGAGGAGCTCGCCTCGCCGCGCGCCGGGCCGGGCGAGGTCGTGGTGTCCGTGAAGGCCGCGAGCGTCAACTTTCCCGACGTGCTCATCATCCAGAACAAGTACCAGTTCAAGCCGCCGCTGCCGTTTTCGCCGGGCAGCGAGCTCGCCGGCGTGGTGAAAGAGGTGGGAGCGGGCGTGCAGGGCTGGCGTGCGGGCGACAAGGTGATGGCGTTCACCACCTACGGCGCGTTTGCCGAGGAGGTGAAGACCGAGGCGGCGCGGCTCCTGCCGATCCCGGAGGGAATGTCGTTCAACGAGGCCGCGGCCTTCATCCTCACCTACGGCACCACCGACCACGCGCTGCGCGACCGCGGCGCGCTAAAGGCCGGCGAGACCCTTTTGGTGCTAGGCGCTTCGGGCGGCGTCGGCCTCGCGGCGATCGAGATCGGCAAAGCGCTCGGCGCGCGGGTCATTGCCTGCGCCTCGAGCGAGGACAAGCTCGCCGTGTGCCGCAGCCACGGCGCCGACGACACGATCAACTACGGCGCCGAGGACCTGCGCGAGCGCCTCAAGCTCCTCACCGCGGGCCGCGGCGCCGACGTGATCTACGATCCGGTCGGCGGCCCCTATTCCGAGCCCGCGTTCCGCTCCATCGCATGGCGCGGCCGCCACCTGGTGGTGGGCTTCGCCGCCGGCGAGATCCCGAAGCTGCCGCTCAATCTCGCGCTCCTCAAGGGCGCCTCCGTGGTCGGCGTGTTCTGGGGCGATTTCACCCGCCGCGAGCCGGCGCGCTTCGCCGACAGCGTGCGCAAGCTCGCGCAGTGGTACCAGGAAGGCCGCCTGCGCCCCCATGTTTCAGAAACATTTCCGTTGGAAAAAGCCGCCGAAGCGCTGAAGCTGATGGCAGCCCGGCAGGTGAAGGGAAAGCTCGTCCTTACGGTCGGCTAGAGTCGCCCGGCCCCAGGGGCCTTTGCATATGGACGCTGTCGACCCAGCGGCCGAACTTGAAGCCGACCGAGCGCAGCGTGCCGATTCGCAGGAAACCGCACGCCGCGTGCACGCCGATCGAGGCCGCGTTCGCGCTGTCGCCAATCACTGCGATGATCTGGCGGTAGCCGAGCGCCTCGCACTGTACGATCAACTCCTCGAGGAGCCGCTTGCCGATGCCGCGCCCGGTCATGTCGTGGCGCACGTAGACCGAGTCCTCGAGCGTGTAGCGGTAGGCGCTGCGCGCGCGATACGGCGCGCAGTAGCCGTACCCTGCGATCACGCCGCTTGACTCGGCGACGAGATAAGGGAGCCCACGGCCGGTGACGTCGCGGTAGCGCCGCTCGAGCTCCTCGAGCGAAGGCGGCTCCTCCTCGAACGAGGCGAGCCCGTGCAGCACGTGGTGCGCGTAGATCGCATGGATCGCCGGCAGGTCGCGCGGGCTCGCCGGCCGCAGCTCAACCGCCTCAGCGGGAATAAGCCGGCTCCTCGCGATCCAGGATGCGCTTGAGGGCCTCGAAGTGCGCCCCCGCATACTTGGGCGCGTCAGCGAGCATCATTCGATAGGCGGCTTGAACCACCTCCGGCCGCACGGCGCGAAGCTTGCCGCCCATCGAGCGCGCGAGCACCTGCAGGCGGCAGGCGCGCTCGAGGTAATACAGCGCGTCGAACGCCTCGGCGACCGACGGGCCGACGACGATGACGCCGTGGTTGGCGAGGAACATCACGCGCTTGCCGCCGAGCGCGCGCGCCAGGCGATCGCCCTCCGCGTTGTCGACCACCAGGCCGTTGTAAATGTCGTCGTACGCGATGTCGTCGTGGAAGCGCAGCGCGTTCTGCTCCACCATCTCCAGCCTGCCGCCCTCGAGCAGCGTGAGCGCCGTGGCGTAGGGCATGTGGGTATGCAGCACGCAGGTCGCGCGCGGGCTGGCGAGGTGGATGCGCGAGTGGATGTAGAAGGCCGTCTTCTCGAACTCGCCTTCGCCTTCGAGCACCCGGCCCTCGGCGTCGAGGGCAAGCAGGTTCGATGCGGTCACTTCGCTCCAGTGCAGGCCGTAGCGGTTGAGCAGAAACCGCTTGCCGTCGGGCAGCATGACGCTGAAGTGGTTGCAGACGCCTTCGTGCAGGTCGAGGCGCACGGCAAGGCGGAAGGCGGCAGCGAGATCGACACGCATTGCGCGCTCCACGGCCGCAGTGACTTCGCGTTCTTGGACTCCCATGGAAAGCATTATAAGAAACAAAAAGGGCGCCCGAAGCGCCCTTCGATTGCTGCGGGAGCTGCCTAGCGACGGCCCTTGCGCTCGTCGTAGCGCTCGCCGGCTTCGTTGCCGAGCGCGCCGCCGACGATGGCGCCGCCGATGGTGCCGACGGTGCTGCCGCCGGTCGCCGCCGAGCCGATCACGCCGCCCGCGACCGCGCCGCCGACCGTGCCGACGGTCTCGCCCGAGGGTTTCTTGTCCATGGACTCGCAACCCGCCAGGCCGGCCGCGAGGACGATGCCGAATGCAACAAGAAGCTTGCTCATGTCATGGCCTCCGGTTGTGAAAAGGGGGAAAGACCTGCTCGCGCTCAGGTGCAGCCGCGCAGCAGGAAAATGACGAACAGGACGGGGATGGGCACGCCGAGTGCCCAGAGCAGGATGTAACCCAGCTTGCCTTCCTGCTTCCGGCGCCACTGCTGCAGCTTTTCCATATCTACACCTCCAAGCTCTCCGTGAGCGGATGTGCAGGGATGCAGCAAGCGGCGTGCCTGTGCAGCTACTCGTCTACGTCCACTTCCACTTTGCGACCGGACTCGGCAAACACCCAGGCGACAGCGAAACCGGCCATCACCGCGTAGTCCCGCCGCATGAGGGGGCTCGACTCGAAGGCCGCGCCCTTCAGCGTGTCGTAGCGCGCGAACGCGCCGACCCAGAAGCGCGGAAAGCGCCGCGACAGCGACGCCAGCGCGAGCGCGCCGGAATAGCCGGCGCTCGCCTCGTACGCGGGCCGCTCCGGCGTCGCAAACTCCGGGGCGACGGCGTAGAAATAGTCGTGGTACTTGCGCGTCGCGAACAGCGGCCCGGCCTGCAGGCCGAGATTCCACTTCACCCCGGCGAGCCGCGGCCGCGTGAACAGATGCAGGTGCGGATAGGCCACGTAGCCGATGTGCTGGGTGTGCGACAGGTCGGTCGCGATCGCCGCCCGCACCGGCAGCCGCGCCTCGAAGGACCATTCCCGCTCCCGGTCGCGCGCCAGGGTGATATCGAGGCGCGGCCCGATCTCGAAGGTCGGATCGAGGTGCGGCATGCCCTGGCGCGCGCGGTTCTCGTCGCTGTTCACCGGCGGGGTGACGTTGAGGCTCAGGTTCAGCTCGACGCGGTCGGACTCGTAGAAGATGCCGCGCACGCCCTGCCGGTCGATGCGGAAACGCTCGCCGCGGTAGATGAGGTAGGGAAACGGCAGCGCGTAGCCGCGGCTTTCGTCCGAGCCGCGGTAGTCGGGCAGGTGGAGGCCGGTTGCGCCGAGCCCGAACTCCCATTCCGGGCGCAGCTCCGCACGCGCAGCGCGGCCCGAGCACACAAGGAGAAAAAGCGACCCGGCGATGACCTGGGTCAAGCCGCGCGGATGCATGCAACGCACAATCGCGTCATGTTCCGGGCCGCCCTCGCCCTGGGTTTGGCCGCGGCGACAAGCGCAGCCGCAGCTCAGGAAGGCACAGGCTTCTGGGCTGGCGGTGACGTCGGCGTTGCGTCTCTCGAAAGATCGTATTCCCAGACCGGCTCCACGCAGGAGACCGAGTTTGCCATGACGTTGCGCGCGGGATACGCGTGGCACCCGCGGGGCCGGTTACGAGTGGGCGAAATCCGGCTCGTGGTCGTTCGCGCCGGCGATCGACTACTCCCGCGGAAAGTTCGACGGCGCGACCTCGCCGCCCGGCGTCACGCAGGACCAGACTTACCGCGCCGTCACGTTCCGGTTCGGCTTCATCTACCGATAAAAAGAAAAGGGCGGCCGGGGTTTCGGGAGCCACCGCCCGACGATCACGTTCTCCCTGAGTCCCATGAACATGGGATTCTTTCCCATTGCACACACGCTTATCATTTCGGCGGTCGCGCCTTCGCGGCCCTTGACAGGAGATTCGCCGCGGCGCACCTTGATTCTTCGTTTCCGGGGGGAGACAGATATGAACGTACGTGCTGGCCGCAGAGGGATGCTGGCAGCCATTCTTGCCGGCGTAGGAATCTCGACTTCCGTCGTCGCCGAACCTACAAAGACAGTCACCGTAGACTGCACGCGCGGTGAATCCATCGCGAAGGCGCTTACGTTGGGCGACGAGCGCAAGCCGCTGCTTGTCCTCGTCAGGGGGACGTGCAACGAGTCGGTGAGCGTTTCCCGCAGCGATGTCACGCTGCGCGGCGAGAGCGGCGGAGCGATCAACGGCCCCGATCCGGAAGTCGATACGCTGACGGTCCGCGCCGACAGCGTGACGATCGAGGATCTTTCCATCGGCGGCGGGCGCAACGGCATCACCGGCTTTGGCGCTGCGCGGCTCACCGTCCGCGGCGCCACCGTGCAATCGGGCCGCAACGGCATCGTCTACGCCGGCGGTTCCGGCGGGACGATCGACGAGTGCACGATCCAGTCGAATGGCCGGGACGGCGTATCGGTGGAATCGGCCAGCGCCACCATCACCAATTCCACGATCAGCAACAACGCCCGGAACGGAGTCCTGGTGACTGTCGGCGGCGCGGCGCGCATCGGCGTCGATAACAGGAACGGCGCGGCGGGGAACTTCATCCGGCAGAACGGCGCAACCGGCATCGTGATCAGCAGCGGCGGGTACGCGCTCATTGCGATGAACGAGATTACCGGCAACGGAGTCGATCCCACGCTGCCCCGGCAAGGCATTTCGGTGATCGAGGCGCGCGCCGACCTCGTCGGAGGCAACACGATCAGCGGTCACGTCGTGCAGGGCCTGTTCACGCGCGCCTCGGCCGTCCAGATCGGCGGCCCGGCGATCGGCTTCACCACGGTCAACACGTTCAGCGGGAACGGCGCCCTGAACAACGTCGGCGGCATATTCGCGTTCCTGGGCTCATCGCTGGTGGTTCGCGACGCTGTCATCAGCAACAATTCCGGCTTCGGCCTGGGCTTCAGCCTGCGATCGCAGGGCCAGATGTTCAACAGCAGTATCCAGAACAACTCTGGCGATGGCATCCGGCTGATACTCGGGTCCGCCCTGCTGCCGTCGACGCCTACGTCGACGGTGTCCGGAAATACCGGCTTCGGCATTCAGTGCTTCGACCCGGAGTCGAGCGTCGTCAACACGTTCCCGCCCTTCGTGGCGTTTTCGGCAAACGCTGCCGGAGACGTGTCGCCCGGTTGCACCGGCTTCTGAAAAAACAAGGGCGCCCGAAGGCGCCCTTGGGGGTCAGACCCCTTTTCCTGCGCGCTGTGCGAAGCAACGGAAAAGGGGTCTGACCCCTTTTTCCGTCAGCTGCCGCCGCCGGCGGTCGCCGTGGTCTCCGCGGCCGGCGCCTCGGGCGCGGCTGCCGGGATCTCGGCGAGCACCGGCTCGGCGGCCTGCGCCTTGCGGATCATGTGATACGCGAGGCCGGTTCCGGCCGGGATGAGGCGCCCGACGATGACGTTCTCCTTGAGGCCGCGCAGGCCGTCGCGCTTGCCCATGATCGCCGCCTCGGTCAGCACGCGCGTCGTCTCCTGGAAGGAGGCCGCCGAGATGAACGAGTCGGTGGAGAGCGAGGCCTTGGTGATGCCGAGGAGCATGTTGGCGTAGACCGCGGGCTTCTTGCCTTCCTTCTCGGCCTTTTCGTTCTCCTCGAACAGCTCGGCGCGCTCCGACTGCTCGCCGGTGATGAACCCGGTCTCGCCCGGATCGGTGATCTCCACGCGGCGCAGCATCTGGCGCACGATCACCTCGATGTGCTTGTCGTTGATCTTCACGCCCTGCAGGCGGTAGACGTCCTGCACCTCGTCGATGATGTAGCGCGCCAGCTCCTCGATGCCGAGCAGGCGCAGCAGATCGTGCGGATCGACCGGCCCGTCGACGATCATCTCGCCCTTGTTCACCACCTGGCCGTCGTGCACCAGCAGGTGCTTGTCCTTGGCGATCAGGTACTCGTGCTCCTGCTTGTCGAGGTCGGTGATCACCAGGCGCTGCTTGCCCTTGGTGTCCTTGCCGAAGCTGACGGTGCCGGTGACCTCCGCCAGCATGCCCGCGTCCTTCGGCGAGCGCGCCTCGAAGAGCTCGGCCACTCGCGGCAGGCCGCCGGTGATGTCGCGCGTCTTGGAGACTTCCTGCGGGATGCGCGCCAGCACCTCGCCGACCTGCACCTGCTGGCCGTCGCGCACCGCGATCACCGCGCCCACCGGGAAGCTGATGTTCACGGCGTGGTCGGTGCCGGCGATGCGCACTTCGTCGCCCGCCTCGTTGATCAGCTTCACCGAGGGCCGCTGGCCCTTGCCCGCGGCCGTGGTGCGCCGCTTGACGTCGATGACGACGAGGGTCGAGAGGCCGGTGACGTCGTCGATCTGCTTGGCGACGGTGGCTCCTTCCTCGACGTGCTCGAACTTCACCGTGCCGGCGTAC
>Ga0180085_1000743_pt1 | contig 11241 bp, 8 predicted proteins | sample EasRiv730_16_10D_FD_123013 | JGI IMG/M metagenome (GOLD analysis project Ga0180085, IMG submission 123013) | Soil microbial communities from meander-bound floodplain in the East River, Colorado, USA - East River metaG ERMLT730_16_10D | ecosystem: Environmental > Terrestrial > Soil > Floodplain ... | reverse complement strand
TGATTTGTTCCGGTGCCAGGCCCAGCACCCTTCGCACACGCTCGTCGTCATCAACGCCTTTTCCGTCCAAGAACGTCTGCACCTGAGTGAGTGTGGTATCGAGATTGCCGCAGTCCCCCAGATCCACCGAAGTGAACGTCTCTGTCTCAGAATCCATCGCCATCAGTTGAATGTCATGGCCCGCGCCTGAAATCCATGCCAGCCGGCTCTTCAGCACCAGCAGCTTGTTCGACGGTCCCAGGAGCAACAGCCTGTCCTGACCAGCCAGACCTCGTTCTCTAAGGAAACCTCTCCAAAGTAACCCGTTGCTGAGCAGGCCATCGATCGTGGCTTGGGTTTCCTCAGGGCCGGCGGCGATGGCAACCCACCTAGAACCTCCACACCGAAACTGCAGGCGCACGTACTTCCCAGAGAGCGAATGCTCCAGATCTGACGAGACAGTCGATTTCAGAATCTGCGGCGTTGCGAAATTTCTGCGAATCAGCTTCTCAACCGTGCTCTGAAAGTCGGTCCGTGTTTCCAGAAGCGGACGTGAGACGAGAGCTTCAAGCGTCGGACGAATTTCAAAGATTTCCTTCTTGCCCTGCAGCTCCGCCTGAAGGGCAACAGTTCCGAAATCGTCCTGAGATGCTTGCAGCACCCGGGCGCGCAGGTTCGTTCGCCGAATGCGGCAATTCAGCACCAGAGTCCTCACGACGCAATCAAGCCTGAAGCGAATCTGGTTGAGTCGATCCACGCGCCGGCCTTGACGGTAAAGAACAGGCTCTGTCTGCTGCTCGATCCATCCTTCAATTCGCGCTTTGGCCTGCAACTGCTTCTGGCGTTCTGCGTCGCACCATCTCGCACCCGATTCGTGTATGCGTCGCCACCGACGAGGTCGGTGGTATGCGTCGTGGATTTTGTAGGATGGAGCCGGCATGATTTACTCAAGAATCGCTGCGGTCGCTACAGCAAGCTCTCCGCGCCTGTTGAAAGCCGCCTTTTCCCTTGACCCTGCAAAACGAATCTTGCTATACAGTGGCGTCGTTCAGCACTACAAGTTTTGCAACTATTATGTCATCGTTTCGCGAGTGCTGGAAGTTTTCCGCAACGCCGCTTCTGAACTCGATCCAAAACTCGCCGTGAACCCAGGGCCGTACCCGGTTTCTAGCTGGGGTTCCTGGAGGCATCCAGGTCGGGGCGGAACCCGGGCAAGCCTCTTGCTATTAGACCTCCAAGACCGAAAGAAAGGATTCGCAGTGCCTCGAAAGATTAATGTTGCTCTCATTGGTTATCAGTTCATGGGCAAAGCGCACAGCAACGCCTACCGGCAGATGTCGTGCTTCTTCGACAGCGATGCCATTCCGGTGATGAAGGTGATTTGTGGCCGAAGCGAAGCCGGAGTGAAGGCGGCAGCCGCGAAGTATGGGTGGGAAGAGTGGAGCACCTCCTGGGAAGAGGTGGTTCGGCGCAAGGACATCGATGTCGTTGATGTTTCCACACCCGGCGATTCCCACATGCCCATCTCCATCGCTGCAGCCAAGGCCGGCAAGACGATCCTTTGTGAGAAGCCGCTGGCCAACACGTTGGGCGAAGCCAGGAAGATGCTGGCAGCTGTTCAGAAAGCCGGCGTTCTGCACATGATCTGTCACAACTACCGGAAGGCACCGGCAGTAACTCTGGCGCAGAAGCTCATCGCCGATGGGACCCTGGGCAAGATCCATCATTTTCGTGGAACCTACCTGCAGGATTGGCCGGTCGATCCGGAGTTTCCGCTCTACTGGCGGTTCGACAAAGTCAAGTCTGGTTCCGGTGCCTTGGGGGATCTAGCTTCACACGTAACCGATTTGGCTCGCTTCCTGGTAGGTGAGATTTCCGAGGTTTCGGCGACCCTGGAAACCTTCGTGAAAGAGCGCCCACTCGTGGATGATCCGAAAAAGAAGGGCAAGGTCACGGTCGACGATGCCAGCCTGGCGTTGGTCCGCTTTGCCAATGGCGCGATTGGAACCATTGAGGCCACACGTTTTGCACCTGGACGGAAGAACTATAACCGGTTCGAGATTAACGCAAGCAAAGGCAGCCTGGTCTTCAACCTCGAGCGGCTCAATGAACTCGACCTGTACCTGCGGGACGACCCAGCTTACGCCCGGGGGTTCCGCAACATCATGGTCACCGAGCCTGTGCACCCGTATTGGAAATGGTGGCCAGCCGGACACATTATTGGCTACGAACACACATTTACTCACGTCGTGTATGACTTGATGCAGGCGATTGTTCAGAACAAGCAACCATCGCCTAACTTTGAGGACGGCATCAGGAATCAAGCCGTTCTCGAAGCCATGGAGAAGAGCTCCAAGAGTAAGAAATGGGTGAGGGTATAGAGGGTCAAGGCGAAAGCCGAAAGGGTCCAGTATGTTCTGGCTTGACCCTTTTGCCCTAATCCTTAACCCTTCGCATCGCTGTTCGATACAAATCTGAAGACAACCGGAGGCAAGAATGAAGATTGGCGTATTCACCGTGCTGCTTGCGAACAAGCCCCTGGAAGAGGCACTTGACTATTTGAAGGATCTGGGCGTGGAAGCGGTCGAGATCGGTTGCGGCGCTTATCCCGGAGAAGCGCACTGCAAGCCTGCGGAGCTGCTGGCCAGCGACACCAAGCTCAAGGCGTTTCAGAACGCCATCAAAAGCCGTGGACTCATCATCAGTGCGCTCAGTGTTCATGGAAACCCCATTCACCCAAACACGAAGTTGGCGAAAGAGCACCACAATGCTTATGAGCGGGCCCTGAAACTGGCGCGCAAACTGGATGTGGATCGTGTCATCACATTCAGCGGCTGCCCCGGCGCGGACGCCAAAGCCACATCCGCCGCTTGGATCGTGTCACCCTGGCCGCCCGATTTCGCTCAGGCCCTGGAATGGCAGTGGAAAGAACGGGTCATCCCATATTGGAAAGAGGCCATCAAACTGGCCAAGAACAACGGCATCAAAAAAGTTGCGTTGGAGATGCATCCCAACTTTGTCGTCTACAATCCCGAGACACTGCTCAAGTTGCGCAATGCCGTTGGTCCGGAGATTGGCTGCAACTTCGACCCAAGCCATTTGTTCTGGCAAGGAGCTGACGTGGGGGCCGCGATACGCGCTGTTGGGGACGCGATTTTTCACTTCCATGCCAAAGACTGCAAACTGGATCACCGCAATATCTCGGTGAACGGCGTGCTGGATGCGAAGAGCTACACCGACGAACTCCACCGTTCCTGGATTTTCCGTACTTGCGGCTACGGCAACGATCTCGCTCAGTGGAAAGACATTGTGAGTAACCTGCGCCTGGTGGGTTATGACCACGTCATGAGTATTGAGCACGAGGACAGCCTGATGTCTGCCGAGGAAGGGCTGCGCAAGGCATTCCAATTCCTCAAGAGCGTCGTCATTGCAGAAAAGCCCGGAGTGGCCTACTGGGCGTGAGAAACAGTGACAAGTGACGAGTGACAAGTGAAGGAGGCATGCCCCCTTCCATTCAATTCACTTGTCACTGGGCACTTGTCACTCGTCACTGAATTCATCTCACCATCTCCAAGTACATCCTGATCGCCTGCCCTCCCAGAGGCGCCGCATCTCTCGCGCCCAAGCCGCCTGGGTAATAGACCATCACCGCCAGGACCGGCTGAGCCGCCGGGTAGAACCCCAGAAACCAACCGTCCGTTCTGGATTTCAAGTAGCGGCCCCCCATAAGAGCAGGCGACGTCCCCGTCTTCCCCAGCAAATCGTGATGGGGAGGCAACGCTTGTTGCGCCAACCCAGACGTTCCTTCCAAGGCGCCAAGTCTCAATCCGTTAATCAGAATCGTGTGGGCGAAGGCGGGCGTGGCAGCGCTTCCCGTTGACGGATGTTCGGAGATCAGTGCCCCGTAGGCTTTGAGCACCTGCAAAGGCACCAGCTTCAAGTTGGAATCCAGTCCCATCATCGTCTCTGGGAGAAGCGGCGCCGCACTCGATGGATCACTGTTTGGGCTGAGGCCCTGTGCAGTCAAAATCCTAACGAATGCACCCGGAGATGTCTGTTTTGCGAGTTGGTAGAAATACTGATTGCATGAAACAGCCAGTGCACGGCTCATTTCGAGCTTGCCATGCCCAGGCTTGTACCAGCACTCCACCGGACAGTGCGGGGTAGCGCGGCCAACACAAGGTCGCAACTCGAGGCTGACGCCGCGGGACGTCTGAGGATCCGCGGGATCGTACCCCTTTGGACAAGGGAGGACTTCAGGGGGATGAGACGTGAGGTCGCTGCAGTGCTCGTTCAAATACGCCAACAGCACGAAGGGCTTCACCAGCGAGCCCAGACAACGGGGCGCTGCGAATACCTCCGCTCGCACCGCCGCGAGAGTCTCGCTCCTGGTCAGATCCCAAAGCAGGACGGCACTGTGGCTCTTCGCCGAAATTCGAGCAACTCGCGGCTCCAACGACTGCCGGAGCCCCTGGCCACCCGCCGCCTGCGTCAACAAAAGGAAGGCAAACGGGAGAAACAGCTTTCCGGCTGTAGGACGACTACGCAAGGCTGCAACCCTGTTTCGCAAAACCCCCTTGCCAAGCAGAGGGATTGAAGGCTTCTCACGCAGATCCTCTTCACTACCTTGAAGCCGTGAAAAGAATGCTGATCGTTGGCACAGGAGGGAGAGGCTCCGCCGAGCCGCCCAGCCGTAAGCTCCTAATCCAGAAAGGCTCGGCGGGAGCCTCTCCCTCCCGAATCTCCTCTCAGGTCCCATTGTTCAGGGAGATATCCTACTGAGCCCCGCTCAGGCTACTCCCTCTCCAGGGAGGCGCTCAGAATTTCTTCGTCATTACGCGCAAGGATCTGCCGGTTGGCATACGCTGGATGAGACCAATTCACCACGCCCAATTCCCGGCGATTGCCGACGCGGGTCGTTGGCTTGATGAGTGGACTCCGTGAGATCTCCTGATAACCATCCGGAGACAGTTTCGCGATGATCAATTCGCCACGATCGTTGTTAATGAAGAAGCGATCTCCGTTCTTAACCAGAAATCCAGTGGCCCAGCGAGCTTTCTCCTTGGTGACTTCCAGAGTCTCCCAAACACGGCTGCCGGTGCGAAGATCCAGGCAACGGAACTGGCCGTAACTACAGATGCCGTAAACCGATTCTCCGACAATCACCGGCGTTGAAATCAGAGCATGCAAGCCGTCGGTGTCGATTTCACTCTTGCTCTTTCCTTTCCAGACCATGTCGGCCTGTGGCTTGTGCTCGTCGAGCTTCAACAGCATCGATCCGTTGTAGAACGACGACACCAGCAGGTGGCGACCGCTGAGGACCGGTGTCGCAACCGACAGCGCCGTATCCACCTTGAATGGTACCTCCCAGAGCAGTCTTCCAGTCGCTACCTCAAGAGCCGACACGGCCTGCGTGTGCCAGATGATAATCTGCCGGCGCCCACCGGCGGTGAGGGCAAACGGTGGGCTGTATCCTGGCTCAGAGTCTGACGACAACGCGCGCCAGACTTCCTTACCTGTGTGTTTGTCAAATGCCACCACTTTGGAGCTAGGTTGTCCGCCGACCAGACAGATCAACAGGTCTCCCTCGACCAGAGGTGCAGCTGTCATTCCCCACACAGGCACTTCCGTCTTGTAATCGTTCTGATAGTCCTTTTCCCAGAGGATGGAGCCCGTCTTGACGTCGAGACACAGCAGCTTGCCTTTCGAGCCAAGCACGTAGACTCGATCTTGATCGACCGTTGGGGTCGCTCTGGGTCCTGTCGCATACGTCTCCATCAGACCGATGTAGTCGGCTTCCCATTCCCGCGTCCAAAGCGTTTTCCCTGTCCGCTCGTCCAGACAGAGCGCCCGCTCCAGGCCACGGTTAACTTGCTGTCGGGCAAAGTCTGTGACGAAAACGCGGCCTGCTGAGACGGCTGGGCCGCTGTAGCCGTTGCGGATTGGAGTCCTCCAGTTGACCTTCAGCCCCGCAGCAGGAAATGTAGCAAGGATTCCGGTCTCGTCCCAGACACCAGTCCGCCCGCGTCCTCGCCACTCTGGCCAGTCTTCCCCAGAGACCAACGACACTATCCAGAACAGGAAGGTGTTGAACAGGAATGCGTTTCGCTTCACTCGTCCTCCTTTGACTAACAAACGATTTCTCAGGCAGCCCTCACCGCACATCTCGCATAGTCCAGCGGATGCCGTTGAGTAGGTGTTGCTGGAAACGCCTATCCTGCCAGACTTCCTCGCGATGGCCAAGTGCGGTATAGAACACCCGCCCGCTGCCAAATGACCGCGTCCACGCAAGCGCGAAGTCGCCGTCGGACCGATTCACGCCCGGTACATTCAGATCCACTGAGTTGTTATCGAGGCGCAGCAGTCCGTGAACCTGTTCTCGGATGAAACTGCGGAACTCGCTCATTGACAACCAGACCCAGGACTCGGCCCTCTCTGTCGCCGCGTCTGGTCACTTTCGAGAATCAAATATCCTTCAGCGTTCTCCGTTGGGACATCTTGCAGGTATGAGACCACACGGTTGATCTGAACCATGCCTTGAGGCGGCACACGAGCGGTTCTCGTGCCAAGAGAAGATCCTTCTCGACTCAAGAGGGAAATCTTTACCGTGGCTGGCGAATCGCTCAGATTGTTGATTCCCAGGTTGCAGTAGGAATCGCCGTCCTCCACGACGAAAGGAACACGTAATGCATTGGGAAAGGCGTCGGACTGCTGTTCGACGGTGGTTGCAGCGTGCGCCATGTGTGCACCGGGGCGACCAGCTGGTGGTCGTTGTGGTTCTAGATCTTTGAGAACGATCCACAGGGATTAAAATGACCCAGAAAGTGAGAGCTGACGCAATCCAGGCAGTCAACGGATTCCGCAGGAAGCTCTGAAATTGCATAGACACCTTTGACAATGCTTGAAGACGAGACGAGTTTACCACGGGGCCGGATCACCGATAACCGAAGGTGGGGCGGCGAAAGGCCCACGATAGCCGCAGAAAACGCGGCAATCGTGGCTACATTCTGGCCGAACCCAAGACAGGCACAATTTGCAGCGACGTCACTTGGAACTTTTATGTAAGCGTAGTCGGGCAAGTGGTGATCGGAAAGTGTCGATTGGCGGATAGCCCGATAGCGTCTCCAATGTTATTCTGATCTGAGAGCGCTGCCCAACGACGTTTCTGGAGAGGACGCGATGAAGCCTTGGATACACGTGTTAGCGCAATTGTTTCTGCTGATGCCGCAGTCACCAGCTCCGCAAACACCCGCCGTACAAGCCAGGACATCGGTCAGGGCCAGCTCATCCGCTGAGTACAAGCTGGTTTGGGCTGACGAATTCAACACCAACGGCGCGCCCGATGCAGGTAACTGGACATTCGAACACGGTTTTGTTCGGAACCGAGAGCAACAGTGGTATCAACCTGAGAATGCACGGTGCGAGAACGGGCTGCTGGTGATCGAAGCGCGAAGGCAACCTGTTCCGAACTCGGACCCCGATTTTGCCGGCACAATCAGCAAGGGAGGCCGATCGCATGCCAAATACACTTCCGCCAGCATGCAGACGAAAGGATTGCACCAGTGGATGTACGGCCGGGTCGAAATGCGCGGACGGATCGATACTCGTTCTGGATTGTGGCCGGCGTTTTGGACTTTGGGATCGGCACGCCGTTGGCCGGGGTGTGGCGAAATCGACATCATGGAGTTCTATCGCGGGAAACTTCTGGCGAACGCATGCTGGCGTGGTGCAGGTCGCAGTGCAGTGTGGGACGATTTCAAGAAACCGATTGAGGAGTTTGGGGATCCGGCATGGTCCTCCAAGTTCCATGTCTGGCGCATGGACTGGGACTCAGACGAAATCCGACTCCATGTGGATGATCTGTTGCTCAATACCATAGACCTTAAGGAAACATTCAACCAGGATAGCGAGCAGGCAAATCCCTTTCGTGAACCCCACTATATTCTTCTCAACCTGGCGATTGGCGGGACGAACGGCGGCGATCCTTCAAAAACAGAGTTTCCTGCACGTTTCGAAGTGGACTATGTTCGCGTATACCAGAAGGTAAAGAAATGATGCGAACGCTCAAGCTTACGCTGGCCGGCAGTTCAAGCAACCGAACAGAGGCTGAGTCGCAGAGGAAACAGCAGGAAGAATCTCCTGCCTGCAGGGTTACTCGATGTCGAGTTCGACAACAGTGGCTTTCCTGCGTTCATCCTCGAGCATGGCCAACTGCAACTGATTCGTCAGACCGTCTAAGCCGGTGTCCACGTGAATCTAGGATTCCGGCCCTGGTCTTCTTCACCGGGGTGAGTTCTCGGGCGGCAAAATGGCTCCTTGGCTTCCAAGATTGGCCGTCACTTATCCCGCACCTTCACCGGCTGCGTCCAGGCAATCAGTCCATTTGAGTCGAGAACCTTCCCGCGAACGTATCCTTCGCCCCCACGAATCTGGTAGCGAGCGGGACTTGTGATTTCTTCCTTTAAGAGTTTGCCGCCCTTTCCAATGAACTGGATCCGGTATTTGGCGGTTGGGTCCTCTTTGATCGTGATCGCAATCTCCTGCTCGTTTGTCTGAAGGTCGCTCAGTTCGACCCCCGTGGAAGCGTAGAAGTCCCCGCGCTCCATCGCTTCAAGTAGCGCGCGTGGATGCAATCGTGCTGCGCGCACGACCACCCATCCTTGTCCGGGCCTTGCCGCATTCCTGTCCCAGGGTCGCTTGAAAACGTGGGCGTCATCCACGGCGATGCCGTACAGCATTTGTCCACTGGTGAGGATATGGTCCCACGCAGCTTCCAGACCAGCTATGCCGCCGCCTCCCTGATTGTTCACATGAGGATGGCCGTTGAATACTTCGAAAAGCTTGTTGTTCTCAACCTGTCTCAATTCCTCAGCCGTAACTGCCCAGCCAAAGTTGGGATGATTGATGTGCGGAATTCCCTGCGCCTTCCGTATGGCGTTGACATTGCGCTGCAGAGTGTCGACGACCGAGGTTCCCTTCTGAGGCGTCACCAATTCAGCCACGTCCAGTCCGTTTAGGTGGAGAGGCTTGTCGGCGAACTTGTCTGTAACTTCTTCGCCTTTGACTACCAGAAAGCGCTCGTCGGCGCCATGCAGGGCGTTCAACGCGTCAACGCCTGTCAGGAAATTGTGGTCGGTCAAGACGAGGAATTGATATCCATGCTCGCGATACCAGCGGACAACCTCTTCAGGCGTCGAGTCGCCATCGCTGTTGAGTGTATGGGTGTGCGTATTGCCTTTGTACCAGCCCGTGGCTGAAGGGGAGCCCCCGACCTCAGAGTTCGTTGGGCCTGACATGGCGAACAAAAACAAAGCAGCCATCGCCAGAAGTAGTAAGAGTCGTCTCATGTTGGCCGGAGCGTTCTGTGGATGGTTTTGATTGCTGCCCTGCTCTCGTGAACAAGGGTTTTCTTCATGGGAGGCATTAGTTTCCTTCATTTCGTCCGCCTTCGGGCTCCGTACGATGATGCTCTTGCCAAAGCCGGTAGGACTAATCGGACGAGTATGTAATGTTGCTTAGTGTGGCGTGAGTTTTAAGAAGATGCAGCGCCCGTCCGGCAACTCATCCAACTGTGGTGACATCCGGCCGTGGAGCGCCATTCAAGAGTCCTCAGCGACAAGCACATCCAGAAACTTCAGCACTTCAGATGAAGTCCAGTCCTTCGCGCCAACAACCTTATAGGCGATCTTGCCTTTCTTGTCGACAATGTAGGTCTCCGGCCACATGTTCGTGCCATAGAGTGTAGAGATCCTCTTGTCGAAATCTGCGTAGACTGGCAGTGTGAACCCATTCTCTTTCATGAATCGGTTCACCGGTTCCCAGGAGTCATCCACGCTAAGGGCTACCAGCTCAAACGGCTTGTTTGCCATTCGCCGTTGTAACTGTTGCATGGACGGCAACTCGTCAATGCAGGGCGGGCAAAAGGTGCCCCAGAAGTTGACCAGCACTACTTTGCCGCGAAGTTGAGAGAGAGAGAGTTCCTTGCCAGACTGGTCCTTAAAGCTGAACTCAGGGGCAAGTTCCCCCTGAACTGCAGGTCCAGAACCGGACGAACAGCAGATGCTCGCGATCACTGCGATCCACACAAGAACCCAGAAGGCTGTTTTCATTCGCTAGACTCCTGTCCTCATTGTGTGACGCGTTGGCTCTCATTTGCGGTCGCAACCTTTCTTCGATCACCGCGTGCCAGGAAAACTTTGAGGAGTGGCGGCGTGACCAGCGTGGTGAGGATGACCATGATAACGACAGCGGAATACGTGGAACTGCTCACCACTGGACTCCCGCTCAACATGAGCGCCGCACCAATGCTGGCGAAAATCAGTCCGACTTCTCCCCGCGGGATCATGCCGATTCCAACCGAGATTCGATCGAGCCCCTTTTCAAGCACCGCCAATGCGCATGCCTGTTTTCCCAGAATAGCCACAACGGTCAGCGCGAGTGCAAATCCCAGGATGCTTGAGTCAGCAAAAGTCTTCAAGTCGACTCGAACACCCATGAGGACAAAGAAGACCGGCACCAGAAAGGATGAAATCGGTCGCAAGAGTTCGTCGATGGAGTGTTCGCCACGGTCTCGGAAATCCTGGTAATGCACAGGATCCAAAATCAGGCCCGCCGCGAAGGCACCCACAATCGGAGCGAGATCAATTCGATTTGCCAAATACGAAAGAAGGAAACAAAAGCAGACACTGACGGCGAGGAGCATTCCACTTACGTTCAATCTGGCTGCGAGCGAGAACATCCTCGGCGAAAGCCGTGAGCCAATCCAGAGAGCGATAACTAGAAAAGCCACCGCTTTGAGGATGATGAGGGAAACGTCGACAATCGAGATGCCTGCTCCCCCGCGGTCGGCGGCTTTGATGATCCCGCTGACTGCGGCCAGGATGACCAGGCCCATCACATCGTCAATGACAGCCGCCCCAAGAATAATTCTTGCCTCCTTGGCGCTTGTTTTACCAAGATCTTTCAGGACGCGTGCCGTAATGCCGACGCTGGTGGCGCAGAGCGTGGCTCCGATGAACACATGCACGAGCGTGCTGGACTGCGGCAGAAACCAGGCTGCCACGCACCAACCTAGAAGCATTGGCACAATGACACCCACGAGTGCTACCAGGAAGGAGGAGAGTCCCACTTCCATCATCTGCTTGATGTTGGACTCCAATCCCACTTCAAAAAGCAGGAAGATCACTCCGAGTTCCGCCAGAATACCGATGCCTTCGTTTGTCTTGAGATAATCAAACTGATGAAGCCCCAGCAGGGATAAGT
>Ga0180085_1000742_pt1 | contig 11251 bp, 10 predicted proteins | sample EasRiv730_16_10D_FD_123013 | JGI IMG/M metagenome (GOLD analysis project Ga0180085, IMG submission 123013) | Soil microbial communities from meander-bound floodplain in the East River, Colorado, USA - East River metaG ERMLT730_16_10D | ecosystem: Environmental > Terrestrial > Soil > Floodplain ... | reverse complement strand
GCCCCTTCGTCGTAGAACATCTTCCAGAACTGGCGGAAATTGGTGTAGTTCGGCGGCCCCTCCACGACGAGGCGATACTTCTCGGTGCCCATGTCGCCGTCCGGCGTCACCGGCCCCTTGCCTTCCGCGCGGCGCTCGTCGATCTCGGCACGCAGGAACTTGTAGTACTCGACCGCATCGTCCGTGCCGCGGAAGGCTCCGAAGATCGGCCCGATGTAGTAGATGCCGCCAAAGTAGGCATCAATCGGCGAGGGCCTGCTCTTTGCCGTCTCCAGCACGTAGACCAGATCGTCTTCGGCCACCGCCGACTTTTTGAGGTGCTCGCGCAGGCGGTCGATGTCGAACTTGACCCCCGAGATGCGCTCGAGCTTGGGGATCACTTCGTCTCTGATCTGCTTCACCATGTATTCGATCATGTTCGGCGTGATCTTGCCGTCAGCCATGTAGGGCGTGTGCAGCATGATGGTCTCGCACTTGTATTGCTCGCGCAGCAGCTCGAACCACTTCATGAAGGTGAAACAGCCGGTGTAGGACAGCAGCAGCACGTCGGGAGCGGGGAATTTCTTGCCGTTCGGCGCAATGTTGCCCTTCGCCATCATCCCGATGTCGGACTTTACATACGTGCAGACGTCCTCGGAGTGCCCGATCTTCTCGGCCTCGAGCACGAAGTTGCCCGACAGGCGTCTGAGACCGTTCTGAATGGCGTTGATCTCCGGAAGATTGTTGAGAAGATCGAAGCACATGATCAGTTCGTTGAGATTGCCCGGCACGAAGGTGTTGCACACCTTTGCGCCCGTCTCGGGGACGGCGGTCAACCGGTCGTAGTGTGCCGCCATCATGGCTTTCTGTTTCTGCATGGAGGCATCTTTCTCAACCGCTTTGCCGGAGGTCTTGGCAGTGCTTACTGGCGTCGTCATTGTCCACTCCATAGCTTGATTGAATCTGCAAAAGTGCCAGCCTGCTCGCGGATGGGCTGCATCTGGCCGGAGTTCTCCGCGTACTTGAACGCGATGTAGCTGATGCCTGCCGCAGCCAGGACGTGCTGCAGGATCGGCCGATCGAGCAGCGCCGGGTCGCAGAAACTCGGGCAGGCGAAAATCACGCCTTCGGCGCCCGTCCGCTTGACCGCGCGCACCAGGTGCTGGCCCTTCTCCAGCTGGTTCGGTTCAAATCGCGCCGCGGTCGATTCGGAGTGATGCAGGAACGCCAGCGCAAGATTGCGCAATGGATCACCGTCCGTGGGGACATCCGCCGTGAGCCAGCGCGTCACCAGCAACAGGTCGTCATCGACCACGTAGCATCCCGCCAGCTCGAGCGACTTGATCAGGTTTAGCGGCGGCTGCTCGCAGAAGACGCCCGACAGGACGACGCGACAGTTGTCACGGCGCGGGCGCTCCACGGCGCGGGCGGCGATGAGGTAGTCGCGCAGCATCTCCGAGTGTTGTTCGACGGTGAGGACGAGACCCGCGCGCATCAGGAGGTAGACCTCGGCCGCGGGTGCCTGCCACGGCAGCTGCGCGCGAAACTCGTACAGCTCACGCACCAGTCGGCGATTCTCGTTGTAGACGGCGATCGAATGACGCAGCGCATCGTCGCTGATCGGCCGGCCGCCCAGTTCGCCGAGCGCGTGACGCAACTCGGCCAGCTCGTTGCTGTAGTAGTTGCCCCCGATTTCGTCGTTGTAATTCTGCGGCACGTCAAAATAGCGCGAGTAGACATGCGGGAACATCAGTTTCCACATGCCCGACAGATTGCGGATCACATCGCAGATCGACGGGAACAGCATGCCATCGACGAAATCGAGGCGGCCCGAAACGCCCAGCTCGATGGTCGAGCGTGGGATGCGGCAAATGTAGCTTTGATAGTAGGCGTCGCCGTGGATCACCTCGAGCTGATCGCCGCCGCCGACGATGCCGAGCGGCAGCATGCCCGCCGCGTGGATGATCTCCCGCGGCACGTAGATCGGCATGTAGCCGATGACCTTGCGTCCCGGTTGCGCCGCCTTCCACTCGCGCGCCGCGCTGAACTGCAGATCCTCGAACAGTTGCGTGGCGCGGGAAATGATTTCAGCGGTGGACGGCATGTTCAACGGTGCTCCCATTTCGCCGGCCTCTTGGCGAGGAATGCCTCGAGACCCTCCACGGCGTCCCGTGTCGCCATCAGCTCGTCGAGATAAAGGCGCTCGAGTGCGGCGAGCTTGGCTTTCACGCGGGCGACATACTCGAGCCGCGCAGCCTGCACCGCGTAACGCAGCGACCGCGCGCTCTTCGGCTTAAGGTGTTCCTCAAAATACGCCAACGCCGCTCGCTCAGGCTCAGGCGAGGTTTCCTTTGCAATCCCCAGCGCAGCCGCCTCCGTCCCGCGGACACTGCGGCCGGACACGAGCAGGTCGAAAGCGCGCTGCGGTCCGATGAGTTCGGGCAGCAGGCAGGAGGCGGCCGGGGCAAACACGCCGAGCTTCGTTTCCGGCTGACCGAGAGTCGCGTCCGGCGCAACGAACAGCAGGTGGCCGGCCAGCGCCAGTTCCAGTCCGCCACCGAGGCATTGGCCGCGCACGGCCACCAGAATTGTCAGCGGCGATTCGACCATGCACACGATCAGCTCATGCAGGCCGGCCAGCAAGGCGCCGCAGCGCCCGGGGAGGTGCTCCTCGACGGCAGCGCCGAAGCTGAAATGCGGCCCCTCGGCGTCGAGCAGCACGGCGTGGAGATGCGGGTTACCAATCTGCTCCGTGAGCGATGCGCCGAGCGCTGCGATCATCGCGGCGTCGATCAGATTGGCGTTCGGCCGGTTCAGGCGCAGCCGCAGGAGACTGCCCTGAGCGTCGATCCACACCTTGAGCGGCGTACTCATGTGCTGCCCGCCCCCGGCATGATGCTGGCCGTGAGCTCATCGGACCACGGCGTGTTGGCGGCAAGCGCGCGACGGAGCGCGATGAAATCGACCTCCCGCCCGTTCTCCCTGGATCCCTCATGAAAGGCGCGAAAGCCTGCACGCGCTTCGGTCATCATGTTGAGCGCCAGCCAGGCGCGCGAGTTTTCCTTGTTGCGGTTCCACGCCTCGAGCTTTGGCTTGCGCAGCTCCTCGATGGTCTTGGTCGTGCAGTCTGGGAACGTGTAGAGCAGCTTGGTACACAGCGCCTCGACCCGCTCGTCCAATTTCGACAAATCGATAGTCCCGCGCTTCAACAACTCCCGCGCCGCCTGCAGCGCGGCTCCGGACTTTGGCCTGCCGAAGACGAGGCGTCCGAATTCGTCGACCAGGCGCGCTGTCTCGACCAATGGGTTGGCGATCAACTCACCATCCACCTTCAGAGCCGGGACGATGTCGGTGATCATGCCCATGAAGTACGCCTCATGCGCTGAGAACGGTTCGCACAGCACGCACGCGGCCATCGCCCGCTCGGTACCGATGATGACCGGCAAGAAATCCGTGGCGCCACCGATCGGTGCTGACCCATGCTTCGGTCCCGCTTGTCCAAAGCGGGCCAGATCCTGGGCAATCGTGAAATCGCAGGCCATGCCGATTTCCTGGCCGCCGCCGATGCGCATGCCGTTGACACGACAGATCACCGGTTTGTCGCAGGCAAGAATGCCCGAGACCATGTCGTTGAAGAGCCGCATGTAGCCGCGGTATTCCTGCGGATTGCCGGCGTAGTACTCGGCATATTCCTTGACATTGCCGCCGGTGCAGAAGGCTACGTCGCCGCTGCCTGTGAAAACCACGGCAACCACATCGCGCGCGGCGCCGGCGGCGCGCATGGCAAGAATGACGCCCTTCACCATGTCGGTCGTGTATGAATTGAACTCGCTCGGGTTGTCGAGGGTGATCCAGGCGTTATGGAGGCCGGCAACCGGCTTCCCGTCGGTATCCTTGACTGGGCGCTTCTCGTAGCGCACCCCCGCGCTCAAGCTCGCGCGCACCGCATCAGTAACGAGGTTGTGGTCCTTGGCGGCAGAATCGCGGCGAACGGGGGTCTTGGCGGACATGTGCGCTGCTTTCATGGGGTCGGGACGAGCACCGCGCGACGTTTGAGTCCGCCCTGATGCGCCGCTTCGAACAGACGGTTGATCTCGCTCATCGGATGCGTCTCGACGAACGGGCCGAGCTTGACGCGGCCTTTGAGGACCAGGTCAAGTGCCAGTGGGTAGAGCTCGGGCGGGCAGCCCCAGTTGCCCAGCGCCCGCGCGTGATAGGCCATCAGGTTCGACAGGCGGACCTCGACCTTTTCCATCGTAAAACCCACTACGCCGAGCGTCGCGCCGCGGTTCAGCAGGCCGAATGCGGTCTCCTGGCCGGCGCGGGTGCCCGAGCATTCGAAAACGAACCATTCGGACTCGTGTCGCAGGCCGCGCTCCTTCGCGAAGGCCTGGATGGCTTTCTTGAGCTCGCGCGGCTCCTTCCCGCGCGCATTGAGGGTCAACGCCGCGGGCTCACCGGCCAGCGCGTCGAGCTTCTCGTCGCTTACATCGATCGCCACGACGGTTGCACTGTACGCCCGGGCGATTTGTGCGCAATACCCGCCCACCCCGCCGACACCGTTCACGATCACGAGGTCGCCGGCCTGAACGCCAGCCTGGGTCACCGCGTGATAGGGTGTCGTCACGGCGTCGGCGACGACGGCGACCTCGGCGAGACCGAGAGCGATTGCTTTGAGCTGGGCTGTGTCCACGGGGCACAAGCCGCGCGCGGGCACTACGACGTGACTGGCGAATCCGCCGTGAATGTCGTTGCCGGGCATGCGCTGATTCGCGCAGATCGTCGGTTTGCCACGCTTGCAGCTGTCACACGTACCGCAGGGTATGACCGCCGGAACGATGACCGTCTGGTCGAGCCACGCTTCCGCACCGCGGCCGGCCACAACGACCCGACCACTGATTTCATGGCCAAGACAGAGGGGCAGCGGATGGTGAGTGGGCACGCCGTCGAAGTAGTAGCCAAGGTCGGTGTGGCATACCCCGCAGCCGGCGACTTTGACGACGACCTCACCCGGCTCCGCCACAGGCGTGAACTCTACAGCCGCCAGCGGCGCCCCCCGGCTGCTCATCACCCAACGGATTGCCTGCGATGACATCGGTGTCTGCCCAGCCCTGGATCTCCCACTCGGCGTCGGCGTGGCCCGCGGAATTTCTCGATCCCGAGGCCCCTCCTGCATTGACACAGGGTGCCATCCGCTATTAAGGTATTTAAGTACCAGAATACGTATCTAGAGTCAATCCGGGTCAATACGCCGTGCACAACGTCAACGCGCGATCAGAGGCACCCATGGCGCAAGCCTCCAGTGTTTCAGTGGCATTTCTCGGCAGCGGCGGTGCCGGAGTGATTACCACCGGCGGGCTGCTGCTCGAGGCGGCGTGCTCGGCCGGATGGTACGGTCTGCTCACCCGCTCCGTCGGGCCGCAGATTCGCGGTGGTGAAGCGGCGGCGATGCTGCGCCTCGCGGCGCACCCCGTCGACTGCCACGCGGATCACCTCGATCTCCTGATTGCGGTCGATTGGCTCAATGCGCAGCGCTTCGCCCTGGAGATTTCACTCGGCCCGCATACTCTCGTGATCAGCGATCCGCGCGGCGGTGAGGTACCGGAGTTCGTGACCGCTGCGGGCGCCCGGGTGATCGAAATCCCGATGAAGGAGATGACGAAGGCCACGCCCGAATGGCGCTCCAACATGATAGCCCTCGGCGCGGCAGGCAGGCTGCTCGGCGTGCGTGAAGGCGTCATGCAGGAACTCATCACGAAACGTTTCGGCGCCAAGGGCACGACGGTTGTCCAAGGCAATCTCGGGGCGGTGCAAGCGGGAGCCATAGCCGTGGCGGACTTGGAGCTGCCCATGCGATTGCCCGCGCCGCACGTGGGGGCCACGAAGCGCTGGCGGATCACCGGGAATGAGGCCATTGGACTCGGCGCGGTTCGCGGTGGCGTGCGCTTCGCCGCCGCGTATCCGATCACGCCCGCGTCCGAAATCCTCGAATGGCTTGCGCCCAATCTCCCCAGGGTCGGCGGCGTCCTCGTCCAGGCGGAAGACGAGCTGGCTTCGATCAACATGATCATCGGCGGTTCCTATGGAGGCACACCCGCCTTGACCGCGACATCGGGGCCAGGACTGTCGTTGATGATCGAGGGAATCGGACTTGCTACCGCCGCCGAAGTGCCGATCGTGGTGGTCGACGTGATGCGCGGCGGCCCGTCGACCGGCATTCCCACCAAGTCCGAGCAAGCTGATCTCAACATCGCCGTCTACGGATTGCATGGCGATGCGCCGCATATCGTCGTCGCCCCGCAATCCGTCTCGGACTGCGTGTTCACCACGCAGTGGGCCACCTATCTCGCCGAAGCACTGCAGGTGCCCGCCCTGGTGCTTTCCGATCAGTTCCTCGGGCAGGCGCAAGCGGCGATCGAGCGGCCAGCCGATGCGGACTTCGTCGGCCAGCGACTGACCGCCAGCGAATTCGCCGTGCCCTATAAGCGCTATGCACTCGGCGGCACGGATGTATCGCCGATGGCAATTCCCGGCACGCGCGGCGGCCAGTACACCGCCGACGGTCTCACCCATACCGAGCGTGGAACTCCCACATCCGCTGCCACGGAACATCGTGCGCAACTCGACAAGCGCGACAACAAGCTCAAGCGCTTCGACTACGGCGATCACTGGGCAAGCCTACAGGGCCGAGGCGAGGTGGCGGTGCTGACCTGGGGCTCACTCACCGGCGCGGCGCAAGAAGCAATTTCGATCGCCCGCGCCGACGGGATGGAGGTCCGCCTCATCGCCCCGCGCCTGTTGTCACCGGCTCGGCCCGAGCAAATGGCCGCTGCGCTCGCCGGCGTCAAGCGGCTGTTGGTGATCGAGCAAACTCACAGCGCGCAGTTCCACCGCTATCTTCGGGCGCATTACGAATTGCCGGGCAACACGCGGGTCTTGCACGGTGCCGGACCATTACCAATTCGTCCCGGCGACATCCATCGGGAGCTGATGGCGGAGAAGGCTGCATGAACGCCGAACTTAAGGTCGCCCACAAAGCCAGTGATTACAAATCGGATATCGCCCCGATCTGGTGCCCGGGCTGCGGCGACTATCACGTGCTCTTGTCTCTCACGCGCGCGCTCGCCGAGCTGGCACTGCCACCGGAACAGATCGCCGTGATCTCCGGCATCGGTTGCTCGTCGCGCATCCCGGCCTATACGAACTGCTATGGATTTCACGGCGTGCACGGCCGCGCGCTCCCGCTCGCCACCGGATTGAAAGTCGTTCGCCCCGATCAAACCGTGATAGTGACGAGCGGAGACGGCGATGGTTATTCGATCGGCGGCAATCACTTCCTGCATGCCTGCCGCCGCAACCTCGACTTGACCTTGATTGTCATGGACAACCACATCTACGGCATGACCAAGGGCCAACCCTCTCCGACCACCGAACCGGATTTCGATACGGCCTTGACGCCGGGCGGAAGCGGACTGCGGCCATTCAACCCGCTGGTGATTGCGCTCGCCTCCGGCGCTAATTTCGTCGCGCGCGCCTTCTCCGGGAATGTCAGCGAGACAGCCAGCATCATCGTCGATGCGATCCGCCATCCGGGATTCTCCTTCGTCGAAGTGCTGAGCCCGTGCGTGACCTTCCGGCCGGATCAGAAGGCCTGGAAGAACCTGGTGCACCCGGCACCAGTGGCTGCCACCGACGATCCGGCGCGGGCGGCGCGCTACCTCATGGGCGACGACGGCTTCAACGTCGGCGTGCTCTATCGCGGCGACCGGCAGCCGTATCGGCCGAGCTTCGGCGGCACGACTTGTGATCTGGCCGAGCTGGAGAAGGAGTTCGAAATATGACTGATCAATCCGATGCTCCACAGGTCTCCTCACTCCCCGATCTGTTTGCAGTCGCCTATCAGATCGAAGTGGACGCCGTCGAGCGTTACACGATGCTCGCCGGGCAGATGGAGAGCCACAACAATCCCGAGCTCGCCGCGGTGTTCCGCGATCTGGCTCGCGCCGAGGGCATCCACGCCGGCGAAATCCGCCGCTGGGCGGGAGCCATGGATGTCGCGGCACATGCGCAGCAGGCTGCCAAGTGGAAAAAGAACGAGAGTCCGGAATCGGCCGATCTGGATGCCGTGCACTACCTGATGACGCGCTCAGAGGCGCTGGAGATGGCGCTCGCCGGCGAAGAACGAGCGCTCGCCTATTTCCGGCACGTGCTCGAGAGCGTCACTGATCCTGCGGTCAAGGAGCTGGCGAAAAGGCTGGTCGAGGAGGAGACCGAGCACGTCGAGCTGTGCCAACGTCTGATCCGCAAGCACCAGGAGCCCGCGGGAAAACCAGCGCCGGATGATCCTGATCCGGCAATGTCCCAGGGGTGACAGCGAACGGTCCGAAATGGCGCCCCCGGCCGGAGTTGAACCGACAACCTACCGCTTAGGAGGCGCAAGACGAAGCCGGTAAGCCATTGCTGAGCTTACCAATTACGTCGACGCCACCTCCAACAGTCGCGATCTTGCGCTTTCTCAGAACGAATTGATTCTGCCTTGTGAGTTTCCGCGCGATGAGTTCAGTTTCACAGCGCGTCGGCCTGCGGCTCCGGCGATACGGTCAGGCGACGGGCCCGCTTCGGCCCGATCGCAATGTCGGCCGTCCCCGCACATCTCCACTGCGCGCCCTGCGCCGCGCCGACGCGCGTGTACCGTCGCCGTCGCCCCGAGCGCACGCTGCTCTACCGGCTCGTGCAGCAGCATCTCGAGACCTGGCTCGCGCGCGCCCAAGAGTGTGATCCGGCGGGTGCGCCGGTCGCTTGGCACATCGAGCGCGAGTTGCGCGGGTACCTCGAGTGCGGGATCCTCGCTTGCGGCTTCGCCCGCGCGCGCTGCGACGCGTGCGGTCACGACTTCCTCGTGGCCTTCTCCTGCAAGGGTCGCGGCGTTTGCCCCTCCTGTACCACGCGCCGCATGGCCGAGACCGCGGCGCATCTCGTCGAGCACGTCTTCCCGCAGGTGCCGGTGCGCCAGTGGGTCATCACCTTTCCCAAGCGCCTGCGGTTCTTCCTGCATCGCGACCCGGCGCTGCTCGGCTCGGTGCGACGCCTCGTGCTGCGGGCGATCGAGTCACGGTTGCGCCGCAGCTCCCCCGGCGCACCTCAAGACGCCCGCTGCGGGGCGGTCAGCTTCGTGCAGCGCTTCGGTTCGGCGCTCAACGTCCACACCCACCTGCACTGCTGCGTCACCGACGGCGTGTTCGGTCTCGATGCGGACGGTGCGCTGCGCTTCTACCCCGCCGCGGATCTCGATCAGTCCGCAGTCGGCACCGTGCAGCACAGGATCCGCACCCGGGTCCTGCGCGTCGCCATGCGCCACGGGGCGCTGACCCCCGAGGTCGCCGCGGACCTCAGTCGCTGGGGCCACAGCGGCGGATTCTCACTGCATGCCGCGGTGCGCATCGAGGCCGAGGATCTTGCCGGTCTCGAACGCCTGCTGCGCGATTGCGCCCGCCCCGCCTTCGCCAGTGAGCGGCTGGGTGGGACGGTCACGATGAGCAGGTCCGCTACACGCAGCCCAAGCCGCTGCCCGGTGGCCAGACGCAGTTGAGCCTCTCCCCACTCGAACTCCTCGACCGTCTCGCCGCGCTGATCCCCCCGCCGCGGCGGCGTCGTCATCACTATCACGGGGTGTTCGCGCCGCATGCGGCGCTGCGAGCACGCGTCACCGCCTGCGCTGGACAGGCCATGGTGCCGAATCCGCTCGCCGCGAAAGGCGCGGCGCATCCGTCACCGCCGGCGCCCGCGCGCCGACGCGCCTCGCTGTACTGGGCCCGGTTGCTGGCGCGCATCTACGAGTGTCGGCCCCTCACCTGCCCGCGTTGTGAGGGCGAGATGCGCCTCGCCGCCTCCCTCCCCGAACCCGCCGCGATCCGCGCGATCCTCGCCCACCTCGGTGAGCCCACCGCCCCGCCGCCGCTCGCGCCGCGGGCGCGCGCTCCGCCCAAGATCGGGCCCGAGGATGTCGGGTTCGGGTTCGCGTTCGATCAGTCCCCGACCTGGGATCCGATCGCCCCAGCCCCCGACAGCGAGGTCACCTTCGATCAGACCCTGAACTGATCCGCCGCCGTCCCTCCGTGCCGCGGACCACCCTCCCGCTGCGCCTCCTCGCCGGCCCAACCCTGAGCGGCGCACCGCGCGTCGCTGCACAACCCCGAGAAGCTCCCATCGCCGCCCTCCGCAGTCTCGAACCCGATGCGCTGATCCCCAACCCCAACGCACCGCCCGGCCACCTACCGCACCCGACGCAGCCCGCGTCGAAAATAGGCCGTTTGAATTTCCTATCCGTTATCCGTAGGCATATCGTCGGCCGTGATCCCATTCGATGTTCGCCGAAAAAGTCACCAATATTGAGAATGGTTCACCGCATTTCTCGCTGTTCTTAGTGAGGGACGTGGAACGACCACGTACCGTACATCAAGTGCGGCGCTGATAGAGTCGCCGTGAAATCGAGATGACAACCTCGCCACCGGTGGAGGTGCAACGTGAAGATCTTAATGTTGATGTTGATGCTGGCGAGCTCGAGCGCGCTCTCAGATGAAAAGACGTGGTTTCAGCTTCAAGCGCTTGGTATCGGGAATGATGAATTCCAGCATGCGATTTCGCACGGTTTCGACAAAGACACAATCGCGGAGTTTAGGGGCCGCATTTTTCTGGCACAGGAACGCGTGAAAGCACAGGGGAACGAGCTTTACCGCGATATTTGCAACAACGAAAGTGCCTACAATGCCGACCCCGAAAGCCTAGCGCAGAGGTTCGAACGCCATGAAGTTGAATATGCACAACTGAGGGACGGCTTAGTTGATGAACTCAAGGCTTCACTTTCAGCGTCAGATCGAGCGGCGTTTGAGCACTACCAGCAGCACATGCAAGTCACGGTCGTCGATAATGCCTCGGAGGTGGCAAAAATCCGTAGTGGGGCGACACCGGCGAACGTTGTGACATCGAGAGCCTGTGTTCTTGCGGCAGCAGCAGGAGTAGGAGGTGTCAAATGAAAATTCTAACGTTGTTGATTGGCCTTTTTATTGCGCCCATCCAGGCCTTTTCATTTGGCGGAGGTGCTTGTGGCAGTAATTTGATGCTGGGTGAATATAGAATGTACAGGCAAAACAGAGGTGGCCCCACTGATCGAGACAGCGGGATAAGTGGAACGCTCCGCTCTTGAAGGCGAAGATATCGCCTGGATTCAGGAGCGACAACATGAGACGACCCCGCCGCAATCACTCCGCGGTGT
>Ga0180085_1000741_pt1 | contig 11258 bp, 5 predicted proteins | sample EasRiv730_16_10D_FD_123013 | JGI IMG/M metagenome (GOLD analysis project Ga0180085, IMG submission 123013) | Soil microbial communities from meander-bound floodplain in the East River, Colorado, USA - East River metaG ERMLT730_16_10D | ecosystem: Environmental > Terrestrial > Soil > Floodplain ... | reverse complement strand
GCGACAGCACGGGCAGTTTAGGTGGAATTTGACGTTTACCCCAGTGAAACGACGTCATTTTTTGCAGGCCTCGCTGGTCGCCGCGTTCACTGCAGTCGTGCGCGCAGCCCCGATGCGCGCTCCCCATATCTTGCTTCGCTCCTCATGGCAGGTGGTGAATATCGGCGACATCGCGCACACACCGGGCGTGCTGGCCCTCATTGAGAAGCACATCCCTGAAGCCAAAGTAATCCTATGGGCTTCCGCGGACCTGTCCACTGAAGTCGCGGCAATGGAGCATAAGCGATTTCCCAGGCTCAAGATCGTCAAGGGAACTATCGGTACGGATGGGAAGGCATCGAATGCTGCACTTGGCGAAGCAGTGACTTGGGCCGATTTTCTCCTCCATGGCTCGGGGCCGTCGCTCGTCGCGGCAAAAGATGTGGCGGCATTCGCCAAGCACACAGGGAAACCTTTCGGTGTTTATGGCATCACCCACGGTCCATTTCTTACAGGGGGCGACAAGGAGATTCTCGACCGGGCCACATTTGCATTCTTCCGCGATTCCGTGTCACTGGAGCAAGCCAAGACAGATGGCGTGAAATGTCCGCTGATCGAGTTTTGCCCCGACGGCGCTTTTGCCTGCGACCTGCGCGACGATACGAAGGCCCAGGCATTCCTCGTAGCCAATGGTCTCGAGGTGGGGAAATTTCTCTGTTGCCTGTCGCGTCTGCGCAACACGCCGTACTGGACAATTCCCGAGAAACATCGCGTGTTCGATGCCAAGAAGTATGAGCGAAACGAAGCGATGAAGGAGCACGACCACGCGCCTTTGCGCGAGGCGATTACTGCCGTTGTCCGCGAAACGCGGCTCAAGGTGCTGCTCTGCCCCGAAGACGTGACGCAGATGGCCGTGGGCAAAGAGATGCTTTGGGATCGGCTCCCGGTCGACGTTCGCAGTCGTGTCGTATGGCGGGATCGATTTTGGCTAACCGATGAGGCCTTGAGCACCTACGTGCGCAGCGCTGGTCTCTTCGGAAGCGAGATGCACTCGCCGATCATGGCGATCGGCAACGAGATTCCAGCCATCGTTTGCCGATTCGAAGAGCAGACCAGCAAGGGCATCATGTGGCGCGACATCGGGCTTGGCGATTGGCTTTTTGATCTGGACAAGGAGGAGGAACACAAGGGAATCGTCTCGGCCGTAGTTGCAATGGCCAAGGACCCCCCCGCCGCAAAGGCGAGGGCGGCAAAGGCGCGCCGCGTCGTCGAGCAGCGCCAACGCGAAACGATGGCCTTGCTGCAAAAGACTCTGAATGGATAGGACTAGCTGACGAGTTGCGCCGATGGAACAGTTGAATTGTGGTCGCGTGACGCCAACCGGGGCCGTAGCGTACTTCACGCGGTTCGTCTAACCAGGTCAACGCCATGCGTTGCCGCCTCCGCACTCTGTTGATCGTTCTGGCTCTGGGGCTACTGGCTCGTGCCGAAACACGCGAAGTCACGAATACCAAATGCGAGCTTCGACGGCGAAGACCTGAAAACGCTGTATATTACCAGCGGCTCGATATTGATGAGCCTACGGATGCGATTCCGGTTGAGTCTGTACCGGCCAGAAAAGTAGCACGATCCTTCTGAAGGTCTCACGACTATGTACAAGGCGATTCCTTGGCTGCTGTTCGCGCTCGGGATGTTAGTTCTTGCAGACTTGACCATTGCTGCAGAGCCCAAGATCGTTTCGGTTGCCAAGATTTGGGATCAAGGCAAGCACAATGCTTTCACGGACCTGATCCGCTGGCACGACAAGTGGTACTGCACTTTCCGAGAAGCGGACGGGCATGTCGGCGGCGATGGGCTGGTGCGGGTCCTCGTCTCCGAAGACGGTGAGCAGTGGACCTCGGCCGCGGGAATCACCGAAAAGGGGATCGACCTCCGGGATCCCAAGCTCTCGATTACTCCCGATGATCGGCTGATGATTGTGGCCGGCGGATCGGTTTACGAGGGGAAGAAGCTCCTCGTCCGCCAGCCGCGGGTTGCTTTCTCAAAGGATGGGCGCGAGTGGACGGCGCCGCAGCGAGTGCTGGCCGAGGGAGATTGGCTGTGGCGGGTGACCTGGCACAGCGGCCTGGCCTATGGCGTGGCGTATGACGCGTCCCAACGCACCACCGCAGCGGCCCAGGAAGCAGCAAAGACCGGCAAGGTCCCGCCCGGCCCCGCGGAGTGGAAACTCAAGCTGGTCACCAGCAGCGATGGCGTCAAGTACGATTTGATCACGCAATTCGATGTCCCTGGCCATCCCAGCGAAACAACGCTGCGCTTCCTGCCCGATGGCGAGATGATCGCGCTGGTGCGCCGCGAAGGGGGCAACACCTTCGGCTGGGTCGGGCGCAGTCGCGCGCCGTACAAGGAGTGGAAATGGGCAGAGACAAAGCATCGGCTTGGCGGGCCGAATTTCATCCGCCTGCCTGACGGCAAGTTGTGGGCTGCCGGTCGAAGCTATCCGGGCGGCGCAAAAACGGTGCTGGTCCGAATGACGGCTGACGGCGGCTACGAGCCCGCGCTGGAGTTCACAAGCGGCGGCGACACCAGTTATCCCGGCCTGGTGTGGCACAATGGCCTGTTGTGGATGAGCTTCTACTCGTCACACGAAGGCAAGACGTCCATCTATCTGACCAAAATCAATGTGCCGCTTCAGGCCGAAAGGATCGGCACGCGCCTGGAGCCGCTGGTTGACGATTACCTGCTCGATCGGCTTGCGGGTTCAGCACGACTCGTCGTGCAAAAGCCAACGCCGCGCGAAGTGGTGCTGACGGCCGATGCGCCCTGGGAAGGGAATACCAGCGCGTATTACACCGTGCTGTTCGATGGCGAACAATATCGCCTGTATTACCGCGGCTCGCATTACGACGAAGCCACGAAACAAGAAACGCACGCTGAAGTGACGTGCTATGCCGAAAGTATCGACGGCATTGCCTGGACGAAGCCGGAACTGGGGCTTTACGAGTACAACGGCAGCAAGGCGAACAACATCGTTTGGAACGGCCCAGGTACGCATTGCTTCACGCCGTTTTACGACGAAAATCCAAAATGTTCGCCCGCCGCGCGGTTCAAGGCAGTCACCGCAGTGAAGGGCGGATTGCTCGCAATGCAGTCCGCCGACGGCATCCACTGGCAGCCGATGGCGGCCGACCCCGTCATCATCAAAGGCGCATTTGATTCGCAGAACCTGGCGTTCTGGGATCCGCATCTGGGCAAGTACCGCGAATTCCATCGTGCATTTCGCCATGGAGTGCGCGACATCTTGACCGGCACGTCGGAAGATTTTCTCACGTGGACCGAGCCAAAGTGGCTCGACTACACCGGCGCGCCCCCCGAGCATCTCTATACAAATACCATTCGCAACTATCCCGGCGCGCCGCACATTCTGGTTGGCTTTCCGACGCGGTTCCTGCCACCGAAACAACAAACGGAGCCAACCCTGATGATCAGCCGCGATGGGACCAGCTTCCATCGCTATGTGGACGCGGTAATTCCGCCAACCGCGCCGGAAATGCGCGACGGTAACCGCAGCAACTACATGGCGTGGGGCATGTTCCAACTCCCCGGCAAGGCCAACGAGTGGTCGGTGTATGCCAAAGAGGCCTATTACGCCGGCAAGGGCAGTCGCCTGCGGCGTTTCACGTATCGGCCGAACGGCCTGGTGGCACTGACATCGAATGAGGATGGCGGCGAGGCGGTTACACGTCCGCTTGCGTTTGAGGGAACCAAGCTGATCGTCAATCTTCGAACCGCAGAGAAAGGCCTAGTCCGCGTCGAGTTGCAAGATGCCGCTGGCGTGCCGCTAAAGGGCTTTGCTCTCGCGGACTCCAAGGTGCTCGTGGGCGACAACCTGGCAGCCGAAGTCGCATGGAGCAGCGGCGCCGACCTCGGCTCTCTTGTCGGTCAGCCAGCACGCCTGCGGTTCGTCCTGCGGGACGCAGAGCTGTTTTCCTTCCGGTTCCAAGAATAGACTCACCGCTTGAGGCTGCGCAAGTGCACTCTTCCAACCCGTACGCCTGACATGTCGGGCAGGCGTTGGTGATGCGGAACCTCAGCACATGCCTTCCCGAGGTCTATTGAGCAACTGCCTGGATGAGTCCGCGCATATAGCCCAACGCAAACGCTTCGGCCGTCCGCCTGCCGCCAATCATATTCGGCAGATGGTCTGAGATTACGGCGCCCGTGTAACCGCTTTCGTGCAGAGTCCGCATGACTTGGGACATGTCCACGTAGCCATCGTCCGGAAAAGTCTCCACGAATCCCTTGGGAAGGGACTCGCTGACGTTGCGAAAGTGGATCTTGAACAGCTTCTTTTGGCCGGCGAAATGGCGGATGGCATCGAGCACATTCTTGCCCGTTTGCTGGCCCCCCTCGATCCAGGATCCTACACATAGACACACGCCAATATTCGGGCTATCTGCAATTTCCAAGGCCCGTGTATAGCCGGCGAAATTCCCAAAGATACAGCGGGGGATGCCGCCCAAGTCATATACCGGCGGATCGTCGGGATGAATCCCGATATAAACACCAGCTTCTTCCGCGACGGGGACGACTTTGCGTATGAAAAATGTGAAGTTCTCCCACAGCTCTTCCTCGGTGTAGCGGCGACCATGCGATAGCGGCTGTTTCCAGGTCTTGCCTGCCCAGCGTCCAGTAGCCGTGTCCAGCCGCAACGCTCTGGCCGTTGCTCCCCCGCGAGTTTCCTCCCGCTCACTGCTCCAGATTCCGTTACCCATGTGCGCATACGTGGAGTAGCGGATGCCGGCTTTACCGAGCAGACGAATGTAGGCCAGGTACTCTTCAATCTTGGCGTCCCGGCCTGGGAGATTCAGCGTCACCTGCTCCATGTTGTGGCAGGCATCATTGGCAAGACGGTAGATCTTCAGTCCCTGGGCAGCAAACCGGCGAATCAGGTCCTGGTATTTTTCGAGCGTGCTTTCCTCCGGCGGCAAGCCCGTCATCACCCACTCGACTCCCAACTGCCGGGCGAATTGCATGTCTTCCTCGCTGGCCGTAGACGGAAGCTGGGTGCCAAGTTGGATGCCAGGCCGGCTACCGAAGTAGCCAGGCACGACAAGCGGATACCCTTTCGCGGACGGGGTTGGATTGTCCGCAGCAGAATCCGGATCCGCCTTCTGCGCTGCTATACCCCGAGTTGTTGCCAGAACAGCAGCCGCCGATCCCAGACAGAAACTACGCCGGCTGACTTGGTGAGTCGTACGCATCGTTATTCCTCGCTTGAAGTGCCTTCCCTCGCAAAGTCGAATCGTACCGCCCAAGGGCGAGCGGGTCACGCCATTTCTGGTAGCCTTGCCGGTCACTCGGAAGGACGAGCCGCCGACACTGGCCAAGTCGAGCCGCGGCAAGATCGGTTGGGAGCCCAAGTGCAACAGGCTCCAACAAGTGACGGTGCGATAGGCTGCAACAAGCGGCCAGGCGGGGAAAGTAAAAGAGCACCTCGGCGAGCACCGCGATCAAGTCATCTTTTGCCAACTCTTTGGCTCGTTTAGACTTGCGACAGTCCGCTTGCGGTCTTCGGAACCGAAGGTTGCAGGTTTCGTCGCTCCCTCAGGGGTTCACTCTTGTCTCTCATCCCGACCCGCCGTGCTGGCTTAATTCGCTGATGTCGCAGCCGCTGGCAAATCTCGACGACTGGGAAGAATCGCTTGCGGCTCGCTATCCAGCGACAGCCGGCGGCAAAGCCAAGGAGGCCTTTCGCGATTACCGAGCCGAGGCCCGGCCGAGCGTCAGGGAGTTCTATCGGCTCAATCACCGGCACCAGACGCTCGACTTTGTGCTGGCAAAGAAGCGCGAGTATCTGCCGCTGGACCGCAAGCAGATGGGCATTTGGGAGGCGATGGAATTCCTCAACACGCTCGTGGACGACAGCGATCCCGACACCGATCTGTCGCAGATCGAGCACTTGATACAGACAGCCGAGGCGATCCGCCGCGATGGCCATCCGCGGTGGTTCATCCTCACCGGCCTGATTCACGATCTGGGCAAGATCCTGTGCCTCTTCGGCGAGCCGCAATGGGCCGTGGTGGGCGACACGTTCCCCGTCGGCTGCCGCTTCTCGGAGAAGATCGTGTTCAGCGAGTTCTTTGCCGAAAACCCGGACGCGAGCAATCCAGCACTAAGCAGCGATGACGGCATCTTCGAGCCCGGCTGCGGACTCGACCGGTTGCATGTCTGGTGGGGGTTGGGCGAGTATTTGTACCACGTCACCAGGAACTACCTGCCCGAGCCGGCTCAGTACATGATCCGCTACCACTCGTTCTATCCGGCCCACAGCGAAGGGGCGTATGGCCACCTGATGAACGACCGCAACCGCGAGATGTTCCGCTGGGTCCGGGCGTTCAACCCGTACGATCTCTATAGCAAGAGCGCCGACCGGCCCGCTGTCAGCGCGCTGCGGCCGTTCTATGAAAAGCTGATCGCCGAGTTCTTTCCGGTCCGTATCGCGTGGTGATCAAAACTCAAGTCCAGATTCGTCGGTGCCTATTTCGTCGGACCGGCGATCGGTGCCACCAACCAGCGCTGCCAGCCGTCATGATGGGTGACCTCGATGGCCGGTCTCAACTGATCTCCCACGAGTCGAAACGACAGCGGCACGACTAGGCTCGCCAGCGGCAGCGAATCGTCGAACGACGATTGTCCTGCGTCGAGCAGTTTGCCTTCCGTCAATCGAAACAATGTCAATTTCCAAGGGCGGCGATCAATGATAAGCAACTCCCGCGTACCGACCCTTTCGTAGAACGGTAGTTTTTTCCACGTTCGATCCCTCGGACTCACAATCTCGATGGCAAAATCGGGGCCGCCGCACCAATAATCGCCGCAGTCCTCAGCGTGGGTTCCGTTCAGAAACACGACCACGTCCGGCACGCGGAAGTTCTTGGTCCAATTCCGCTTTCGATCGCTGACACTGACCCCTGGGCACATCGGCCAAGTCCGGCCTGCTTGATGCAGATGGCAAAGACACTCCCCAGGTCGTTGGCCACCTCCTGATGAACATTATCCGCCTCAGGCGCCATCACATACACTCCATTCCAGACCTCGTCGCGCCGATCCAGTCCCAGTCGCCGTCGGCGGGCGATCATCGTGCGCTGCAGGCCCCGATCCAAGATTACCGCTGTCATCTGTCCCACCTCGCTCAATTATGAGACCCGTTCGCAACTGAAGTCTATCGAATTTCCTGCGCTGAAAGTAAGGAACTGAGATCGCTGTTAACGGCTGATAATGGGCAGCTTCGCTCCATTAGTACCGCTTGCCCAGCCTCATTCAGCGAGCAAACCGCGCTACGCTGTGGCCGCCTCAAGGGAAAACAGCCATCCCTTAGCCACATCCAGTCCCGCTTCCATTCATTGACGCTAACCCCATTGCCAACTACACTTTTCGCTTTGATTTCTCGGCAAAACGCGGGCCACTCTAGGGCCAGCAACTTCTCAGGGCGAACCACATGGCGAAGGCGAAACCGGCTGCCGGCGGCGGCAAGATCATCTACTTCTTCGGCAAGAGCAAGTGCGACGGCAAAGGAGACATGAAGGCCCTGCTCGGCGGCAAGGGGGCCAACCTTGCGGCGATGACGAGGATCGGCCTGCCGGTGCCTCCCGGCTTTACGATAACCACCGAGGTGTGCACGCACTTCTATCAAAACGGCAAGAAGTTCCCGATCCAATTGCCCGGCGATCTGGCCAAGGCGGTTGCCTGGATGGAAAAGGAGACCGGCAAGAAGTTTGGAGATCCCAAAAACCCGCTGCTCGTGTCGGTCCGCTCCGGCTCGCGCGACTCGATGCCCGGCATGATGGACACGATTCTAAATCTCGGCCTCAATGACGCGACAACCGACGGCCTCAAGGCCGCGACGAATAATGGCCGATTCGCCTGGGACAGTTACCGTCGCTTCGTGCAGATGTACGGCGACGTTGTGATGGGGGTCCAGAAGCGGCACGAAAACGAGCACGAGCCGTTCGATGACGTGATGGACAGTCTGAAGCACGAAGTGGACGCCAAGGAAGACACCGAGCTGAACGAAGCTGATCTGCAAGAACTGGTGAAGCGCTACAAGCGGCTGATCAAGGATCGTACGGGCAAGGAGTTTCCCAGCGACCCCGTGAAGCAGCTCGAAGGAGCAATTGGGGCGGTGTTCAACTCGTGGATGAACGAGCGGGCGATCATTTACCGCCAGAAATACCGCATTCCCGACGAGTGGGGCACGGCGGTCAACGTGCAGAGCATGGTCTTCGGCAACATGGGGGACGACTGTGCCACCGGCGTCGCCTTCACGCGCGATCCGGCTACGGGCGAGAACGTTTTTTACGGCGAATACCTCGTGAACGCTCAGGGTGAGGATGTCGTCGCCGGCGTCCGCACGCCCAAGAAGATCGCCGAGATGGCCGACGACAAGACGATCGGCGCGGCCTTCAAGGAGCTCGAAAAGGTCCGCAAAACGCTGGAGAAGAACTTCGGCGACGTGCAGGACTTCGAGTTCACGATCGAGAAGAAAAAGCTCTTTATGCTCCAAACGCGCAACGGCAAGCGCACGGCGCTGGCCTACGTGAAGATTGCGCACGACATGGTCAAAGAGAAGTTGATGACGCCGGAGCATGCCATCCGCTCAGGCGACCCTGAAGCACTGAATCAGTTGCTCCAGCCGATCTTCGACCGCACCGCCTACGACAAGGCCAAGCAGGAAGGTCGGCTGATAGCGACCGGCCTGCCGGCGGGTCCCGGTGCGGCCTCGGGCTCGGTGGTGTTCACGGCGGCCAAAGCCGAAGAGCTGGCCGCCAAAGGGAAACACGTGGTCCTCGCACGCATCGAGACCAGCCCCGAGGATCTCCGCGGCATGATCGCTTCCGACGGCATTCTGACCGCTCGCGGCGGCGTTTCCAGCCATGCAGCCCTCGTTGCCCGGCAAATGGGCAAGGTGTGCGTCGCCGGCGCCGGCGACATTCACATTGATTATCACACGGGCAAACTCACCTGCGGCAGCGTCACGCTGAAGGAAGGGGACCACATCAGCATCAACGGCTCAACGGGAGAGGTGTTCCACGGGGCGATCGCCACCGCCGACAGCGAGCTCAAGCAGGTGCTCGTCGGCAAAACCCTGAAACCCGCCGACAGCCCGGTCTTTCAGTATTACAACTGCCTGATGCGACTGGCCGACAAGTACCGCAAGCTCGGAATCCGCACCAACGCCGACCAGCCGGACCAGGTCATTAATGCCGTCGCCTTCGGGGCCGAAGGGATCGGCCTCTGCCGCACCGAGCACATGTTCTTTGAAGGGGACCGGATCATCGCCGTGCGGCAGATGATCCTGGCCGAGACGGAGCACGAGCGCAAGGCCGCGCTGGCCAAACTGCTCCCGCACCAGCAGAAGGACTTCGAGGGCATCTTCCGGGCGCTCGACGGGCTGCCGGCCTGCATCCGCTTTTTGGATCCGCCGCTGCACGAATTCCTGCCGCAGGAAGACAACGTGAAGGGGACACAGGAAGTCGCCACTCAGCTCAAAACCACGCCCGAGAAGGTCCGCGAGCGGGTCCACGAGCTGCACGAGTTCAACCCAATGCTCGGCTTTCGCGGCTGCCGGCTGGGAATCAAATTCCCCGAAATCTCGGAGATGCAGGCCCGGGCCGTGTTCCAGGCAGCCGCGGCCGTGCTCAAGGAAGGGATCAAGGTCAAGCCGGAGATCATGATCCCGCTCGTCGGTTTCAAGAAAGAGCTCGATCTTCAGGTGGAGATCGTCCATCGCGTGGCGAAGGAAGTGATGAAGGAGACCGGCAAGAAGTTCCCCTATTCGGTCGGCACGATGATCGAGGTGCCGCGTGGGGCGCTGACGGCCGACGAAATCGCCGAGACGGCCGAGTTCTTCAGCTTCGGCACCAACGACCTGACGCAAACGTGCCTCGGCATGAGCCGCGACGACAGCGGCTCGTTCCTGCCCGCATACACGGCTGCCGAGATCATCAAGGCGAACCCCTTCGCGTCGATCGACACGACGGGCGTCGGCCAACTGATGAAAATCGGCGTCGATAAAGGCCGCAGCACCAAACGCGAGCTGAAGATCGGCATCTGTGGCGAGCACGGCGGCGACCCGTCGAGCGTGGTCTTCTGCCACCAGATCGGGCTCAACTACGTGAGCTGCTCGCCATTCCGCGTGCCGATTGCCCGCCTGGCGGCGGCCCAGGCGGCACTCAAGGATGGCACGTAATCGCTGGCAAAGCCCCAACCATTGGTCGGGGTGTTGGGCGAGTGTCACTTCAGTCACACGGCCACGGTGAATCGGCCGACGTGGCGCAGTTCACCCTGACTACTGGTCAGGGCTTTGAATTGTCAGGGTCGTGAAAGCGCCTCGCGTAGCGGCTGTTCGACGTTGCCTGCCGGCCAGTCGCAGCCGACAAGTTCGGCCACGGTGGTGGCGAAGCAGGCCGGGCTGACTGGGCGGGCGAACTTGCCGCCGGGAACGATTCCAGCTCCCAAGAGCAAGGCAGGTACATGCGTGTCGTAATGCCAGGGGCTGCCGTGCGTTGTGCCTCCCTTGCCGCCGCCGGGCATGCAGTAGGGAGCGCAGACAAAGAGCACGTCGCCGCTGCGGCGCGGATGAAAGGCCCGCTGGAGCTGGCCGTTGAGCTGCCCCTCACCGCCCCTCGCTAATTCGTCGCGCGCGACGGCCGCCACGACGTACTGCTGGTCGAGCAGCCAATCTCGGACGATCCGCTGGGCGAGGCGGAACTTGTCCTCAAAGTCCTCTTTGACGAAGACTGGATGGTCGTGCTGGAGATAGACCTGGTTGTCCTCGACCTTCTGGACAATTGGTTTGTCGGCGGTCGTAACGTGCAATTGCTGCCGCAGGCGGGCTTCCAGCTTGTCCTTGACCGCCGTGAGGCTGCCGAGCGGATTGCGTACCGCCGGCAACTTGAACTGGCGGGCATATTCGACAACCGGCGCGACGCCGTGATCGGCCGTCAGGGCGAACGTCCAGTTGCCCTGGCCGACCGTCCCGTCGAGCCACTTCAGAAACTCGGCCAACTGGAGATCGGTGCGGTACGTCATGTCCTCGCATTCGAGACTGTGCGGGCCAAAGGCATGGCCGACGTAATCGTTCGACGAGAAATTGATGCACAGCAGATCGGAAAATTCGTCCTGCCCCAGCCTTTCGCTTTCGACGATCGTGCGGGCCGCTTCCAGGGTCAAGTCGTTCCCAAACGGCGAAAACAGCACATGCTCGGCGAAATCATAAG
>Ga0180085_1000740_pt1 | contig 11260 bp, 11 predicted proteins | sample EasRiv730_16_10D_FD_123013 | JGI IMG/M metagenome (GOLD analysis project Ga0180085, IMG submission 123013) | Soil microbial communities from meander-bound floodplain in the East River, Colorado, USA - East River metaG ERMLT730_16_10D | ecosystem: Environmental > Terrestrial > Soil > Floodplain ... | reverse complement strand
GATGCCCAGGTCCAGTGGTGCCGCGACGCGAATCTGCGGCTCTGCTTTGGCCCGCTGATGCAGTTCGACCGGCACCTGCTGCCCGACTGGCTGTTCCTGGACGACGAGTTTGAGGAAGTGCAACTGTCGGCCGTGGAGTTTATCGACGCCCTGGTGAAGCGCTATCGCAGCAAAGTTCAGCTCTGGCACGTGGCCGCGCGGATGAACCAGGAAGGGGCCTTCAAGTTCACCGAGGAACAGCGACTGCGGCTGGTGGTCGAGGCGGTCGATCGAGTTCGGGCCCTCGACGCGAAGACGCCGATGATCCTCAGCTTCGACCAGCCGTGGGGGGAATACATCATTCGCCAGGACCAGGAGCTGACGCCGCTGCACTTTGCCGACACGCTGGTCCGCGGCGAGCTGGGCTTGGCGGGCATCGGGCTGGAAATCAACCTCGGCTATTGGCCGGGAGGCACGCTTCCTCGCGATGCCCTGGAGGTGAGCCGGCAGCTCGACCGCTGGGCGCAACTGGGCGTGCCGCTGGTTGTATTTCTTTCCATCCCCAGCGGCAGCGGCCCCGATCCGCTGGCCCAACAGAATACGCGCGTGGTCCCCGGCTTGGTTGCCGGCGGGGTGACGCTCCAGACTCAGCAGGCAATGCTCACTGCGCTATTGCCCCTTTTGATCGCGAAACAATCGGTGCAGGCCGTGGTCTGGAACCACTGGCGCGACGACGCGCCGCACGAGTTTCCCCACTGCGGCCTGTGCGACGCGAAAGGCAAGCCCAAGCCGGCCCTGCAAGCGTTGGCCAGCCTGCGCAAGGACCTGTTGGGATGATCGCAGGGGTTTTGAGGGAGAGTACCCAGGAGCAGCGGTCGAGTGAGGCGAGAGGTAAAGTTGCAAGGATCGGCCCCACACTCGATTGCTTGGAATTCATTGGCTTGACAACTTGATGCACTTTGGCGGGAGAACGCGATGAGAAACCTCGCATGCTGGTCGTCCCTGGTCGCGCTGCTGGTCGTTGCCGAGGTCGCATTCGCGCAGCCAAATTCCTCCGCGGCCCCCGACGCCGATTTCGCCTTTCAGGGCGAATATGCTGGGTTCGTGGACGGCCGCTCTGGGGGCAGCCATGTTGTCGGCCTCCAAGTGGTAGCCCTCGGCGGCGGCAAGTTCGACGCCGTGGCCTACCGGGGAGGTTTGCCGGGAGCCGGCTGGAATCGGCACACCAAGACCAGGCTGAGCGGCCAGGTCGTCAACGGCTCGCTGCTCCTGCTCGGCAGCGAGTGCAACTTCTTCGTGGCCGGTGGCGTGGCGACCTCGCTCGATGCCACGGGCCGGCTGACCAAGGTCGATCGCGTCAGCCCCACCATGGGCCTCGGTCCGCCAGCGGGCGCGATCGTGCTGTTCGACGGCCGCCCGACCGACCAGCTCATCGGCGCCAAGATAACGCCGGATGGTCTGCTGCAAGCGGGCGTGCTCACCGCGATGCCCGTCGCTGCCTTCCGCTTGCATCTGGAGTTTCGCACGCCGTACATGCCAGCCGCCCGCGGCCAGGCCCGCGGCAACAGCGGTGTCTATATCCAGCAGCGCTACGAGCTGCAAATCCTCGATTCGTTCGGCCTGGAAGGGATCGAGAACGAATGTGGCGGCCTCTATCGCCAAACTCGGCCGGCGCTGAACATGTGCCTGCCGCCGCTGGCCTGGCAGACCTATGACGTCTGGTTCACGCCACCGCGGTTCAGCGCGGATGGCAGGACGAAGCTCGCCAATGCACGAATCACTGCCCTGCACAACGGCGTGCCGATCCACCTGCATCGCGAGATCACCGCCAAAACGGGCGGCGGCAAGCCGGAAGGCCCCGAGCCGCTCCCCATCAATCTCCAGGACCACGGCAACCCCGTGACTTTTCGCAACATCTGGATGGTCTCCGGCAGGGGCGACGAGGCATTTGGGGCACCAATGCACATCGCTGGCGAGTTTGTGGACGAGCCGGGCTGCCAGGTGCGGCTTCGACGGAGCCGGAGCCACTAAGCCCGACTAAGCTCCGCCCACTTTCGTAGCAACATCTTTGCCGCGCCGCCGTCAATCGCTGCCGCGGCTTGCTGGGCGCAGTGGCTGGGCGACCGATCGACGCGGGCCGTCCAAAGCGCGGCCGCTGCATTGAGCACGGCGATGTCGCGCGGTGGGCCAGGCTGGCCGTCGAGCACGCGGCGGACGATGGCCGCACTGCCCGCGGCGTCGGCAACGCGCATGGTCTGGTGGCTCGATGTTGCCAGCCCGAAATCCTCGGGCTGCCACGTGAAGTGCGCGAGCGCGCCCTGGCGAACGTCGATCACCTCCGTCGGCGCGGCCAGCGAGATCTCGCCCAGGCCGTCCGTCCCGTGAACCACAACAGCGTGTTCAGTCCCCAGCCGCGCGAGCACCGCGGCCATCGTCGCGTGTAATTCGCGCCGGCCGACACCTAAGAGCTGAAACGGGGCACTTGCCGGATTACAGAGCGGCCCCAGCAGGTTGAAGATCGTCGGCGTGCCGAGCTGCTTGCGGACCGCCGCGACGTGCTTCATCGCCGGATGCATGTGCGGCGCAAAGCAGAAGCAGATACCGAGTTGGTCGAGACATCGCTCGACTGTGGCCGGCGGGGCATCGACATTCACCCCCAGCGCCGCCAGCACGTCGGCCGAGCCGCTCTTGCTTGTGATGCTGTGATTGCCGTGCTTGGCGACGGGCACGCCCGCCGCTGCCGCGATGATGGCCGCGGTCGTGCTGATGTTGAACAGGTCGCTCCCGATGCCGCCCGTGCCGCACGTATCGACCAGTCCGGTGCGGCTGGTGCGAATCGGCGTCATGTGCCTGCGCATGGCGATGGCCGCGCCGGCGATTTCATCGACGGTTTCGCCCTTGGCGTGGAGAGCGGTCAGGAGGACGGCGATCTGACCCGCGGGAACGGCCCCCGACATGACCTGATCGATGACGCCCGTCATTTCGTCGAGCGAAAGATCCTGTCCGGCGGCCAAACGGCCGAGCTCCGATGTGATCACCGCGGCGGTTCCTCGAAGGGTGTAAGACGACATCGCTCATTGTACTCGCCTTGTGACCCCCGGCAGGCCGCGCTAGAATCGTTTGCTGGCTAACGATTTGCCTCGTTTTTCCGCACAGGGACGCCTATGCCGCGCAAGGTGATAATCGACTGCGATCCGGGCATCGACGATGCCGTGGCGCTGACGATGGCCCTGTTTGATCCGCGGCTGGAGGTGGTGGCGGTCACGGCGGTCGCCGGCAACGTCGCGGCCGAACAGGCGACGATCAACGTCCAGGCGATCGTGGAACAACTCGATCCACCGCGTTACCCGCGGCTGGGGGCGGCTGCCGCGCCGGATCATACGCCGTATGTCGATTCCCGCCACCTGCACGGCAGCGACGGACTGGGAAATGCCGGCCTGGCCGTGTCGCAACACGCTCGCCAGCATCCGTCGGAAAAACTGATCTGCGACGAGATTCGAGCCGCTCCTGGGGAAGTGACGCTGCTCTGCCTGGGGCCGCTGACGAATGTCGCCAGGGCCCTGGCCCGCGATGCGGAGCTGCTCTCGCTGGTCGGCCGGATCGTCATCATGGGGGGGAGCGCCAAATGCGTGGGCAACGTCACGGCCTGCGCCGAATTCAATATCTACTGCGATCCGGCTAGCGCACGCACGGTGTTTCGCTCCCCCACGACCAAGACGGTGATTCCGCTCGATGTGACCGATCAGATCGTTTGGTCGCTGGATTTATTGAAGCATTTGCCCGCGGAGACCACTCGGGCCGGGCGGCTGCTGGCCAAGATCCTGCCGCACCTGTTTCGCACCTATCGCCAAGAGCTCGGCCTGGAGCGAATCGACCTGCCCGACGCGGTGGCGGTGGCCGCGATGCTCCAGCCGGAGCTGTTTCATACGGTCGAGTTGGCGGGCGATGTCGAAACCAATGGCGATCTCACGCTGGGAGCGACGATTTTCGACCGCCGGCCCAATTCGCTTCAGCGGGCGGATATCGAGGTCGCCCTGGAAGTCGATGCGGCGGCCGTCGCCGATTGCATCCTCCGCGGCTTGGCCGAAGCGGGGCGGCAGACGTAGCCTCCTTGCGAGTGGCTACAATGCTGATCCGGGTTTTGAGTCGTCTTTCCCCTCGCAATGGAATCGCAACGATGCGGTGCACCCCTAGGTTGCTGACCCTGGCGCTCATCATTTACTCCGCCGGCTGCGAGGTTCGCGATAGCCGCACGGTCGTGACAACGGTCGTCGATCCGCCACCGGCAACACTCATTGCCGCTGCCGCGCCCCAGGAACAAGCCGGCTCGGGGGAGTCGGCCCCGGCCAAGACCAGCGAGCCCTTGAAACCGCTGACGGACGCGGAGCTCGCGGAAGGTTGGATCGCACTGTTCGACGGCCAGTCGCTGTTTGGCTGGAAGGCCCACAGCAAGGCAGTCTGGTCGATCAAGGAAGGGGCGGTCGGCGTGAGCGAGGGGGAGAAGGGGCTCCTGTGCACGACCGTCCCGTTCGACAACTACGTCCTCAAAGCCGAATTTCGGGCGGCCAAGGGAACCAACAGCGGCATCTTCCTGCGGACCGCGCCGGTCGTCGGCATGGACGACATTAAAACGAAGTGCTACGAGCTGAACATCGCCCCGCCGGACAACCCGTTCCCCACCGGCAGCTTCGTCCAGCGGCAGAAGGGCAAAGAAGTGCCCGAACGAGCCGGTGAGTGGCAGACGTTCGAGGTCACGCTCGACGGTCCGAAATCGACCGTGAAGCTCAACGGCGAGGAAGTGCTCACGTATGACGATCCGGCCCCCAGCGGCCGCGGACTGATCGGTCTCCAGCTCAACACCGGCGCGGTCGAGTTTAAGAACATCAAACTCAAGCCGCTTGGACTGCTGCCGCTTTTCAATGGTAAGGATCTAGCCGGCTGGAAGGACCACCCAGAGAGCAAGAGCAAATTCACGGTCAATGAGAAGGGCGAATTGCACGTCACGAGCACCGGCCGCGGCTGCATCGAGTCGGACAAACAGTTCGGCGATTTTGTGTTGCAGCTCGAATGCATCAGCCACGCCCCCAGCCTCAACAGCGGGCTCTTCTTTCGCTGCATTCCGGGCGAGTTCATGAACGGCTACGAAAGCCAGATCCACAACGGCTACAAGAACGGCGACCGCTCGCAGCCGGTCGATACCGGCACCGGCGGCATCTTCAAACGCGTGAATGCCCGCGTGGTGAATGCCAACGACAAAGAGTGGTTCACGCAGACGATCATCGCCGCCGGCCCGCACATCTTGGTCTGGGTCAATGGCTATCAGGTCACTGACTGGACCGACGATCGCAAGGCGGACAAGAACCCGCGCAACGGCCTGCGTGTGGAGCCCGGCACGCTGCAAATTCAGGGGCACGACCCGGCGACTGATTTGTCGTTTCGGAATTTGAAGGCGCGGGAATTGGCGAAGAGCGATTCGGAGTAGGTACCTAGCATTGAGTACCCAGTACCAATTACTCGGTACTGAGTATTTGTTTCACGGACTGCGATGGCCCTTACAGCTTCTCAATAATCTCCAAGCAAATCCGCCGCACGTCGTTGGGGTTGGCGTTGGGGTTTTTCTTTTTCGCTTGGCCAACGAGCGCGCCGACCGCTTGCTGCTTGCCACTTTTGACGTCGGCCACGATCTTGGGATTGGCGGCGACGATCTCGCGGCAGATTGCTTCGAGCTCCGACGAATCGACCTTGGCGATGCCCAGCGCGGCCATCGACTCGGCTGCGGACCGCTCGTGGGTCACCATGTCGTTGAAGACTTCCTTGGCCCGCGTGATTTCGATCTCGCCGGCGACCACGAGCGTCACCAATTCGCCCAGGGCCGCGGCCGAGAGCGGGAACTGAGTGAGCGTCCAGCCCTGCTCGTTGAGCACGCGGAGTACTTCCTGCGTCACCCAGTTGGCCGCCTTCTTGCCGTCGCCAGCGATTTTGGCGACCTGCTCGTAATAATCGACTAGCGGCCTCCCTTGGGCGACGATGACGTCGCTGTCGTAGGGCGTGATGCCGTGGGTTTTCTCCAGCCGGTGGCGAATCGCCGCGGGAAGCTCCGTCAGGCTCGCGCGCAATTGCTCCACGTCCGCGGCCGGCGTGATCACCGGGCACAGGTCGGGATCGGGGAAATAGCGGTAGTCGCTCGATTCTTCCTTCTCACGCTGGCTGAAGGTCACCCCCTTGGCGTCGTCCCAGCCGCGGGTTTGCTTGGGGGCGTCGCCGAACTTGCGGCCCGTCTCCTGCCAGGCCTCGTACTGCCGCCTGGCCTCGTAAGCGAGGGCCCGCTCGATGAAGCGGAAGCTGTTGAGATTCTTGATCTCGACGATCGGCGTGGCGATTTTGCCCTGCGGCGTGTGGATGTGAATGTTGACGTTGGCATCGACTCGCAGCGAGCCCTCCTGCATGTTGCAGTCCGAGACATTCAGGTACGTCAGCAAGAGCTTCAGCTCGTTCAGATAGGCCCGCGTCTCCTCCTGGCTGCGAATATCCGGCGCCGAGACGATCTCCAAGAGCGGCGTGCCCGTGCGGTTCAGGTCGATCCGCGTGTCGGCCTTGCCGGCTGCTTCATCATGGAGGCTCTTGCCGGCGTCTTCTTCCAGGTGAGCCCGGATGATGCCGATTTTCTTGGTGGCGAAGCGGCCCTTGGGGTCGTTGATCTCCAGCCAACCCTTTTGCGACATCGGCAGGTCGTACTGGCTGATCTGATAGCCCTTGGGCAGGTCCGGGTAGTAGTACTGTTTGCGGTCCCACTTGGTGAATTCAGGGATTTCGCAGTTCAGCGCGACCGCCGTCACCAGCGACAGCCGAAACGCCTCGCGGTTCATCACCGGCAAGCTGCCCGGCAGGCCGATGCATACGGGACAGGTCTGCGTGTTCGGCGGCGCGCCAAACGCCGTGCTGCATCCGCAGAAGAGTTTCGTATGCGTCGAGAGCTGGACGTGGGTTTCCAGGCCGACGATCAGGTCGTAGGGGTGGTCGGGCATCGGTCGCTTATCACTCCTGGTTCCCACGCTCTGCGTAGGAACCCGATATCGACGCTCTGAGTCCCGCCAACGCGGACGACGCTGAGCTTCGCAATGTGCGTTCCAACGCGGAGCGTGAGAACGAGTCCGTTCAGGTCATTGTCGGCCGCTTCGTATGCCAATCGGTTGCCCGCTGGTACATCGCCGCCGCTCGCAACAGCCTCTCTTCGTCGAAGGCCCGGCCTTGCAGTTGCAGGCCGATCGGCAGGCCGTTCTTAGTGAAGCCGCAGGGGATGCTGATGCCCCCCAGGCCCGCGAGGTTCAGCGTGACGGTGTAGAGATCTTCGAGGTACATCGCCAGCGGGTCGTCGGTCTTCTCGCCCAGTTTGAACGCCGGGTTGGGCGTGGTTGGGCCGACGATGAAGTCCACATCCTCGAAGGCCTTGTCGTAATCGCCGCGGATCAGCCGGCGGACCTTGAGCGCTTTCAGATAATAAGCGTCATAGTAGCCCGCGCTGAGTGTATAGGTCCCGAGCATGATCCGCCGCTTGACCTCCGGACCAAAACCCTCGGCCCGCGTCTTGCGATAGAGGCGAATGAGCGGCGTGTCGAGATCGGCCAGCGTCTTCGTGTTCTTGTCGGCTTCGCACTGCTTTTGCTCAGCGGCCAATTCCTCGAGCATCCTCTTCTCATCAGTCCGGTAGCCGTAGTGCACGCCATCGTAGCGGGCCAGGTTACTCGACGCCTCGCTGGGGGCGATGATGTAGTACGTGGCGATGCCGTATTTGCTGTGCGGCATCGACAATTCCTTGACCGTCGCGCCGAGCGACTGATAGACCTTCACCACTTCGCGGACGGCGGCTTCGATCTCGGAGTCCAGGCCAGGGCCGAAATACTCGCGGACCAGGCCGAGTTTCAGACCCTGGAGTGGCTGGCCAACCGACCGACTGTATTCGGGCACTGGCAGGTCGGCACTCGTCGAATCACGCGGGTCGTGGCCGGCGATTGCCTCCAAAAGAAGCGCACAGTCCTCGGCCGTGTGCCCCAGCGGCCCGATCTGATCGAGCGAGCTGGCAAACGCGACCAGTCCAAAGCGGCTGACGCGGCCATAGGTGGGTTTCAGGCCCGAGACGCCGCAAAAAGCCGCCGGCTGGCGGATCGAGCCCCCCGTGTCGGTGCCGATCGAAAGCGGTGCCATGCCAGCGGCCAGGCAAGCCGCCGCGCCGCCGCTGCTGCCGCCGGGTACGCGCGAAGTGTCCCAGGGATTGGTCGTCTTGAAATACGCGCTGTTCTCGGTCGAGCCCCCCATCGCAAACTCGTCCATGTTCGTCTTGCCGATCAGCACCGCGTCGGCCTCCTTCAGCTTCCGCACCACGGTCGCGTCGTACGGCGGCACGAAGTTCTGAAGGATCTTGCTGGCACAGGTCGTCTTGACCCCCTGCGTGCAGAGGACGTCCTTGATCGCCACCGGCAACCCGCCCAGCATGCCCACCGGCTGTCCCGCGGCGCGGCGGGCGTCGATCTCCTTGGCCCTGGCCAGTGCCGCGTCGATATCGAGGTGCAGGAACGCCTTGACCTGACCGTCGTGCCGGCAGTTGCGCTCGGCATAAGCGTTGACCAACTCGACCGACGAGACCTTGCGGGCGGCCAGATCGCGGAGGAGGTCGGTGGCGGTTCGAGCGGTTAAGGACATGGCAGATTCCACACGGACTCAAATGACCAATGACCAAGCACCAATGACCAAACAAATCCCAAATCGGAATGACCAAATACACGATACATTTCAAACCTTGGTGCTTGGTCCTTGTTTGGTCATTGAGATTTGGTCATTGGTCATTCTCCAAGAACCGCCGGCACGCGGTAGCAGTCGCTATCGCGTTTGGGAGCGTTGGCAAGGGCGGCGTCCCGCGGCAAGCTTGGGGCCAGCACATCGTCACGGAAGACGTTGTGCATCTCGACCGCGTGGGCCATCGGCTGGATGCCGTCGGTGTTGACTTCGCTGAGCTGCTCGACGTAGCCGACAACCCGTGTGAGCTGGGTCGTCATCGTGTCGAGCTCGGCTGGGGAGAGAAGCAGCCGGCCGAGGAGCGAGACCTTTTCAACGTCGGCCCGGGTGAGCGACATGGCGGAACCTCGTGGAATTGCAAACTGAGAATTGCAAAGTGAAAATCTGCAATCATCAATTTGCAATCTGCAATCGAATGGTCAACAACCAACCGACGCCCTTCGCCGCTAGCTCCCAGACCACTCAGCTTTATTCAACTGACTGCATTTCGTCCGATGGGAAACGACTTACGACAACGCTAGCATCAGAATTGGCGTCATAAGTCCTTTGAGCTCGTTCGATTTGCTAGCAGTTAAATAAAGCTGACTGGTCGGGGCTTTATTTCTTGCCCTTGGCCGGAGCGGCTGCCTTCGCAGGTGCGGCAGCTTTCGGCGGCTGCACGCCCCCTTTCACTGCCTGGCCTTTGTGCTGGATGTTGACCGGCAGCTTGAAGGGGGCCTGCTTGACCGCCTTGCGGACCATGCCCGCCTTCAGACACCGCGTACAAATCCGCACGTACTTGTTCGTGCCGTTGGGGGTGGTGATCTTCACCCGCTGGAGGTTGGGCTTAAACTCCCGGCGCGTGATCCCGGTGATCTTGGTGCCGACGCCTCCCAGGTACTTGGCCTTGCCACGGGTCTCGATCTGGTTGCCCATCGCGGGCTTTTTGTCGCAGAATTCGCACTGAGCCATCGCTCGATTCCTTGGTTTTGGGGAATCCACCAATATAGCGGCTGGCGGGCGGAGTCCAAGTAGGAGGCACGCTCCGCGTGCCGTGTTTCCGCGGACGGCACTCGGAGCGTGCCTCCTACTTGCGCCTACGGCGGATCGTAGCCCCCCTTGCACAGCGGATTGCAGCGGAGAATTCGCCATAAGCCCCTGGGCACACCGCGCAGTACGCCATACTTCTCGACCGCCCCGATCATGTAGTGGCTGCACGTCGGCTGGAAGCGGCATTGGCGGCCGACCAGCGGGCTGAGCGTGAGCTGGTAGAAGTGCACCAACGCGATCACAGCTCGGGCGGGGAGGCGGGAGATGGTGCGAAGCAGCGACATCGAATTGCCTCAGGGGGCTGACGCTCTCCGCCGCTTCGCAACTCGTTTCGCCAAAGTAATCAGCGAAGTGCGAATTGCCGCGAGCTCGGGCCTGGCCCCCTTCTGCGGTCGGGCGACAAGGTCGATGCCAGTCGGCAGTTCGTCCTGCGACAGTCGGAATGCCTCGCGGATCAGCCGCTTCCAGCGGTTCCGCGCGACCGCATTGCCCACTTTCTTCGACACGCTCATGCCCAGCCGCAGATGCGGCAGATCGCTCGGACAGGCGTTGATCACGAGCACCTCGTCGGCCGCAAAAACCTTGGCCCGATAGACCCGATCAAATTCGGCCTGGGTGCGAAGCCGCTGCTTGCGGCTGAAGGTTTGCGCGGGCATGCTGTGCTTATATTATCACGAATGCGTATTGTCACGAATGCGGGGGACAACGAATGGCCAGGGAGTCGAGCAAACGGCGTCGCCGACGGACCGACCCCAACCGCCGGCTGCGCGAGCGGGCTTCGTACTCGTGCGATTGGTGCCATGAGCAGGTCGCGCTGCCGCTCGACCTGTCGGCGGGGGCGGTTCAGGAGTACGTCGAGGATTGCCCCGTCTGCTGCCGGCCAAACGTGATTCGGGTCGAAGTGGATGACGAGGGGGCGGTACGGGTGTGGGCGACTCAAGAGTGAGGGGACAGGAGACAGGGGACGGGAGCCAGAAGCCAGGAGCCTGGATTCAGGCAGGCGGTACTGTCATTTTGGCAGTCTCATTCAGGGCTCCGTATAGGCCGGAAAAAGCCGCGTATTCGGCTCAATTCGCCGTCGCGGAAAGTGCTTGGCAGACTTGAATTTCGGACGACGGGCAAGTGGTCATTCCCCGCGGTATGAGTGCGCGAGGGTCAGCCTGGCCGATTGGCACGCTCGTTGCATTTTCTCGCCGGCGTGCCCCTTTGACTGCCAAAGTTGAGCAAAGGTCTTGAAAACTACTTCACAACCGTTTTTCCTCGCAACACTAGGAGAAAGGTTATGGCCCTCGCACTAAAGCCCCGCTGGTCGCTCACGTTTCCCGCTCCCCTGGAATCCATGAGCCGTGAAATGGATCAGATGTTCGACACGCTGCTGCACGGCGGCAATGGCCAATTCGACTGGCATGCCCCAGCCTCGCTCTGGGAAGAGGAAGTTCGCTGGTGCCTGGAGGTCGAGCTG
>Ga0180085_1000738_pt1 | contig 11271 bp, 9 predicted proteins | sample EasRiv730_16_10D_FD_123013 | JGI IMG/M metagenome (GOLD analysis project Ga0180085, IMG submission 123013) | Soil microbial communities from meander-bound floodplain in the East River, Colorado, USA - East River metaG ERMLT730_16_10D | ecosystem: Environmental > Terrestrial > Soil > Floodplain ... | reverse complement strand
GACTGCAATCGCCTCTAGCAGAGCACCACGGAGACGGCCAAGCCACCTTCCGAGGTCTCCTTGTACTTCGAGTTCATCTCCTTCGCGGTGAGCGCCATCGCGTTGACCGTCGTGTCAAAGTCCACGCGCCGGTCGGCCGGGATCTCGTTGCTCGCAATCATGAATCCCGTCCATGACTTGACGGCTCCGAACGCGCAGCGCTCGATGCACGGGATCTGCACGAAGCCCGCGACCGGATCGCAGGTCATGCCCAGGTGATGCTCCAGCGAGGATTCGGCTGCATTCGCGACCACCTGGTGGTCAAAGTCGTGTGCTTGCGCCAGAAACGCTGCGCCCATGGCCGAAGCGACGCCGATCTCCGCCTGGCAGCCGCCTTCTGCTCCGGAAAGGGTTGCATTGTGCTTGCACAAATAGCCGATGCCCGCGGCGGCCAGCATGCCTTCCCGGATCTTCTGCTGCGGCAGTTTACGGCCACCCTCGCCCACTGCGTACACCAGAGCCGGCATGACTCCGGCGGAGCCCCCGGTCGGCGCCGTAACCACGAGGTGGCCGCGCGCATTTTCTTCCGATCCCGCGAGCGCATAGGCCGCTACCACACCAAGACCGCGCTGCCTCTCGTACTTATCGTCCAACGCGCGCTTGTAAACCTCGCCCGCTTTCGTCTTCAGCTTGATCGGCCCAGGCAGCGTGGCGACAGGCATGCCCAGTCCGGACTTGACGATGTTGACCATCGCCGTGGTGATCTTGTCGATGAACGCATTGACCTCGGCCTCGGTCTTGCCCGAGACGGCCACCTCGTTCGCCATGACGATTTGCGCCACGGAGAGCTTGTTCTTCACCGCGTGCGCCTGCAGTTCCTTCATGGTGGAGTACGGGTATTTCGGTTTCCCTTTCTTCGGGGGCTGATAACCCTTCCACTCGATGAACCCGCCGCCGACCGAGTAGTACTCGAGCTCGTGCAGGACCGCGTTGCCGCCCATCAGCTTGCAGGTCATCGTGTTGGGATGCGGGAACTCTCCCTTGGGCGAGTCGTAGATGATGTCCTTGAGCGAAACGTTCAACGACTTGTCGCCCAGTTTCACCTGAAACGTCTGATTCGGGTTGGCCGCGAGGCTGTCCAGGAACGCAGGCTCCACCGTTGCCGGCTCCTTGCCGATCACGCCGGCCAGTGCCGCCCGCTCCGTGCCGTGGCCCTTACCCGTCGCGCTGAGACTCCCAAACAGATGAACCTTGATGCCGGTGGCTTTCGCCAGCTGTTCTTTCGGCAGCTGGGTGCAGCGCTTGTAGAAATCGTAGGTGATGCGCATCGGGCCGATCGTGTGGGAACTGGAGGGTCCGGGGCCGACCTTGTAGAACTCGTCGATCGTCGTAATCACCGGTCCCTTGGATTTCTTCACGACCTGAAGATCGGGCGACATAGTGACCGCGACCCGCGGTGGTGCGGCGCTGGCGCGTGCGGCCTGTTCCTCGGCCGACAGGGTGCGGCCCGTGATAACCGTCGCCGCGCCGATCACGGCGCTGCGCATCAAGAACGTCCGGCGGTCGACGCCCGCTGGCACTTGCGTTGAGCTCGGCTCTCCTGCGGGCAGAGGCAGATTCGTGTCGTTGTACGTCTCGGATTTCATACTCGTTCCCCTAGCGACGCCGAAGCATGTGGCACCCTTCCGCCAATCGCCGGTCTCGACGTTGATGTGACAAATCGCGCTCGCAATTCCGCAAGCAGGCTAACAGCGCTTATGCGCCGTCAGTACTTCCCCTAAGGGAAGCCGGGTGCATCAATGCTACGACAGCGAGAACCATCGGTCCAAGCGAACTCACTGACCGATGCGCGAAGCTAGTCGATAGAGCAAGGCGCGGAAATGCGCAGTAATACCTAGGAGCATGTAATAGCTACGGATGCGTCCGGTCGCCCGCGGATTATCATGTGCACTTGCTACAGCTCTTCCAATCCATCTTCAGGTCCGGCCCCGGCGATACCCCGTCGCATCCGGCCGAGCTGATCACGCGCGCCATCGAGCGCGCCGTGAACGGCACTGACCCGCGCTTGCATGCGGTATCCGGTTATCAGAAGAATCTGCGCAGCGCCGTCATACACGCGATCGATCACGTAGTGGCCCTAGTAGACGGCCTGCCGGCTGTGCTCGATCTGAATCCAGAGTCCTACGGGTCCGACCCTGAGATCACTGCGTACTTCGCGTCGGTGGAGCACCTGCGCGAGGTGCTGGAACGCGATCCAACGCTGAATCAATGGCGCAGGTCCGGGGACGGCGCGATCGCCGAACAGGCCGTCATGCTGATGCTCATGACCTTGCACGAGCGCAACTCCTTCGGTGTCGCCCTCGAAGGTGATGTGCTGCGTCATGACACGGCGCAGACCACCGTCAGTTTCTCCAAGCATCAGCTGGTCGATCCAACCGGCGCAGAGGACGAGACTCGCCGGCTCCTCAAGCGTCGCGCGTTCGATCACCTGCTCGCGCTCGCGCTGGGACGCATGGCTACGGCAGTCGCCGAGCGCGGCGCGCTCGAGCGCGAACGCGATCTGTTGCGACGCAAGCGGGCGGCGCTGGCGGCGGGGCAATGGGGCTTCGACGAACCGGGTGATGACAAGCCTTCCGATCCGCATGCACTGCAACAACAACTCAAGGACATCGAATCGCAGCTCAGCTCGCTCGGTACTGGCACGGAGTTGCTGAAGGCGCATCTCGATCTGCTCATGGATGTGCTGATGCACGCTGAAGACAACTTCTGGAGCGCGCCCAGCTCGCTGATCGTCGATCGCATGGGCGTGAAGCAGACGCAGGCCACGGCGCTCGCACCGGAGATCAGCCTCACAGTTCTACACAACGCCGCGGGGCAAAACCTTATCGCGCGGGTGGTCCGCGTTGGTCGCGAGGTGCTTCCGGCACAATGCGATCTGCTGCGCGAGGCTGAGCGCTACCTCGGCTGAATCCGCGCGCTGCTCTGGTCCGGAAGCGGCCGGTCAGTACAATTCCTCGATCAACTTGAACGCATAGCCTGGCTCCCGGTAGCCGCCGCGCTTTTGCCGCTCGGGCAACTTGATTTTTTCGCGAGGCAAGGCCTTGTAGTCGATCTGCTTGAGCAGGTGCGTGATGATGTTGAGTCGGGCGCGCCGCTTGTCGTCAGTGCGCGCCACGTACCAGGGTGCGAAGCTGGCATCGGTTGCGGCAAACATGTCGTCGCGCGCACGCGAGTAGTCGTACCAGCGGCTGTAGGACTTGAGATCCATGGGCGAGAGCTTCCAGATCTTGCGCCCGTCGTCGATCCTCGACTCGAGTCGACGCGTCTGTTCGTCGGGGCCGACCTCGAGCCAGTACTTGATCAGGATGATCCCGGAATCCACGACGGCTTTCTCCACCAGCGGTACCATCTTCAGAAACCGTCGCACCTGCTTTTCATCGCAGAATCCCATCACCCGCTCGACTCCGGCGCGGTTGTACCAGCTGCGGTCGAAGATGACGACCTCGCCGGCCGCGGGTAAGTGGGGCAGGTAGCGCTGCACGTACATCTGACTCTTTTCACGTTCGGTCGGCACCGGCAGGGCCACCACCCGAAACACGCGCGGACTCACTCGCTCGGTAATCGCCTTGATGGTGCCGCCCTTGCCGGCACCGTCGCGCCCCTCGAACACCACACAGACCTTGAGCCCCTTGTGGACGACCCACTGCTGGCATTTGACCAGCTCGACGTGCAGCCGCTCGAGTTCCTCGTCGTAGACCTTACGTTTCAGCTTCCTGGTCCCTTTGTCGGAGCTCTCGCGTTTGTTCTTCTTGCCCTTCATCGTTCTGCCCTCATGCTTTCTTTTGCTCGTTCTCGAGTCCCTTGCGCGTGATTTCCCCGTAGAGGCTGATGAGACGAGCGACCAGCGGCTGGAATTCGGGGTGCATCGCGGCCAGCTTTTGCGCGCTGCCCGCATCCTCGAACACCCTCTTCAGGAATTCCATGTCGTGCCCCTCCAATCGTTCGCCGCGGTCGACCTTGCTCTTCAGATCAAGCGCGCGTGGCAGGCGCTCGGTGTTGAGACGCTCCAGGAGCACCTGGATCGTGCCGGCATCCTTCTTCGACGATTCACGCATGCGCTACTCCGGTTGTCTGCCCAGATTCATAACGGTGCGAGACTGCTCGCGGGGGCGGCAGTCGCAATCTGCATCGAGTCTGCGCCCTTGCGGGCTACCACCTGAGCGACAGTTACTTCGCAGCGAGCCACGCGTGAGCGGCCGCCAGCCGGGCCGGCTCAAAATACTCGATCGGAAACTTCCGCAGGCCCTTGGCGGTGAAAATGAACGTAAGGTCCCGCCACTTCGGGTCTCCGACTATGGCCATGCGTTCGATGTTGTGGTCGTGTTCGGCTTGGAACGAAAAATCGTTCCAATCGCCCCCGCGCTCCCAACCCTGGAAATCTTCCGTGAGTACGAGGATCCGCACCTTGCCTTGCTTGCCGATGATGTCACCCGCCGACTTCTGCACCGCCGCCAGCTCAGCTTGCGTCAGCCTTCCGGTGACCTTGAGGGTCAGGATTCCGCCCGCGACATTGGAAATTTCAGCACTCATGAAATCGCCTCGCTGAGTTGGCAGGACACAAGATCGGTCACCCTTCATGCCGCAAATGGAACGCGGCGCGCCAGGCCGTACCGCCCGCCGGACCGTAGACCGGAGCGGAAGGTAGCGCGCGACCATCGACGCCGGCAAGTCCCCTTTGAGCGAGCCGGGCATCAGCACCACAATGCCGACCGATGCCGTCCTGCTACCGTCACATCGAGATCGACCCCTCCCGGAAATCCGTCTTGTCGAGCCACACGTTCACGAGCACGGGCTTGCCGGAGCGAGCGATCTCCCTCGCACGCTCGAGTGCCGCGGGAACCTCGGCGTTCTTCGTAACGAGAATGCCCGCCGCCCCGAAGCCTTCCGCGACCTTGTGGTAGTCGGTGCGGGCGAGGACGGTGCTGACGTCATCCTTAAGCATCTTCACCTGCTCGCGTGCAATCTGCGTCCAGGCCGCGTCGTTGCCCACCACCGCGATCACCGGGATACGGTGGCGCACGAACGTGTCGAACTCGACCAGCCCGTAACCACACGCGCCGTCCCCGAAGATGATCCACACCTCGCTCTGCGGCCGCGCGACCGCAGCGCCCAGCGCGAACCCGGCGCCGACGCCGAGCGTGCCGAACACACCGGGATCGAGCCAGCTGAGCGGCCCGCGCGGCCGCACGATGTAGGACGCGGTCGCAACGAAATCGCCCCCGTCCGCGACCATGATCGCATTGTCGCCCGCGACGCGGTCGAGCGCGCGAAAGAAGCCGATCGGGTTGATGAACTCGCCCTGCGCCGCAGCCTGCGCGTCGATTTCGGCCTCGCGATCGAGATCGCGCTGGCGCAGCGAGCGGGTCCAATCTCGCCACTTAGCTACGTCCGTGGTCCTCGCCGCGAGGCGTTCAAGGAACAGCCCGGCGTCGCCGATCGCCGCGAGGGTTGGGCGGCGATTCATGCGCGCCTCTCTGGCACTGCGGTTGGCGGCGATCAGCGTCGCGCTGCGCCGAATGTGACGCCCGTAATCGAGCCGGAAGTCGCAAGGTACGCCGGCCAGGATTACGCAGTCCGACTCGCGCAACGCCTTGCGGCGTGCGTGCCGCATCTGCAACGGGTGCTCGCGGCCGAGCAGCCCGCGCGCCATCCCGGATAGATAAACGGGTATGCCGAGCTGCGCGACTGCGGTTGCGATGCGATCGGCCTCGCCGGAAAGCGACAGCGCCTGGCTACCGACCACCATCAGCGGCCGCTCGGCTTTCGCGAGCGCGGCAGCCGTGGCCTCGATGCGCGAATCCGATGGCGCGGGCGGCTGAACCTCCCTCGCGCACAGCTCGACCGGCCGGTCGCTGCTGGCGAACATCTTCTCGACATGCCGGGTGAGATACCAGCGAAGCGCCCGGTCGGCGATCGACGTGCCCTTGCCCGCGGCCTCGGCGTACCACTGGCGAATGTTCGCCTCGTCGTACAGCAGATCCACTGGGCATTCGATGCACACGGGGCCCGGCACACCCTCACGCGCGACGGCGAACGCTTCCTCGATCGCCGGCGCCAGGCCGGCAACGCGGCGCACCTTGATGAAGCGCTTAACGTGCGGCGCGATGAGGGGGCGCTGGTCGATGTCCTGCAACGCGCCTCGGCCCTGCAACGCAGTGGGCGCTGCGCCGCCGATCAGTACGACGGGCGACTGCGCGAGTTGAGCGTTCTTGAGCGCAGTGATCGTATTCGTCAGGCCAGGTCCCGCGGTCACGGCAGCGACGCCCGGGGTCCCGGTCAGCCGAGCGACCGCGTCGGCTGCGAACACAGCGGTGGCCTCATCGCGGCAGTCGATGATGCGAATGCCGCGCGCCTTCGAAGCGGTGAGGATCGGCGAGATGTGGCCGCCGCACAGCGTGAACACGAACGGCACACCCTGCGTTTCGAGCGCGGCGGCGACGCGGTCACCGCCGTGCGGGTGGGTTCGTTTCATCTGCATCAGGCGCCCTCCTTCGTGCCGTGTTTCGCGACGTGTTCCTGCACGAGCACTCGATAGTCGATCTTGCCGACGCGGGTCTTGGGGAGCTCGCGCTCGAACTTCACTTCGCGCGGGCACGACCACTTGATGAGGCTTCTCTGGCAATGTTCGATCAGCGCCTGCTCAGTCGCCGCGCATGCTTGTGCAGGATCCTTCAGCACAACATGCGCTTTGACCCGCTCGACCTGCGACGGGTCGGGGACACCGACGACGCAGGCCTCTGCGACGAGCGGATGCTGGTAGAGCACCGCTTCGACCTGTGCGGGGTACACGTTGAAGCCCGACGACTTGATCATCCGCTTCAGCCGCACGGTGAAGTAGAAGAAGCCATCGGCGTCCATCTTGCCAAGGTCGCCGGTGTGCAGCCACACGCGGCCGTCGGAATGTCTACGGAGCGTCTCGGCCGTTGCCGCCGCATCATCGAGATAGCCGAGCATCACGGAGGGCCCGGCAATGCAGATCTCGCCTTCCTCGCCCGCGTCCGCTTCCTCCGTCGTACCCACCCTGCAGATCTTTGCGAGCATGTCGGGGAAGGGAATGCCGATGGAGCGTTCACGGTATTCGTCTAGCGGCATCGCCATGATCGCCGTAACAGCCTCAGTGAGCCCGTAGCCCTCGAGCAGCTTCACGTTACCGCCGTGATCGGAAACCAGCTTCTCGAAGCGTTCCTTGACCGGCCGGGGCAGCGTGTCCGCGCCCGAGAACGCGGCATGCAGGCACGCAAGGTCGGCCCCAGCGAGCGAAGGGGCGCGGGTGAGCGCGTCGTAGAGCGTGGGCACGCCGACCAGCAGATTCGGCCGCTTGGACTTGAGCAGCTTCGCGACCAGCTTCGCGTCAAAGATCGGCACAAGAATGGATTTCGCCCCGGCCATGAACGCCGCGTTCACGCAGACGCCGAGACCGAAGCCGTGAAAGATCGGCAGGATCGCGAGTATCGCATCGCTCTGGCCCATGCCGCCCCAGCGGGCCGCCTGCATGCCCTCGGCGATGAAATTCCGGCTCGAGAGCAGGATGCCCTTCGGCAGGCCGGTCGTCCCGCCCGAGAACAGGATCGCGGCAGGATCGTCGGTGCTCCTCCTGGCGCGCGGCGCCGTGGGATGCGATGCCGCCATCAGGTCCTTCCACCAACGCACGCGCGGATCGACCGGGACTCGCGGGATCTTGCGCCCCCTGGTGAGCCAGAAGCCGAACTTCTTGAGCGGCGAGAGGTAGTCGGACATGCGCGCGAGGATCAGCGTGTCGAGCGGCGCCTTCGGCTTGAGCGACTTGAACACACGGTAGAACGCGTCAAGGGTCAGCGCGATGCGCGCGCCGCTGGTGTCGAGGTAATGCTCAATCTCCGGCCCCGTAGACAGCGGATGGATCATTGCCGGCACCGCGCCGAGCTTGCTCGCCGCATAGAAGGCGATGATCCCCTGCGGAGACGTAGGCATCGAGACCAGCATGCGATCGCCGCTCTTGAGCCCGAGCGAAGCGAGCGCTTCTGCGCAGCGATCGATCGCCGCGAGGAAGTCTCTGTAGCTCGACGTGGTGTCGAGGAAATCCCAGGCGATCGCGTCGGGGACCCGCGCCGCGGTCTGCGCGACGGCCTCGTAAAGCGTGACCTCGGGATAGGCGAGGCTTTCGGGAACTCGGCCGTAGAACCGCAGCCAGGGGCGTGTGGTGGAAGTGTTCATCGCATGCGCGCTCTGCGCCGGTGGTTGGCCGTCGCCAACCTGGCGATAGTGAACCGCGACCGCCGCCGGTACCAGACCTCTGCAAATGGGCGCGCGTACTGATGTGGCCGTCGAGCATCGTTCTTATTTTTTCTTTCGTCCCTCCTAGCCCTTCGTCGGGTGAGCCCGACTGCAGGCTGCGAGAAAAACCTCGCCGGGTCGCGTCAGCCGATAGCCGTCCTCGCCGTCGCCCGCGCCGAACGTGCGGTGGATGAGGCTCAGCGTCTTGAGTCTGGTTAACGCCTGCTGGACGTGAGACGAGCGCATTTTGAGGGCGCTCGCGATGCCGCTTGCCGTCAACAGGTGGCCGGGCGCCAGCCTGGCGTGAAATCGAAGGACCGCGAGCTCGAGTGCAGTGAGCTCACCCTGCTCGGCGACTTCGGTTCGCGCCAATCGCGCCTGCCGCTTGAGCGCGCGGGATCGAAAGGCAATGGCCAGCCGCCGCGCCACGATTCGGCCTGTCTGCTGCAGTCTCTGATACAGACGCCCGATGAATGCGGTCACCGCCCTGTCGAGGTCACGAATCAGCTTGCAAGCTACGACGATCAGGACGATCGCGCCAAGCCAGACCACACCGGAGATAATTCCGGACAGCACACTTCCGTGACCGACGGCGCCGAACCCCAGGAACTGCGCAACGCGCGGCGCGTGTGCGCTCAGAATCGACGAGACATAATCGCCTGGCACGAAGAAACCGTGATAGAGCCAAAGCCCGACATCGATCAGCGCGCTTTGAACATTGGCGCCTGCGTCGCTCGTCAGACCGCCCAAGCGCTCGACGGCGCCCTCATCCATGCCACGCCCGGCACCCATGTCCCAGCGCTCGGAAAATATGCCCGCTCTGTATCACTGGCGACCCCGCTGTCATAGACCGTGCGTGTCCGTAGACCGGTGGCTTTGCGCCCCCACCTTTCGGTGGGTTTGCCCTTGTCAGCACGGACGACTGTGGAGCAGCCCTCGACGAATGACAAGCGTGGGTTTGACAGAATGCAGTGATCCTCGAAAGACGCTGCCGCGTCGGCGAGCCTTCGACAGCGGACTCGCGCATGACCTGTCGCAGTAGCGGGGCGCGAGTTGGATTTCGCACACCACTAAATTCACTGACGTGGAAATGCGCTAGGTTCCCGACATTGGTGCAATGGACGACGGCCGAGCCGCGTGCTGTACTCTGCGTCTCCTCATGCGCCCTTGTGGCCTTCCACACTGGGGAGCCACTTCGGGCGCGCGGACATCCGTACAGATGCCGTACTCGACGCGACAGTCGCTTTTCTCGGTGCAGCTCGTAGCGACGCTGTTCTGTGGCGCTTCGCTGTGTCTCTCGCCGAGGAACGCCGAAGCTGACCCCCAGGCCGCCTACGGTTTCTTCACGAGCCACGGGCCACCCGGTGAATTCGGGGGGCTGCTCGGTGTGCAGCTGGCTACGGGTGCGCGCCAGACCCTGAGTGACTTCAACGATCCTTCGAAGGGACCGGTTGGTTTCGCGTATCAGATGACTGCCGGGCTGTCACCGAACGAGCTCCTTGTGAGTGCTGAGTACAAGCCCGACGGCTACTCCCCGATGCGGGGCGCGCTGCTCAGTGTGAACCTCCTGACTGGCATGAGAGTCATCGTTCGGGATTTTGGTGGCTTTTCGAAGAATGGCACTTCGTATCCGTACAGCCCGTCGGGTGTCACGCGGGATCTTTCGGGCCGGATCCTGGTCGTCGTTGGGACCGACCTGCAACGTCTGTACCGGTTGGATCCCACGACGGACACCCTGACCCTTCTCAGCGATTTTGGTGACCCTTCACAAGGTCCCGTCGGCGGCACGCCCCGCGCCATCGCACAGCACCCGTCGGGCGCAATCCTGGTCGTGAAAGACGGTATCGGCAACGGTACGCTGCTTCGCGTCGACCCAGCGTCAGGCAACCGATCGGTCCTCAGCGACTTTGGAAACCCGTCTCAGGGACCCACGGGACACAGCCCACAGGAAGTCGCCGTCAGTCCTCTCGGCGAAATTCTGGTCGGCACCTACAGTAATCCACCGGCTGTGTTCCGAGTCGACATCTCGACGGGCGCGAGAGTGTTGGTAAGTGACTTGAGCGATTCCTCTCAAGGACCGCTCGGCTGCCATGCGCGCGCCGTAGCAATTGATGCGGCGGGCGGTGTCCTGGTGCTGGACGACGGATGCGTGTCCGGTAACCCCCACCCTGCCCTGTTCAAGGTGGAACCCGCAACCGGTAACAGAGTGCTCCTGAGCGACCTCAAGCAAACCTCCCAAGGACCCGAAGCAGCTCGCCCCCAGGATGTGACCTTCTATTCCTGCGGCTTCTGTCCCGTGGTCTACCAAGAGCTGCCCCACTTGAGGATCATCACTGGCGAATGCTCCGTCTGCTCGCGTAACAGCTTGCTTCCGCTGTTGCGCGAGATCGACGAGGCAATTGAGTTCGTCAAGGCGACGCAGCTGCGGCCGGCTGTGGATGCGCTGCAGGAGTTCGTCCGGCTCACCGAGCAATTCGTGCGCAATCGGGAGATTCCCGATGATGTCGGTCGCGAGCTCACCGCCCTGGCGCAGGCGGTGATCTCGGAACTGCGTGCGGTGCGACCTTAGTTTGATTTGCTCCGCATTACGCGCCGCTACAGTTGGCAGATTGAATTCCCGCTTTGACAACCTCGTCAGCGCCCGCTTTCGGCCAGAAGCGGACGATCCCCTAAACGGACCGGTGCGCTTGGAGTCGCGGGCCTACTGACCGATAACAAGCCGATTGCCCGGAAAGTCTATGCAGACGACGTGGCGCGCAAAGAAGTGGTAGCCAATGAGTCCGTCGAACCCAGGTAAGGTCACATCCCACATTTCGAACTGCCAAGGTCCGAAGTCGGTGCCCCCGAGCGTGAACCGCTTCGTCGTGACGGTGTCGCCAGCTGGTTGCGAGCGCACCTCCTGAGCGAATGTCTTACGAAGAAGCGACGTCGGCGCTCCGGTATCCCACCACAGCATCACTCGCCCCAGGTCGGTATCCG
>Ga0180085_1000737_pt1 | contig 11281 bp, 12 predicted proteins | sample EasRiv730_16_10D_FD_123013 | JGI IMG/M metagenome (GOLD analysis project Ga0180085, IMG submission 123013) | Soil microbial communities from meander-bound floodplain in the East River, Colorado, USA - East River metaG ERMLT730_16_10D | ecosystem: Environmental > Terrestrial > Soil > Floodplain ... | reverse complement strand
GCTCTCGGTCGTCCACCAAGGGACGGAGCGCGCGGAGCTTGTCGCCGACATGGAGGACATCAAGGTCACCCGGATCTTCACCCACAAGACCACCTCGGTTGCGGTGAAGAACAAGGACGGGTTCACCCGGACGGCGCCGCAGGGCTTCCTCGACGGGCTGCTCGGGAACTTCGCCTTCAACCCTCTGGCGTTTCTCCTGGCGGACCCGAAGGCCCGTCGCGGGATCCTGCTCAAGGCGATGGACGTGACGGCGACGAAGGAGGCGATCGAGAAGGACGCCGGGGAGCCGGTGCCGCTGCCGCCCTCCGGGCCGGCGCTCGAGATGTACGCCGAGACCCACAAGTTCTTCTACAGCCGGCGCACCGAGGTGAACCGGCGCATGAAGGCGAAGCAGGCCGCCGCGGGGGAGGTCTTAAAGAAGCTCCCGGAGGGGTACAAGCCCCCGGAGGATACCGAGGCCCGGGCGAAGGAGACCCGGGATCTGATCGGGGCGGCCGAGTCGAAGATGGCCGTCCTCGAGGAGCAGAAGAAGGCGGCGGAGCGAGCGGCCAAGACCCGGGACCGGATCCGAGGGGAGCAGAAGGAGGTCGCTGCGCGGATCGACGCCCGCGCGCCGATCATCGAGGGGATCACCTTCACGGACGCCGACGCGAAGAACGCGATCGACATGGTCGCCGACCTGGAGGCGAAGCTCGAGGTCGCCAGGAAGAACCGGGACCACGTTACCGGCGAACGCCAGCGCCGGATGAAGCTCCAGGAGGCCGACGAGATCGATGCCGGCCTCATCAAGAAAAACGCCGATGCCCTCGAGGCGCTCCCCGGGGCGTTCAACGACGGGATCCTCGCGGAAGCCAGCACCTTGCTGGTGACCCTTCTCGCCCAGGCGGAAGCGATCGCCGAGGACCAGGCCCGGCAGCGGATCTGGAACGAGGCGGAGGTCCTGGTGGCGGAGGCTGTGGCCGCCGCCGGGCAAGCGGAGAAGCTCACCGCCCTGGTGGAGCGGTTCGGGGAGGAGCTTCCGGCGAAGGCGCTCCACGAGGCGAAGCTGCCGATCGATGGTCTGGCGATCGACGGCGACCAGGTGACGGTCGGCAAGATCCCCATCGACCAGCTTTCCACCGAAGAGCAGATCCGGATCACGCTCTCGATCGCCCGGGCGCTGGCGAAGGAGCTACCGCTGATCTGCGTCGACGGGGTCGAGCGCTTGGACGAGGACCATTTCGCGGAGTTCACCAAGCAGGCGGGCAGCGACGGGTTCCAATATTTCGTCACGCGGGTCGGGGAACCGCGGGAGGGAGAAATCGGCGTTGCAGCCGGAAAGGTGGCGGTTGGATGAGCAGGCCCCCGAAGGTCCCCTGCCCGAAATGCGGGGGGCCGATGAACAAGGGATCGCTGGCCTGCTACAAGTGCAGCCACGAGGTGATGCGGAGATCGATGTTCATGCAGTCCCACATGGCGAGGACCAGGAAAGCGAGGGAAGCGCAATGGGCGAATGGTGGGTCGGGTTCTTTTGGGGAGCCGGGGCGGTAAGCGTGGGCGAGGTCGTGTTGGCCGTGGCGATCTGGCTGTGGATCGATTACCAGGACCGGAAGGCCCTCCGGCGCCTCGAGTCGCGCCTCTTCCGGTGCATTAAAAGCGAACCGGGGCCGCTGGTGTAACGATGGCTGAAGCCTGGCCGCCGTACATGACGTTCGGAGAGGCGTTGGCGTACAGCAGGATCCCCCGGAGGCGGCTGCGCGAGCTACTCGCCTCCGGGGAGATTCCTTCCAGGCGTTTCCCCGGCAAGCTCGTCGTTGCCAAGGAGGCGATCGATCGGTACATGACCGCGGAGCCGGTACTGCCGGATTCCCTCTTGCGGAGGACGGAGCGGCGTGGGTAGAATCCGCGACATGCCAGGCCCCCGCCTCTGGAAGCGGTACAACGGCGTCTACTACGTCGTCCTGCCCGGCGATCGCCGGATCACCCTCAAGACCAGCGACAAGGAAGATGCGAAGAAGCTGTTCCACAAGTTCCGCCGGAACTGGCTGGCGGGGAAGCTCGCCGTCATCGACGGGGCGAAGAACGTCCGGCTCGGGGTGTTCCGGAAGGAATACCTCAAGGCCCGGAAGAACCGCGCGGACTCCACCCTGCGAAACGACAAGACGATTCTCGACCACCTCGTGGCCGCCCTCGGCGCCGACCGGACGATGCGCTCCATCACCGTTCGGGACATCGAACAGGTCAAGGCGGGCCTGCTCAAGGGAGTCTCGGCCGCGACGGTCAACGGCTACCTCCGGCATTTGCGGACGGCGTTTTCCACGGCGCTCCGGTGGGAGTACGTCCTCAAGAACCCCGCGAAGGGCGTCCCGTTCGATCTCGAGCCGGAACGGGAATCCCCCCCCGTCGTCGAGGAGGTCCTCGCGGCGATCCTCTCGAAGGCAACGGACCAGGAGCGCCGGTTCATCCGGATCCTGCTCTATACGGGCCTGCGGCCGTTCGAACTATGCCGGCTGACGTACGGCCACATCGTGGGCGGGGTGATCCGGGTGAAGGGGAAGCGGGGGAAGCTCCGGGTGATCCCGCTGGTGGGGGAATGCGTGACGGTGATCGGGGCGGGGAACCCGACGCAATACGTCATCCCCTGGCGACACCCGGATACCCTCTCCCATAAGTTCCGGGCGCTGGCGACGGCCGCCGGCTATACGAACGTGCGCCTCTACGATCTGCGACACACCTTCGGAACGGTAATGGCGATGGCCGGGGTGGATCCGTTCCACCTTTCGAAGCTCATGGGGCATACGTCGATCTCGACCACGCAGCGGTACGTGACGGTGACGCGGAGGCACCTCGAGCTTGTGGTGGAGAAGCTGGACGGGATGTTTTCGGGGAAGGAATCCTGACAAATCTATGACAGGTGGGATGTAACTGCGCGATAATACTTAGGCCGCCGGGGCCTTCGTAATCAGCAGGTCGTCGGTTCAATCCCGACCGCCGGCTCCAAACAAATCCGGGAAGTTGGCGGAATCCCTGCAAAGTTCCACGTGGAACGATCCTGACCATCCGAGACCAAGCGCGTCCATCCGGGGCCGTTTTGTCATAGGAAATCTGACAAATCCCTGACAGCCCTTCAGCGCCAGGCTGCGGCCACGACGTTGACCAGAAGCGAGATCCCCGCTGCACCGATCGCTGCCGCGATGGCCAGCGCCAGGGCGAACGAACGAACCTCCTTGTTATCCGCCGAACGAATCCGGGTCATAGCCTTTCGGGCCTCCGTTGTCGAAGAGTATTTTTGCCAAGCCTGAAACGTCAATCGGGTGGTCAGGATGCAGTTCATTATGCACCTTCGCGATCTGCATTACGGCTCCCACCGCCCACATCACGAACCGCTCCGTCCGGTGGATGGCGGCCGTCGCGTTCCTCTGTTTCCACATGATGCCTGCGTAGACGACACCCCCGGCAGCGCCCCCCGTTGCAAGCGCCGTTACCAGTTGCAACGCGAGGCTCGTGCCGCCTGCGATCGTCGCCCCGTCCATCTCCACCCCCATGATACAGCGGATTGATCCCTGTCTGGCAAAGCGCCCGGCCCTCGTCCGTGGTCACCGTACAGTCGAGGACCGGGCAGCCTTCGCAGTTCAATTGAATTCCCGCTACTCTTTCTTCGATTCGATGGCGGCGATCTTTTCCGCCGCGGCGGGAGAAGGAGGGGGATCCGGCTCTCCCGCAAGTTGAGAGCGGGGGTTCAGTTCGGTCCCCGTCACCTTGGAGTCCTTGACGATGTAGCCCGCCACCGCGAGAGCGAAACTGATGGCGAACGTCCTGAAGGTCAGGACCCCGTCGCTGTAGTCCATGACGATGTTCCCCGTCGCCAGGATGATCCCGGCGAAGGTGGTCCGCCAGTTGAGACCGAACACCTTAACCATAAAGTCGTTCAGCATTACGCTATACCTCCGGGAGATTCTTCGGGTCGGGGAGGGAAGCCATCTCCGCCCGCGCTCTCGCTACCGCCGCATTGAGGGCCTCGGGGCTGACTCCCGCTGCCGCCGCCGCCCTTTTCAGGTTCGCGTCCTGGATGAGGTACTTCGCCAGTTCCACACCGAACGTCGCCAGGTTCGCCACTACGATCGCGGGGGCGCTCATTGGACACCCCCGCTGCCGGCCATAGAGGCAAGCTGGTTTAGAAGGTTCGTGATTTCCTCGTCCCTCCCCGTTGCCGGGATCCCCCCGTTCAGGAGGATGGTGTCGTACGCATCGAGCAGCGCCTTCGCCTTGATGAGACCCTCCTTCTTGACCCGGTAGACCCGGATCTGCTCGAGCGAGAGTTTCCCGGCCTCCGCCATTGCTCCCATGTTGGCCGTGTCCCGAAGCTGCGCGGCGTACAGCCCCTCGAGGTAGACGTACCGAAGCTGCGCCTTCTGGTACGGGGTGTGCTCCGGCGCCGGCGCCGGCGGAGCGGCGGCGCACCCGGCCAGGAAAGCGGCCAGGACGAGGCTCAACATCAGCCATTTCTTGCGATTCATTCTCGGTTCCCCCCTCTTTGGCCGAATTTCGGCCGTATTAGCCCCAGGATGGAACGGCGCCGGAGCCTACCCTGCCCCCCGGAATTTTCCCGAGGGCGCCACAGGGCGGCAGGACGGCAACGCTGTGGGGTCGTTTTTACGAACGGCGGGTCAGTGGGCCGGGACGGCTACGGAGCAACCCGGAGTTGGCCGGGGGCGTTCGGATTCCCCGCCGGGGACGTCCACGTGTAAAAAGGGGACCACGCACTCCTTATCGGAACCCCGTTATTGTCCAAGGCCCCGAATTCTGTCTGCGCCCTGAACTGATGCGTCGACTTCTTCGGAACGGCGGGGAGGACCCATGACGTCGCCGAGGTCTTGGAAACGGCCTGTACCCCGTCCATCTCCACGTTGTAGAACACGCCCTGGGCTTCCGGGCCGATCAGGGTATTGTCGGTGTAGGTCGTCACCGGGTCCCACGACATCGTAAACCCCGAGAGCAGCAGGAACGCCACCGCAAGCATCAGCAGTCTCTTCATAACTCCTCCTTTCAGACGTTGAACTGTTCGAGCCGCTGTAGAACCTCTTTGGCGTACTTCGCGTTATGGCCCACCGCCCCAGGGCCACCGTTCCACGCCTCAAGCGCGGAGAACGGATCCCCGAACCGTTTTAGGTAGGCGGCAAGGTGGCGGCACCCGATCTCCACCCCGATCTCCGGGTCGCACAGTTGCGACAGAAACCGCCCCATGAACCCGTGCTCCCTCGCCACGGCCCCCATGACCTGCATCGCCCCCCACGACGCCTGTTGTCCCCACCACTCGGCGTCGGCGGGAACGCCCTTGTACGCCCTGAAGTCGAGCGGCGGAAACTCGGAAGCCTGCTCCGCCGGCGTGAGTTTCCGAAAGGGCTTGTTCAGCAGGAGGTCCCACAGGTATCGGTATCGCGGCTCCGGGTTCCAGGACCAGGGGTCGAAGGCCGACTCCTGCTCGCAGACGGCCAGCACGAGCGCGGGGGATATCTTGTACCGGTTGGCGGAGGCGACGATTAAGTCGTGCAGGTCCATCTAAAACCCCTCCCTCTCCGCCCACTCGTTGAACTCACGACACGCCACGATGCACAGCAGCCGCCGCAGCCAACGGCAGGAATCGCACATAGTCCCTCCAGAAATGAAAACAGCCCCGAAGGGCCGCTGGCTGGATGACGATCAGATATCCCTGTGGATGCTTTAGACCATCACCATCCACATGATGTAGTTGTCCGTCCCCGGGATGATGTTCCCGTCGGCGTCGTACTTCTTGATGTTCACCGTAAACGTCGTCGCATTGGAGGACGCCACGGTGACGATCTCCCCTGTGACGGAACCGACGGCGATGACGGTGTACGGATTCTCGCCGAGTCCGTGCGCGATGGTCTCCCCGTCGCCGACGCTAGCGGCGGTTCCCCACCTGATCTTCGCCATCCCCGTTCCGTCCTTGCCGAGCGGGACCTTCTGCGGCTGCTTAACCGTCGTCGAATAGTGGGCAACGTCGATGATGAGCGTGTTCGTGCCGAGGTCCGTGATCGTAGCCCCGTCTCCGAGCAGCCGGACCCCGTTGATCTGGTTGTTCTCGCAGTCCGCGTCGAGGTCGAATCCTCCGGTCGTCCCGCCGATGAACCTCGTGTCCCGGACGCCCTCCATCGTGACGGCGGGCGACAGGTACCCCGCCTTCAGACCGACGAACTCGTTGTGCCGCGAGGACGTCCGTAGGATCAGGTCCCCGCCGGAGTTCGCTTCCAGGTCCATGCCGATGAAGGTGTTCCCCTGCGTATACAGCGACACGATCGGTGTCACGCCGAGTTCCACACCGATGTCGTTATTTTCCGAAGTCCCGTTGATGAAGACGCTGTTGATCAATCCATCGCCGAAGATACCGGCGCCGGACACTCCCTCGAACGTCGGGTTGATGAACGTGTTCGCCGACGACAGGGACGTATCGACTTTTAGACCGTTTACCGGAGTCGTCGTGAACGCCTCGTGATTACCGCTGCACATCGGATTGACGAAGGTGCAGAGTTGCGCGTAATCCAGATGGAACCCGGCGCCGGTCACGTTGGTAGCGCGGATGTTCTCGTAGTGTCCGTTGATGACGTGATCGACCTTCAGCCCGTCCGCGGCGTACCCGCCTCCGTCGAGGATCAGGTTGCGAAGTCTCACGCCCCGGAGATACGGCGGGCTGCCGATCGTCCGCAAGACGCAGGCTCCCGCCGCCGTCAACTTGAGCCTCGTTCCGATCTCCCCTTCGATTTCTACCTCGTCCCCTACGACGATCGGCGCGGACGTCAGGTACGTCCCGCTCGGGAAGTACGCACGCGTCCCGGCCGCGACTGCTGCGGCGATCGTGTTGACGATCGCGGTCGTGTCATCCGCGACCCCGTTCCCGACGCACCCGTAGGCGCGGGCGTCGATCCACGGACCTTTCGTGATGATGTCATTAAATATCCCCGCGACGGCGCCGGCGTCCGTCGACGGAACGCCATCCATCGGCATCGCCTCGAGGGCTGTCCCGGTGAGGTTCCATCGGAGATATCCGAGTGCGACCCGACTCCCCAATGATACGGGGCCACCCACAGGAGAACCGGCCGGAAGAAGCGCTGATCGGTTTTTGATCTGCTGTAGCAGGATCGTAACCTTGTCGACCATCTGTTCCAGGTCGGCCTCGTAGAACTGCTGGCCGGCATTCAGGTCCGTCTGTTGCGTGAGCGGTGTATCCCCCTCGATAATGATCGCGGCGTCGAGCGGGGGGATGGAGGCAGCAACAAAGACCACGTTTCCGACTCCCGGCAACGTTCCCGTCACGGTGTAGTGGACCCCGAGCGTCTGGAGGATCCCGGCGACGTACACCCGCAGGTCTGATGATGCCAGCACCGTGAAATCGAACGGGTAAATATCGAGCACCCCGTTCCCGACGTAGTCTTTCCGGCTGGCGGTGATCGAGATTGTCATGGGATTCTCCTGTTCAGTTCGCGCCGACTAAGGCCTCAGCGCGCTGTTCGATTTTCTCTTCGTAGAGATTCGCCAGTTCCGGAGAGGCGTCGAGGAGCATCGCCTTTGCGGCGTCCCGATACGCCGTCACGCGGACGCGGATCATGAGAGCCTTGCCGCCGTCCGGGCCGCTCGTCGCGGCCTTGTACTCCGGCGACTTGATCAGGTCCTCGAGGTCTGCTTTAAGCGTCGCCTCGGCGACCTGGTACTCCGTCTCGCCCACGGTCACCTTCTCGCCGGCGGCCACGCGGACGAGGAAGTCGTACTCCTTCGGCGTCAGCGGGACCCCGGTGCGGACGCTTTCGTCCCGCATCTGGACGTCGACGGAAGGGCGGCTCCCGTAGAGGAACTTCGCGGGCATCCCGATCGACACCCGGTTCCGGAGGATCTCGTCGTCGACCGGGCTTTCCTTCTCGATCGACGTGTAGATCGGCGAGATGATGTCCGGCCCGAGGCCGCCCCCGAGCAGGATCGGTTCGGCCCACAGGTTGCGCCGCGGGGGGAGGTCCTTCGACAGCCCCGGGGTCCGAGCGCGCATCTCGCGCAACATCGATTTGGCCTCCCGCAACAGCGGGTTCGGCTCCCCGCGGGAGGTCGGCCCGTAGGTGTCCCGCGTGGTCGGATCCACGATCCGCTCCACCTGGGCGACGCCGGCAGGGACCCACGACCCCACGAACCGATGGACGAACCGGCCGCCGCCCTTGTCGGGATCCGTGATCGCCTCGAGGGCGTCGGAGACCCCGGTGAGGTACGTCTTGTTCGTCATGTTCTTGGCGAACGACAGCACCATAGCCTTCGCCATCGCGTCGATCTCAAGGTCGGACCGCTCCCCGGCCATCTCGACGATATCGGCCGTCATGCCGAACAGCGTGGCGTACGGCTCCATCCGGGAGAAGGAGTAATACTTCTTCCCGATCTTGAACGAATACGGCTGCCAGCCCTTCCGCCGCTTCGCGGCCAGGAGGTCCTTGTCCTTCGGCCCGCCGCCGGTGATTAAGCCCGCAGCCGCCAGGAAAGCAGCCGTCCCCATCACCATGCTGCCCAGGGATACCCGGGCGATCGCCAGATCCCGCCGGGATCCGCCGGAGGAAATATCCTCGCGCACGGATTTCAGGGCCAGCGACAGCGGCCCCAGGCGCTCGAAGGTGTATTTCAGGATGTTCGTCGGCGTGGCCACGAACGGCAGCACGACCTTCATGGCCGGATGCGCGTTCGATATCCCGACGATCGCGGATCCCAGGGGGCCGAGCGCGTTCGTGAAGGTCTGGTAATTCGCCCACTCGGTCGCGGTCTCCTGGATCTGCTCCGGCGGATTCTCGATCATCTCCGCCATGCGGGTTTTGAGTTCTTCTCCCGTCAGCCCTTCGGCGTACGCCTCCCGGTACGCCTGGGCGTGAACCTCCATCCGGTAATTGACCGCCTTGAAGAATTCGTCCGAGGAAAGTAGCGCCCGCCCCGGGCCGCGAATCGCCATGCCGAGCAGATCCACAGCGGCGCCGATCGGACCGGACGCCCCGAGGTTCGCCCCGGTGATCGCCGGCTCCCGGACCCGGCGCTCCATGCGCTCCCGGCCGAACTTCGATTCCCCGGTCTTGGCGGTATGCGCCGCGAACCGGAGCGCGTCCTGGAAGCCTGCCACGGCGCCGTACAGGGCCGCGAACGCCTCGCCGGGAGCTACACCGTCCCCCCGCCCGGTGATCCGGTGCGCCAGGGACGCCAGGCCCCGCTCGGGGATCGACGAAAAGAGGGCGACCGTGTTGCCGATGAGGTTCGCCACGTGGGTGACGGGGTTCGACAGCAGCGCCCCGTACCACGCCTCGATGAACATATCCTTGCTCGTGATCTGGACGAGCTTCGGGAGGAACGTCGACGGCTCGGGAACCTCCATGATCCGCCGGACGATCGCCTCAAGAGGCATCCCCTGCGCGCCCTGAAGGTTCCGGACGGCCTCGAGCGTTCCCGATACGGCGTCCGTCCACTCCCGGGATCCAGGCTCCTGGCCCTCGAATGCGATCTGCCGGGCCTGCAGCACCCGGCCGGTCTGCGAGATCCCGCCCTGGAGGACCTGGGTCAGCCCGGCCGAAAGCGCGATCGCGTTGCGCATCTCCTCGTCGGAAACGGTCCCGTCGCCGGCAAGCCACTGCTTTCCCGTATCGACCAGGCGCTTGTTCACGCCGTGCCGGAGCCGGTCCGAGGCGACCATCAGTTCCGGGGACGCGAACGCGTCGTTCTGTTTGCGCGCGAGCAGCTGCTCGATATTGACGATCCCCTCGTCGAGCATCGCCTGCGCGCGCTTGGCGGTTTCCTCGTTGCTCTGCGTGAATTCCACGTCCGGCCAGACGTTCAGCAGGAGCGCGCGGCCGGCGTTCTTCACCTCCTCGGCGTCGTTGCTGTTGAACGTGTACCCCTTGTCGTTCGGCTCCCCGGGGAAACGGCCGGACTTCTTCTTCTGGTACAGCGGCTGGCCCTTCTTGAGGACGTCGGCCGCCATCGCGGGCGGGATCCGGAGGGAGTGGACGGACGCCGTCCGGTCGGTGAAATGGAATTTCCCGCCGAACTTATCCGCGAGGGCTTCCGATCCGTACCGCTCCATCGCCGAAACGAAATCCTCTCCCGAGTGCATCGCGGACTGCACCGATAGAAGCTGCTCCCACTCCCGGACGCGCCACGTTATCGAATTGGATTTACTCCTGATCCGCGCCAGGTCGTTGACCGTGAGTTCCGGCCCCTCGTAGTGGCCGTCCGCGTTCTTGGCCACGACGACCGTCGTCTCCCCGACCTTAACCCCCCACTTTTTCGCGTATTTGTTCAGCCAGCCAGGGATCATCTTGTCGTAGAGGTTCCGCGCCCACCCACCGCCGATCTTCAGGTCGACGCCGGAAACGGATCCGCCCTCGTACTCCCGGCCGTTCGCCTCCGCCTCGAGGTATGCCGCCTCGAGTCGATCGGCCACGTCGGCCCCGACCCATTCCTGGATCGGTTGAATGGCCTCGAACCTTTTTCCGAACACTCCGACGCTTCCCTTGCTCCCGATGAGCATGAAGCCCAAATCGTCTGCGGACTTCTTCAGCGCAAGACGATCGACCACCTTCGTCAGGTCGTACCGATCCGCCTGCTGGTCGCCGGTGGTCCAGGAGATGGAATCGTGGCCGTGTTCGGCCGCCCACCGGACCGCCCGCTTCATCGCCAGTTCGTACCAGGTGTCTTTGAACGGGGCCTCGGGAACGCCATGCGTCTGCCTGTACGACCCTTCCCGCGCGTAAATCCATTGCTGGACGGCGTCGATATCCGCCTCTGAATCCCAGGACCAGGCGGTCCGCCACTCCGGGGTTTGTAAAATGCTGGTGAATGCTTCATGGGCGCCGTCGTGGCCGAGCATGTCGTTCCGGCTGATGGCTGCTGCGGCCTTCGAGTATGCGTCCCGCAGGATCTGCGGATCCAGGGCGACGCCCTTGTACCCCCTCCGGCGCCCCTCGGAATGCCAGTCGCTCTGCACCTCCTCGACGAACAGGGTCGACTCCCCGTCCGGAAGAACTCGCTCGTCGAAACGAATGTGGGCCAGCACGTTCGGCTCTTCCCAATGGGATCCGAAGTAGGCGTCGGGTCCCACCTTCAGCTTCGATCCGGTTGCCTTCTCGAATGTCCCACCCATCACCCCGCGGGACTGGCCGGGCTGGAGGAAAGGAAGCGCCTTCATGATCAGAAGTTCCCGGTAATCCTTCGCGGCCCCGGGAAGGACATATTCCTCGTATTTCGCGTTCCCGACTGTCCGTGCGTACTCCTC
>Ga0180085_1000736_pt1 | contig 11283 bp, 6 predicted proteins | sample EasRiv730_16_10D_FD_123013 | JGI IMG/M metagenome (GOLD analysis project Ga0180085, IMG submission 123013) | Soil microbial communities from meander-bound floodplain in the East River, Colorado, USA - East River metaG ERMLT730_16_10D | ecosystem: Environmental > Terrestrial > Soil > Floodplain ... | reverse complement strand
GTCCCTCGTTTGGGGGTTTTGGTTTCAACGGGCTCCTTTTGTAGCCCGCATCCGATGGACAACATCCCATGAAAGTGTTACCCATGTCTCCGAACGGTGTAACCCATGTCTCCGAACCAAACAGGGGGGACTTTGGGGGGGTTGAACACGGGAGCAAACCCCCACCCCGGCGCTGCGTGACCGCTCTCGCGGTGGTTCGATCCGTCGCCGACCAACACGGCACACCAACCACCCCAGCCGTGGCGGTTGGCCCCGGGCATCCCCTCTTCGACTGAGGAGGGGAGCTTATTTTCAAGGGTGACCCTCATTTTGCTTCGAACGCTGCGTCTTTGCCGTAGATCGTGATCAGTGGGTGCTTGACCAGCGCACGAAACTCGTAGGCCTCACCCGGGGTCAGTCCGGAGATTCGCGTTGAGTAACTTCCAACGGTAGTCCGTTTCGCCGGTGCCGAGTCGATCCAGGGTTCCGTCTTCTCATAAAGATCCGTAAGACCCTTCTTCCGCCTGTACTGAAACCCTACGTCCAGCGATTCATCCTTGCCCAGATTCTTCAACTCGCCTTGCAGAGTGTCGACCTTCGCAGTCCGATCCCACGTAGCGTTTGTGGTGATGACTTGTGGTGGTTCCATGGGCAGGCTTGACGTGCGTCATCTTGAGAACGACCGGGTTCGGCCACTTGCGGTCGTCGTACAAGCGCTGTGCGCGCATGACCGTGATCTCAACGCCGCGCTCGGTCTGGCGCCATTTTGTCTCTGGAATGACTTCAGGGCGGTACTCCAGCACCTTGTCGTTCTGTCCCAGCACGCTTACCATGGTGCTTTGAGTCGCCTCCACAGACCGCAGAGTGAAGGTCTTCCATTCACCCAGTCTCCTGGGCTGCCGGAATCGCTCGGGATGAAAAGGAAGAAGATGGTTGCAAGGAAGGTGGTTGGACATAAAATGGATGCTGGCCAGGATGCCAAAACGAAAATCTTGGATTAAAGGAATTGGCTCACCTGCAATCAGAAAGGTTCAACTCTCAGGGAGTTCCTGATATGCAGACTGGAACGCGGAAAGTATACGATGCCATTGTAGTCGGCTCCGGAGCCAGCGGTAGTTGGGTGGCCAAAGAGTTGACGGAGCGCGGTCTCGGCGTGTTGATGCTCGAGGCTGGCCCGCCGCGCATCCCCACGCGCGATTTCACCGAGCACGTATGGCCCTACCAACTCAAGTTCCGCGGCTTCGGAGATCAGAAGGCGCTCCTCACGAAGCAGCCAGTGCAGCGCCTATGCTACGCCTGCGACGAATACAGCCACCAGTTCTTTGTAAACGATCACGAGAATCCCTACACCACGCCGCCGGATAAACCTTTTATGTGGATTCGCGGCCGCCAAATCGGTGGGAGGACTTTCTGCTGGGCACGCGAGACCTATCGCTTCAGCGACTACGAATTTAAGGCCGCCAGCCGGGATGGCTATGACGAGGACTGGCCATTGGACTACCAGGAACTCGCCCCTTATTACGACAAAGTCGAACGCTTCATTGGCGTGAGCGGCTCGCTCGAAGGGCTCGAGCAATTCCCCGACGGCAAGTACCTGCCGCCGATGCAACTTTCCTGTGGCGGGCAGATGGCGAAGGAAGTTCTGGGCAGGAAATTTGGCTGGAAGGTGATGCCCGACCGCGTGGCCATCTTGACGGTGCCGCACAACGGCCGTCCGGCGTGCCACTACTGCGACCAGTGCCAGCGTGGCTGTCACACGGCTTCCTACTTCAACAGCCCGTCGGTTACCCTTCCCGCCGCCTGGCGCACCGGGCGGCTGACGCTGGTGAGCGACGCTGTGGTGAGCCATCTGGCGATGAACAAAGGCGAGGCCCGCGCCGACGGGGTTCACTATATCGAACGCACTGGGCGCACCCACCGCGAGGCCTACGCCAAGGTTGTGGTGCTGGCCGCCTCGGCGCTCGAATCCACGCGGATTTTGCTCAACTCGCAAACGCGCCGGTTTCCCAAGGGCGTGGGAAACACGCAGGGTCTCTTGGGACGCTACCTGATGGACCACTTTACTCTGGAGGGTGCGGGAGGATTTATCCCTTCTCTTCGCTCGTCCCGGCGCGAGCCCCAGGGGAGGCCTTGTGGATTTCTGATCCCCAAGCATGTCAACGTAGGCAACAACCATAACAAGAATTTCCTGCGCGGCTATCGCTTCGATGGCGATGGCAGCCAGGAGCTTTACGGCCAGGCCTTTTCACTTCCCGGCTTTAGCAGTGAGTGGCGGCGGCGGGTGCGCCAGGAGATTCCTTATTACTTCGGCATCATGGCACAAGGCGAATGCCTGCCCCGCTACGACAACTTCGTGGAGCTCGACCCGCAAGTGAAGGACGCCTGGGGTATCCCGGTCCTGCGCATCCACGCGAGCTATGGCGAAAACGAGAAGGCCATGGCGAAAGCCATGCGCCAGGATGTCTTCAATATTCTCGAAGCCATGAAGCTGGAAAGTGTGCGGCCGCCGGGCGAGAGGTTGAGCTTGTTTGGCAAGAACATTCACGAGTGCGGAACTGCGCGCATGGGCATCGACCCCAAGAGAAGCGTGCTCGACCGCTTCAACCGTGTGCACGACGTGAAGAACGTCCTCGTCACGGATGGTGCGGCCTTTGTCACACAAGGTCCTTACGAGCCAACCCTGACCATCATGGCGATTTCCGCAAGGGCTGCTGACCACATCGCAGAGGATTTGAGAAGAGGCAATCTTTGAGCCCGCAGGGGCGTCCGGCGCCTGGAAACGAAACCACTGGAGGCCTTCAATGACCGATGGTCCCACCCGTCAGGAGCGATCGTCCTCCGAAACCGGCGAATCTTCCGCTCAGGAAAGCCCGGATCTCACCCGTCGCGAGTGGCTCCTGCATCTCGGCGGGACGGCCATCCTAATGGGCTTCCAAGGCGGGCAAGCGGCGGGTCGTACTGCAGTCCCGTTGCTTGGGGAGACTGCTGCTCAGCTTCCGCCGGGGCTCTACGAGCCCTCGAAAGAGCACATGATCCACGCGCTGACGAGCGACGATCGCTTTTATCCCATTCCGGCCGGTAGTGAGACCGATTTCGCGCGGCCGCCGAGCGGGCCCTTCCAGCCCCAGTTCTTTTCACCGGCGGAATTCCAGGTGGTCAAACGACTCGTCGCCTCAATCTTGGGTGAATCGGAGCGAAGCAGCGAAGCGGAGACCACGATTTCAGAAGTCGCTGAGTGGATCGATCTGGAAGTCTTCAATTCGGGGGCGGTTCGCGAGGCGGCGCTCAACCTATTGCCGCAGCATCGTGCTATAGCCGCCGCCTACCGTGGGGAGAAGGCAGTTAAAGTGCTGGAGACCTACGAGCCGCAAAAGATATGGCGAGAAGGGCTGGAATGGATTTCGAAGGAATCCAACCAGCGTTGGGGCAAGGCTTTCCTCGACGCTCCCGAAACGTCCCAAGCGGAAATGCTGAAGTCCTTGAACGATCCCCAGGAAGGCGAGAATGCCGGCACTCGGCTTTTCGTTTTGTTAAAAAACCAAGTCGTCCACGGCTTCTACACCTCGCAGCGAGGGCTCAAAGAACTCGATTACAAAGGGAATGCGTTTTACCCGGAGTGTCCCGGCTGCGATCTCTCGAAGCAAGCACCGAAGTGAAGTCTGGTTATTGCTCAGCAGGGGGAGTTCTCTGCTGCACTGGACTTCCGAAGACAGAAAAAATCGGGCGCCGGCATGGTTGCCGGCGCCCGGATGATGGGTCAAACGAGACTAGAAGCCCAGACGAAAGCCGAAGCGGAACTCCCGAGACCGACCGTACCCCCAAGCCGTCTGCGTTGACGTGACCTTGCCGAAGCTCCCGCTGTTGACGTTTCCGTTCGGGTTGCTGAAGTGCGGCGTGTTGCCCAAGTTGAACGACTCCGCCCGGAACTGCAGGTCGAACTTCTCCGTGAGTTTGAAGGTGCGGTACAAACTAAGGTCCATATTCACCACCCCGGGTCCGCGCATGGTGTTCCGACCCACGGTGCCAAACCGGACAGCGGTGACTGGCACAAAAGATTTGGTGTCGAAGAACGTGCAGCCGGCGCCGCTCCCTACACAGCCGGTATACACAATCGGGCCCACTTGGTCAGGGGTCTGCCGGTTGCCCGGCATGTCCAACGAGGCATCGGAAGCGCTCAGCGTAAACTGCCGTCCCTGGAAGGAGCTGAAGATGCCATTCATCTGCCAGCCTCCCAGAACCGCCTGCGCGGCGCCACCGCTACTGGCCCACTTCTTGCCTCTGCCGAAGGGGAATTCGTACACATAGGCAAACTGCAAGTTCTGGGGTTGGTTGTAAGACGCGTTGGCACGGTTGCGACCCCACGCCAGATCCGAGGGCCAGAAGGTTTCGGTCCAGTCAGAGTAATCAGCCATGTCGATGGCATGCGAGTAAGTGTAAGCCGCCTTGAGAAGCAGGCCCTGCGTCAGGCGCCGGTTGAGGCTGAATTGCAGTGAGTGGTAGTTGCTGTTCAACATGCCATCCCACAGCCTGGTTGACGCGGTGCGTCCGAATCGGGTGTAGAGTAGCTGCCCATCAAGGCCGGCGCCGGGTATCTGCCCCGCGTTGATGTCGCGGAACGCAAAGTCCCTGATGGATGCCGACCCGATGTATCCAATCGACGTGACCATCTCGCCCGGGAATTTGTGCTCGACGATCAAGTTCCACGATTGGATGTAGCCGCGGCGCATGAGCTTGTTGGCTGCGGGGTAGCCGTCCTCGGCGGCATTGGGCAACGGAACCCTGCCGGTGCTGATGTCGAAGTTGAGGATCGATGGAATACCAACATTGGGTCCCAGCGGTTGGTTCGGGATACGCGCCGCCACGTAGGTGGGGTCCGTGGTGACGGGTTGGTAGCCGTTGACACCATTGAACACCGCAACAACCGTCAGTGGAAACCAACCACGCAAGGCTTGAGCCCCCCAGGGATGCGAATGGTAGGTGATGCCGTAGCCGCTTCGGATGACCGTGGAGTTGTTCAGTTGATAGGCGAAACCGACACGAGGAGCAAAGAGCTTCTTGCTCCAGCCCACACCGTTGTCTTGGGGGATTTTACCACGCCCGCCGATCAAGGCTTCGTTGGTTGTGGGGTCATACGATTCGATGCCCAGGCCGGCGGAGCGCGTCCGGTTGGGGTAAAGCTCCCATCGCAATCCCAGGCTGAAGGTCAGCTTCGGAGTGACGCGCCAGCGGTCGCGAAGGTAGAAAGCGAACTGGTTCTCTAAGCTGTCCATCTTGATGTACTGGCTGCTCTTTGATGAGGTACTGGGTATACCCATCATAAAGGCTGCCAGGCTGGCTTGGTCGGTCTCGAAGTCTGGAGTGCCCCCTTTGAACCCCACAGTCTCCTCGAGAGCCGAGGGATTCAAGGCCAAAGCGCCAGGATTGAAAGAAAAATTACCGCGCGGTCCCTCGCCCAGTTCCGGCTGGAAGTGGTTCATGAGGTGGTGGAGAAAATCGAAGCCGAACCGGATTTCGTGAGTGCCCTTGCTCCAGCTTGCGTTAGCGTTGAAGGTGTAGGACTGGTCGTTGCGGAAGGCGGGGTTCCAGCCTTCCGGATTGCCCAGACTTGACCAGTTGGAGTAAAACGAGGGCATGCCGGCCTCCCGCGGGTCGGGACCATTGGTTCCCGGAATCCCCAACACGTCCGAGCCGAAGTTAACACCGCTGATCTGGTCAAGGGGTTGGCAGGCCTGGCCAAACCGCGTCCAGCCGAGCGTGGCGTCAATCAGGAAGTTGGGCGAGACGGTGTAGGTTTGCCCGACGCCCCCGATCTGCGTCCGCGTGTGGCACCCACCCAAACCGCCATCGCCGATGTCCTGGCCGCCCGCCGCTCCCAAAGTGGATCCAGCGCTGACGAAATCCGCGACCATAGTGCTGTACTTGAAATAGAGCTGGTGCTTCTCCGTCCGGTTCCAGTTGATCTTGGAGTCGATATTGTGGCGGTTCAGTTTTTGGGTGCCGGAGACGAAGTAGTTGTTGAAATCCCCAGGCTGGTTGGTTTGAGGAAGCAGATTCAACAGCTTCATCATGGGACCGTTCAGGCGGCTGGAGGGGATGACATTGACTGCCCCGCCGGAAGAAATCACGGAACGGCCTGTGCCATCGAGGTTCCCCGTAAAGGGATCGAAGATCATCCCTTCCCGGAGCGGCGCTGTGCGCCCCTCGGTGGTGGGCACCAAGATAGAACGACCGGCAGCGTCCAGAATCGGGTCGCCCAGGAAACTCGACAAGTCGCCATTGAGGTATTTTTTTGGCGGGATGGATTCGAGCCTGGAACGATTCGCCCGCTCGAAGAGGCCTTCCCAGTCGGCGAAGAAGAACAACTTGTCTTTCTTGATGGGTCCGCCGATGCTGCCCCCATCGATGTTCTGGATGGTTTTGGGCTTCCGAGTGACCCCGGCGCGATTCTCATCCCACGTGAACGCCCGGGTGGCGCTATTGTTGTGGAAGCCAAAGAGGCTGCCGTGGAAATCGTTGGTGCCCGACTTCGTCACCACGGTGACGGCGGCGCCGCCCGTCATCCCCTGCTCGGCATCGAAGTTGTTGGTGGAGATGTTGACCTCCTGAATGCTTTCCACTGGCGGGACATACACAGCGTGGTGAGGCATCGTGACCAGGATATCGGCCGAACCGTCCACTCGGGTGTTGTTGGCGCCCCGCTGCTGGCCGTTGACGTTGGTACTCAAGGCGCGTTCGGGTGTATCGGCCTCGGCGTTCTGAAACCGACCCGGTGTGGCACCAGGCACCAGATTGATAAGGGTCTGGAAGTTGCGGTAGTTGGAAAGGGGCAGGTTCTCTACCGCGCGCGCTTCCAGGTTCGTATTGACATCCGATTTCGTCGTCTGGAGGAGCGCCGCGCTAGCCTCCACCGTCACGGTTTCGGTAACCGACCCCAGTTGGAGGCTGAGGTTTACACGTATGACCGTGTTGATGGAAACCACGACACCCTTCTGCACGTAAGGGCGAAACCCGGTCACCTTGACGCTCAGGTCGTACGTGCCTTCAAGCGCGTTCGGAATTGAGTAGTAACCTGCGGCGTCGGTCGTGCCTTCTCGGGTCTGTCCGGTGTTGACATTCGCAATGGTGACCGTGGCGTTCGGTACCACCGCGCCGGTCTGGTCCGTCACGGTTCCCACAACTGACCCGTATAGCACTTGGGCATTCAAACGTTGAACGGATTTAGGTGCGAGCAGAAACCCACCCAGTAGGAAGGCCATGAGTACGTATTTTGATCTTTGACACACGGCTACACCTCCTGTTTTGTTTAATGATTGATGAACGTTACTGACATGCATCTCTGCCGAGAGACTCATGCCTTTGATGACGGACGAACTGATAGTCCATAGGGTGCATCCGCCCACAGTTCATGAGCAAATCTCGCATGAGATCCCATGCAGGCGATATAGGCTGGTGCAATAAGTCCGTCAAACCGGCGATTCCTAAACATGAGACCACACGATTCTCTTCAGTAAACTCTCAGATTTGCAGGGGGACCCAAAAAGTTTGACAGTTGCGGGAAACTGATCAGTTCCACTCCAGACAGATGCTCGGTTGCCGAAGTCGTACAGGGAACCGAGATCGTTATGAAGCGGTGATTCCCCAACGAACGAGGGGCAGAGTATGGAAATTCCAGGCTGCCGATACGCCTTGTGCCCGTTTCATCTTTCGGAGGACTGTGACTCTAAGCCCCTTCGAGGGGCTAACCCATCCAGCTTTGCCAAAGGTCGGTGACATTTTTGGCAATAGTCCAGCAGATTTGCTTCCAAAGAACTGTGTAGCAGGCCGGCACCTGCACTCTGGTCTATCTGTAGCTGATTCAGTGAGTTTTCTTGACTGAGGGGAGAGGACACAACCTGCATTGAGCGTGGAGCGCTCTGGTTTTTCATAAACGGAGTCGCTAAATGCGGATTTTTGTAGAATGGGGTTGTAGTAAGCGTTTTTTTCGATGACGAGCGTAGGACAGATACACCCCTTTTGAGAGGTGTTCGTCGGAGGGACATCAGCGCGGTGCGGTTGCTTCCAGAGTTCGCAGGTCTCTGTCGATGCTGAGAAGCAATTTTGTTTGGCCGCGAGCCGCTGCTTGTTCACGTGCCCGGCGGCCATATCTCAACGCTTCTTCCCGGTTGCCGGCACGCGCATACGTGGCTGACAATGCGTAGAGGTAGGTAGGGGTGCTCCCGTCTTCCGGGGTGAGCGTCAGCAGGAAATGGCTGATCGCTTCGTCGTATTTCTTTTCATTTGCCAGGATCCTTCCAATATGAAAGTGCGCCAGCGGGTAGTCCGGCTGCCGCTCGATGGCTTTACGGTAAAACTGCAGTGCTTCGTCGAGTCGCCCTTGCTCTTCCCGCATGAGGCCGAGATTGTGGAAAGCCTCCGAGTGAAAGGGGTTGGCCTCCACCGCTTTCCTGAAGGCTTCTTCCGCCTCAACCGGCTTGCGCTGCTTGAAAAGGAGTACGCCATAGTTGTAATAGCTCTGGGCGTGGTTGGGATTGAGGCGAACGGCGGCGCGAAAGTGTTCCTCTGCCTTTTGCGGTTGATTCGTCCTGCCGTAAAGGATAATGAGATTCGCATGTGCCTGCACGAATTCAGGATCCAGTTCAAGCGCCTTCTCATGCTCCACGATGGCGTCCTCGATCCGCCCCGCCTCCTCGAAGCCAATCCCGCGCTGCACGTGAGACGCGGCCCCCCGGTCGAGCATGCGCATTTCGTCGCGCAATGGATCCTGAACCGGCGGCACAAGGTTTTGACTGGCGGCGTGCAGCTTAACGTGCTCTTCCGACCTCGGGCCGTCACCGAGTTTCCGGTAAGCCAGTGCGAGCCCGTAATGTGCAGCGCCGTAGGCCGGAAATAGTTCGCAGGCCCTCCGGTAAGATTCAACTGCTGCAATCCAGTCGCCATGGGCGGCGCGGATCCGGCCAATTCCGTAATAGGCCTCAGCCGCGTCGCCATGTTCCTTGACGATGATTTCGTAGATTCTGCTCGCCTCTTCCCAGTCTCCAGCGGCTAGGAGATTTTCAGCGAGCTTCAATCGGGCTGGCAGGTAGCCGGGATTCAGGCGAAGCGCCGCGCGAAGCGTTGTCGCCGCTTCTGCACGCTTCCCCTGAGCGCTTTGCAGCGATCCCAGGTAGTACAGCCATCGGAAGGCCTTGGGATCGAGCCAGTGAGCCCGCCCGTAGCATCTCGCTGCCAACTCACGCCGCTTGTAGAGATCCAGCAGCATGCCAAGTTTGCCGCTGGCATTGGCGTCGCGAGAATTAGCGCGTGCGGCGGCATAGGCCTGCTCGACCTGAGATCGGACCGCCGCAGGAAAATCCGTCAAGTCCACCTGGGGCAGTTCGGGTAGCGACGAAGTCTGAGCCTGAAGGACAGGAACCCCAAAAGCCAACGTCAAAATCGCCACCAAGAACTTGCACCACATGGACTATTGTAACGTCTGAATCGAACCCGAAATCAAGTTTGGAGTGGAAGGGCAACGTGGGCAAATCAGACCTTCCCACTCGCAAGCATTGCACTGCTCCAGGCACAAATCTGCGGAACACGTCTGTTGCCTGTGGAATCAAAGGGGGGGCGGTCGGAGTTCTTTGCGTGTCCTACCTGTGCGATTCGAAACGGCGTGAACACGGTAGGGACACGCTGCTGCGCGTCCACGACGGGAAACCCAACTCGGACGCGGAGCACCGCGTCCCTACCGAGTCAGGTCTATACGCATCGGATCGAGGAAGCTAATGTCTGAGCCCGGCTGCGGCTTTTGTCCAGCCTGCCTTCTCGAAAGAACCTGTTTCCCTCATCGTCGCCGCCCCTCACCAAGACAGCAACAGAGAAGCCTCTCAGCAGGCTTTGCGCCTCACCGCTGGAGAGTTCCTGTTTTCGTGGCAGCGTCTCACGGCTTGGCAGGTTTTGCCGGGGCGGCACCCGTCTTCGAACCCGCGGCGGCGGGCGCTTTGGGAGTGTACTTTTCGGCCTTGACGATCCCGGAGCCTTCCTTGATGGTCAAGAATTGGTTGGCTTCGATGTCGGTGAATTTTTCGATCTTCTGGGTAGTGGGCCACTTCACTTCGATCAGGTCGATCTGCTTGACTTGTCCCAGGCCGAAGTGGAGCCGCAGATCATTCTGCGACATGACGCTCGTTCCAGAGTGAACTTCATCCATTTGCACGTGGTTTCCCGTCACCACGTGCACCCGTGCACCGATCGCTGTGCGGTTGCACTTCGTTCCCAGGAGTTTGATCTTAATCCAGTGGTTCTTATTGCCGGCATCGTTGCGCAGCAGTGAGGGGTAATCGTTCATATTCAGAATCAGCACATCGATGTCGCCATCGTTGTCGAAGTCTCCGAATGCGCAACCGCGGCTGGAGTAAAGCGCGTTCACTCCCGGTCCCATGTCTTTCGAGACGTCTTTGAATTTGCCGTTTCCGAGATTGCGGTAGACGAGCCGTGGCGAGACGAACCGGGCGTCCAGATGGAAGGCCTCAATTTCGGGATAGACCTGCCCGGCGACGTGGAAGACATCCGTCCAGCCGTCGTTGTCGTAATCCATGAAGCCCGCGCCCCAGCAGACATATTGGGTATTGACGCCGAAGCCGGAAACCAAAGTCACATCCCTGAAGGTGCCGTCGCCATTGTTGTGGTAGAGGTTGGGCGTATCATCGGTGAAATTGGTTTTGAAGATATCGAACCAGCCGTCGCAGTTGTAATCCCCCACGCCCACGCCCATGCCGGCCTGTTCCTGGCCGTCTTCGCTGTAGGCGCAGCCCGCCGCGGCGGCGACGTCGGTAAAAGTGCCGTCGTGATTGTTGTGGAAAAGAATGCTGGGCTCGGAATCCACGGCGACGTAGATGTCGGGCCAGCCATCGTTGTCAAAATCGTAGGAGACGGCGGTGATGGAGTAGCGCGGGCCGGGCTTCAGGATACCGGCCGTCGCCGACACATCCGTGAAGGTTCCATCTCCGTTGTTGTGGTAAAGGATATTCATCCCGCCGGGCAGGCCGTGCGGCCCGCACATCACGGGAATACCCTTCCACTGGCAGGTGCCCGCTTGGCCGGGGACGGGCACTTTCTTGATGTCGAGCTCTATGTAATTTGAGACAAACAGGTCGAGGAAACCGTCGCGGTCGTAGTCGAGAAAAGTGCTGCCGGTGCCCCAGCGCACCCGTTTTTCCCACAAGCCGGCTTTCTGGGTGACGTCCGTGAAGGTGCCGTCGCCGTTGTTGTGCCACAGAATGTTATGGCCCCAGTAGCCGCAGAAGAGGTCGTCCCAGCCATCGT
>Ga0180085_1000734_pt1 | contig 11289 bp, 14 predicted proteins | sample EasRiv730_16_10D_FD_123013 | JGI IMG/M metagenome (GOLD analysis project Ga0180085, IMG submission 123013) | Soil microbial communities from meander-bound floodplain in the East River, Colorado, USA - East River metaG ERMLT730_16_10D | ecosystem: Environmental > Terrestrial > Soil > Floodplain ... | reverse complement strand
CGGCTTGAGCTTCTGGATGTTTTCCTCGGTGAGCCGCTGCTCCAGCGCGATCAGCTTGCCGTCGGGTGCGATGCGCGCGGCGTACGTCGCGTAGCCCCAGGGCAGGCGCGGAAAGTAGTACACGGTCTCGCCGCCCGCGCCCGGACGCTTGTCCGCGGCGCGCCCCATCAGCGCCTCGACCTCGGCGGCGCTCGACTGCCCGGGCACGAGCCCCTTGCCTTCGAAGCTCGCGCAGCCGGAGACCAGCAGGAGAACAAGGACGTATCTCACAAGACCTCGATCAGCTTGCGCGCCGGGTCCACCCGGACCCAGTCGCCCGTCTTCACCAACCCGCGCGGATGCGGCGTCCAGCCGGCGGTGATCGGGATGCCGGCGAACACCGCGCCCTGGACCATCACCGGGTTGGTCACCCCGAAGACAAACGCTTTCGGCGCGATTTTCTTCCACTTGATGTCGTAGAACGCCCAGCCGGCGGCGATGCCCCCCTTGGCAGTGGGGAAAAAACAGACCTTGTCGACGATGCTCCTGCCTTCCAGCTTGTGGCCCGGCTTGGTGATCACGCCGCTCCAGCGGTCGAGGTCGTAGCGCGGCGAGAAGCCTTCTTCCGAGACCAGGGCCTCGCCCTCGACTACGGGGCCGTACGCTTGGTTCACCTGGATTTGCTTCATCTCAGCTTCCCGGTACAGGCAATATCTACGCAATCGGCCGTGCGCCGCAGGATGGTGTTGAAGCGGTGCGCGCCGATGATGTTCACGATCTTCGCCGAGTTGGAGACCATGTGGGTCCAGCGGTTGGCGAGCCGCATGTGCGAGAGGTTCTGCAGGATGTAGAAGCACACGCCTTCGAGGATCGTGACGCCGGCGTCCTCGAGCGCCTTCGCATAGCCGAGCGCGCGCGATTGCGCGAGCACCGCGCCGTTGGTGGTCACGAAGCAGCTTGTGCCGGGGTGGAGACGGCGACCGGCGAAGCCCTCGGAGAGGCGTTTCATTTCGAGAAGCGATTGCTGCGGCCCGGAGAACACCACGAGGCGCGCGTCGCCGTCGCCCAGGTCGTAGCTTGCATAGACTTTCTGAATGTCCGTGTCGGAGACGGCGATGCGTTCCCGCGGTTCCCGATTTCCCAAGGCGATTTCGACGGAAGGAGCTTCGGGAGTGACGCCGACGAAATGGAACATGCCCATCGAGCCGTAGCTCGCGAGCGCCGCGCCGAGATGCTTGAGCTCGTCGGCGATCGGCGCGCGGTGGTAGCCGTGGAACACGGGCACGGCGAAATAGTCCTGGTGCGCTTCGCCCACGAGCTTGCCCACCGCGCCCCAGTCGGCCAGATCATCGAGCTTTGCCGCCAACTCGACAGTGAATGAACCCCGGCGGTGCTCCTTGAGATGAAAACCGTATTCCGGCGTCCGGCCGGTCAGCGCCGCCGCCAGCGCCGCGGGTCCGGACTCGAAGTTCGAGCGCGCGCCGAACACGGAGTTGGCGTAGATCACGGTGCCGGTGTCGCCCCAGGCGACGTGCTCGCCCAGGTGCGGCTGATAGACCGTCTGGTAGTTGATGCAGGTGTCGGTGGTGACGACGTCCATGCGCCGCAGGCACTGGATCAGCTCGCGCTCCTTCGCCACCTCGCCGGGATCCTGCCCCAGCCGGTCGCAATGCGCGAAGTCGATGCAGCGGGCATTGGTGGTCGTGGGGACCGCGCAATGCGCCGCGCTCTTCACTTCATCCCTGAGAAACTGCAGGCCGGCATCGCCCATCACCTCGATGTCGCCCATCATGTGGACGTTGGTGACCGGAACGAAGCGCCGCGCGCCCCAGAAGCGGCCGACCTCGATCTGGTATTCGAGCGCCCGGCGCGCCGCCTCGCCGCGGGAGCCGGCGAGGAGCGCCTGTTCCTCGGCGGTCAGATCCAAACGGCTACTCGCCTTTTCCGGGCTCGGGGGTGAAGAACTTCTCGAACTTGCCCGGCACGTCTTTCCAGGCGTCGGCGTCCGGCGGCGGGGTGCCCTTGCGGGTGATGTTCGGCCACTTGACCGAGTAATCGGCGTTCAGCTTGAGCCACTTCTCGGCCTTGGGATCGGAGTCGGGCAGGATCGCCTTCGGCGGGCACTCGGGCTCGCACACGCCGCAGTCGATGCACTCGTCGGGATGGATGACGAGCATGCCCGCGCCCTCGTAGAAGCAGTCGACCGGGCACACCTCGACGCAGTCCATGTACTTGCACTTGAGGCAGTCTTCGGTGACGACGTAAGTCATAGGGCGCGAATTATAAACGCCGCCCGGGCAGCGCGTAGCGAAGCGGCGACTTATAGCTCACCGATTCGCCTACAGTGCGCCGGGGCATAAAACGTTGCCGCACCCTGCATGGAAGGTGATGATTGCGCGATGGTCAGGCCCGCGTTCCTGGCGCCGCTGCTCATCATCGCCGGCGCGCTGCTGCTTATCCTTACTGCGGGCGCGGAAATCCTGTCGGCGACCCGCGCCTGGCTCGCCGGCGAAGGCGCGCTGCCGAAGGAGCTCATCCTGCACGCGCTCGTCACGGGCGCGGCGCTGCTGCTCGCCGCCGCGGTGATCATGACGCGGCGCTCGGTTCAGCGTACCGCCGCAGCCGAGGCGGCGCTGCGCGAGAGCGAGGAGCGGATGCGGCTCGTGGCGAACAACGTCCCGGCGCTCATCTCCTACGTCGACCGCGAGCAGCGCTACCGCTTCAGCAACCGCACCTACGACGACTGGTTCGGCATCGCGCACGAACGCATGCAGGGCCGCACCGTGGCCGAGGTGTTCGGCGAGGAAGCCTACGCCCGCATGCGCCCGGACATCGAGCGCTGCATGGCGGGCGAAAGCGTGGAGTTCGAATTCACCACGGCGGAGGGCGGCAAGCGCCGCACCCTCCAGGTGGCTTGCGTCCCGCATCTGGGCCGGGAAGGGGAAGCCCTCGGTTTCTACATGCTGGCGAACGACGTCACCGCGCTGAAGCGGGCGCAGGAGGATTTGCGCCATGCCGCGGACTGGCTGCAGCACGACGCGCGGCGGCTCGAGTTTCTCGCGCACCACGACACGCTGACCGGGCTTCCCAACCGCGCGATGTTCGCCGACCGGGCGCGCGAGGCGGTGGCGCACGCGCGGCGCCACGACAAGACCGCGGCGTTCCTGTTCCTCGACATGGACAACTTCAAGCAGGTCAACGACAGCCTCGGCCACGAGGTCGGCGACAGCCTGCTGAAGGCGATGGCCTCGCGCCTGCGCGCGAGCGTGCGCGGCGACGACTTCATCGCGCGCATCGGCGGCGACGAGTTCTGCGTGCTGCTGCAGGATATCGCCGAGCCGCGCGAGGCGGCAGCGGTGGCGCAGAAGCTGCTGAACGAGCTGGGCAAGCCCTGCCGCGTCGGCAGCCACGACCTCGCCTGCGCGGCGAGCATCGGCATCGCCTGCGTGCCGCAGGACGGGGACGAGGTGAGCACGCTGCTGCGCCTTGCCGACCATGCCATGTACCGCGCCAAGCAGCTCGGCCGCAACGGCTACCAGTTCTTCTCCGGCATGCTCAACGACGACGCGGCGGCGGCGGCCGAGCTCGCCGAGGACCTGCGCGCCGGCGTGGAGCGCGGCGAGCTGTTCCTCGTCTACCAGCCGCGCATCGACATCGCCACGCGCAAGGCTGTCGGCGCCGAGGCGCTGCTGCGCTGGCGCCATCCGCGCCACGGCGTGCTGGCGCCCGAGGCCTTCCTGCCGCTCGCCGAGAATATCGGGCTGCTGGTCCGGCTCGGCGGCTGGATCCTGCGCGAGGCCTGCATCCAGGGCCGGCGCTGGATGGACGCCGGCATCCGCCCGTTCTCGGTCGTGGTCAACCTGAGCGCGCGCCAGCTGCGCAGCGGCGGCCTCGGCGAGCAGGTGCGCGAGGCGCTCAAGGCAAGCGGCCTGCCCGCGGAGTCGCTCCTCATCGAGGTCCCCGAAACCTGCGTGCGCCAGCTCTCCGAGGCCGTCGGCCAGGCGCTCGCCGAAGTCACCGCGAGCGGCGCGCGCCTCAGCGTCGACGACTTCGGCACCGGCTATGCGTCGCTGCCGATGCTGCAGCGCCTGCGCGCGAGCGCGGTCTGCGTCGACCGCAGCCTGATCGACGGCGTGCCGCATGACGCCGAGCGCGCCGGCCTCGCGCGCGCCCTGATCGCCCTCGCCCGCGGCCTCGACTTCGAGGTGGTGGCGAAGGGCGTCGAGAGCCAGGCGCAGCGCGACTTCCTCGCCGACGCCGGCTGCCGCGTGTGCCAGGGCGAGCTCTTCGCGCCCGCGCGCGCCGCCGGCGAAGTCGAGCCGTTCCTGCGCGAGCGCCTCGCAGCCTAGGGTTTTTCTTTCTGGATCCAGGCCGTGAGCAGGGTGTGGACCACGGCGAGGACCAGCGGCCCGATGAACAGGCCGATCACGCCGAAGGCGAGCAGGCCGCCGATCACGCCGGCGAAGATCAGCGTCATCGGCAGGTTGGCGCCGCGCTTGATCAGGATGGGGCGCAGCACGTTGTCGAGGCTCGCGACGAGGATCGACCACACCAACAGCGCCGTGCCCCACGCGGGATCGCCTTTCCAGTAGACCCAGATCACGGCGCCGAGCAGCACCGGGCCCGCGCCGATCTGGGCGATGCCCAGGACGAACATGATCGCGGTGAGGACGCCGGCGAAGGGAACTCCCGCGACGCTCAAGCCGATGCCGCCGAGGATCGACTGCGCAAGCGCGGTGACCACGATGCCCATGGCGACGGCGCGGATCGAGCGCGCGGCGAGCACCACCGCGCCCTCGCCGGGATCGCCGGCGATGCGGCGCGCGAAGCCGCGCACCCAGGCGCCCGTCGCCTCGCCCGAGCTGTAGAACACGGCGGCGATGACCACGGTCATCAGGAACTCGAGCAGGATGAGCCCCATGCTCCCGAGCTGGCCGAGAGCCCAGCGCAGCCCGGTCCCCACGTAGGGCGCAACCCGGGCGCCCAGCGCCCCCGGCCCGGCCTTGGCGATCTCGTTCCACTCGGCGGAGAGGCGCGCGCCGGCGACGGGGAACCTGGCGAGCCAGTCGGGCGGCGGCGGCAGCTGCAGGCCGGCCAGGCCCTTCGACCAATCGACGATGTCGTCCGCATTGCCGATGATCGTGGCGATCGCCGCCGACAGCGGCAGGACCAGGACGAGCAGCAGCACGATCGTCATCGCTGCCACCGCAAAGACGCGCCTGCCGCCGAGCCTGGCCTGCAGGGCGAGCATCACCGGCCAGGTCGTGATCACGATGGTGGCCGCCCACACGATCGCCGGGATGAACGGCCGCAGGATCCAGAAGGTGGCCGCCATCAGCACGCCGATGCAGATCACGGCGAGCGTGATGCGGGTGATGTCGGGCGAAGGGCGCAGGGAGCGAACGTTAGCACGCGTCCGGCCGCCAGGAGAAACGTTAGGATTCACGAATGCGCATCGCGGTGCTGACGTTCGAAGGCTTCAACGAGCTCGACTCGTTCATCGCCGCGGCGATCGGAGCCTGCCTTTGAGGCTGGCGGAGCTTCTGCCCGAGATGGTGTCCGACCTGGAGATCGCGCTCGTCAACATCGGGCGCGGCGACCTGGTGGCCCAGCTCAAGGACGCGACGCTCGCGAGCTGGCGTTACGACGACTTCTCGGACACCACCTATCTGCAACTGACTGCCACGCCCGTCGACATGATGCACGTCGAGCGCATTTCGCTCTACGACGAGCTCGGCATCAACGTGGATAGCGACGACCGCGGCCAGCTTTGCGGCATCGAGGTCCTGGAGGGCAAGCGGGTCGCTTCCCGGCTGGGATGACGCATAAGCGGAAATAAGTCCGCGATTTCTGACCGCGTTTTCGTATGCTGGCTTTGTGAAGAGCCTGCTGCTCGACCCGCTGGACGATGGCCTGAACCTGGTGCGCCGGTTCCGGGAGGGACAGGGATTCCGGAGCTACGTGATGCAGCGCAGGGGGCTGCTCGCGCCGTTCGGCCTGCTCATGGCTCTCACCAGCATCGGCTGCGCGGCCGCCACGGTGCTCTATCTCGGCGGCACCCGGCCGGCGCTCGTGCTGCTGGCGATTCTTCTCGTGCCGTTCGTGCTCGTCGGCAGCTTTTTCGTCCAGGCCTACGTGTTCGCCTCCTGGCTCGAAGGCCGCGCGCTCGCGAAAGCGCTGCATCGCACCCCGCCACGCGCCGGCCCGATCACGGCGCGGCTGCGCAAGGCGGGCATCGACCTGGGCGCCATGCCGCCCGTGCCGTGGGTATTGGCGGCGGTATTCCTGGTCCTGCCGCTCGCGATGCTCTTTTCGGTGGTACCGAAGCTGGCGGTGGCGCTGATCGCGCTCCAGATCCTCGCGCCCTTCGCATTCGCGCGGCTCGACCGCTGAGGCGTGGGCACGCTCGACAACGAATTCGTCAAGTTCGGGCGCACCGTGGCCGAGGTCATGAAGCACTACGGAAGCGCGCCGGACATGGAGCTGAGCGCCAACATCGGCTTCATCCTCCTCGACAAGGAGGAGCGCAAGGGGCTCGATGCGTTCACCCGCGGCGAGCGCTTCGTCGCCGCGGTCCAGGGCATGAGCCGCGAGGTCAACAACGGCGGCTGGGACCAGTTCTTCCGCAACAGCTCCGGGGCGCTCGCGTTCGATCTCGTTCCGGCGCTGGAGGCGATGGGCTCGAAGGAGAACCTCTCCATGGCCCAGCGCGCGCTCGGGCGCTTCGGCCGGCCGGCTTCCCTGGGCGAGGACGACCGCTGGAGCCACCTCGAGAGCGTCAGGGGCGACGACGACGACAATCCGTGGGAAGATCTCGACGACGAGTTCTACGAGAATCCCGAGGACCTCGAGGCGATGACCCTGCGCTATATCGCGAGCCGTTTCGCCGAGTTCCCGTCTTAAGGAGTCCGCATGCGAATCGACGGCGGCTGCCACTGCGGCAGGCTCAGCTACGAGGCGGACGTCGACCCGGAGAAGGTCGGCGTGTGCCACTGCACCGATTGCCAGACGCTGTCGGGCTCGGCGTTCACCGCGTTCGTGCCGGTGCCGAAGGAAGCCTTCCGGCTGCGCGGCCAGCCCAGGATCTATGTGAAGACGGCCGAAAGCGGCAACCGCCGTGCCCAGGCCTTCTGCCCGGATTGCGGCACCCGGCTGTACGCCTCGGCCGAGAAGGATGCGCAGGTGTTCAACCTGCGCATCGGCACGGCGCGCCAGCGCGCCGCGCTCGCGCCGAAGAGCCAGGTCTGGTGCCGCTCGGCGCTGCCATGGGTGATGGATCTAGCAACGCTCAAGCAGCACGCCAAGCAGTCGATGTGATCATCCGGCGCTACCGGCCCTCGGACCAGGGGGCCGTGATCGCGCTGTTTCGCGAATTCATGTGGGAGCTCACGCCGGCGGCTCTGGGCGCGCAATTCCAGTCCTACATCGAGCGCGCCATCGTCGAGGAGCTCGGCAGGATCGAGGAGTACTACTTCAGCCGCGAAGGACAGGGTTTCTGGGTTGCCGACAGCGGCGGCGTCGTGGGCATGGCAGGGGTCGAACACCACGAACAGGGTGCAGCGGAATTGCGTCGCATGGCGGTTGGCAAGGCGCATCGGCGCAAGGGCATCGGCCGCGAGCTGCTTGCCACGGCGGAGGCGTTCTGCCGCGACGCGGGCTATCGCAGGATGGTGCTCAGCACCTCCGAATTGCAGGCCGCGGCCGCGCGGCTGTACGAGTCGAGCGGGTATCGTCTGGTGCGCGAGGAGCGCGCTGCGCGCGCGTCGCACAAGTCGGTGGGTGCTGGCCTTGCGCGCTACCACTATGAGAAAGTGCTGACGTGAAGATCTGGGCCAGCTACGCCGCGGCGGCGATCATCGGCCTCGCGACGCCGGTTTTCGTGCTGTGGCTCGGGCGCACCACCCCCGTCGGCACCGACCCCTCGTTTGCGGGAGCGTCCGTGGTCTTCGCGCTCGCCATCGTCTCCGGCCTGCTCACCGCGGTCGCCCCGCGCCACTGGCTGCCGGTCGCGCTCGTGCTCTCGCTGCCGATCGGCGTGCTCGGCCTCGTGATGTTCGTGCTCGTCGCCAGCCTCGGCGAGTACTACTGGGCATGGCTGTGGTCCGCGCTCGGCGGCATCGCGGCATCGCTGCTGGGCGCTTACCTCGCGGCGTGGGCGAAGCGCCCTTGAAGGTTTCCGTGGTCGTGCCGGCGTTCAACGAGGAGCGTTTGCTCGCCGGCTCGCTCGCGGCCATCCGCGGGGCGATGCGCGCCTTCGACGAAGCCGGCTGGGCGCATGAGCTGATCGTGTGCGACAACAACTCGAGCGACCGCACCGCCGAGATCGCGCGCGCGGCGGGCGCGGCGGTCGTGTTCGAGCCGGTGAACCAGATCGCGCGCGCCCGCAACGCCGGCGCGGCGCGAGCGAGCGGCGACTGGCTCGTGTTCGTGGACGCCGATTCGTATCCGAATATCGACTTATTCAAGGAAGTTGTTGACGCTATTCAGCGCGGCCGCTGCCTCGGCGGCGGTGCGACCGTCGCTTTTGAAACTCGGGATCTCGTCGTTCGCCTGGCACTCGCGTTCTGGAATGCGCTGAGCCGGACCCGCCGATGGGCCGCGGGCTCGTTCATCTTCAGCGAGGCCGCGGCGTTCGGCGCGCTCGGCGGCTTCAGCGAGGCGCTCTACGCCGGCGAGGAGATCGACTTCTCGCGCCGCCTGAAGCGCCTCGCGCGCAGCCGCGGGCTCGGCGTCGTCATCCTGCACCGCCATCCGCTGCGCACGAGCGACCGCAAGGCGCGCCTCTACACCAAGCGCGAGCACTTCGCGTTCATGCTCAAGACGCTGCTGGCGGGCGGGCGCACGTTGCGCGACCGCGACGCGTGCCACGTCTGGTACGACGGCCGGCGGTAATTCTAGGCGTCGACGACGAAGTCGAAGCTCGCTTCTCCCGAGCCCGCTTTTTTCATCTCGAGCTCGGGCCGGTACATCCCGTCGCGCCTGTTGCCCGGATCGCCGGGAAAGTAGAGCTGCGTCGTCAGGATGCGCTTGCCAGGCGCCTGGACCTTGACGTGGATGTGGCGCGTGCGGCCGGGGTACTCCGCCGGCACGATGGTCTCCAGGCGATAGCGCCCCTGCGCATCGGCGTACTGGTGGCCGCGGCAGCGGAAGCCGCGGTTGTCGTAGGCGCCCTCCTCGTCCGAATGCCAGAAATCAAGCAGCGCGTTCGGCACCGGCCTGCACTGCGCCGACAGCACCGTGCCGGTCAGCACCAATCTGGATTTTTCCTTCCCTTCCAGAAACGAAATTCGCTGCGGGGAATTCGGCGTGAAGAACGGGCCCTCGGTCTGCCGCGGCGTGATCAAGCCGCAGGTCTGCGCCAATGCCTCGAGCGGGAGCAACAACGCTGCGCCGAGGAGTTCTCTCCGTCTCATGGCTAGCCTTTCACGCAGATGACTTGCTTGAGGGTGTGCACGACCTCGACCAGGTCCGACTGGTTGGCCATCACCTCGTCGATCGGCTTGTACGCGCCGGGGATCTCGTCGATCACCCCTTTGTCTTTTCGGCAAATCACACCGCTGGTTTGTTGTTTCAAGTCTTCTATGTTGAATTTTTTCTGCGCGGCGTTGCGGCTCATCAGCCGTCCGGCGCCGTGGGCGCACGAATGGAAGCTCTGCGCCGAGCCCTTGCCGCGCACGATGTAGCTGCGCGCCCCCATGCTCCCCGGGATGATGCCGGGCTCGCCCTCGCCGGCGCGGATCGCGCCCTTGCGCGTGAGCCATACCGGCTCGCCGAAGTGCACTTCGCGCTCGACGTAGTTGTGGTGGCAGTTGACCGCCGCGCCGCTCACCTCGAACGACGGCAGGTGCCGGCGCATCGCGTCGAGCACGAGGTCCATCATCTCCTCGCGATTGGCGCGCGCGTAGTCCTGCGCCCAGCCCACCGCCTCGACGTAGTCGTCGAAGTGCCGCGCGCCTTCTGGGAAGTAGGCGAGATCGCGGTCCGGCAACGCCACGCTTTGCCTTTCACAATCTCTTTTTGCAAGCTCGATGAAGTAGCTTCCGATCGCGTTGCCGATGCCGCGGCTGCCGGAGTGCAGCATCGCCCAGACGCGGTCGGCTTCGTCCAGGCAGACCTCGATGAAGTGGTTGCCGCCGCCGAGCGTGCCGAGCTGGCGCGTCCAGTCGGAGCGCTTGCCGATGCGCTTCTGGATGCCGGGATGCTTGTCGAGGATGCGTCTCAGCGGCTTCTGGAACGGCTTCACGGCACTCGAAAGCGCGTCGTCGTGCTGTCCGAACCCCACCGGCACGTCGCGGCTGATTTGCGCGAACACGCGCTTGAGCGTGCTTTCCTCCAGGTCATTTCCGGTCAAAGACAGTCTCGTCGCCATCATGCCGCAGCCGATGTCGACGCCGACCGCGGCGGGGATGATGGCGCGCTTCGTGGGGATGACCGAGCCGACGGTGGCGCCGATGCCCAGGTGCACGTCCGGCATCGCCGCCACATGGTGGTGCACGATCGGCAGGCGCGAGATGTTGACGAGCTGCTGGCGCGCCGCCGGCTCGATCTCGCCGGTATAGACCTTGACCGGAACGAGGCCTTCGCTGATTTCCTGTCTGACGGGCATGGTCTGGTTAGAGCTGCAAAAGCCGCGCCGCGTTCTCCTTCATGATGAGCGGGCGCACCTCGGGCTTGATCGGCAGCTTCGCGAACTCCTCGATCCACTTTTCCGGGGACATCACCGGGTAGTCCGAGCCGAACAGGATCTTGTCCTTGAGGAGCGTGTTGGCGTACTGCACCAGGATCGGCGGGAAGTACTTCGGCGACCAGCCCGAAAGGTCGATATAGACCTGCGGCTTGTGCGTCGCCACCGACAGCGCCTCCTCCTGCCACGGAAAGGAAGGATGCGCGAGGATGATCGGCATGTCGGGAAAATCCGCCGCCACGTCGTCGAGCAGCATCGGGTGCGAGTACTTGAGCCGGATGCCGCCCCCGCCCGGGGTTCCGGCGCCCACCCCGGTCTGTCCGGTGTGGAACAGCGCCGGCAGCTTGGCCTCGGCGATCACCTCGTAGAGCGGATACGCCAGGCGGTCGTTCGGAAAGAACTCCTGCACCGACGGATGAAACTTGAATCCCTTGACTCCGAAGTCCTTGATGAGGCGCCGCGCCTGCCGCACACCGTCGGCCCCCCGATGCGGGTTGATGCTCGCGAAGGGGATGGCGACATCGCTCTCCTTGTGCGCGAGCTCGGCGATTTCCTCGTTCGTGATGCCGCGGCTCGCGCCCTTCTCGCCGTCCACGGTAAAGACAACGAAAGCCATCTTCAGCTTG
>Ga0180085_1000733_pt1 | contig 11289 bp, 13 predicted proteins | sample EasRiv730_16_10D_FD_123013 | JGI IMG/M metagenome (GOLD analysis project Ga0180085, IMG submission 123013) | Soil microbial communities from meander-bound floodplain in the East River, Colorado, USA - East River metaG ERMLT730_16_10D | ecosystem: Environmental > Terrestrial > Soil > Floodplain ... | reverse complement strand
TCCTTCACGCACGACGGCAGCTTCCCCCTCAATACGTCCGGCGGGCAGCTTTCGGTCGGGCAGGCGGGCGCGGCCGGGGGGTTTCTCGGCATGGTGGAGGCGATCCGGCAGCTCACCGGGCAGGCCGGCGACCGCGCGGTAAAGGGCGCAAAGCTCGGGTTGGTGAGTGGGTTTGGCATGATCAATTACGACCGAGGGCTCGGTTCGGGAGCGGCGATCCTTGCAGCGGCAAAAACGTAAAAACCCGGTTCTTCGCACCCGACTGCCGACGCTGCCGCCGGCGGCCCGCAGCCGTGTCGCGCTCGGCCTGACCGCGGCTGCGGCGCTCGGGCGCTTCGAGCTGCAGCAGTGCCGCGAGTGCGGGACCGTCCAGTACCCGCCGCGCGAGGCTTGCCAGAAATGCCTTTCGATTCTTCTGGACTGGAAGGTTCAACCCGGTGATGGTGAGCTTCTGGCTCAAACCGTCTTGCATCACAGCAACGATCTCTTCTTCCGCGAGCGCCTGCCGTGGCGGCTCGGCCTGGTGAAGCTCGATGTCGGGCCGACCGTCGTGGCCCATCTTCATGATTCAGTTGCACAACGAGTGCGCGTACGAGCAATGCTCGATCGCGCCGGGCAGGCGGTCATCGTGGCCCTGCCCGACAAGGAGAACTGCGATATGGCAGACGACCGGCAGTTGCGCGAATTCACTTGCGATCCGAAGCACCGCAAGATCTTCGTCACCGACGGCAAGAGCAGGTTTGGCCAGGAAATGGTTCATTCCCTCGCCCGGGCGGGCGCAGAGCTCATTTGGGTGGGCTATGCCGAGCCGTGGAAGAAGTTCGCGGGCTTCGACGAGCTCGAAAAGGTTCCGCAGGTTACGCTGGTCCCCCTCGATGTCACCGACTCGAAGAACGTGCGCGAGCTCGCCGCCGAGATCGCGGGCAAGGTCGACATCGTGGTGAACAACGCCGAATACCACCGCAGCTTCGGGATCGCCAACCGCCAGGGCGTGGAAGCCGCCCGCGCCGAGATGGACGTCAACTACTTCGGCCTGCTGCGCCTGGCGCAGGAATTCGGCCCGGCGATGCGCTCGCGCGGCGCCGACGGCCGCTCGAGCGCGGTCGCCTGGGTCAACCTGCTCTCCATCTACGCGCTCGCCAATTTCCCGCCCCACGGAACTTTCTCGGCATCCAAGGCGGCGGCGCACTCGCTCGCCCAGTGCCTGCGCGCCGAGATGCGCCCTGCCGGGGTGCGGGTCGTGAACGTGTTTCCCGGACCGATCGACGACGAATGGAACCAGCTCCTGCCGCCGCCCAAGATCGCGCCCGCCGCGCTCGCCAAGGCGATCGCCGGCGCGCTGCGCGACGGCATCGAGGACGTCTATCCGGGCGACGTGGCGCAGGAATGGCTCGCCCGCTGGCGCGATAATCCGAAAGCGCTGGAACGAGAGCTATCGGCATGAGCGTCTTGCAGGAATTGGCAGGTGCAATCACCTCGGGTCGCATCCGGGTGGTCGATCTGACACAAACCCTCTCGCCCGAATTTCCGGGCATCTCGCTGCCGCCGGAGATGGGGCAGGCGTGGCCGTTCCGCATCGAGGAGGTCTCGCGCTACGACGAGCGCGGCCCGGCATGGTACTGGAACAACTTCTCGTGCGGCGAGCACACCGGGACGCACTTCGATGCGCCCGTGCACTGGATCTCGGGCAAGGACCTGCCGAACAACGCCACCGACAGCATTCCGCCGGAGCGCTTCATCGGGCCCGCTTTTGTTGTCGATTGCTCGAAGGAGGCAGCGAAGGACCCCGACTTTCTGCTCACAAAAGACTTCATCCTGAAATGGGAAGCAAACCACGGTCGCATCGCCCCTCGCTCATGGGTGCTGATGCGCACCGACTGGTCCAAACGCAATGACCCGGTGGAGTACCAGAACTACGACGAAGAAGGCCAGCACACGCCCGGGCCCGACGTCGAGGCGGTGAAGTTCCTGGTCGCCGAGCGCGACGTGCTGGGTTTCGGCACCGAGTCGATCGGCACCGACGCCGGGCAGGCGTATCACCTGCGCCCGCCTTACCCCTGCCACTACTATATGCATGGCGCCGGCCGCTATGGCCTGCAGTGCCTCACCAACCTCGATCAACTGCCGCTGACCGGCGCTGTTGTCGTTGCAGCACCTCTGAAGATCCGTAATGGAAGCGGCAGTCCATTGCGGGTAATTGCCCTGGTGGAAAACAAATGACCTACAAGATCTGGTTCCAGGGCGCGACCGACCGCGTCCACATGGCGCCCTACATCAGCAAGGTCGAGGCGCATCTCAGGACTATCCTCGACCCGGAGTTCTCCGCCACGTTCCATACCACCACGCCGCCGGCGACGACCACCCACGCGATCACCGAATTCCGCATCGCGCGCAACCTGATCCGCAACGCGGTCGAGGCCGAGCGCCAGGGCTATGCCGCGATGGCGATCACGCATTTCCAGGACGCAGGCCTGATGGAAGTGAAGTCGGTGGTGGAGATCCCGGTGCTCGGTCTCGGGGAGACCACGCTGTTCCATGCCTGCACGCTGGGCCGCAAGCTCGGCCTCGTGACGATCAATCCGGTGTTCATCCCGTGGCACGAGGACCAGGTGATCCGCTACGGGCTGCAGCAGCGCGTTGTAGGGGTGCGGGCAGTGAACGCGAGCGTCAAGGACTTCATCGACGCTTTCGCCGACAAGGCCGCTTACGACTCCCTCTATCCGAAGTGGGAGCAAGAGTGCCGCGCGCTCCTCGATGCCGGCGCGGACGTGATCGTTCCCGCGGGCGGCCTTCCGATGATGCTCTTCTCCGGCAAGTTCGAGGGCGCGCCGGTCGTCAACGGCATCACGCTGATCGCCAAGAGTGCTGAGATGGCGATCAAGCTGCGCAAGCTGGGCGTCGGTCACGTCAGCCGCCGGTCCAACTTCGTAAAGCCGCCCGACAAGGCCCTCAAGGAATTCCTCGAGCAGGGATGATGAGACAGACCCTGGCGCAGAAGCTGGTTGCACGCGCCGCGGGCAGGAGCTCGGTCACGCCGGGCGAGATCGTCACCTGCAAGGTCGACCTCGCGATGATGCACGACTCGGGCGGGCCGCGGCGCGTGAAGCCTATGCTCGAGCGCCTCGGCGCGAAGGTCTGGGATCCGGCGAAGGTCGTGGTGATCACCGATCACTACCTGCCCGCCTACGACGACGAAAGCCGCAAGATCATCCGCATCGCGCGCGACTGGGTGCGCGAGGCCGGCATCGAGAACTTCTACGACGCGCAAGGGATCTGCCACGTCGTGCTGCCCGAGCGCGGGCACCTGCGCCCCGGCATGTTCGCGGTCGGCGGCGACAGCCACTCGCCTACCGGCGGCGCGTTCGCCGCCTACATGTTCGGCGTCGGCGCGACCGAGATGCTCGGCGTGCTGGTGACCGGCGAGATCTGGCTCAAGGTGCCGCACACGATCGTCATGGATTTCGACGGCGCGCTGCAGGCCGGCGTATCGGCGAAGGACATGATGCTCTTCCTCATCGGGCGCTTCGGCCTCGACGGCGGGCAATACCAGGCAGTGGAATACCGGGGCGCCGCGATCCGCAAGCTTCCGATGCAGGAGCGCATGACCCTGTGCAACATGACCGCGGAGCTTGGCGGGCAGACGGGGTTGATCGCCTCCGACGAAGTGACGCAGGATTTTCTGAAAACGAAAACCGAAATCTGGGAAAGCGATGCCGATGCCGCGGTCCTGGCGCACCATCGCTTCAACGCCGGCGACCTTGACCCGCAGGTCGCCGCGCCCCACTCTCCCGCGAATACGAAGGCCGTGGGTCAATTTGCTTCCATACAACCCACGCTCGCCTACATCGGCGCCTGCACCGGTGCGAAGCTCGAGGACCTGCGGATGGCCTCGCAGGTCTTACGAAATCGAAAATCGAAACTGCGGCTCTTGGTCGCCCCCGCAAGCCTGCGTGACCAGAAAGCCGCCGAAGAGGACGGGACGCTCAAGATGCTGCTTGATGCCGGCGCCGAATTACTGCCGAACGCGTGCGGCATCTGCGCCGGCTACGGCGAGGACGTCCTGCCCGAGAACATGGTCGCGATCTCCAGCACGGCGCGGAACTTCAAGGGCCGGATGGGCGCCGCCTCGTCCCAGGTGTACCTCGCCTCGCCTTACACGGTCGCGGCGACTGCGGTCGCCGGACGCGTCTGCGATCCGCGCGAATTCCTGCGATGAAAGCCTGGGTGTTCGGGGACAACGTGGACACGGACGTCATCGTCCCGGGGCGCACCATGAAGTTCGCGATCGAGGACATCGCCCCGCATTGCCTCGAAGCCGTTTCTCCCGCGTTTTCAAGCGAAGTCAAACCGGGAGACTTCGTCGTCGCCGGCCGCAATTTCGGCTGCGGCTCCTCGCGCGAGCAGGCCCCGGCGGCGCTCAAGCACCTGGGCGTCGCAGCGCTCGTCGCGGAGTCCTTTGCCGGCCTCTTCTACCGCAATGCCCTCAACCTCGGCCTGCCCGCCCTCGTGTGCAACGGTGCCAGGCGCATCCGCAATGGCGACGCGCTGGAGATCAACTACGACAAGAACGAAATCGTGAATTTGACAATGCATCAAACCCTCGCGTTCGAGCCTATCCCCGGGCACCTCATGCAGATGGTGCGCGACGGCGGCCTGCTGCCGCACCTCGAGAAGCGCCTGAAATGCCGTACGACCTCCTGATCAAGAACGTGCGCGTGGTGCGACCGAACGCCCGATCGGTCGAGGAAGCCGATATCGCGGTCAATGGGGAGAAATTCGCAAAGATCGGGCAGGACCTCCCTGCGGGCGAGGCGAAAGCCGTCTACGACGGCAAGGGCTGGCTGGCGTTTCCCGGCGTCGTCGATGCCCACATGCATACCGGCATCTATTCGCCGCTCGAGGAAGACGCGCTCAGCGAGAGCCGCGCCGCGGCGCAGGGCGGCGTCACCTCGAGCCTGAATTACTTCCGCACCGGGCAGTACTACCTGAACCGCGGCGGGCCGTACCGCGATTTCCTGCCCGAGGTCCTGAAAGTCTCGGCCGGCCGCTTCCACGTCGACTACGGCTACCACCTCGCGCCCATGGATTCAGGACACATAGGGGAGATCGCGGACCTCGTCGGCGTCCACGGTGTCTCCTCGTTCAAGATTTTCATGTTCTACGGCTCGCACGGCCTGCATGGCCGCTCGGACAGCCAGCGCGAGTTCCTGATGATCGGCCCGCAGGAGCGCTACGACTTCGCGCACTTCGAGTTCGTGATGCGCGGGGTGCAGGCGGCGCGCGAGCGCTTTCGCGACAAGGCGGCGCAGATCAGCCTGTCCCTGCACTGCGAGACGGCGGAGATCATGACCGCCTACACCAGGATCGTGGAGAGCGAGAACAAGCTCGACGGCCTCGCTGCCTACCACGCGGCACGGCCGCCGCATTCCGAGGGCCTGGCGGTCTTCATCGCCTCCTACCTGGCCAACGAGGCCGCGCTGCCGACGATCAACCTTCTTCACTTGAGCTCCAGAAAGGCGCTCACCGCGGCGCTGCAGATGGCGCAGGTGTTTCCGCACGTCGACTTCCGCCGCGAGGTCACGATCGGCCACCTGGTTTTGGATACCAAGTCCGCGGCTGGGGTGCTCGCAAAGGTGAACCCTCCGATCCGGCCGCGCGAGGATGTCGAGTTCCTCTGGGAGCAGGTGCTGGAGGGCAAGGTCGACTGGGTGGTCAGCGATCACGCGTGCTGCCGGCACGAGACCAAGGCGGCGCAGCACGCGCTCGGCAATATCTGGCTCGCCAAGTCCGGCTTCGGCGGCACCGAGTACCTGTTGCCGGCATTGCTGTCCGAGGGGATTAAACGTGGTCTGTCCCTGAATCGGGTTGCCGCGTTGCTGAGCTGGAACCCGGCGCAACGTTTCGGCTTGAACAGCAAGGGCGACATCGCGCCCGGCCTGGACGCCGACCTCGCGCTCGTCGACCCGCGCCACACCTCGACCGTCCGCGCGAGCGAGTCGGAATCGACGCAGGGCTACACGCCGTTCGAAGGAATCGAGCTGGGCTGCAAAGTCAAGGCGACGTTTCTGCGCGGCGGCCTGATTTACGAGAATGGCAAGGTCCTCGGCTCGCCACGCGGCCGCTACCTCCACCGACCGACGTGAACGTGCGCGACGGATTCGTCGGCGCGATCGGCAACACCCGGATGAGGAGGCTCTTCCTCTTATTTTCGACTTATTGAAAAACGAAGGCCTCTGCGTGGGCGGCTCAAGCGCCATCAACGTCGCCGGCGCGGTTCGCCTGGCGCGGGAACTGGGTCCCGGACACACCGTGGTGACGATGCCGACTCGGGCACGCGCTACCAGTCGAAGCTCTTCAACCCGGCCTTCCTCAGGGAGAAGGCTTTGCCGGTCCCCGGCTGGCTGTAGCCGACTCCTCGATCCCGGTGATGTCGCCCTCGGTGAACAGATAGGTCCGCATGTGCTTGTCGAACACCGGGTTCGAGCGCCGCAGGTACTCGAGGCCCATCACCGCGTGCTCGATCTCCTCGTCGCGGTTGTGCTCGAGGATGCGGCGCAGCTGCTCGTCCTTCGTCGCCTGGGCCCGCTGGTTGTACCAGTCCACGGCCTCCAGCTCCTCCTGCACGGACTTCACCGCGCGCGAGAAGTCGAGCGCGTTGTCGCTCATCCGTGCGTAATCCTCATGCCATTCGGCGCTTGTTGCCACAGAACACCTCCGTTTCCTTGCGTTAGAACCGAATATCGAGGTCGTGCAGCAAGCCGTCGGCCACGTCGTAGATCCAGCCGTGCACCGCGAGCGGCTGGCCCTCCCCGGGCAGCAGGCCCACGATCTGGTTCGCCGGCACGCGGCTGTCGGAGCAGCCGATCCACAGGTATTGCGGCGCCTGCTGGCTCGCGAGGCGGGAAAAGAACTGCGGGTCCTGGCGCGTCATCTCCGCCGCCCAGGCGCGATTTTTTGCAAACAGCTCGCTTAGGAAACGCAACTCCGGGCTACCGGCAAGGCGGATGGTTGAACGGTGCGCTGCTCGGCTTGCGCTGCAGGTCTAATCCCCGAGCCGACGCCAGCGAAGTCACCCGTTTCTGCACCGCCTGCGCGTCGGCGCTCCGGTTCACGTGCCGTAGCGCGTCGGCATACTGCACAAGGACTTGCGCATAAATGGCCTCTGCTCCTTGCTCAACGCCAGCTTTCTCAACGATGGGTAGTCCGCGCTCCATCAGAGCCACGGCTTCCGCATAGCGGCGCTGCTCGTAGTGGAGCTGTGCCAGCTCGAAGGCCGTGCCGCTCAGCAGCAGCGGCGGGGTGTCCGGGTTCTTGTCACGCAGCTCGTACGCGTTGCTCAGAGCTTCGCGAGCCTCATCGAGCTTGCACAGGTCCCTCTTCACCAACCCGAGATTGTGCAGTGCCACGGCTTCGCGCTCCGGCCCGAGGTGGCCGATTCGCGCGTCGCTCACGGCGCGACCATACGATTCTTCAGCAATGGTGAGATTGCCCTGTGCATGCGCAGCATTACCCTCCCGCGTGTACCGGCTCCAGCTGGCGTCGTTGATCGGGTTCGCGCAAGCCGCCAGCAGCAGGGCTAGGCAGGCGACCGCGCACGCGCCTCTCATCGGCTTAGTGCTTCGGCGGCGGGCGCTTCTCGATGAAAGCTTCCATCCCGGCGCGGCCTTCCTCGTGGGCGAAGCTCGCGGCGATCACCCCCGAGGCGAGCTGGTAGGCCTGCTCGAGCCCGAGGTCCATCTGCTGATAGAACGCGCGCTTGCCCGCGGCGACCGTCGCGGGAGGCTTCGCCGCCAGGGTTTCGGCAAGTTTTCGCACTTCCGCGTCGAGTCCCTCGGCGGGTACTACTCTATTCACCAAACCCCATTCCAGCGCGCGCGCGGCGCCGACCGGCTCGCCGGTCAGCAGCATTTCCATGGCGTGCTTGCGCTGCAGGTTGCGCCCGACCGCGACGCCCGGCGTCGAGCAGAAGAAGCCCCAGGTGACGCCGCTCGTCACGAACTTCGCGGCGTCGGAGGCTACGGCGAGGTCGCACTGCGCGACGAGCTGGCAGCCTGCCGCCGCCGCCGCGCCCTGGACGCGCGCGATCACCGGCTGCGGCAGCAGGGGGATGGTCTGCATCATCCGGCTGCATTGCCCGAAGAGTGCCTCGATCTTCGGCAGCTCCTTGAGGGCCTTGATCTCCTTGAGGTCGTGCCCGGCGCAGAAGCCCTTGCCGGCGCCGGCCAGGATGACGACCCGGGTTTTCTTGTCGCTCTTCAAGGAGTCGAATTCTTTTTGAAGAGCTGAAAGCATCTCGCTCGTCAGCAGGTTCATCTGCTGCGGCCGGTTCATGGTCAGCGTGCAGATGCCGTCGCGGTCTTCGCGCAGCAGGATCGGCTGCTCGGGGTGGGGTACGGCGCTCAGAGGCGTCTCTCCTAGGTATCGATAGCGGCTGCGGACTTGGCTTTTTCGCGCAACACGAACTTCTGGATCTTGCCCGTCGAGGTCTTCGGCAGCTCGCCGAACACCACCGCGCGCGGGGCCTTGAACCTGGCGAGCTGGCCGCGGCAGAAATCAATGATTTCAGATTCTGAAACAACAACGCCCGGTTTGAGCTCGACGAAGGCGCACGGCGTCTCGCCCCATTTCGGGTCGGGGCGCGCCACCACGGCGGCGGCCATGACCGCGGGGTGGCGGTAGAGCACGTCCTCGACTTCCAGCGACGAGATGTTCTCGCCGCCCGAGATGATGACGTCCTTCGAGCGGTCCTTGATCTTCACGTAGCCGTCGGGCTGCATCACCGCGAGGTCGCCGGAATGGAACCAGCCGCCGGCAAACGCGTCCTGTGTCGCCTTGGCGTTCTTGAGGTAGCCCTTCATGGTGATGTTGCCGCGGAACATGATCTCGCCCATCGTCTCGCCGTCGGCCGGCACGGGCTTCATGGTCTCGGGATCCATGACGGTGAGGCCCTCCTCCACCGTGTAGCGCACGCCCTGCCGCCCGTTCAAGCGCACCTGATCGGCGAGCGGCAGGCGCTCCCACTCGGGGTGCTTGGCGCAGACCGTCGCCGGACCGTACGTCTCCGTGAGCCCGTAAACGTGGGTGATGTTGAAGCCCATCTTCTGCATGCCCTCGATCATGGCGGCCGGCGGCGCCGCCGCGGCGACCAGGCCGCTCACCTGGTGCTCGATGCCGCGCTTCATCTCGTCGGGCGCGTTGATCAGCATCTGATGGACAACCGGCGCGCCGCAGTAGTGGGTCACCTTGTGTTGCTTTATCAACCTGAAGATCGTCTCGGCTTCCACCCGGCGAAGACAGATGCTCGTTCCCGCGTTCGCGGCCATGGTCCAGGGAAAGCACCAGCCGTTGCAGTGGAACATCGGCAGCGTCCACAGGTAAACGCAGTGGTGCGGCATGCCCCAGACCAGGATGTTGCCGACGCCGTTCAGATAGGCCCCGCGGTGGTGGTACACCACGCCCTTCGGGTTGCCGGTCGTGCCGGACGTGTAGTTGAGGGAGATTGCTTCCCACTCGTCCTGCGGCCAGCGCCAGGCGAAGTCCGGGTCGCCTTCATTCAACAGCCCTTCGTACGTCGTCTCGCCCAGACGCTTGCCGCCGGTGAACTCCGGGTCTTCGACGTCGATGACGACCGGTTTTCTCTTGACGCGCTTGAGGGCCGCCTCGATCGTTGCAGAGAATTCTTTGTCCGTAATCAGAAGCCTGGCCTCGCCGTGGTCCAGCATGAAGGCGATCGCTTCCGCGTCGAGGCGCGTGTTCAGCGTATTCAATACCGCGCCGCACATCGGAATTCCAAAATGGGCCTCAACCATCGCCGGGATATTGGGCAGCATGACCGCAACGGTGTCGGCGGCGCCGATGCCCCGTTTCGCCAGCGCCGAGGCGAGCCGCCGGCAGCGCGCGTACGTTTCCTTCCAGGTGTGGCGCTGTTTGCCGTGCACCACCGAAACCCTTTCCGGGTACACGCATGCCGCGCGTTCCAGGAAGGAGAGCGGCGTCAGCGGGGCGTAGTTGGCCGGGGTTTTGCCGAGATCCTGTTCGTATTTCATGCCGAATCCAGTATACGACGCCACAGGGCCGGGCCTTTCGCCTCCTTCTCCATGGCGTCGAGGTACTGCTCGTGAGAGGCGAGCTCCTCGGGCGACGCGCGCTGCACGATGAGCTTCGAGACGTCCAGGATGAGCCCTGCCGCCGCCGCGGCCGCCGCGCCCGGGGCTTCGAGCTCCATCACCAGGCTCTCCTGGCCGCGCGTCATGGCGAGGTAGCACTCGGCGAGGAGCCGCGCGTCGGCGAGGGCGCCGTGCAGCGTGCGGCTGGAGTGGTCGATGAAGTAGCGCTCGCACAGGGCGTCGAGCGAGTTCTTCTTGCCCGGGTGCAGCTCCTTCGCGAACAGCAGCGTGTCGGTGATCGCGGCGACGTAATCCTGCAGCCGGCCCAGGCGCGCGAGCTCGAGCTCCATGTTCAGGAACTCGACGTCGAAATCCGCGTTGTGGATGATGAGCTCGGCGCCGCGGACGTAGTCGAGGAAAGCCGGCGCGATCTCGGCGAACCTGGGCTTGGCGGCGAGGTCCTCGCGCGTCAGGCCGTGCACGCGCGTCGCCCCGAGCTCGACCTCGCGCTCCGGGTTCAGATAAGTATGGAAGTTGCGTTCGCTGATCCGCCGGCTGAGCAGCTCGATGCAGCCGATCTCGATGATGCGGTCGCCGAGCTTGGGATTGAGTCCCGTCGTCTCCGTATCAAGAACGATCTGTCTCAACCGGTATTCCCTTGTTGGCGAGCTCGTCGGCGCGCTCGTTTTCCGGATGCCCGGCGTGCCCGCGCACCCAATGCCATTCGATGTCGTGCCTGGCGGCGAGCTCGTCGAGCCGCCGCCACAGGTCCTCGTTCTTGACCGCCTTCTTGTCGGCGGTGCGCCAGCCGCGGCGCTTCCAGTCGAGGATCCAGGTGGTGATGCCCTTCATCACGTAGAGCGAATCGGTGTGCAGCCTGACGCGGCTCGGGCGCTTCAAGGCCTCGAGCGCGCGGATCGCAGCCATGAGCTCCATGCGGTTGTTGGTGGTGGCCGCTTCCCCGCCCCAGAGCTCCTTTTCCTTGCTGTTGTAGCGCAGCAGCACGCCCCATCCCCCGGGACCGGGATTGCCGCGGCAGGCGCCGTCGCTGTAGATCTCCACGACGGGCTCACTCATGGTGATTCTTATGGGCCCTTTGCGATACCGGAGCCAGCGCGCGCCGCCGCGCCCGCTCCTGCCGCCACGCCGGGGTGACGATGCGCATGCCGTGCACGCGCTTCAC
>Ga0180085_1000732_pt1 | contig 11291 bp, 14 predicted proteins | sample EasRiv730_16_10D_FD_123013 | JGI IMG/M metagenome (GOLD analysis project Ga0180085, IMG submission 123013) | Soil microbial communities from meander-bound floodplain in the East River, Colorado, USA - East River metaG ERMLT730_16_10D | ecosystem: Environmental > Terrestrial > Soil > Floodplain ... | reverse complement strand
GGAGCCAACGCCGGGCGAGGACGTCCTCGTCGCACGCAGCGCGGGCACCGGCGGCGAGACGGTTCGGGGCCCGCGACAGGCACGCAGGCGTCAGTGGGTTCAGCGTCCAGTAGATTCCGCGGGCGAAGCCGTCGAGGTCGGCGGCAGCTCGTGCGAATGCAGCGACGTCGTCGAAGTAGCCCGCGAGCACCGCGCGCGCCGGCTGACCCGGTAGAGTCACCCCGAGCGCCCGCAGCTCGACAACCTGTCCGGGGGCGACGAGGACGCGCATCGCGCGCTCGATCGACCCGGCGACATCGAGTATTGGAGCGGTAGCGGGTGCCGCGTTCACTGCGTCGCCGTCCTGCGTGCAACCGCGCCGGGGTCAATCCGCCCGGCGTCACGGCCCCAACTGCAGAGTGTCGATTGCACAGCAAGCCGATCGCACACGAGCCGCACGAACTGGCCGAGCGTCTCGTCGTCGACCCATGCTTTCCCAGCGACCTGTGCGAACCAGTCGAGGATCTCCGAGCAACGGTCGAACCGCGCCAAGTCGGGCTCGTAAGCCACGCGGCCATGCTCGTCGAGGATCACGAACACACCGCGGTCGAGGTCGAGCGAAACGCGAGGCGGGCTCATGCCGCGCACCGCGTCGGCATCCAGCCGACCAGGTTGAGCAGGCGCGCCTCAGCCGCGAGCGCCCGATCGAGGCGGAGACTGAGGCGTCGATCCCATGGACCACGAGTCGCCACCTCGAGCAGCTCGATCTCGACGACGACCGCCAGGAGCAGGTCGAGCCCGGCGTCGCGGGTCACGGTGCGCCCTCGCCGTTCTTCGGCCGCCACGGCTCGGCCGAGTCGAGCAGCTCGCGGACCGAGGCCCGCTCGATCAGCAGGAGCCCGTCGAGTTTCACCGCTCGGAGCCTGCCTTCGCGCAGCCGAGCGAACAACCATGGTTTGCTGAACACGCCTCGAGGCGCGACCAGGTCCTTGACGCGAAGGTAGGGGAACGGATCGGGGTCGCCTCGGTCGAGTCTCACGAGGAGGTCGGCGAGCAGGCGCGTTGCCGCTCGGTCGAGCTCGGCGGAAGCGGGCTTGTTCGGGGCGGGAGTGGTGACCGAGCGGAGCGGCTGCCGGCTCATGCGGCGGCCCTCCGCGGAGGATGGGCGGGGTCTGAGTCGTCAGCGCCGGCCGGCGGTGCGCGTGAGACGCGCGGACGCCGGGCACGAGATCGAGTCTTTGGTTGCACGGAGATCCGGGCCCGAGGAATCACCCCGGCCTGCTTGGCGCGAGGTCGCTCGTGAGAGCGCGTCCCGCGGACGATCGCCGCCGAAGCTGCGGCGCCCTTGTGCTCGACGGTCTCCCCCCCGACTGGCGTGCCGTCCGCCGACCTCCGGACCACGACCTCGACGTACGCGCTGGTCGACGGCGCCGGTGGCGGCGGTGTCTTCCGCCAGCCCTTCGCGTACCCAATGGCCGCAATGGACCAATCGAGATCCGGCGACTCCCAGTCGAACGCCGCGGTGTCGCGCTTCCGGCGGTGGTCTCGAGCGTAGGCGGCTCTCGTCATGAGCTCGCCTCGTTGCGCCCGAGCGCGTCAGCGAGCGCGCGACGAACGAACGCGCTGAGCGATCGGTCCTGGCGCTCGGCCGCCCGTCGGGCGGCCTCGACGAGCTCGGCGGGGACTCGGACCGTCATGCGGACTTCTTCGGCGGCTTGCATCGCGGTGGCAATTGTCCGACCGGTTGAGCTGGGAGTCAAGGGCCGTGAGCCACCGCGCGGGCGGCCGGTCCATGCGGTGTCATGCGTGGCCGCGGGCTACCGCTCGGGCTCTGGCCAGCGGATAGCCACGTCGCCCGCCTTTGTGACCGAGGCCATGAACGGTGGCGCGGTCCGCTCGGCCATGCGGATCATCTTCGGAATCGCCTTCAGCAGGATTGCCGCTTGTTCTGCTCCTCGGAGTTGCGCGGCTGACAGCTTGAAGACCTTGGCGCCCGCTGCTTGCAGCGCCCGGCGTTCGTTCTCGTGATAGCGGAACTTCGAGTCCGTAGTGACGATAATCCAACCGCGAGCAGTGACATCGGGTATCCACGCATCGTCCGGCAGTCCAGGAGTGAAATGCTCAAGGAAGCGCTCGACGCTGATCCCGGCGTCTCGCAGTAGGCCCGTGACTGTCTTGCCGCCCAGGTTCTCGTCGAGGAAGAACGTCGGCTGACTAGGCGGCCTTTGGGTGGATCTCCCACCGGATGGCTTCGTCGATCTCGCCACGCGGCCGTCCATAATCCTCCGCGAGCTCTTCCGGGGAATCGCCAGCCAGGAAGCGGTTCAACACGACGGAGGTCTGGATCCCGGTCCCCTTCAGCACGGGTCTGCCGAAGCTGACCCTCGGGTCGATCACGACCAAGCGCGGAGCGGTTCGTAGCTCGGCAGTTGGCCGACCTCGGCGAGTGAACGGGTACAGCCTCGCGGCAACGCCCTCGGGGTCCCGGTCGATCCGAGTGAGGAAGTCCGCAAGGACTTCGCGAATGGCCTGCTGCCCTTGCTGAGAGGCATTCACGAGCTTCCCGTATCGCTCGATGAAGAGGTCCTTGCCGTTTGTCTCGAAGTCGCGCTCGGCAAGTGGGTGCGCGGACGGGATCTCCTGCAGCACGTACTCGAGCGCCGATCGGATTTTGGCGAACTGCACACCATGGATGCGGCGGATTGCGGCGAGAACGTGGGCCTCGATCAGGTTGATGAACGACAGCTGTCTCAGGTTGGCCTCGGGAGGGACCACAACGGCCTTCCAGATTTGCGGGCCCAAACGTGTCTCGTACGGGCGCCCGAGTACCCAGCTTCGGAGTGTGGCCACCGGAAGATCTAGGTAATGGGCGGCCTCAGGCAGGCCGTAGGCCGGTGCCTCGCGCGGATCACCTTGCTCACGATCGCGGTTCTTGGTCACGGGCCACCACGAGGCCCCAGGGGGGGGGTTCCGCCCCTTGCCCTCAAGCGGAAGTATAGGCGTTCCGGCCGCTTCGTCTAGAAATCGAATCGCGGCCGGTAGGTCAGCGCCAGGAGCACGTCCGCCGCCTCACGGCGGAGGATGTGCACGAGGTCGCCCTCGGCCCAGAACAGCTTGTCCGGAGCTCGCGCGTGTGCCGGCCCGGCGACGTTCACGTAGACGCCATGCACGGCCTTCGATCTTCTGAAGCGCCAAGCGCCCCCGTGTTCGCGTCTGATCCGCCGGGCCGCATCGCTGTAGAACCGCTGGATCGGCTCCTCGCTCTCACTCTTGACGATGTCGGACGGCGACCGCATGAGCAGATCCCCCGAGATCGCGATCAGCCCAACAGATCCTCGGTGCCGTCGAGCGCGCTTCTCGAGCTGCTCGATTGCGTCCTTCACGGCTGCCGGCAACCCGGCCGCTGACCGTGGCCGCTTGCACTCCACGTTAACCCTGGCGCCATCGACTGCAGCCGCGAGGTCGCCGTCGTTCAGGTCGACCTCGCCACCCTGGGCCATCTTCGCCGCACAGACTAGCTCGAACGCGATGTTCCTAGCCATGGAGGAATTCGTACTCGGGCTCTCGTCCTTCTCGGCCCACGGGCCCTTCAGAGCTCGCTCCAGCCGTGCCCGGAGGGCATCTTGGTGTGGGTGCCCGCGGAGCCAGCGGTGGATGAGGATGAGCTCGAGCACCGGGCGCACGCTCTCGACCGCCTTTTCGCGTTGCGCCGCCGAAAGGGGCCCGGCCAGTCGCTGTTCTATGACGCGGCGATAATCCCCGAACCGCGTCTTGCTCGGGTCGAACCCGAGCGCCGCGAGCCACGTCAGAGCGTCGTCGAGCGCCTGCGATGCCCGGTGCCATGACTGGCCTGGCGGTGATCCTGTAGCCAACCGCGACCCCAACCGCGACCTGGCGCCCTCGATATGGAACGGGGCGCCGTGTGGCGCCCCGTAAGTTGCTGACTAGAATGGTCGGGGCGAGCCGATTTGAACGGCCGACCACTTGCACCCCAAGCAAGTGCGCTACCAGGCTGCGCCACGCCCCGACAGCGGAACCGCGATGTGCTCAGACCCCGCCCGTGCGGCGGATGACTACCCCCGCGCGCGGGTGCGCTCATGGTAGGGAAGGGCTGCCGGGCCGTCAAGGCGAAGGGGTTCGGGAGAGGCTCTCGAGCAGGCGATCGATGCGCTCGAGCGCGCTATCGATCCGCCGCCGCTCGCCCAGGACGGCCTCGTCGGCACGCTCGGCGCGAGCCTCGGCGCGGCGCTGGTTGGCCTCGGCCTCGCGCAGGCGGAGCCGGAGCAACTCGATCTCCTCGACCGCGTCGTCGTAGCGACGGCGCGGCACGGCGTCGGAGTCGGGAGGCTCGGCGATCGTGCGGGTGTGCCTCGGCGTCGGCGGCGGCTCGGGCTCCGCCGCCGGCACGGGCTCGTCGACCTCGGGCGCGCTCCCCGACAGCTCCTGCTCGAGCTGCCGTCGCGCACCCTCGATCGTGAACTCGTCGTCGTACAGCAGCTTCTTGATCCGCAGCACGATGTCGATGTCGCGCCGCCGGTACATGGACTGTCCCCGCTCCCGCTCCGGGGCCAGCTGCGGAAACTCGCTCTCCCAGAACCGCAGCACGTAGGGCTGCGTGTCGGTCAGCTGACAGACCTCGGCCGTGCGGAAGAACGGCTTGTCCGGGATTTCCTGGAGCTCTCCCACGGGCTCCTCCACGCACCGGCGCGCCGCGGTCGGGCGCACTATACGCGCCCGCCGCGGCCTCGGGCAAGTGCGCGCCTCAGGCGTCGCTCGTGCCGGCACGGCCGAAATCGTCCTCCAGCCGAACCACGTCCTCGAGCTCGGGTGTAGAGACCTCGAACAGCGTCGTGTCGGTCACCGCGCGGAACCGGTGCACGGTCCCCGGGACGATGCGCCGCGAGTCGCCCGGTCCGAGCCGCTCCACGCGCCGATCCCCGGCGTGGCCGAGGACCAGCTCCATCGTGCCGTCGTGCACGAGGAACGCCTCGTCCTTTCGTTCGTGGTATTGCAGGCTGAGCTGGCTGCCCGCGCGGATGAACAGCAGCTTTCCGGCGTAGCGATCCGTATGCGCGAAGCGCACCTCGTATCCCCACGGCTTGTCAACGCGCTCCACAGGACCCTCCTCCACGCCACGGTGCTCGTGCGCCGTGGTTGTGTACCACCATCCCGGCTGACGGACCACATCGAAAGCGGGGCGACCGCCTCCGGCCTCAGGCCAGCGCGTGCTCGACTGCGCGTTCGGCGGCGACGGAGTCGATCCTGGCCACGGACTCTCGGACGTCGAGCAGCGAGCGCGGCTGCACGGACAGCTCCCGCACGCCGAGCCCGATCAGCAGCGGTAGGCCCGCCGGGTCGGCTGCCATCTCGCCGCACACCGAGAGCGGAATGCCGCGTCGGCCGGCCGCCTCGACCACACAGCGCACGAGGCGCAGCACACCCGGGTGGTCCGGCCGGTACAGATAATTGACCGTCTCGTTCCCGCGATCGACGGCGAGCGCGTACTGGATCAGGTCGTTCGTTCCCACGCTCAGGAAGTCCGCTTCGCGGGCCAGGATATCCGCCGCGATGGCCGCCGCCGGGACCTCGACCATCACACCGAGCGGCGTGTCCTCGCGCACCGCGTGGCCCTCGGCGCGGAGCCGGGTCGCCTCTTCGTGCCACATCCGTCGCACCTCCCGGATCTCCTCGGGAGCGGTCACGAACGGCAGCATCACGCGCAGGTTCGGCTCGACCGCGGCGCGCAGCAGACCGCGGATCTGCGGCCGAAACACGTCGGGGCGATGCAGGCACAAGCGCACCCCGCGCAGACCGAGCACCGGATTGCCCTCGGCGCGGTCGAGCACGTCGTGGAAGTACTTCTCGCCGCCGAGGTCGAGCGTGCGCACGACGACGGGGTGGGGAGCGAGCGCGCGGGCCAGCGCGAGATAGTTCGTGCGGTGCTCCTCCTCGGTGGGCAGCTCGGGCGAGCGAGTCAGGAACAGAAACTCCGAGCGGTAGAGTCCGATGCCCTGCGCGCCGAAGCTCCGCGCGACGCCAGCCTCCTCCGGGAACTCTACGTTGGCCCGCAGGACGATCGTGGCACCGTCGGCGGTCCGCGCCGGCGTGACCGTCGGGGTCGCCGCGGCCCGCGCTTCACGCTCGGCCCACGCCGCGCGCCGCGCGGTCGCGGCCTCGATCGTGGCCTCAGCCGGCCAGAGCACGACCTCGCCCTGCTCGCCGTCGAGCACCACGGCGTCCCCGGCGCGCGCGACCTGACTGATGTCGCGCAGCCCGGCCACGGCCGGCACTCCCAGGGCCTGGGCCAGGATCGCGGTGTGCGAGGTGCGTCCACCGACGTCCGTCGCCAAGCCCACGACCCCGTGGCGCGCGAGATCGACGGCGTCCGACGGCCCGAGCCCGTGCGCCACCGCGACCCACGGCCCGTCGCTCGGTCGCCTCAGACCGTACCCCACGGGGTCGCGCAGCAACCGCTGCAGGCGGCAACGCAGGTCCTCGAGGTCCAAGCCCCGCTCGCGCAGGTACAGGTCGTCGACGGCGGAGAGCCGGCGGGCGTGATCACCGAGCACCGAGCGGATCGACCAGCGAGCCGAGACGCGGCCGATCCGGATGCGATGCACGACCTCGGCGTCGAAGGCCGGGTCGTCCAGGATCAGCAACTGCGCGTCGAGGATCCCGCCGAAGCGCTCGCCGATCTCCTCCAGGAGGCGAGCGCGCAGCGCCGCGAGCTCCTCGCGGGCCCGCAGCCGAGCGGAGCGGAACGCCGCCACCTCGGCGTCGAGCCGCTCGGGAGGCACGGCCTCGGGCACGACGGGGGCTTCCTCGGCATGCGGCAAGTAGACCGCACCGATGGCGATTCCCGGAGCGACCCCCAGACCGTGCAGCCGTCGCTCCACCTACTCGTCCTCGCCGAACCGCTCGCGCACGACGCGGGCCAGATCCTCGAGCGCCGCCGCCGCATCCGCGCCTTCGGCCGTGACGCGGAGCCGCGTGCCACGGGCGGCGGCGAGGGTCAGCAGTCCGAGGATCGACTTGCCGTCGACTCGGGACGCGCCCCGGCTGACCGTGATCGACGACCGATAGCGGCTGGCGGCGTGCACCAGCCGAGCTGCCGCGCGCGCGTGCAGCCCGAGACGGTTGACGATCTGGACCTCGATCTCGATCACCCGGGGGGTTCTTTCTGCCACGACCCGCTCGCGTCGAGGAAGCGCGAGGCCACGTGGATCGCGTCCCGACCCTGGCTCGCGATACGCCGGGCGACTTCGTGCAGGTCGAGGTCGTCGCGCAGGTTCGTGAACTTGACGAGCATCGGCAAGTTCACGCCCGTGACGACTTCGATCCGTCCGTGCTCGTACAGCGACAGGCCCAGATTGGTCGGGGTGCCGCCGAACATGTCGGTCAGGATCAGCACGCCCGCGCCGCGCTCGACACGGCGCACGGCTTCCTCGATCCGTCGCGTCGCCTCCGCGACTTCCACATCCCAGCCGATCGAGACCGCCTCGAGCCCCTCGACCTCGCCGACGATCATGCGCACCGCATCGACCAGCTCCTCGGCCAGTCGTCCGTGGGTCACGACGAGGAGTCCGATCATCGCTGGGCCTCCGCGGGCGCGGCTACTCCTTGCCCAGGTCGCGGTGGCTCACCGCGCAGGCCAGACCGACGCCGCTGACCTGCCGGGCCAGTCGCTCGGCCAAGGCGACCGAGCGGTGCTTCCCGCCCGTACAGCCGAGCGCCACGGTGAGATAGGTCTTGCCCTCGGCGCGGTAGTGCGGGATCAAGAAGCCCAGCAGGTCGGTGATGCGGCCGAGCAGCTCCGCCGTCAGCGGCGTTCGGTCGAGGTAGCGCTGGACCTCCTCGGAGCGTCCATCGAGCGGCCGCAGCTCGTCGACGAAGTAGGGGTTGGGCAGGAACCGGACATCGAACACCAGATCGGCTTGCGCCGGGATCCCGTACTTGAAGCCGAACGACTCGACGTTGAGGTTCAGCGTCTCGGGATCGGAGCTCGTGCCGTAGGCGCTCTTGAGGAACGCGCGCAGCTGGTGCGGCGTGTAGGCCGAGGTGTCGATGATGCGATCTGCGGTCTCGCGCAAGCGCGCGAGCGCGTTGCGCTCGGCGGCGATCGCCTGCTCGAGCGTGGCTCCCGGGCGGGCCATGGGGTGCGGCCGTCGGGTCTCGCTGAAGCGTCGCAGCAGCGCATCGTCCGCACAGTCGAAGAACAGCATCTCGACCGCGGCGCCGGAGCGCCTCAGCGCCTCGAGCGTCTCGGGAACGTGCTCCAGGAAGCTCCGCTCGCGCGCGTCGATCACCAGCGCGGCGAGCGGGATCTGGTCCCGACTGCGCTGGATCAGCTCCCAGAACGGCGGGATCAGGCCCACCGGCAGGTTATCGACGCAGAAGAAGCCCAGATCCTCGAAGCTCTTGGCGGCCAGGGACTTGCCGGACCCGGACAGGCCCGTGATCACGACCAGGCGCGGCTCGGACATCAGGGCTCCCCTTCCTCGCTCGTGCCGGTCGGGTCGGTCGCGCGAAGCTCCTCGTCGTCGTCGCCCGTCGCGCGCTCACGGTGGATGCGCTCGCCGAGACGCCGCGCCAGCTCGCGCGCCGGATGGTAGCCCTTGAGCTTCAGCAGATGATTGCGTGCCGCGACCTCGATCAGCACCGACAGGTTGCGGCCGGGCCCCACGGGCATCTCCACGTACGGGAGCGCGATCCCCAGGATGTCGTGCGATCGCTCGTCGAGTCCGAGCCGGTCGTAGCGCTTGCCCGTGCGCCAGGGGTCGAGGCGGATCACGTACTCGACGAACTTGGTCAGGCGCACCGCGGCCACGCCGAACAGGTCCTTGACGTTGACGATCCCGACGCCGCGCAGCTCCATGTGATAGCGCGTGAGCTCGGGACCCGTGCCGACGAGCGTGCCGCCCTTGCGCTTGATCTCGACCACGTCGTCGGAGACGAGGCGATGTCCGCGCACGACGAGGTCGAGGGCGCACTCGCTCTTCCCCACCCCGCTGTCCCCGAGCAGCAGCACGCCCAGTCCGTAGACGTCGAGCAGAACCCCGTGGACCACGATGCGCGGGGCCAGCCGGTCCTCCAGATAGCGCGTCAGGTGGTCGATCGCGGCCGAGGAGGAGAGCGGCGTTCCGAGCAGCGGCACGCGGTGCCGGTCGGTCTCTTCGATCATCTCCGGCGTGGGCTCGAGCCCCGAGGTCAGCACGAAGCAACTGCCGCCCTCGCGACACAGCTGCGCCACGATCCGCGCTCGCTCGGCCGGCGGGCGCTCACTCAGGAAGGTGAACTCGGACTTGCCCAGGATCTGGATGCGCCCCGGGTGGATGTACTCGAGGAACCCCGCCAGCGCCAGGCCGGGCTTCTGGATCCGCGACCGGTTGATCACGTTGTCCAGGCCGCCGGCCCCGGAGAACAGCGACAGCTCGACGTGCTCGGCGCCGCGATCCGTCAGGAGCTCGCGCACCGCCATCGAGGGGATCGGACAACTCTCGTGCTCGCCCACGGGGCGCTCCAGTCGCGGAGGCGGAGGCGCAAGCCGATTCTAGAGATCGCGCGACGAGCATGTCAAGCGATGCCGCCCGCGACGAGCGTGGATTTGACACGCTCCGGAGCGCGGTGGCATAGTCGCGCGCACGAGCACCGGCACGGTTCTCGGCGTTTCCGCGGTGCTCGCGTCCGACCGAAACGGGGGCCTCGACGATGGCTTCGAATGCGATCGTGCACGTGATCGGAACCGGGACCATCGGCGAGCCGCTGATCGGGCTCTTGACCCTGCTGCGTCAGAGCCTCGGAATCGATGAGGTCACGTTCCACAAGCGAACCGCCCTGCTCACCGACCGCTCGAAGGTCCTGGCGATGATGCATCGTGGCGCCAAGCTGTGCGTCGACGACGGCGCGCACAAGGCGTTCCAGGAACTCGGCATGGAGCCGAGCTTCGAGTCCGTCGAGGCGCTGCGCCGCGCCGCGGTCGTGATCGACTGCACCCCGAGCGGCGTGGGAACCCAGAACAAGACCGCGTTCTACGAGAAGTTCACGGCGCACACCAAGGGCTTCATCGCGCAGGGCAGCGAATTCGGCTTCGGCAAGCCCTACGCGCGTGGCATCAACGACGCCGCGCTGCTGCGTGGCAAGGACCAGTTCCTGCAGGTCGTGTCCTGCAACACGCACAACCTGTCGATCCTGATCCACACCCTGGCCCTGGCCGACGGCGGCCCGGACAACCTGGTCGAAGGGCGCTTCGTGTGCATGCGCCGCTCCAACGACATCTCGCAGGACGGGAGCTTCGCTCCCTCGCCGCAGGTCGGCAAGCACAAGGACGTCCGGTTCGGCACGCACCACGCGCGCGACGCGTGGCACCTGTTTCACACGCTGGGCTACGACCTGAGCCTGTTCTCGAGCGCGCTCAAGCTCAACACGCAGTACATGCACACGATCTACTTCGACATCCGCGTGCGGCGGCCCACGACGCTCGAAGCGCTGAAGGAGCGCATCGGACGCAACGATCGGATGGCCGTGACCTACAAGGATTCGGCCAACGCCGTGTTCTCGTTCGGGCGCGACCACGGACACTACGGCCGCATTCTGAACGTCTGCGTCGTCGCGCTGCCCACGGTCGCCGTGCGCAACGGCGGGACGGAGATCGTCGGCTACTGCTTCACGCCCCAGGATGGCAACTCGCTCCTCTCCTCGGTGTCCGCAGCGACTTGGTTCCTGCATCCGGAGGACTACGAGGAGCGGATCCAGTGCCTCAAGCCGTTCTTCCACCCCGAGGTGTGAGCGGCGGCTAGCGCGGATCGGGGCGCAGCCTGCGAATCTCGGCGGTCAGCGCGGGGACGATCTCGAACAGGTCCCCCACGATGCCGTAGTCCGCGATCTGGAAGATCGGCGCGTCGGGGTCCTTGTTGATGGCCACGATCGTCTTGGCGCTCGACATGCCGGCCAGGTGCTGCACGGCGCCCGAGATTCCGCAGGCGACGTAGAGCGACGGCGAGACGACCTTGCCGGTCTGTCCGACCTGATGCGCGTGGGGGATCCAGCCCGCATCGACGACCGCGCGCGAAGCGCCCACGGCGCCACCCAGTGCGTCGGCCAGATCGCGCACCAGCGCGAAGTTCGCCGGGTCCTGCAGTCCCCGCCCGCCCGAGACCACGATCGACGCCTCGGTGACGTCGAGCTCTTTGGGACCGGCCGCGCGGACCTCGATCGTACGGACACCCCACGATTCGGGCGGAATCGGGCAGGCCAAATCCACGATCTCGGCCGCCGGGTGGGATGCGCTCGAAGAGACCGGGAACACGTTCGGT
>Ga0180085_1000730_pt1 | contig 11303 bp, 11 predicted proteins | sample EasRiv730_16_10D_FD_123013 | JGI IMG/M metagenome (GOLD analysis project Ga0180085, IMG submission 123013) | Soil microbial communities from meander-bound floodplain in the East River, Colorado, USA - East River metaG ERMLT730_16_10D | ecosystem: Environmental > Terrestrial > Soil > Floodplain ... | reverse complement strand
CCCCCCAACCTAATCTACTTCTCCCACTTCCTACCGCGATAGCGGTTTAGTCCAACCACTGATTAACAGAAATCTTTACCCTGATAATCTGATAAATTAGCGACTTTCGAGCGTTTTTGCCATTACTCGTTATCAACTGGAAAAGTGCCCAGGAGCGAAATGCTATGCCTGCCCCCACCAAGAGTCAACAGCCTCGACTTCTCGATGAGGTCCGACAGGTGCTGCGCCTTCATCACTATTCCATCCACACTGAACGTTCGTATGCCGATTGGATCGTGAGGTTCGTTCAGTTCCACCACATGCGTTCCCGCGAAGATTTGCTGCCTCCCGAACCCAAGATTGAAGCCTTTCTGACGCACCTGGCGGTAAACAAGAACGTTGCTCCCGCCACCCAGAACCTTGCGATGAATGCGCTCATCTTCCTCTACAAGAGGGTCCTGAAGCTTTCGATGGAGGGAGACATCAACGCGGTTCGAGCTGACAGAAAGGTCAATGTTCCAGTGGTGATGACGCGGGAAGAAGTGGCTGCGGTCATCTCCTTGATGAGCGGCACGCCGCAGCTCGTTGCCAAATTGCTTTACGGCAGCGGCCTGCGAATCATGGAGGCTGTACGCCTCAGGATCCAGGATGTTGACTTCGGAATGAAACAAATCACCGTGAGATCGGGCAAAGGCGACAAGGACCGAATCACCACCTTCCCCATCAGCATGGCCCCTCTGCTTCAAAATCATCTCTCCAAAGTCAAGACACTCCATCAGCAGGACCTCGGCCGGGGCCATGGGGAGGTCTACTTGCCTCACGCACTCTCGCGGAAATTTCCGAAGGCCGGAAAAGAATGGAGTTGGCAATATTTGTTTCCCGCCCGCGACCTGTCAGTGGACCCACGTTCGGGCATCACGCGTCGCCACCACGTTGATCCCAGCGTCATCAACAAGGCTATCAAAACGAGCGTGCGGCGAGCCGGCTTGGCCAAAAACGTCAGCGCCCACACGTTTCGGCATTCCTTCGCGACACATCTTCTGCAGCGCGGCACGGACATCCGGACCATCCAACAACTTCTCGGACACAGCAATCTGGCTACGACGATGATCTATACCCACGTCCTTCAACAAGGCGCTCAGGGAGTGCCCAGCCCTCTGGACGACCTGGGCGTGTGAGGTGAGATTCGGGGGTCCCGTTGACCGACCGAGTTTCCGCGCCAGCGGCGGCTCCCGCATTCAGGAACCCAGTCGATGGCGGTGACACCTGCATCACTGTCCTCTCCTTGACAGTCGAACTCGATCCTATATAATGGCGCGGCCTTGTTTGGAAACGCAGACGCAGAGCAGGTTTTGCATCTCCTCTCGTTGATGGAGCCTTCATGAAGATTCACGAGTATCAAGCCAAGGGACTACTGGCAAAGCATGGAGTTCAGGTGCCTCGCGGTGAAGTTGCATTCTCGAAAGAGGAGGCTCGCGAGATTGCGAAGACGCTGGGTGGGTTGACTGTTGTAAAAGCTCAGATCCACGCCGGCGGGCGCGGAAAAGGGGGCGGTGTCAAGCTGGCGAAGACGCCCGACGAAGCGGCCACTCTCGCAGAACAGATGCTCGGCATGAAACTCGTAACACACCAGACCGGACCTGAAGGCCGCATCGTGAAACGGCTGCTGATCGAAGAGGGTTTGAAAATCAAGACCGAGTACTATTTGGGCATTGTCGTTGATCGGGCTACGTCGCGTCCCGTATTCATGGCCAGCAAAGCTGGCGGTATGGAGATTGAGAAAGTTGCAGAAGAGACTCCAGAACTGATTCTGAAGGAAGTCATCGAGCCCGGTCTCGGGCTGACCGCGTTTCAGGCCCGGAAGCTGGCGTTCGGCCTCGGCTTACCATCGGAATTGGTGAATCCCGCCTGTGGCTTCATGATGAAGCTGTACAAAGCTTTCGAGAGCACTGATGCCTCACTGGCAGAGATCAACCCCTTCCTGCTCACCGAAGACGGCAAGTTTTACGCGCTGGATGCAAAGCTGAACTTCGACGATAACGCGCTGTTCCGCCATCCTGAGATCAAGGAATTTCGCGATCTGGATGAAGAGGAGCCCCTCGAGATTGAAGCCAGCAAGCACGGGCTGAACTACATCAAACTCGATGGCGATGTCGGTTGCATGGTGAATGGCGCCGGCTTGGCCATGGCGACGATGGACATCATCAAATTAGCAGGCAGCTCGCCAGCCAACTTTCTTGACGTGGGCGGTGGAGCCAATGCCGAGCAGGTGAAAAACGCGTTCTCCATCATCCTGTCTGACCCTCACGTTAAAGCCGTTTTGATAAACATTTTCGGCGGCATTATGCGTTGCGACGTGGTCGCCCAAGGCGTGGTCGAAGCCGCCAAAGCAATCCATTTAAAGCTTCCGGTGGTCGTTCGACTTGAGGGAACCAACGTGGACAAGGGCCAGGAGATCCTTCGAAACTCCGGCCTGCCCTTGACTGTAGCCAAAGGCATGAAGGATGCCGCGGAAAAGGTTGTGGCACTGACCAAGGCTGGCTGATTGGTTGTTCGTTTTTCAGTTGTCAGAAATGCGCTGACAGCGCGGGAACGCACACTGACCTTCTGACAACGAACAACGGACAACTAACAACGAATGGGAGTTTCCCTTGAGCATCTTAGTTGACAAAAGTACGCGACTGATTGTGCAAGGCATCACAGGCCGAGAAGGCACGTTTCACACCTTGCAGTGCAAAGCCTACGGGACCAATGTGGTGGGCGGTGTCACGCCCGGCAAAGGCGGAACCTCGCATGAAGGCCTGCCCGTGTTCAACACCGTCACTGAAGCACGACAGCAGACTGGCGCCAACGCGACAATGATTTTTGTCCCTCCCCCGTTCGCGGCCGACGCCATTCTGGAATCTGCCGACGCCGGGATCGAGCTGATTGTCTGCATCACCGAAGGCATCCCGACTTTCGACATGATCAAGGTTCATCAGTATCTCGCCGCTCGGTCGTCCCGGCTCATTGGACCGAACTGTCCAGGGATCATTTCTCCAGGCAAATGCAAAATAGGCATCATGCCGGGTTCGATCCATAAAGAAGGCCCCGTCGGCGTTGTGTCACGGAGCGGAACGCTAACCTACGAGGCAGTCGGCCAGCTCAGCGGTCGTGGCATCGGGCAGTCCTCCTGCATTGGAATCGGAGGTGACCCGATTATCGGGACCCATTTTGTCGATGCCCTCAAACTGTTCAATGAAGACAAAGACACCGAAGCGATTGTCATGATCGGCGAGATCGGCGGGACTGCAGAAGAAGCCGGTGCCGATTTCGTGCGACAGAATGTCCGAAAGCCGGTCGTCGGTTTCATCGCCGGTCAAACAGCCCCTCCGGGTCGGCGCATGGGGCACGCCGGCGCCATCATCAGCGGCGGCAAAGGGACAGCCGAAGACAAAATGAAGGCGATGACTGCAGCAGGATTGCACGTCGTAAAGAGCCCGGCTGATATCGGCGAGGCAATAGAGCGGCTGTTGAGGAAATAAACGTCAGCTCCGGCAGGCCAAACCATCTTGTTAACAGGCTGAGTCGGTTGACGTGGTCGGAACTACATGACGTCATTCCCGCGAAAGCGGGAATCCAGCCAGCCCTGAAGAATCACTGGATTCCCGCTTTCGCGGGAATGACGTAAAAGCGATATCGAGCTTGCTCGCAGGCAAGTCTATATTCAAGCCCTTCATCCTGAACCGGAGGCCAGTTTTGAGTTGGAACGTACCTTAACGATAATCAAACCCGATGGCGTCGAGCAAGGCAACATCGGAGACATCATTCAGATTTTTGAGAAGAATCAGTTCAGCATCAAAGCCGCGAAAATGCTGCACCTGACCGGAACAGCCGCCGGTGGTTTCTATGCTGTCCACCGCGAGCGCTCGTTCTACAACGATCTCGTTCGTTACATGAGTTCCGGACCGGTGTTGGTCCTGGTGCTGGAAGCTGAGAACGCCGTCGGACGGCTCCGCGACTTGATGGGCGCCACCGACCCCAAGAAAGCCGCGGAGGGAACCATTCGGAAGCGCTTCGCCACCTCCATCGAAAAGAACGTGATTCACGGCTCTGACAGCGTAGAAAATGCCAGGATCGAGATCAGCTATTTCTTCAATGCACTGGAGTTGGTTTGAAGTCCCCCTTAACAAAGGGGGAAGAAGGCGAAGGAGAAATCTTGAGAAGATTTCGCGCGGTCGCGAGCCTTCGGGGGGTTGTCTTGATGCGTTTGGGAAAGCCGGTCGGACAACCCCCTGGCGCTTTGCGCCGCCCCCTTTACTAAGGGGGAATGTTTTCATCAAACGTGGCGCGGCAGCGCGGCATGAAAAACTCCCCGCAAAGCAGGCTCCTCGCTGCACATCTGGCTCTTCCGCTTGCTTGGGAACCCGCCTCATGTTTCCCCAATTGGGCAGACTTTTCATCATACTCGGCGCTGTTTTCCTGGCCCTTGGACTCTGGCTGACCTTTGCTCCCCACCTCTCGTTTGGCAGATTCGGACGACTCCCGGGTGACATCCATATCAAGCGGGACAACTTCACTTTCTATTTTCCGATTACCACCTGCATTCTTGTCAGCCTGTTGTTAACGTTGCTTTTTTCCATTCTTTCTCGAAAATAGGCTTTTCCAGCACAGCATTTTGTTCCGCGATCACTTCATGAATCTGTTTGCACCTCGAAAGATCTACACGGTTTCCGAAATCACTGCCGGCGTAAAAGCCTGTCTGGAAAGCGAGTTTTCAGAAGTCTCTATCGAAGGAGAGATCTCGAATCTGGCTGCGGCTGCATCGGGGCATCTGTACTTTGGGCTGAAGGACAAAGGGGCCCAGATCCGGTGTGTTTGCTTTCGCGGCAAAGCGCGATTCCTAAAGTTTCGAGCTGAAGATGGCTTGCAGGTGATCGCGAGTGGCAATCTGAGCGTGTACGAGCCGCGAGGTGACTATCAGCTAATTGTCGACTTCATGGAACCGAAAGGTTTCGGTTCGCTGCAACTGGCTTTCGAGCAGCTCAAAACCCGACTGCAGGCCGAAGGACTGTTTGACGCCCACCGCAAGAAACCGCTGCCGTTGCTCCCGCGCTGTATTGGAATTGTCACCTCGCCTACAGGCGCCGCGATTCAGGATATTCTGCGTATCTTGCGCCGCCGCCACGAGAACGTGCAGGTTTTGATTTACCCAGCGCGCGTGCAGGGACAAGGCGCCGCCGCAGAGATTGCGGCCGGGATGCGAGCGCTGAACCGGATTTCAGAGATCGACGTCATCATCGTCGGGCGGGGTGGAGGCTCTCTCGAAGACCTGTGGGCCTTCAATGAAGAGATTGTAGCGCGGGCCATCTTCGAGTCGCGGATCCCTGTCATCTCCGCAGTTGGTCACGAAGTAGATTTCACCATTTCTGATTTTGTAGCCGATCTACGAGCGCCCACGCCTTCGGCCGCAGCCGAGCTCGTGGTTTCACAAAAACAAACGATGCTGGAACAGGTCGTTGTCTTTGAGGATCGACTCCAACAGTCGTTTCAGTTTCGGCTCAGCCAGCTGCGTAATCAGGTCCTGACGCTGTCCGCCGACCGCGTGTTTGCCTCAGTTGACGGGCGGCTCGGCTATTACCGCCAACGCCTGGATGAGCTTTCCTTTCGTTTGGAGAGCAGGCTCCGCAGCCGCTTAGACGAACTGAAGGGGCGCGAACGGCTACTGGCAGCTGACTTGGGCCGCTTTGACCTGCGGCAGATGGTGCGAATCAAGCGGAAAACCGTGGGGAGCCAGTTCTCCCAGCTGCAAGCTGCTGCCCGGCTGTACCTGCAGTCGGCCCACGGCCAGGTGCAGGCGCTGGACAATTCTCTCCAGGCCCTGAGCCCTCTGGCAGTGCTCGACCGCGGCTACGCGATCTGCCGGGACGACCGTGGAAACATCGTCAAAGATGCAGCGACTCTCCAACCCGGAGACTCTTTCTCCGTGAGATTGGCCAGGGGCCAAGTTGAAGGTCAGGCCCAAAGGATTCAGGCTGCCGAAAATTGACCTGTGCAGATCAGGGAACGCCTGGTTGCTGCCGGCGAATTTCAGGCGTCGGGGAATTGGGAAGCAACTCCCTCTCCCGTTGTGGGGAGAGGGTGGCCGAAAGGCCGGGTGAGGGGCAGCAGCCAACGACCGTAATCTTGGCCTGAAGTCGCTCGCTATTGCAAACGCACCAAAATACAATTTCGAGAAGCAGAAGCCATGTCTAAACCCAAAGACTTCGAAACCGCACTGCAACGTCTTGAAGAAATCGTAAGGAAACTCGACAGTGGCGACTTGCCTTTGGCCTCACTCCTCGAGGTTTACGAAGAGGGAGTTACGCTTTCGCGGTTCTGCCAGACAAAGCTGGAGGAAGCCGAGCGAAAAGTGGAGATTCTGAATAAGAAGGCGGATGGAACGCTGGAACGATCAGCGTTCGACGAACCGACCCCTGATCCTAGTAGCCGCGATTGATGCGCTTTTTGGATCCACTTCCAGCGCATTTTTTGGTTCTGCCATTCGTAGCTACAGTAACCTAATTTCCTGCCGACCGAGTTGGAACCACCGTCGTTCCCGCGACAGCGGGAATCCAGAAATCTCTGGATTGAGGGAAGGCTACCCCGGGCTGGATGCCCGCGTGCGCGGGCATGACGTTTGCAAATGACTACGTAGCGAGGGAGCACGTAACGGTAGTTTCGAATAGCCAATGCCTAGTCCGTGAACAGCAGACCATGATGAATGCGAACAACACGTCTATCGTCGCTTCAACACATGACAACTCTTTAGAATGCTTGCAATACTCAGCTGAAGATTCCTAATTACCGGAGGCACCTACATGCTCACGCGCCAATCCATACGGCTCCTATGCTGCCTCGCTTTGGCCGCATCTGGTCCCATCTTTCCGCCAACTCTTGCCGCCGATCTCGCGACTTTCAATGTTAAGGACTTTGGTGCAACAGGAAGAAAGACCGACGACGCGCACGCAGCAATTCAGAAGGCTGTTGACGCTTGCGCCGCGGCTGGTGGCGGCATGGTCTACCTGCCGCCGGGTGAATACAGTTCAGGTACCATCAAGCTGAAGAGCCACGTCCGGTTTCACATTGAAGCTGGTGCAACACTGTTCGCTTCACTCAATCGAAGTACTTTTGACAAGGGCGCCTTGTTCTACGGCGAAGGTCTGGAGAACATTACGTTGGAGGGTCGCGGCCTCGTGGACGGTCAAGCCACCTATGACTGGAGGCTGAACGATCATGAAGATGATTTCATCCGTCCAAACCTCGTCCTGATGGAGACTCTGCGCAAGCCTTTGATGCGTCCCTTTCCCAAGGACCATCCCAAAGAGACCAACTTCCCCCGGATGGTCTTGTTGGTCCGCTGTAAGGACGTTCGCATCACGGAACTCTCCTTTGTGCGGTCTCCCAGCTGGAACATTCATCCTTACGGTTGCGAACGTGTCGTGATTGATGGAGTCTACATTCAATCCAGCCTCAAAGAAGGGGTCTGGGCTGATGGCATTGATCCGGACGGCTGCAAGGATGTTCGGATCTCCAACAGCACGATCGAAACCGGTGATGACGCCATCGTGTTCTACTCTGTCGACGCGTACGGCCCTGCCCTGCCCTGCGAGAACATCACTGTCACGAACTGCCGCATTTCCTCAGCATCCAGTGCTTTGAAGTTCTGCGATGGCAATCGCAACTCAATCCGAAAGGTCACCGTCGATAACTGTGTCATCACCAGCTCCAACCGTGGCATCGCCTTCATGAACTTTGACCACGGTTACGTTAGCGACGTTGTCCTGTCGAACCTGACCATCGAAACCAAGCTCCACGACTGGTTCTGGTGGGGAGACGGAGAAGCTCTGCACTTCAACATCAAACGCCGCAGCGAGATCCACGCCAGCGTGCCCAAATTTCCGGTGCAACCCATTGGCGCGATCCGAAATGTGATCATTCGCAACGTCATCGCTCGCGGCAACGGCTCAAGCGTAATCCTGGGACATCCCGAAAGCTATCTCGAGAATGTCACCTTCGACAATATCCGCCTTTTCCTTTCCGCTGTTCCGGACCACCCCATGCAGCAGAAGGCGGAGCATGCCTTGAAGATTCGCTGGGCCAGGAATCTAAAACTTCGTGACATAGAGGTGCATTGGGAGAAGCCCGCTTCAGAAAAATGGCAAAGCGCGCTCTACCTTGAAGATATTCAGGGCCTGGAGCTCGAAAGCTTTTCAGGCCGGCCGGGAACCGTACAGTTCCCCGCCGTTGTCTTGAACCAGGTCGAAGACGCCACAATTCGGAACACCAGAGTTGAACCTGGAACCACCGTCTTCCTAGACGTTAAAGGCGAGAAGACCCGTGGAATCAGTCTCATCGGAAATGATTTCAGAAAGGCCAAGACCCCCTATCAGACCATCTCAGGAGCCAGGAAGAGCGAGGTCGTCGCCGTCAACAACCTCGGCGCGCAACCTGTTCAATAGGATCAACAATGACTTTGTCTGGAGCTAGCCGTGGTCGACTGGAATCGTTTCTCTCCTTCGGACTTTGAGTATGACTTCGAACGCGATAAACTGAGTGTGCATCGCGTTTCATTCAACGAGGCAGTTGAGTGCTTCTTCTCTGATTTTCAGGTGCGTCGCAACAAGAGGTACCACGATAGGTTCCAGCTAATTGGAAAAACTCTGAGTGGGCGTACGCTAAAGATTATTTTTCAGCTCAAACCACACGATGTCGTGCGCATCATTACAGGATGGCCAGAATGACGAGTGGAAGGAAGAGGAAGGGCAGGCCGATTTCTGAGAGAGAGATCGATCTGGAAGTGGAAGCCACCGCCAACACGCCTTCGTGTTGGGAGAAACCTGTGCGCGTCCGCCGATCAAAGTTATTGGCTTCCCTTTCAATTCCGGCGGATTTAGCAGCTCGGGCGGCGTTCCTGGCTCGGTTGCATCGCGAAAAGCACGTTGAAAAGTGGCTCGCACGCATCATTCGAGAACGGGTTGAAATTGAAGAGGATGCCTTCGCCGAGATAAAACGCTCTGTTGCGGCCAATGAGATTTCCTAGTGGAACTCCGGGCCAACTGTACAATCGCAGGACCGTTGGATTGCGAGACCCCCGCTTCATCGAAAGGATTCCTCAAACTCATGGGTGAAGAAGTCATGGACTTCTCGTTGCTCTCAAAGGTTGACAGCCCCGCCGACATCAAGAAGCTGGATCGCCAGCAGTTAGGGCAGCTCGCAGATGAACTGCGCAGCTTCATGATCCACACCATCTCGAAGACCGGCGGGCATCTTGCTTCGAGCCTGGGTACCGTCGAGCTCACCGTGGCGTTGCACTATGTTTTCGATGCCCCCAATGACCAGTTGGTTTGGGACGTTGGTCACCAGGCATACGGGCACAAGATCCTGACGGGACGGCGCGATCAGTTTCATACACTGCGGCAGTATGAGGGGATCTCGGGATTTCCCCGCCGCGAAGAGAGCGTCTATGACGCCTTCAACGTGGCTCATGCTTCAACTTCGATTTCCGCTGCGTTGGGAATGGCCGTGGCGCGCGATCTGGCGAAGAAGGACTTTCATGTTGTCGCCATCATTGGCGACGGCGGTCTCACGGGAGGCATCGCACTGGAAGGGATTAACCAGGCTGGGCACCTTCAGAAGAAGCTGTTGATCATCCTGAACGACAACGAGATGTCAATCTCGCCGAACGTCGGCGCCATTGCGGGCTATCTCAATCGCATAGTGACGGGGCAGGTTTACAACCGCTTCAAGAAGGAAGTGGAGGTCATGCTCCTGTCGGTGCCGCACATCGGCAAGCGACTACTAAAGATTGCCAAAGATATGGTGGATGCCATGAAGACCTTCATGGTGCCTGGTCTTCTGTTCCACGAGCTTGGATTCGACTATGTTGGCCCCATCAACGGGCACCACCTCGAGACGCTCGTCGACACCTTGGAGAAGCTAAAGCGAAATTCCGCGCCCACCATTCTCCACATCGTCACCAAGAAAGGGAAAGGCTGGTCGGTCGCCGAATCCGCTCCCATCAAGTACCATGGTCCCACCGCCTACGACCCCAAAACCGGTGTTTTCTATCCCACTCCTCCGGCGCCTGCCTCCTATACCTCGGTTTTCGGAAAGACGATGATCAAGCTCGCACAGCAGGATCCGAAGATCGTGGCCATCACGGCAGCCATGCTAGAAGGAACAGGCTTGGTGCCGTTCAGCAAGGAGTTCCCTGACCGATGCTTCGACGTGGGCATCGCCGAACAGCATGGCGTAACTTTTGCGGCAGGCCTTGCCACACAGGGGTTCAAACCGGTCGCGGCCATCTATTCCACGTTTCTGCAGAGAGCTTACGACCAAGTGATCCACGACGTTTGTTTGATGGATCTGCCCGTAACGTTCGCTATCGACCGCGCAGGGATTGTGGGCGCCGACGGTCCGACTCATAATGGCCTGTACGACGTCGCCTATTTGCGTACCGTGCCTAACATGACCGTGATGGCCCCTAAAGACGAGAACGAGTTGCAACACATGATCTACACGGCAGTCCAAACTGGCCATCCCACAGCGGTGCGTTACCCGCGCGGGAATGGTATCGGCGTCAAGATGGATGAGCAGTTTCGGATGCTGGAGATTGGAAAAGCCGAGATCTTGCAGGATGGCGAAGACTGCGTGATTCTGGCTCTGGGAACGCTGGTTCATCCTTCCCTCAAGGCTGCGGAGAAGCTGGCCGCTGACGGCATTTCTGCCTCAGTGGTGAACGCCCGCTTCGTCAAACCGCTGGACGAAGAGCTGATCACCTGCCTCGCTAACGAAAAGTCGTTCCTGATTACTGTGGAAGAGGCCGCCTTGATGGGTGGCTTCGGCAGCGCGGTAATGGAGCTGCTTGAATCCAGAAGCTTGCAGGGTTGCAAGCTGTTGCGAATCGGTGTACCCGACCGGCTTATTCCCCATGGGAGCCCCAGCCTCCTGCACGCCAAGTATGGGATTGATGCCGACGGCATCTACGAGAAGATCAGGACCTTCATCCAGGACCATTACTCGCCCAAATCAGGCCGGGCCCGCAACGCCGGCCTGAAGACAACTCCAGCGCGCGAACAATAGACTTTAAGGCACCGGGTCGGTGGGCCTTGGCTCGGCTGGCTTTTCCAACCGGCATGAAAGAGCGCATCGACAAGCTGTTGCTTGATCGCGGGCTGGTGAGGAGCCGCCAGCAAGCTCAAGCACTGATTCTTGGGGGCGATGTGCTGGCCGGAGATCAGCGGATCGACAAGCCTGGAACAAAAGTCGAGAGCACGGCACAGATTCGACTCAAATCAGCACCT
>Ga0180085_1000728_pt1 | contig 11322 bp, 11 predicted proteins | sample EasRiv730_16_10D_FD_123013 | JGI IMG/M metagenome (GOLD analysis project Ga0180085, IMG submission 123013) | Soil microbial communities from meander-bound floodplain in the East River, Colorado, USA - East River metaG ERMLT730_16_10D | ecosystem: Environmental > Terrestrial > Soil > Floodplain ... | reverse complement strand
CGGCGTACTTCCACCACCCGCCGCCGGCCGCAAGCACGTTGGTCTGCAATTCAGTTCACTCTACCGAGATCCGCAACGCCGCCGAGACCGCCCAGGGCGTGAGAACGATGGCGAACAGCGCGAGCGCCCCGAGGAGCAGCAGATACGGACCGCCGCCCAGCCCCGCCGCGACGGCCTCGACCGACCCCGCGCCGAGGATCAGCACGGGCACGTACAGGGGCAAAACAAGCAGCGATACTAGCACGCCGCCCCCTCTCAACCCGAGCGTCAGCGCCGCGCCGACCGCGCCGATCAGCGAGAGCACAGGTATCCCCAGCGCGAGCGAGGCGATCAGGGTCGCGGTCTCGCCGACGCCGAGGTCGAACATGATCCCGAGCACGACCGCGATCGCCGTGACCGGCACGCCGGTGACGAGCCAGTGCGCCGTCGTCTTGCCGAGCACGATGAGCGACAGCGGCTCCGCGGAGATCAGCATCTGCTCGAGCGTACCGTCCGCGAAGTCGGCGGCGAAGAGCCGGTTGAGCGACAGGATCGCGGCGAGCAACGCGGCGACCCACACCACGCCCGGGGCGATCGAGCGCAGCAGGTTCGGCTCCGCGCCGACGCCGAGCGGCACCATCGTGACGACCACGACGAAGAAAAGCAGCGTGTTGGCGACGTCCGCCCGCTGGCGGAACGCGAGCAGGAGGTCGCGCCGGACGACCGCAGCGAGCGTTCTCAGCACGCCGCCCCCTGCCCGTTCCCGAGCTCGACCATCTCGGCGCGCGCCGCTTCGACCGGCACTTCCTGGTGCGTCGTCAGGATCACGATTCCGCCGCCCGCGAGATGACGCGCGACGAGCGCGCTCAGGCTCGCGACGCCGCGCGCATCGAGCGCGGTGAATGGCTCGTCGAGGATCCACAGCGGCACGCCGCCGCTCAGGAACAGGCGCGCGAGCGCGATGCGGCGCCGCTGTCCCTGCGAAAGGAAGCGCGCGAGCGAGTCCTCGAACCCGACGAGCCCCACCGCGTCGAGCGCGCTGCGCAGCATGCCTTCGTCCGCCTCGAGCCCGGCAATGCCGGCGGAGGCGCGCAGATTTTCGACTGCGGTGAGGTCGTCCTTCACACCGTTCAGATGTCCCACGTACGCGAGGGCACTCCAGAACTCCTCTTTCAGTGCGCGGATGGATTTCGCGCGCCAGCGCACCTCGCCATGCGTAGGCTGGAGCAGTCCGCACAGCACGCGCAGCAGGCTGGTCTTGCCGGTGCCGTTCGGGCCGGCCACGCGCAGCAGCGTGCCCGGCGCGACGCGCAGGTCGAGCCCGCTGAACAGCACGCGTTCGCCGCGAGTGCATTCGAGATCGAGGGCTTCGAGCATCTGCCGGTGGGGGGGACGGCGCCCGGCGGCGCGCCGGCGCGTTGTTCTTCGAGACGGAGGCGCAGAGGGTAAGCGAGGCGGCGTCCGCCTACAAGTGCCGAACGCCGCTCATGAAAAAGGGCGCCGCGCGGGCGCCCTCCGGGCCGTGCGGTCCGCCTCGCTCAGAACTTGTACCTCACCGTGCCGAAGAGGATGTTGGCCTTGTAGTCCTGGAACGCGTAGATCCCGCTCAGGAAACTCGTCGAGGTCCCGGTACCGACGGTGTACTGATAGTTCTCGTACTGGGCGTCCTCGTACGTGTAGCGCTCGTACGCATAGCCGCCCGACAACTCCCAGTTCTTGTCGGCCAGCCAAACCGCGCGCAGGCTGAGCGACGTCCGCCGCGTGTTGTCGTAGGCGTTGATCGGGGGCAGATTCGCCGCCGGCGCGCCGCTGGCGAGCGTCTGGGGCGAGAAGTCGACGCTCCCGTCCGTCTTCGCGTAGATCGCGGCCGCCTTCAGGACGAGCCGAGGCATCAGCGGCCAGTCGGCGCCGACGCCGACCATCCAGTTCGTGTCCTCGAGCGTCGAGCCCCAGTTGAAGTTTTGGGCGGTCGGCGCCGTGTTCGGGTCGAAGCAGTTCGGGGCGGCCGCGGTACAGGCGCCGTTTCCAGCGACGGTGCTCACGGTCCGGTGGTACGAGTCGTACTCGATGAACTCGATGTCGCCGAACAGGGTGACGCGGAACACCGACGGATCGCCGTACGACACGCTCGCGTAGAACTCCTTACGCTCGTCCTTGGTGCGGCCCAGGGTGAGGTCCTTGTAGTCGTTCTTCTTGAAGTAGGCCTCCAGCCCGAAGTCGAGGAACGGCATCGGCGTCCAGTCGACGACGGCCTTGATCAAGTGCTGGTCCACGTCCGCGACGTCGTAGGCCCGGTTGAACCGCTCGAGGTAGAACGGACTGTTCGCGTTGAAGCCGGCGTCGTCGGTCAGGAAGTCCGAGCTGCGGTTGAGGTACTGGTACTTGAGGCGTGTCGAGACGGTCTCAAAGGAAGTGTTCGCCCACTGGATGAAGAACCTGTTGTCGCGGGTCTTGTCCACATCGGGCCGATCCTCACGGTCGGTCGACAGGTAGTCGTAGCCGCCACTCAGCCGGTTCTCCGCATTGAGCCGGTAGCCGAGCTCGAACCCGGGGTTGTGCTTCGTGTAGCCGTAGCGCTCGCCCGTACAGAACACGTTGACGTTGCCGGGCCCGGTCGTCCCGGGTGCAAAGCAGGACAGGCCGGCCGTGGTGGTCTGGAACGTGACCTGAGTGGAGTCGTTCTCCCGCTTGTAATAGTTGTAGTAGAGGCGCGTGTCCAGATTGCGCATCGGCAGCGACGAGAGCCCGAACTGCGCGGTGGTGTTCTCGACCTTGCCGTCGTAGTTCAACGTGCTCGGGTTGGTTGCGACGAGCGCGGCGGAGCCGGCTGTGTTGAGCACCGCGCCCAGCATGTCCGCGCTGTTCTCGACCTTGCTGTAGGCGAGGCGGCCGGACAGGGTCGAGCTCAGCGGCAGCTGGCGCAGGGCGCCGCTCGCGCCGATGCGCATGTAGTCGTTGTCCGGGGCCGAGGTGAAGGTGTCGAAGCCGTTGCCGAAGAAGCCGTTCTGGAAGGACAGCAGCACGTTCTCGTTCTGGAAGCGGCTGTACGTGTAGTTCACGGACAGGTGCCCGCGCGGCGCCTGGTAGCCGGCTTCGGCGATAAAGTTGCGCGTCGTGTAGTCGACCGGATTGGGCAGGTCGATGAAGCCGTTCCCCGGGCTCGTGCCGAGCGCGGCGGCGTCGTTGTTGATGCCGGTCTGCCGGACCTCGTTCGCATCGAACCGCACGTACCAGGGCGATCCGCCGGAAAACTCGAAGTTGCCGCCGGTGTCCTTCCGGAAGGTGCGGGTGTCGAACGCGGTCCACGGCGGCACGTTGGAGTTCAATCGAGCGGCCGGGAGCGGAGAAAAGAACCGCAACTGGCTCTCCCCGGGATTCACGTACGGCGTGCGGCCGCCGTCGGGCCCGAAGCCCTGGTTGTGCCGGAGCCAGTCGCTGTAGAGACGGTACTTGAACTGGCCGTATGCGCCGCCGCGGAAGTCGAGGTACATGTCGTCGCGGCCGATGTTCTCGCCGAACCCGTCGAAGAAGTGGCGGCTCCCGCGGCCCTGGATATCGAACACGCCGGCACCGCCGGGCGACAGATCGCCGTATTCGTTCAGCTTGGACGCGTCCCGAGAGTCCTCGCTGATGGCGATCCCGCTGACGCCGACGGAACCGGTGATCTTCAGTCCGGGTTCCTGCGCGAGCGCCGCGGTCGAGACACCAACGAGGTTCGCGATCAGGAGCGGAAGGAGCTTCGCTTTCATCGTTGCCTCCCCTCGTCGCTAGCGCGTAAGGAACTTGCCGCGGGTCGCCGGCGCATTGGAGCCGTGGATCGCGTTGTGGCAGTTGAGGCAGGCGCGCGCGATGAACCGCGTGTTGTTCGCGCCTGGCGGGAAACCCTGGTTCCCGGCATAGGCCGTTCCCGGGTGCCGCGACCAGTCGTGGCAGTCCTGGCACAGGTTGGGCACCTTCTCGTTGAGTAGCGGGCGGTGCGAAGAACCGTGCGGGGCATGGCAGGACAGGCAGTTTTCCTCCACCGCCGGGTGCTCGAACAGAAACGGACCGCGCTTGTCCGCGTGACAGCTCACGCACTGGGCATTGACCGTCTCCTGCTTCACCATCGCGTGGCTCTGGGCGCCGTGCGGGTTGTGGCAGCTCGAGCAGGTGACCTTGCCTTCCACGATCGGGTGGTGCGAGGGCTTGAGGATCTGCGCGCGCGTCTGTTTGTGGCACGCGATGCAGGTCTCGTACTCGAGCTGCCGCTCGGTGGTGACGAAGGGGCTCACCGTCGGGTTGTGCTTCGTGAACGCCATCGTCGATCCGCGCGGCGGCTTGGCATGCACCGCGTGGCAGTCGTTGCACCGGACGTCGTTGCGGCTGTGGCGACCCGAGTCCCAGAACACCAGGTGTCGGTTGCCCCCGTGGCAGCTCATGCAGGCCTGGGTCTGGTCCGCCGCGGCGGCCTGCCCCTTGCCGAAGCGGATGGGCAGCGGATTCTTCGCCGGATTCTTCAGGTGCTCGGTCGCGTCGCCGTGGCACGCCTGGCACTCGCGGCCGCTGCCGAACGGCGTGCGGGGATCGCCTTTCGCGCCGTGCTTGGTCAACGCCATGCCCGGATAAGCCGTCTCGTGGCACTTGACGCACACGGGCTCGCCGGGCTGCTGGGCGAGAACTGGAAACGCGAGAAAAACCGCAGCGCCGGCCGCTAGCGCGGTGACGGCGGACGAGAGCCCGAAGCGCATGAACATCCCCCTTCCGTCTCGAGGAGACGCTGCCCCGAACGGTTACCGCGGCGCCGGGCCGGAGGTTCTCCCCCCTCCGAGACGACGCTCTCGTCCGCTCTTATCGGCGGATCGCCATTCGCGCGGTCATTCACGCCGCCCGCCGCGTTGCCTCAATCGGGAGGCGGCGCTGCTGCATTCTTCTTATTTTTGTTCCCGCCCTGATCAGTACAACCTGACCTGCCGGGATGTTGCTCAGCAGTGTGTGATGCGTTTTTGCACTAATGATTGAGCTACGTCAATAGGTCGGGAGGCTAAGTGTCGCGGCCGCGCAACGGATGCGGCACTGCAACCAGAAAGAAAAAGGGCCGGCATTGCCGGCCCTCCTCCGAATGTAACGACTGACGTTACATCGAAGCGACCCAGGACGCGACGAGCTTGAGGTCGTCGTCCTTCGCGCCCTTCACCGCGTCGGCGTGGTCCTTGCTCGCCTTCAGATCGGCGACCAGCTTGTCGGGGGCGCCCTTGTATTTCTTCGCGGCCTCCTTGAAGGACGGCCCGACCTTCTTGCTGCCCACCGCGTGGCAGGCGAGGCAGCCGAGCTCCTTGGCCTTTGCTTCGGCCTTCTTGGCGTCGACCTGGGCGTGTGCGACGCTGCCGAGAGCCAGTACTGCGGCGGCGACCGTCGTGGCAAATATGCGCTTCATGCGGGACTCCTGGTCAAAGTTGAGGGCGGCGCGATTCTAGGCGATCCATCGGACCCGTGTTAGGTTCGGCACCGGTCCGGTCGCGCAATTGCCGTAACGATTCGGGCGCTGCCCCGTTGACCGCCGGCCGACCGGAACGCGTTTGACCCGGGTCAAAGCCGATTGGTCCCGCCCGGCTCTAATGGCGTTGGGGCCGGCGGACGCCGCGTTGCAGCAAGACGGTGCCGTCAGAACAATCCGATCCGAACATGGCGCAGCCGAGGGAGAGAAGCAACGAGGACCGGGCCGTCGAGGCCGCGATGGCACGCGTCCTCGACGCCGAGCGCGCCGCGCGCGCCGCCGTCGAGGCGTCGCAGCGCGAGGCCGAGTCCATCCGCGCCGACGCCCGCGCGCGCGAGAAAAGCATCGCCGAACGCGCGGCCGCCCGGATCGCCGCGCTGCGCACCGGCACCGCCGAGCGGCGCGCCGCGCGCCTCGCCGCAATCGAGGCCGAAGGGGTCGGACCCGACCCCCAGGCGGCACAGGACGAGGCGGCGCAGGCACGCCTTGCGAGCGCGGTCGCCCGGCTCGCCGACGAGCTGATTGGAAGGGAATCCGCGGAATGATCGGCGGACTTCCGGTCGAATACGCGCAGGTGCGCCTGCAGACCCGCTATGGCCAGCGCGGCGACGAGTCGCTGTGGAACCAGCTCCGCAGCGCGCGCAGCCTGGTGGCGGCGCTCGAGACGCTGCGCGCCTCGCCGCTGCGGCGCTGGGTCGCCGCGATTCCGGTCGACGCCGACGCCGACGAGGTCGAGCTGCGCCTGCGGACGGAGCTCCGCGCCAGCATCGCCGAAGTCGCCGGATGGGTCGCCGGCGAGTGGCAGCGCGCCCTCGCCTGGACCGTGCATCTCGTGGACCTGCCGGCGGTCACCCGGCTCGCGCGCGGCGAGCCGCCCGCCCCGTGGATGCGCCGCGACCCGGTGCTGCAGCAATACGCGGAAGCCGACGCCGACGCACGGCGCGCGGCCCTGCGGAACGGGCCGCTCGCGCCGGTCGTGCTGGCGATCGAGGCGCAACTCGCTGAGGGAATCGGCAAACACGCGGCCCCGGTTAAGGAGTTGGGCGCGCGCGCGCTCGAGGTCTGGCTCGCCGAGTGGCGCGACCGCTGGCCCGACCGCGATGGCGACGACGCCGCGGCGCTCGAGGAGCTCGCGAGCCTCGTGCTTCGTCACCTGCCACGGTTCCTCGACGTCGGCTCGGAGGACGCCTGGGCGATGCGCCGCGGCCTCGAGGCGCAGATCGCGGCGCGGTTCCGGCGCCACGCGTTCACGCCGGTCGCGGGCTTCGTCTACGCAGCCCTGGTGGCGCTCGACATCGAGAAGCTGCGCGCACAGCTCGTCACGCGCGCGGCATTCGGGGTGGTGCCGTGATCCGCCCGGAAGCGGCGCGCTGGTTCGAGATCCTCGTCGCACGCGACGACGCGTTCGTCGCGCTCGAGGCGCTGGCCATGACCGGCACGGTGGAGATCGAATGGCGGCGCGGCACGCCCCAGCAGGAGGATGCCGCGCAGGTCAACCGCCTCCTCAGGGAGTACGGTGTGCTGTCGCGGCGCTATCGCGCCTACTGGCCGGCCGCGCACCTGCGCGCGACCACGCGGGTCGCGCCGGCCGACGCGCTCGCGGGCGCGATCGCGACGATCGACGCGTGGTCGGGCGAGGCCGATCCGGTGATCGCGCGGCTGCAGGACGCCGAGACCGAGATCGCGCAGCTCGACACCGTGGCGCAGGTGATGGAGCGCCTGCGCGGCGCGCCCATCGACTTCTCCGCCATCGGCCAGCCCGGCGGCCGCGTGGTGGCGTGCGTGTTCGTCTACCCGAAGGGCGCGCGGCTGTCGCTGCCCTCGAGCGTGCTCCTCCATCCGATCGACATCGAGGAGGAGACCTTACTGCTGGCGGTCGGCGCGCCCGAGACGATCGAGCCGCTCGGCCAGGAGGTCGCGGCCGCGAACGGCCGCCGCGCGCAGGTGCCGGAGTGGCTGCGGCCGAGCGCCGACGAGAATCTCGCGCTGATCGCGGAGCGCCGCGCGGTTCGCAGCAAGGACGCTGCGGCCGCGCGCGCCGAGCTCGCCGCCCTGGATGAGCGCCACGACCTGCCAACAGCCCTCGGCGACGTCGCGCGGGCGGCGTGGTGCTTCGATAACGTCGGCGCGATCGAAGGCGGCGAGGTGTTCTCGCGCATCACCGGCTGGACGAGCGACCATGACGGCCTGCGAGCCGCGATCGAGGGCGCGGACACGCGCGCGCTCGCGAGCTTCCCGAAGCCGCCGCGCGGCGTGCATCCGCCGCTCCTCCTCCGCAACCCCTGGTGGGCGCGGCCGTTCGAGATCTTCAGCCGGCTCTTCGGCATGCCGGGCCAGCACGGCGCGGACCCGAGCATGCTGCTCGCGTTCGCGGTGCCGCTCCTCTTTGGCTACATGTTCGGCGACGTCGGCCAGGGGCTGGTGCTCGCGGCCGCCGGCTTCTGGCTGCGCAAGCGCATGCCGGTGCTGCGCCTCCTCGTCCCGGCCGGGCTGTCGGCGGCCGTGTTCGGGTTGCTCTTCGGCAGCATCTTCAGCGTCGAGCATCTGATCCATCCGCTCTGGATCAACCCGCTCGAGAAGCCGCTCGTGGTGCTCGGCGTGCCGCTCGTGGGCGGCGTCGTCTTTCTCACGCTCGGATTCGCCCTGAGTGCGCTCGGGGCGTGGTGGCGCGGCGAGTTCGGCGAGTGGCTCGCGACCGAGGGCGGCTTCCTGCTCGTCTACTTCGGGCTCCTCGGGCTGTTCCTGAGCCCGGCCTCGGCGTTCGTTGCGGTCGCCGGCGCGGTCGTCTTCGCGCTCGGCCACGCGCGCGCCGAGGGGCACGCGATCGGGGCGCTGAAGGCGCTCGGCGAGCTGGTCGAGCGCGCGATGCAGATCCTGATCAACACGCTCTCGTTCGCGCGCGTGGGCGCGTTCGCGCTCGCGCACGCGGGACTGTCCTCGGCCGTGGTCGCCCTCGCCGACGCGGCCGGCGGGACGGTCGGCTTTCTCGTCGTGCTCGCGCTCGGGAATGTCGTCATCCTCGCGCTCGAGGGGCTGGTGGTCTCGATCCAGACGACGCGCCTCGTGCTGTTCGAGTTCTTCGCGCGCTTCTACCAGGCGGAGGGCCGCGAGTTCCGGCCACTCACGCCGCCCCCCGTTGCTCTCACGGAGAAATAACGATGCCAAGAATCAAGTTCGCACTCGCCCTGACCCTGGTCGCCGCCGTGCTGAGCCTCGGCGCCACCGCCCTCGTCTTCTGGGCGGGGCCGGCCGCGGCCCAAGCCCCCGCCGCGGCGGCGGCCCTCACCGGCGAGGCGGCCGGCTGGGGCCTGCTCGCCGCCGCGCTCGCGACCGGCCTCTCCTCGCTCGGCGCGGGCCTGGCGGTTGGCAAGCTCGGCGCCGCCGCGGTCGGCGCGCTGGCCGAGAAGCCGGAGCTGCTCGGCCGCCTGCTGATCTTCGTCGGCCTCGCAGAAGGGATCGCGATCTACGGCGTGATCATCTCGATCCTGATCCTCAACCGGCTCGGCTGAACCGGCTGGCATAGCGGACCCATGGCCTCCTCGATTGCATTCGTCGGCGACGCGATCATGGCGAGCGGCTACCGGCTCGCCGGTGTCGCGGTGCACGTGCCCCCGGCGGGAGAAGAGGTCGCCGCCTTCGAGCGCGCGCGCAGCGAGGCGAAGGTCGTGCTGGTCGCAATGAACACCGCGCTGAAGATCCCGCTCGCGCGGCTCGAGAAGGCGATCGCGGCGCAGACGCCGCTCGTGCTGATCGTGCCGGACCTCGACGGGCGACCCTCGCCGGTCGACCCGGCGGCGCGCGTGCGACGGCAGCTGGGGCTCGAGGCATGAACGCGGACGAACGCGCCCGCGCGCTGCTCGCGCTCGTCGACGAGTACCGCGACTCGAAATCGCGCGAGATCCTCGACGCCGCCCGCGCGGAAGCGCACGCGCTGGTCGCGCAGGCGTTCCGCCTGGCGCGCAGCCGCGTGCACGAGGCGATCGTCGACGAGCGCAAGCGCTACGACGCGGCGGTGGCCGGCGCGGAGGCGCGGTTGCACACGCGCCAGCGCCTCGCGCACCAGGGGCGCGAAGCCGCGATGCTCGCCGAGGGCTGGCGGCTCCTGCCGGGCGCCCTGGCCGAAAGCTGGCGGAGTCCTGCGGGGCGCCGGCGCTGGGCCGAGACGCACCTCGGGCGCGCGCTCGCGACGCTGCCGCGCACCGAGTGGGAAATCGCGCACGCGCCCGGCTGGGCCGGGGACGAGCGCCAGGCGGCGGCAGGGTGGATCGCCGCGCATGGGGGCCCCGACCTCTCGTTCGCGGCGGACGGCACTCTGATCGCGGGCTTCCGCGTGCGCGCGGGGCACAACATGCTCGACGCGACCCTCCAGGGATTGCTCGCCGAGCGCAAGTCGATCGAGGGGCGGCTGCTGCACCATCTCGAGCAGGAAGCGGGAGAAAAAGATTGAGCACGGCACGCATCAAATGGATCAGCGGCCCGGTGCTGCGCGCCCGCGCCGAGGGGCCCTTCAAGCTGCGCGAGGCGATCCGCGTCGGGCCCCAGGCGCTGCTCGGCGAGGTCATTCGCATCAACGAGGACGAGATCGTCGCGCAGGTGTACGAGGACACGACCGGCCTGCGCCCGGGCGTCGAGATCGCCGGCACCGGCGAGCTGCTCGGCGTCAGCCTCGGGCCGGCGATGCTCGGCGACATCTTCGACGGGCTGATGCGCCCGCTCGCGGGCGCCGCGACGAGCTACGTCGAACCGGGAATGAGCGCGGTCCGCTCGACGGTGTTCACGTTCACCCCGCACGTAAAGGCGGGGGATCGGCTCGAGGCCGGCCAACCGTTCGGCGCGGTTGGTGCAGGCAAGGGCAAGCCGCAGCGCGTGCTCGTGCCGCCGCGGATCTCGGGCGACGTCGTCAGCATCGTCGACGCGGGCGAGCATGCCGACGATGCGCCGATCCTGCAGCTGCGCGGCGCGGACGGGAAGACGCACGAGCTCGCGATGAGCCACTTCTGGGCGGTGCGCGACCCGCGCCCGGTGCGCGAGCGGCTGCCCTCCGACGAGCCGCTGATGACCGGGCAGCGCATCCTGGATTCGCTCTTCCCGATCGCGCTCGGCGGCAAGGCCGCAATCCCGGGCGGGTTCGGCACCGGCAAGACGGTGCTGCTCGAAGCGCTGGCCAAGGCGTGCAGCGCCGACGTCATCGTGTACCTCGGGTGCGGCGAGCGCGGCAACGAGATGGCCGGCGTGCTCGACGAGTTCCCGAAGCTCGAGGACCCGCGCAGCGGCCGCCCGCTGATGGAGCGCACGGTCATCATCGCCAACACCTCGAACATGCCGGTCGCGGCGCGCGAGGCGAGCGTGTACACGGGCGTGACCGTCGCCGAGTACTTCCGCGACCAGGGCCTGCACGTGGCGCTGATGGCCGACTCGACCAGCCGCTGGGCCGAGGCGCTGCGCGAGGTGTCGGGCCGCTTCGGCGAGATGCCCGGCGAAGGCGGCTACCCGACCTATCTCTCGAGCCGCATCGCGGACTTCTACGAGCGCGCCGCCAAAGTGCGCACGCTCGGCGGCGACACCGGCTCGGTGACGCTGCTCGGCTCGGTGAGCCCGCCGTCGGGCGACTTCTCCGAACCGGTGACGAGCCACACCAAGCGCTACGTGCGCTCGTTCTGGGCGCTCGACTCGAAGCGCGCCCAGGCGCGCTTCTACCCCGCGATCAACCCGCTGCAGTCCTACTCCGAGGACGCGCTGCGCATGGCCGAATGGTGGCAGCAGACCTACTCGAAGCTGCCCGCCGGCGGCAGCCCGGCGGCGAGCGGCGCGAACGAATGGCTGGAGCTGCGCCGCCGGTTCCTGACGCTGCTCGACGAGCAGGCGCACCT
>Ga0180085_1000727_pt1 | contig 11327 bp, 7 predicted proteins | sample EasRiv730_16_10D_FD_123013 | JGI IMG/M metagenome (GOLD analysis project Ga0180085, IMG submission 123013) | Soil microbial communities from meander-bound floodplain in the East River, Colorado, USA - East River metaG ERMLT730_16_10D | ecosystem: Environmental > Terrestrial > Soil > Floodplain ... | reverse complement strand
TGGTGATCGTCTGACTTTGGGTCGTCGGAGTCTGCGCATTGAACGGCGGCGGTGCCAAGCACACTGTTAGCAGGAGCGCCGGCGCCAACCGTACGCAGCGGATGGGCTGTTTCATCTTCAAGAAGAATCAGAACTCGACTCTCAACCTAAACTGGAATACACGAGCCAAATTGGTTTGCGCGGCGGCCTTGCCAAAGTTGGCATTAGTAATGTTCGTATTGATGCTTCCAAGACGAACGTTATTGAAGAGGTTGAACGAATCAGCCCCGAACACGAACCGTAAATTCTCACGGATTTGAAAATTCCGGGAAAGGCTTAGGTCCTGATTAAAGAAATGTGGGTTGCGAAGCCCATATGCTCCAGTCGCGGGGGTGTTACCGTAGGTGAACGAAGCCGGAGAGATGAAAGCATTCGCATCAATAAAGGGCGTGACTCCGCCGTCTCCCTCAAGCGCTGCGGACCCGGCAAAGGCCGGATTATAACTGGCCCAGCAGGTGCCCGCCTGGGGCACGTTGCAGGTCGCTGTAAAAGGCCCGAGCGGCGCACCCGAAGCAAACCGCGTAATACCGGAAATCTCCCAACCACTAACGACCGTCCGGGCGACCTTGTTTTCGGGGTCAAGCGTTTGCCCTTTTCCAAACGGCATCCGGTACGAATAAAAGGCGTTTACGAGGTGAGGCTGATCCGTGGTGGAGAGGTTCTTCTCCTGGATATATGCGCTGCGATTCCCGTGAATGGTGCCTAGCGCCTTACTGAAAGTATAGTTAAGGTTGAAGGTCAGCCCGTGTGAAAGGCGATGCTGGATGGAGGCCTGCAGGGCGTTGTAGTTGGATTGGCCGACATTCCCGTAAACATCAGTGACGGTATTGTACTGCGGGAACGGGCGCAGCATCTGACCAATCGTCCCCACAAAGGTGGGAAACGGCAGGCTCACGCCCGGCACAATCGCCTGGGCAGCTCCAATGCTAGCCGGGGTTGCAGTTTGGGTTAGCAGATTCCCTAAAACCAAATACTTCGGGTCCATCTGGTTTGACCAGGGGCCGCGGCCTCCTCCGCGCAACTGTTTGCCATTGCTTCCCACGTAAGCCGCAGTCACGACTAACGACTGTGTGAGCGAGCGCTGGACCGAGAGGTTCCAATTCTGATAGCGCGGTGGCTGGCTGAACGGGTCGCCATAAGTCACGCTGCCGCCCGACCCAGTCCCATTGAAGCCGGTCTGATAGGTCTCGTCATAGATCGGTCCTTTGGCGTAGGCCGGGATGCCGTTCTCCCAAAACAGAGCCGGGATGAATGAGCCGTTCGGACTGACAATTGGCGCATTGGCGTTAATTCCCGTGAATCCCGTACCGATGCGCGCGCCGTCCCGGCCTCCGACCGCGCCGCTGCGCGAGTACATCATCCCGTAGCCGCTGCGCAGCACCGTCTTATCATTGAGGCTGTAAGCAAATCCGACGCGCGGGCCAAAAGCCTTGTAATACGTATTGATGATCTGGCCGCAATTGCAGCTAATGGCAGAGGGCGCGTCTTTACCGCCGAACCGCAGGACTCCCGGACGCCCTCCGGCCGCAGGGTTTGGAACGGTTGGATCCAGGTATGTAAAGTGGTCGCCCGCTTCTGTGTAAGGCAGCATGATGTCGTGGCGCAGGCCCAGATTCACGGTGAGGCGCGAATTGACCTTATAGTCGTCAGCCACCCACCAGGAATAGCCGCTGAACTGAGCGATCGTGAGCACGATTGCATCCTCGTTGACGGTCGCTCCATTCAGCGCACCCAGCAGATAGCTGGCATATGCGTTACCGGTACCGCTGAGCAGTCCGCCCGTGGCGTTGAAGCCGGCGGTCTGTAAATTGCTAAAGCTCGTCGTCAGCAGGCTTCCGGTGTCGTTGGTTTTGGTATGGTCAGCCGTCCGCTGGTACTGGAAGCCGAATTTGAACGAATGCTTGTTCTTCACCCACAACAAGCTGTCTTGGAGTGTGTAGTTGTAGTTATTATCTTCGAAGTCCCTGGAATTCACAGCCCGCCAGCCTGAAGGAGCGTTAGCCCCTACGAATGCTGCTTCCAGGAAAGCGTCGCTCGCATCACCTGCAGGTAAGCCTTTGAGGCCTGACTTGGTTGACCACTTGCCGTCTGAGGTGGCGTTTGTGATGGGCACGAAGAAGTGGTTGAAGCCGAAGTTCAGTTGGTTGACCAGGCTGGAGCTGATGGTCCAGGTGTGCTTGAGCTGCACCACCGTCGGAATTTCAGCAACTAACCGCGTGTCCGTGTACGGCAGCGGCAAAACAGTCTGAGGAAAGGCGGTGCTAATCTCGCGGTATGGCCCGGGCTGACTTCTCTTGCCATGTGTATAGAGGCCTGAAAGACGATGATTCGTCGTGAGGATATAGTCGATTTTTGCGTTGAAGCTATCGTTGTTATACGACACCGGCACCGACCCAAGGTAATTGTTCTGGAGCGCTGAGTTGGTGGGCGCGGGAAGAAGCGATTGATAGACATTCGAGATTGCTGAAATGCGGTTTGCAGGAATGATATTCCCCGGGAACGCCGTGCGTGCGAAGCCGCCGCTGACTGCGACCGTCGTCAGAGGGTCGTAAATAGCCACGGGCAATTCGCTGAAATCCCCCTGCCGCATCCTAAGCGTCGGCACGGTCGCGAACTGCGTCGGGCTGGTAACTCGATAACGCCAGCCGTCGTAGGAGGTGAAGAAGAAAAGCTTGTTCTTCAAGATCGGGCCTCCAACAGTGAAACCAAATTCGTTTTGATGCTCCACCGGACGAACGGCCGGGAAGAAGCCCCTGGCATCCAGTACAGTATTTCGTAAGTACTCAAACCCTGATCCGTGAAATCGACTTGTCCCGGATTTGATCGTATAGTTCTCCGAGCCTTGTCCGTTAAACTCTACCCCGGTGCCGCTGGTTTCCACCTGGAACTGCTCGACGGCTTCGACCGATACGCCGAGGCTGATAGTGCGCCCTTCGCCTTGCTGAATCGGGTCCGTGATTGGGACGCCCTCAATGAAAACATCCTTGGAAAAACCCTGGGCGCCATTGATCGTTCCCCAGCGATTCCCCTCCGAAACTCCGGGCAATAAGAAAATGAAGGCGCCAGGGTTTCTGGGGCCTTGGCCAATGCCAGAGCCCGCGACGGCGGTGCCCATCGCCAGCGGCAAATTCGTGTACAACTCGTTTCGTATCGTGGTGCCGAGCCGAGGATCGGAGGTGTTCAGTTGCGGAGGCGCCGATGTGACCGTCACGGTTTCGCTCGCAGCGCCAACCTGCAACGTCAGATTTAGGCCAACAGTGGCTAGCGCGTCCACGATCACCCCTGCCTGCTCGAGTTGTCGAAAGCCCGTAGCGGAAACCTCGACCTTATACTCTCCTGGGGGGAGCGGTGTCAGCACGTAGAAACCGGCCGCCGTTGTCTGGCGCGTGGTTTTTACGCCGGTGGCAACGTTGGTCGCCGTCACGTTCGCACCTGGAAATACCGCTCCGGTCGCGTCGCTAATCACGCCCTGGATCGAACCTGTCCCGCCGATTTGCGCCAGTGTGAGCGGCGGAGCAAGCAAGACAAAGGCACCGACCAACAATAACCTCCCAAATGCACTCGCGTATTTTCTATCCATTCGAAACCTCCTCGTTCTGCATGTTGAGCGGATAGGCGGAAACATTTCTCCAATCACCGGGTTAGTGGTTCTCACGGTGCGCACATAAAATCGAACCCTGGGAGGTCTAGTTGTGCACATTGTCTCCCGCCGTCGTATTCGCGGGAAGGAGAGTTTGAGGATCGTTTTGTTCAGGAGCCCAATGCTTTGATCACTTTCCGCCTATGTCGACGGTTTTGGACAAGTCTCCTCTCTTCTAGGCGTCGGCGGTGACGCGATTCAGAGACGCGAGCCGATGGCGGCAAAACGACTGAGCCTTGTCGCAGCAATCCGTGGATTCGTTCGCAATTTCACGATCCCAGCGGTAATGTAAGCGCGTTCAAATTGGGGGCACTATATCAAAAACAGCGTTTGGACGCATCTTTAACTATCCACTGCTCCGTCGGCAAAGGCCCTTTAACCTTTATTCGATTCAGGCTGGCGGCGACTGCAGGAATCGGGGGAAAGATCCAGACCGGAGTAGCCGTTCGGCCTGCTCCTGACCGCGGCGAAAGGTTCGCATGATGACGGCATTGTCGTAACACAGGAAGCCGGCTTCGATCGAATGGTCGGGGCTGATCACCAGTAGTCGCTGGTTTTGCATTGCTTCCATTGTGGAACGCTCGTCATTCAGAAGCCGCAGCCGGGCGCTTGTTTCCCATAACCGACCGTTGGGGTCGCAGCAGAAGACCACCGTTTTGTCAGCGCGAGCCCAATCTGCCATGGTGCGAAAGCGACTGTCTTCCTCGAACAGCGCTATGGGCATCTTCATAGCGAACCCGCCGTCTAGAAACACCGCGTTCGCATCTCCGCCAAACCGTTCAGGATCGCCATCGTTGAGTTGCTCTGGACGTAGCGGCCAACCCATCGCCAGTGGAACCAGGCAGGACGCTTCAATCACAGAGTGGTAATTCCTGCGCGTCAAAGGGCGAACGAATTCCGTCCGCATGGCAGGGGGCAGCGGCGTCGCGAAGACAACGGGATCCTCCTGGTAGATTCGAGGCGAGTACTTCAATGCCCGAGGAAGCTTGCGTGTTAGTGACTTCAGAAAGTAGCGATTCAGGTCTCCCGACTGTATGGGTTTACCGTCCCGACGTCGCAACCGCGTTGTGAATATCAAAAGTTTTTTCTCAGCGTTGGCATTGAACACGGCGGCGACTTCTGATTCCCCCATGACGTACCGAATGGAACTGCGCAGATGGAGGCGAAACACCCCCAATCCCCAGAAGCTCTGCTGTTCAGGAAGTACAGCTTTACCGCCGGAAAACTTCTCGCACCCCCAGCGTGTCCATCCCTTCAGAACGGTGGCTTCTGTTTCTGTTGCCACATCCGCGGCCGCGTATCCGCCGGCTGAGGCACCCATTGAGATTTGCGGGTAGCAGCCCTGCTGGCGGCACCAGCGCATCAGTTCGTGAATAACACCGCCTTGCCAGGCGCCACGCCCGGCGCCGCCAGAGTCGAGAATCCAGCAGTGGGTTGTTGGCGTCATCGTGCGAGTGTCTTAAGTCTGGGAATTCTTTGCGAGGAGCCGGCGCTAGGATTCAGCGATCTGTCGCAGCATTCTGGAAGGCAACATCCACAGCAGCTCACCGGCCCAGGGAGGCGGGTCGTTGGCCTGTACACAAAATACAGCGCCCTTCTTGAACGGAAGAGAGACTCGGGCATCTCCGAAAACAAGGTAGGAAGTAACACAACCGATGCTGGGTTGATGTCCCACAAGCAAAACAGATTTGCACTCGCGAAAGTCATGCAAGCGGCGGAGAAGGGCGTCGACTGCTCCTTCCGGCACCAGTTCATCCCATTCATCCAGCGGTTGGCGAAATTTCAATGCCTCGGCCACGATTTCCGCGGTTTGTCGGGCACGAATCAAAGGGCTGGAGGCTATCACGTCAAAGTCGACTTGCAGCCGCTTCAACGCCTGAGCCGCCTGACGCATCTTCTCGATGCCCTCAGTCGTAAGAGCCCGCTGCTCGTCACGGAAGTTGTTCTCCTGGCCGATTGCTGCGGCAATGCCATGACGGAGGAGATAGATGTTCATAGGTCAATCTAAGATATTTCAGAGTTTCTCCCCCTTGCGCAGCGAATAAGGGGGAGACCAAGAGGGGGTAGTGGATCCGCGACCCACCCCCTCGGCCTTCGGCCACTCCCCCTTTTGCGCTGCGCAAGGGGGAGAGATGCCACGAGCCAGGCTGAGTGCAGCGATGTCTTCCGCTGCTCAACTTCCACGCCGGGTCGGCAGACTGGAATCGCGATCCCAGATGATGTGACAGCCGGGCAGGGCGGTCTTCAGTGTCTCCAACCCTTTCTCGGTGACCAGCGTGTGATACAGGTTTAGTAACTTTAACTTCCCGAGGCCTGCCAGGTGCGAGACGCTGGCGTCGGTCACAGCGCCGCCATCCATGCGCAGCTCAGACAGATTCTCCAGGGCTGTTAGATGCGTCAACCCCGCATCCGTCACACCGGTATAATCCAGGTTCAGGCTCGTGAGCGACTTTAGTTGGGCGATAGATTGAAGCCCCGCCTCGCCCACACGCGTCCGCACAAGCTCCAACACACGCAAGGATCCAAGACCTTCCAAACTCTTCAACCCCTTGTCGGTAAAGCGGCCGTAGCTGAGCGCGAGTTCGACCAGCGCGGGCATTTCTCCAATTTGGGCCAGTCCCTCGTCGCCAATGTCGGTTCCAGCCAAGTTCAGATGAGTGAGCTTCTTGAGGTTCTTGAGTTGAGACATACCCTCGTTGCTGATGTCCGAGTGGTTGAGCGAAAGTCGCTCCAGATTCCCGATCAAAGCTAGTTGCTTCAGTCCCGAGTCTGTTACAGGTGCTCCTCCCAAGCTTACCTGCGTTAGCGACTCCAAGCCCTTGAGATACGAGAAGCCTTCACCTCTAACTGAAGTGTTTCCCAACTCGAGCTTGCGAAGGGCCTTCAGCGACGCAAGATGAGCCAGTCCCTGATCTGTAGTCAGCGTGCTATCGAGTAACAACTCCGTCAGTTTCTCAGCGCGTGAGAAGAACTGGATGCCCAGGTCGCCAATCTCGGTGCTCCTCAGGTCGAGCTTACGAAGATTAGGAAGCTCACGGAGAACTTCGAGCTGTGAGTCGGTGACTGCCGTCGATGCCAGCGACACATCCTGAATGGTGCCGTCTGCCCACACGACCTTCCCGCCGATAAGCTGAATCCAATCGGCCACCGCCTTCTCGCCCTTTCCAACGGGAAGTGTTGCTGTTGCGACCTTACCAGCGGGCCTTAACGCAAAGTCCACGAAATCAATCTGGCAGTGCGGCAGGGCAGCCTGCAAGCCTGCGACGCCGGAACGTGTCGTTCGTGTATAACGCAAATCCAGGCTCGTGAGGTGCTTCAGTTGCCTGAGCTTCTCCAGGCCAGCGTTCGTGACTTGCGTACGGTAGAGCACCAACTCTTCCAATTCGCTCATTCCCAGAAGGCTTTCAAGGCCGGTGTCCGTCACCTGGGTCCCCAGCAGGTTCAGCTTGCGCAGCTGCGCGAGCTCTTTCAGCCGCGACAACCCGAGATCGCTCACTCGCGTTCCGTGCAGATCCAGCTCTCTGAGCTGGTGAAGCGAGCTTAGCGATTTCAGTCCTTCGTCACTCACCTGTGTGTCGTGCAGATAGAGTTTGGAGAGCTCCGCCATCCCTTCCACATTTCTAATTCCGTCGTCATCGATGGGAGCAAAACTCAAGTCGAGAAACCGTAGCTTGCGAAACGGACCCAGCGACTTGCCTTTGACTTCTGTGAGTGCCAGGCGCAGTTCCCGCAGATTCGTCAGACTGGCGATCTGCTCCAATCCGGAGTCACGCAACTTGATGGTCGTGATGAAGTGATCGCTCAACTGAAGCACTTCCAGCTCCGTCAGCTTCGCCAGATGCCGCATGTGGGGATTGTGATCGGGATGTTTACCGGCGTTCGGATTGAATATTGGCCCGGGAAGATACAGCGCCTTGAGATGGATGAGGTCTGCCAACCTAACCAAATCAGGTGGATTGATGTTGGCGCCAACCAGGTTCACGCTGTGGAGACGAAAATCTTGCTGAGGTAAATCGGACAAGTCAGCCAAGACTTTGGACTGAGGGCTCGCGGTCATGACATTGCCCCCCAGGCGGATCACCCACTCTGCAACCTCACGGTCCAGTGTCTCTGCAAGGGCGGCCGTTGAAGCTGACAACAAACCCAATGCAATTCCAACCACAACGAGCAGTTTCCTGGCCTGTTTGCGTCTGAGGACAATTGATTCTGTTAAGAGTCGGAGGTTCATCATTTCTGAACAGACTTGCATGCGACAATCAAGTGTCATTTGGACTCCCGCCCCGGCTTACTATCCCAAGGGTGACGTTCTTTTGAGGAATGACGGGAGTTGCGGGGGTCCACTACTTCGTCATTCCGGCCAAGCGAAGCGCGAGCCGGAATCCAGTCTGCCGTGGCAGTTACTCGCCACTCGTGCCCGTGTCTCCAAAACTACGATCTTGAGGCGCTGCTAACTTCCGCTCGACTTGAAATAGGCCCGCGCCGCCTCCCTCACGAACTGTGCGCAACGGAGTGCCTGAAACTGGCTTTCCAATTCCTCGGCGGCATTCATCAACGTTTCTTCGGAAGCGCGCCCCGGACGAAGCATTTGATAGATCTGCAAGATCTTGTCCTCGGGCACACGCGCCAGTTCGCTGGCGCGGCGTAGGTTCTCCGCCAGTTGGTGCCGCCCGGCGTCGTCGGCAATTTCCGCCTGCCATTCCAACGCTTTGCTGGTAACCCGCAGGTCCTTCATCTGAATTTTCCCCGCCAGCACTGCATCCAGATCGATCGCAGTGAATGGGAGGCCGGAAGGTGTACTGAGCCGCTCCGGCTGTCGCTCCGAAAGGGGGTAGTTATCAATTCCGGCTTTGGTATTCTTCATGTGCTCCCGAGTAACCTCATTGCCGAACTGTCCAATATGAATTCAGAAGTGTTCTCCGCCAATGCCGAGCGAGGCAAGCTCTGAGTCACCCTCGACGAATCTGCGTCTCTGCGCGGTTTGCTTTTCCGTCATCAAGTTTCCTCCGAGGCGGGGCTTCCGACAAACTGTACCTCAACTTCCTGGGCTGGCTTCCCTTTCACGACTTGTTCCGTTTCCCGATGATGCAGCAGCGTAGTATTCACGATGTATTTCAGGCGCGCCATGTTATCGATCTGGATCGGCACCGGCAGCACCGGCTCTCCCTTGGCGTACTTGGCAGCATTCTGTCCGATGACCCGATAGGAGTCGAGCGTGAGGTTGGGTGCTTGTGGGAAAAGTTCCAGGTTGTTCAGCGGTTCCAAGTCACGCCGATGGATCACAGTTGTACCCTTCGACTGAATTCCGATACTGATTCCGGAACCGCTCAACTGGGCGCCCGCATGACCGATGAAGCCACAGTCAGAGGTGGAATAGATCTTAACGACCCGGGCCATGAGCCCTTCAGCCCCGACCCCGTCCATCAGTGCACGCAGCACGGCATGATGAGGCAACCCGAGCAAAGTTGCATCCATCGCCGTTCCAAAGGCCGGCCCCACTGCGATCACAATCTCCCCAATCTTGGAGCTTGTTGGGGCATCGCCACATTCCTGCATTCGCATCTGCGGCTTTCCGGAGCTGGGCTGGCCTATATCCTGCGGTTGCAGCGCCTGCGGTATGGATCCGATCTCCTGCCAACGTTGCAAGCTCAGCGAGTAACCGCTTCCAGGCCCAGCGTAATCATTGGGATCGTTGATGGCGCTCAAGACCCGCGGACCAGGCAACACGACGGCTGACGTCTGCAGGTAATCGCCCGATACCCGCAGCTTTTGCAGGCCAAGGACTTTCTCGGCAATGTCGCGAAAGCCATGTTCGGCCAAAGCACGAACCACATCGAGACCACTCTTCCCGTCCTTCAAGAACCTTGCAGCTGCGTCAAGATCGGCTACTACATTTCGGTTTGGCATGTCGCTGCTGCTCCGGGCCAAAACCGCTGCCTCAACTTCCGCATCGGTAATCGCGGAAAGATCAAGCACACGAAAAACAGTTTGAATGGCCTGGGCCGCGCGCCGCCGAACCGCAAGCGCCTCTGCTTCGCTGACGGGCCGCAGGCCGCCGTCCACCTGCATATCGCGCTGCAATACATTGTAGTCGTCCAGATCCTCCGCATCGAAATTACCACCGCCGAACAGGTTGTCTTCCCGAGGCATTGAGCTGTAGCCAGAGAAAATGAAGTCGGTGCCCGGCAACATTTGCAGCATGAGCTTGGAGGATTTGCGAATCTGGGAATGGGACGCCATCGCGTCGTTGCCTGAAGCGAGCTCCAGGTCCAGCAGTGTGGCAATGAGGTTTTCCGCCATCACTCCGCGCACGCCGCCGGGCAACGACTCGGGCAATGCGATGCAGCTGATAGAACCGTTCTGCACACCTTGCGAACCCGCGCCTCTGATGGCCATCAAACAGCGTGCTTCGAGGTAAAGCATCGACTTGCCTTCCGAATGTCCCATCAGAGCTTCGGAGCCGGTGCCGGAAGTGAATCGCACCTTGATACCGCGCGAAGCGTAGGCCGAGGCAAGAAACGCTTTCGACCAGGGTGTGTCGTCGCCGTCCCGAAACGCTTGCTCGGTTCCGTAAACCGATAAGGTCTCCGCATAGGTTGTGAGCCCGAGTAGCGCGAGTTGCAGGCTAAGCGCTTCCTCCACGGCGCACTGAGTGAGCGCGGTGCCACGGCCGGTTTGCGAGCCGACAAGCAATGCCAGCGCATTAAAGGGCGCGTAGCGGGCGACTCCAACGGTGGTTTCCAGCTCCGTGAAACCGCGTTCCACGGCCTCCGCAGCATCGGCGGCCAGCAGCGCCGGATGCTCCTTACGGTTGGTGACGTGCGCCTGGTTGGAAGGCGTGCGTCTGGCACGCATCTTCTGCATCGCCATCATCATCTCGACGACGTTCAGGCGGTTCACCACCTGCGTCAGCTTGGCTGGGGTCAACCCGCTGAAGAGCCGAAGAACCTCGTGGCGCGGAACATTGAAGTCGGCCAAGGAGCGCGCCAGAGCCAACGAATCCGTCGCCATGCACGCTTCGGCGATCGACGCATCGATGGCATAGTCCGCGATGAAGCGATCGAGCAGGTCAAAGTCGGCTTCTGGCCTGCCGTCCAGCTCGACGACCCTACCCTGCCTCACCTTGATTTGCGGCAGCGGATCGTTAGGGCTTTCAAAAAGGATAAGCCCTTTCTCGGGCCACTCGTGAATGAAGCTGTCCTTGTTGATCTCGCGCTGGGCGCGTGCTTGGAAACGCTTGGAGGAGAACATAGACTTTTCAGACAACCGCGAATGAACGCCAATAAACGCCAATGGAGGTCTGCAATCAAAACCCTACCACGAAGACTCCAGTTCTAAGGATTCCCGTTCGTGTCCATTCGCGTGTATTCGCGGTCAAGGCTTGAACGACTTCACTCCATCCTTCAGCTGGTGAAGTGCCTTCACTTCCGGCTCGGACAGTTCGCGGTTGAAGACCGAGAGGTCATCAAACAAGCCGACATAGTTCACACCCAGGCGGATGGCAGCGCGCTCCAAGTCCCATCCAAACGGCTCGGAGATGACGGGCGACTTACCCTGCAAAACACCGTCCAGATAGAGCTTCGCGACGCCTCCGCCGGCACTGCCCAACCCTTGGTGCGTAATCACGACGTGTGTCCATCGTCCGCGAGCG
>Ga0180085_1000726_pt1 | contig 11327 bp, 12 predicted proteins | sample EasRiv730_16_10D_FD_123013 | JGI IMG/M metagenome (GOLD analysis project Ga0180085, IMG submission 123013) | Soil microbial communities from meander-bound floodplain in the East River, Colorado, USA - East River metaG ERMLT730_16_10D | ecosystem: Environmental > Terrestrial > Soil > Floodplain ... | reverse complement strand
GTTTTCGATTCGGGCCTGCGCCATACGGGCAATGATGGTCTCCACGGTTGGGACCGTGATCCCGGTCTGAGACCACGCGGATGCCACGAGGACCGTCGCACAAAGAAGAAGTAGGCGGACAGGTTGCTGCACCCCAACGCAAAAGGTACGGCGTCCCACCCGATGAATTCCTGCGCGTTGTTTCGGATTGACTCTCATTGCCCGCCTCTCTGTTTGCCGGTCTTTCTCTGATCCCGCCCGGTGTGGCACCAGCCTCTGACTGGGAGTTCCAGCCACCACTTCTAATGCTAGCCGGACGCAACTCCCATGTCGGCTCAAGACTGCTCGCACGTGTGGTCAGAATTGCTCGCCCCGCTTAAAGCTCAGTCGCCCTGTTGAGCAAATGTGACCAAACAGGTGAGCCGCAGTGAACTGACACGACAAGTTCCTCAGCGTATAAAAGACGCGTGGTCCAAGATGCCTGGGAGTCCTGCAGGAAGGCCAACCTCCGCTGGGCAGGAGGCACCCCGAATGCTTCTCCGAGAGAAGCGTAGATGCCAGACGGATCTTTAGTAGGTTCAATCCTGGCAGAAGAAAATTAGCGAGCGGGATCAAACCGTACGAAAGCTGCTCGTGAAGGCAAGCAGACATATCGAAGCAGTCATCAAGCAGGCAGGAACAGGCCAAGGCCAGAAGGAGTTGCAGCATGTCAGGAAAAAACACATCAGTCTTCGGTCTCTATCCCAATCACTCCAGCGCGGAAAACGCCGTCGAGACGTTGAAACAGGCTGGATTTCGTAACACAGACATCTCCGTATTGTTTCCGGAGAACGTGGGGTCGAAAGACTTCGGTCACGAGAAAGGGAGCAAAGCTCCGGAAGGCGCCGCGACAGGCGCTGGATCCGGTGCGGTGCTGGGCGGGGCCTTGGGATGGCTGGTAGGTATTGGTGCTCTAGCAATCCCCGGCTTGGGACCCTTTGTCGCTGCCGGCCCGATTATGGCCGCTCTGGCGGGAATGGGGGTGGGTGGCGCTGCGGGTGGAATCACGGGCGCGCTCATCGGCCTCGGAATTCCCGAATATGTGGCGAAGCGCTATGAGGGCCGGGTCAGAGATGGGGGCATTCTTCTTTCCGTGCATTCGGACAACGTGGAGTGGACGAGGCGGGCTAAGGAAATTCTGGAGCGGACGGGAGCGCAGGACATCTCCTCCAGTGCGGAAGCCGCTGCCGACTACGCCAAAAGCGACAGGCCGGTTGGCCGAACGGCCAGCGATGTTGAGGCATTTCAGATCCGTGGCGGAAAGAAGGCCCCAATCGTCGTTCACCAGACAGGACTGAGTCAATGTCCGCAGTGTGGTCTGGCAGTGCAGTCTGAGGCTGAACTTCGTGATCACGAAAAGACTTGTAATGGCAGCTTGAAGCAGAGCGGCCACTCTGTGATGGATCCAAGCAACGTGGCCACGAAGTCTGCCTAAGAACAAAGGTTCAAGCTTTGAGTACCGGGGGCTGCGCTACAAATTCGGAACAAACGAAGGAAGGAGACATCATGTTGTATACCATCGTTGCGATTCTACTGGTGTTATGGCTTTTGGGTTTTTCGATGCAAGTCGGAGGCGGATTGATTCACGCCCTGCTGGTTATTGCAGTCGTTGTATTTCTATTCAATCTGATCAGCGGCCGGCGCGCTACGCTCTAGCTTTTGAACTGGGCGGCCGGCGACTGGCTTGCCGCTTGGGTCATCCGGAAGACCGGCAAATCGATCTGTGCGAATGAGTGAGGTGAGTTATGTCAACGGAGACTTTATTGGTCATTCTTTTGGTGTTGTTTTTGCTCGGTGGTGGCGGCTGGGGATATTCTCGCTGGCGCGGCTAGAGCCCGCTGGCCCTCGACCTGGCCTGAGTGCGTGTCCCGCCCCTAATCGCCATTAGCTCGCCCCGATCTACTCGCCAACAATCGGGGCCCAGAACCGATGAGCGACAAACACGAAGCTAAAGAGTCAGGTCAACGCAGAGACAGGGGAACATTAGGGATGAGTCTAGAACTTAGCCAGGCTGGCCTAGCCGAATATTGGCTGACGGCTTTTCCAAAGCCTTCCGCCCATCAGTGCTGCTGCAATGGCCTGTCGACTGCCCTCAAGATGAAACCTAGGAACCGAGCTGGACTAATACTAGTTGTTTCTCTGGTGTTGGCAATACTCGCGCCGGCTGTGCCATGGGCAGAAGCACAAGTCTCGCGTGCAATGGCAGCCACAGCGTCGTCTTATCTGGACCGAGGCAACACCTGGGCTAAGAAGGGAGAGTGGACCCAGGCAGTTGCCGACTTTAGCCTCGCCTTGGATTTCAACCCCGACTATGCCGCTGCTTACTACAACCGCGGTGTTGCCCGCTTCAAGCAGGGTAACTTTGACCTGGCACTGCAGGATTTTGACCGGACTGTTGAATTGAACCCGCTCTTAACGGAAGCCTATGTGGATCGTGGGGGCATCCGATACGCAAGGAAAGATCTCCAGGGCAGCTTGGCTGATAGCACCCGAGCCATCGAACTGAGACCAAAGCTCGCCCAAGCCTGGTCCAACCGAGGCCTGGCTCGAATGGATTTGGGAGACACGTGTGGAGCGCTGGCTGACTTTGACCGGTCCATCAGGCTGAATGCTCGCCTGGCCCAAAGCTACCTGAATCGCGGGGCCACACGTTTTGTGCAACGCGACTTTGTGGGCGCGATCGCTGATTACAGTCAGTCGATCAAGCTGAAGCCGGACGACGCCCGAGCTCATACGGCACGCGGTGCGGCACGGCAAATGAATGGCGAAATGGATGCTGCCCTCGCTGACTACAACCGGGCGATTGCACGCGATCCACGCGCAGCCGATGCCTACTTCAACCGGGGCGTCTCGTGGAAAGCCAAGGGGGAACTGGGCAGGGCAGAGTCGGACATGAGCCGGGTAATTGTTCTGAACCCGCACCATGCGGAGGCCTATTGGATCCGAGCATTGGTATTGCTGCAGCAAGGAAAGGACCCGGCGGCTCAGGACGATTTCGAGCGCTGTCTGGCATTGGATGTCGCTTACAAAGATTCGCTGGAACAGAAGATTGAAGAGCTGAGAAGTCAGTCGGCAGCAAGGCGGTAAGTTGAGGCTTACCGTAGTCTGAAGGGTTGAACTAGCCGCACCTGCACAAGATTACTCGCTATAGCGACGCCGTGAGAGCGTCAGCCATCGCAAAATAGCACGACGGTGCATCGCCATAAAAAACTCCCCTACCTGCCATATTCCCTCATGAACTGCCATGAGCACTATTGCTCCAACAGGCGAGCCGTTGTGAACTGACAGGCAGCGGTCCAGCGAGTAACCTTGAGCAACGATTCCATCTGGCAGGCAGGATCTGGCAGGAATCAGATCGCCAGTCACTTCCGGAACGAATGGCTGCCAACAGCGTTCCGGCCGTAGCCCCGCAACGCAAACAGGCAAACGGGGCGCGTTGCAGACAACGCTTTCGCAGCAGTTCGTTTCGACGCAGGTTTGCCCAAATAGGAAGTGCGCGACGATGCACTGTGCATCGGCAGGTAGCCCACAGTATCAGCACGATCCTTATATGATTAAGAGGTCACAAAGTGAAAAACCCAAAACTTAAGCCAATTCTGGCGATTGCGTCATTGCTGCTCGTTTTGCCAGCGGGCGCGGCACAGAATCCGACCCAGGTGCAAGTCCAGCAGGAAGGGAAGAACCCGCTCTATACAATCAGAGTCAATGTCGTCGAACGAAATGCGAAGGCGATCAACTATCGCCATCGAAGTGGATCTACGACCATCGGATTCAACGGCACGGCCCTAATGCCACAAGCCCGGGGCGAAGCCAAGGTCGAGAGCAAACAGGGATACATCGAAATCGAAGTTGAATTCGACGACTTGCAATCGGCAACCCGGTTCGGTCCCGAGTTCCTTACTTATGTCATGTGGGCCATCACCCCCGAGGGCCGGGCGACCAATTTGGGCGAGGTCATCCTGAACGGCACCAAGAGCAAGCTCAATGTCACCACAGAGCTCCAATCGTTCGGGCTAGTGGTTACCGCCGAACCCTACTTTGCCGTTGCCCAGCCGAGCGACGCCGTTGTGATGGAAAACGTCGTGCGCAAAGACACAGTCGGAAAAGTAGAAGAGATCGACGCGAAGTATGAACTGCTGCAACGCGGCCAATACACCGTCAATGTCCAGCCGGCCGATTTGCGTCCGATGACATTGGATAAGAAAACACCGCTCGATCTCTACGAAGCGCGCAACGCTGTGCGTATTGCGAAGTGGGCGGGAGCTGACGTCGCTGCAGCTGAAACCTTCCAGAAAGCCAACAAACTCCTCGAGCAAGCGGAGAGTTATCAGGCGAGAAAAGCGGGATCGAAGCCTGTTGCCATGACGGCTCGCGAAGCCGTGCAGACAGCGGAGGATGCTCGGCTGATTACCCTCAAGCGACAGGAAGAAGACCGCCTTGCGGCGGAGCGTGCCGCTTCAGCCGGACGTGAAGCACAGGCCAACGCAGCGACTGACCTCGCTAATGCCGCAGCGGACGACGCCACGCGAGCTCGAATGCTTGCGGAGCAGCAACAACGATTGGACGCTGAACGTCGCGCCCGCGCCGAAGCGGACACCGCGGCGGCACGCGCACAGGCTGACCGCGCCAGGCTGGATGCAGACGCTGCGGCCCAGCGCGCCGCGCTTGACAAAGAAGCTGCGTTGACGGCGAGCGAGCTGGCTCGCAAGACGGCCCTGGAGCAAGCCGAGAGGGAGAAACAGGAATTGCGCAGCAAACTGGCGGAGCAGCTCAATAAAGTCCTGGAAACCCGCGACAGCGCCCGAGGCCTTATCGTCAACATGTCCGATGTTCTGTTCGACACCGCGAAGTTTACTCTCAGGCCTGTGGCTCGTGAAAAACTGTCCCAGCTTTCAGGGATCGTCCTGGCGCATCCAAGCTTGAAGCTCGATGTGGAAGGACACACCGACAGCGTCGGAACGGATGAGTACAACATGACCCTGTCACAGAACCGGGCCGGTGCGGTTCGCGACTTCCTCACTCAACATGGGATGAACACTTCCTCCATTTCATCCCGTGGATTCGGCGAAGGCCAGCCTGTGGCAAGCAATGACACAGCCTCAGGCCGGCAGCAGAACCGTCGGGTGGAGTTGGTGGTCTCTGGCGATGAGATCGGAACTCCGGCTGCTGCAACCGGTGCCAGGTTGCAGCCATAAATGTGCAGTTGTGGCATAGCCAACGTGGAGACTTCCCCAGGGTAAATGCAGCGTTGCAACCCTGGGCAGCCAGTTTCCCCTCAGTGGGGAAACTGGCTCACGATCAATGTTGCATCATGATGGCGATCTGACGAAGACCGGGGCCCAATGACGGTCAGAAGGACAGCAACGACGGGCAAATCATTTGGAACGGCTAGGAGAGCCAGTCGAAGCTTCTCGCACCTACTAACGATACAAACTTGAATTGGAGAAGAAGATGTTTCGAACCAGCAAAGTGATGTGGGCCACGGTCGTTTTCACCTCTATGACGACCGGAGTGTTTGGACTGAGCATGCCGCCGTTGGCCTTGGCTGATGACGCGACGGAAAAGCATCCGGCGGGGTTGCATCAGGGCGATGTCAAGAAACTGCAGGAATCGCTACGCGATAAAGGCTACTACAGCGGACAGGTTGATGGCCGGATGGGTCCGCAGACGCGGGATGGAATTCGCAAGTATCAGAAGGCTGAGAATCTGAAGGTTACAGGACATCTCGATAATGAGACTTCCGGCAAGCTCGGTGTTGGACCGGAATCGGTAGGCGGCAGTTTCAAAGGCGCCGGCCAGGAGGTCGGGAAGGGTGGCGCGGAGCTTGGCCACGAGATGAAAGAAGGCAAACCCGTTGCGGCAGGCAAAGAGATGGGCAAGGGCATCGGCCGGGCAGGCAAGAAAGTTGGTGAAGGGGTCAAGAAAGCGGTCACTACCGAAAGCGACCGCGGAGATCGGGAAAAGAAGTAGTCGCTTCCGAAACGAGATCAACCCGCACCTCGCCCGGGCAGACGAGCCAAGACAAACCAAGGAAACCAGAATATGAAGACCAAACGTTTAGCAGGCACTTTCCTAGTAGCAACGCTGGCTCTTGCGGGGGTGATAATGACCTCCGCGTGTTCCAGCACCAATTTGGACGCCAAAGCCATCGAGGACAAGTACGGCGTCAGTGGCGCCACGACTGAAAATATACTGACCGCAGATGGAGTCATGATGCCCTCTACGGTCGTCCCGGTAACGCTGCCCGATGGCCAGAAGGCACAACTGATCATTCCTCAGAAGAACGATGGGAATGCCGTGTATTTGAGGGATCAGGCCGGCATGCACCCGGTCGTCCTCCAGGATCGGACCATGAGCCGCGACCAATTTGTTCGCTCAAACCCCACTGTCGTGGAGCGAAGAGCAGCGCCTCAACAGTCCAAGACGCGTTCCTGGCAAAAAGAAGCGCTGATCATTGGCGGGGGAGCCGCAGGCGGAGCGGGCATTGGCGCCCTGGTTGGCGGGAAGAAGGGAGCTGGCATTGGGGCGGCCTCCGGAGGTATTGCGGGACTGATCTATGATCTCTCGACCCGTAACAAATAGCGTTCGCCTTTTGTCTCGCGCCTGGGTCTGCGCCACGCCCGATGCTTAGGATTCTGTACTCTTCGTCACTCAACACACCCGAGACTTCGGTTTCCAGCCCAACGCGGACGAGAGAACCCGATGTCCCTATATGGCCTTATGAGAGACGCTCGTTGAAGTTCACTATAAATTGCAACACTTAGTCGGAGGTGTCACATGCCTTTAATTCAATTCATCATGGTCCTGATCACCGTCGGTGTTCTCCTTTGGCTAGTCAATCGCTTCGTACCGATGGCGAGTTCTATCAAGTCTATCTTGAATGCCGTTGTAGTCATTGGCGTGGTCCTTTGGCTGCTCGATATTTTTGGATTCATGCACACCATCTCCGGCCTCCGCGTGGGCAGATGACAAGACAGCCAATTGGGTCGCGTTGGTCGCCACCTTGAAGGAGGCACGCCACCTCTGACTCATCGGAAGGCTTCGTGCCCGGGAGTTAGATACAGATCGCAACAAGAAGATGTTCGTCCGTTTAAGTTTAAGCAACGCGTCTAGGGAACCGCCCTGGGGACCATTTTTCAGACTCGGCTGCCTAGGACGAGCCTGCTGCCACATCGATCCCAGCGAGGATCCCGCCCCAATGTCCCGCCGGCCTCAGGTTTACGCCCGAGGCCCTTCCTTCCAGATGCGGCGACACAGGCCTGCTGTTCAAAGGGCGGTACCAAGCCCGATTCACTGGAATGAGCAATTTTGATCCAACGGGTGAGCAGTACTGAGCTGACACTGGAAACGCTACGTCGTAGTGTAAGGAAGGTCTCTCCATCGTCAGCCAGGGGCGAGAGAGGCATGCCTTAGACCACAGGTTTTGCATCAGAGTTTGATTGCTCCTGAGAATCCCCTCTTGGCAAGGGTGGCGTGCAGCGACAGCGGTCGCGCAGCGCCCGGAGCGGGTTTTTCGCGGACATCACCCACCCCGAAGCTTTCGGTTCTGCCCCTCCCAGGAGGGGATTGGTTCTAATGTCTGGTTGTGCTGAAAAACCTCTCCCATTGCGACCTTTGGAGAAGGCCGGGCATCGGGATGCAAAATTCAGCAACTATTTAGGAGCGTATGAACATGAAACCGATGACTCTAGGTGGCATTCTGTTGGTTGTTCTGGGTGCCCTGGCCCTGGCCTATCAAGGGATCAGTTACACGCGTCAAGAAAAGGTCCTTGATATCGGACCGATTCATGCCACGGCGGAGACCCACGAGCGAATTCCCCTTCCTCCAATACTCGGAGGACTGATGCTGGTTGGAGGGATTGCACTGCTGGTCACCAGCACGAAGCAAAAGTCGTAGTAGTGGCACGGGGAAAGGCTGTTTCAATCTTGCCTGTTCACCTCGACCCGAGCGATCCCGCGGCCTATTCGAGGGAGAGAGGCGCCGGATGAAAGCAAAGATGAGCCGTATGACAGCCAGTTATTGTGGCCTGAAGGTGGAGGTTGTCACCCAGATGGAGAATTGCACTCTGATCTGCTTTCATGGGCGAACGTTTATTGTGGACACGGCAGATCTCACCGCCGGCCCCAGGTGGTAAAGGTGTTTTTCAAAGGTTCAGGAAAGATTTAACGTCATCAACTACCTACTGATCTATGGAGGTGAGTCATGTTCCGTCATTCAATTCTTGTTCTTGGCTTCATTTTGGCCGCAGTCCCGCTCGGAGCTGCGGAGAAGGAAACAGACCGTCTGGAAAATGCCGCGGTCGTGATGGAAGAGATTATGAACGTACCAGACAATATCCCCCAAGATCTATTGGACAAGGCCGAGTGCCTCATTGTCGTTCCATCGGTTAAGAAGCTGGCAATCGGAATCGGCGGTAGCTACGGCCGGGGGGCAATGCTTTGCCGAACGGGCGGCAAATTCAAAGGACAGTGGGGCGCTCCATCCATGCTTGCCCTGGAAGGCGGCAGCATTGGATTCCAACTCGGCGGAGAAGCCACCGATCTCATTCTCCTAGTCATGAATCGTAAAGGCGCAGACTCCATTCTCAGCAGCCAGGTCAAATTGGGTGGAGATGCCTCCGTCGCAGCAGGACCCAAAGGCCGTGACGCTCAAGCGGCCACCGATGCGTACATGGGAGCGGAGATACTCAGCTACTCTCGATCGAAAGGCCTGTTTGCCGGCGTTTCCCTCGCAGGCGCTACGCTTCGCGCCGACAATGACGCCAATCAACGGGTTTACGGCCGCAAGCTCACGGCAAGAGAAATTGTATTGGATAACAAAGTCGCAGTTCCCAAGGCAGGACGTCATCTTGTCAATGTTTTGCAGAAACATACACCTAGGAATCAATCCAAGGAAGTCTCTGCTCGATAGCCACTCGTGATTCTCGGTGGTTTGCCCCTGCGGGACACTGCTCACACGTCGTCTCATTCCAACTCGGGATGAGCAATGTTGACCAAGCGTGTGAGCCGCATCGGACAGACGCTCGAATGGATCACAGGTACGATGAGGGTTCTAGCTCTAAGACCTTGTCAGGGGCTCATTACAGCGACTTCTGAGTCCTTCGAGGAAGTGTGACCAGGGGAAGATGAAAAAGGAGGAGGTCATGACACGTGTGAAAAGAATCGTAACTACAACCTGTGCGGCTTCGTTTTTGCTGGGTTGGAGTGGAATATCGAACATCCAGCTCTTGATTCCGTTCCGTTCTGCCGGTGCTTCAGTTTTGCTGGCGGAGCAAAACAACCCAAAGGCTTCCTATAATCAGGGATACCAACTCGGAAGGAAGGATGCCAAGCATGGTCAGAACAGCGACAATCGTCGTCAGAGAAACGAGTCGTCACAATGGAATTCGGAGTTTAGAAGGGGTTATGAAGACGGATACGCAGGCCGGTCGAGAAACGATGGAACCTACGACCTCTCACGCAACGACCGAGTGTATGACAGGTCACGCAACGAAGACCTCTACGGCAGATCGGGCAATGACCAATCCTATCGGGGTTCCGGCACGATGACCTGGAGGGGCCGCGTCGATGACTATGTCGAATTGAACATTCAGGGCAATCAAGTGAGATCACGAGAGAGGGAAGGCGTGCAGACTCTCAATGAGCAGGTTAGCTTTTCCAACCCATTGCCTAGAGCCAATGTGGCGGTATCCGTAAGAAAGCGAGATGGCCGCGGCCAGGTGTCGGTTGTGCAGCAACCAAACCAATCGAACAACTACACCGCCATCATCAAAATCGATGATAACCAGAGCGGTGCCGACAACTACGAGATCGAAATGGAATGGAACGGAACCTACGACTCACGCAACTACGGAGTGTATGACAGGTCACGCAACGACGGCATCTACGGCAGATCGGACAATAACCAATCTTACAGCGGTCCCGGCACGATGACCTGGAGAGGTCGCGTCGATGACTATGTCGAACTGAACATTCAGGGCAATCGCGTGAGATCACGAGAGAGGGAAGGCTCGCAGACGCTCAACGAGCAGGTGAGTTTCTCCAACCCGTTGCCTAGAGCCAATGTGACGGTATCGGTAAGAAAGCGAGATGGCCGTGGCCGGGTGTCGGTTGTGCAGCAACCGAACCAGTCGAACAACTACACAGCCATCGTCAAAATCGATGACGATAAGGGCGGTGCCGACGACTACGAGATTGAAATGGAATGGAGATGACAATCACGTAAACGGGGGGAGCCGAGTGACAGAGACCGGCAGCTGCCGGCCTCTGTCCTGGCTGGGTTTGACCACGAGGAGCAAGATCATGGAACTGCAACATCACAAGTTCGGTTATGCAGGAAAGGATATGAACTTTGCGGTATTTTCTGACGACCCCTGTCGCGTCAGCTATGTCGAGTCGATCGCAATTCCAATAGGTCACACTCAAGTTCAACTCTACGGAATCGAACCGGGCGCCAGGACGAAATGGATTGTTGTTAAGCAACTTGATGGGCATAAGGCGACTCTCAAAGTGTTTATGCGTCAGAACGAGAAGTTTCTCGAAAATCAGATCGACGACCTTCCGCAAGAAACCAGAAGCCAGATCATGCAGCGCTTTCCCAAGTTAGCGGCGGAAGAGAAGTCCCCGTTCGCAGGTAAGCAACTCGGCAAAGGGGCCGGTCCAAGGGTAAGAAACCCGGTCAAGGAGTTCAGAAAGCCTCGGCGGTCGCATCAAGAAACCAAGAAATAATGAAAACCGAACTTCCAGAAATTGTTTATCGGGGTACTTGGCCAGGACTTGGGAAGATGTACAACATTAAGGTTCAGAATGGATATACGACGATCATCGTCAAGCCCGGCCAAGACCTCTGGCAGCGGGCCAAAGAGACCAGAGAAAAGTTTGTCCGAACGGCGAAGCCTGCGAGGGCGAGCCTTGCATGAGGGGCCCCGTTCTTCCGCAGCGGTTGTGTGAGCCTCCGAAGCCCCCATTCTGCTGTCCACACGTTTGCCAAACTTGGAATCGAGGAACCACGGGCAGTTTCTGTTCGACTTCCAACCACCGCGACACCTGCTGGGTTCGCACGGCTCGTCATTTCATTACCAACCAAGGATAGGGCTGTCGTCTGAGAGTCCCTCAGGGTCTTTCTCGCGCCTTCGAGGATTCTATGATGTTCACAATTCCCGGTAATCAATCAAACACCATAGTCGAGTTTCGCCGGGGACCTCATGGAACTATTCAAACTCGCGAGATTCCAGCTGAGTCTCCAGATTCTTTGGGGGCGTGGCGAAATTTGAGCCGCTTGGAAATGATTTTCTACCTCAACTGCGGCG
>Ga0180085_1000724_pt1 | contig 11367 bp, 9 predicted proteins | sample EasRiv730_16_10D_FD_123013 | JGI IMG/M metagenome (GOLD analysis project Ga0180085, IMG submission 123013) | Soil microbial communities from meander-bound floodplain in the East River, Colorado, USA - East River metaG ERMLT730_16_10D | ecosystem: Environmental > Terrestrial > Soil > Floodplain ... | reverse complement strand
CGCCGTTCGACACACCGGGCTGGCCGGGGAGGAAGGCGCAGAGATGGCGAAGATCATCGGGATCGATCTCGGAACCACGAACTCGGTCGTCGCCGTGATGGAGGGCGACAAGCCCACCGTGATCACGAACCAGGAGGGGAGCCGCCTCACGCCGTCGGTGATCGGCTTCACCGACAAGGGGGATCGCCTCGTGGGCCAGGTCGCCAAGCGCCAGGCGATCACCAATCCCGCCAACACGGTCTACTCCGTCAAGCGTTTCATGGGTCGCAAGTTCCACGAAGTGGCCGGCGAGATCCGCGAAGTGCCCTATCACGTCGTCGCCGCCGACAACGGTGACGCCCGGATCCAGATCCGGGAGCGCCAGTTCTCCCCACCCGAGATCTCGGCGCTCGTCCTGCGCAAGCTCAAGGAAGCGGCCGAGGCCCATCTCGGCGAGAAGGTCGAGGCCGCGGTGATCACCGTCCCGGCGTACTTCAACGACGCGCAGCGCCAGGCGACGAAGGACGCGGGGCAGATCGCGGGTCTGCGCGTCGAGCGGATCGTCAACGAGCCGACCGCTGCGGCGCTGGCCTACGGCCTGGACAAGCAGAAGGACGAGACGATCGCCGTGTTCGACTTCGGCGGCGGGACCTTCGATATCTCGATTCTCGAGGTCGGGGACGGCGTGGTCGAGGTCAAGGCCACGAACGGGGACACGCACCTGGGCGGCGACGATCTGGACCAGCGCCTGATCGAGTGGATCACCTCGGAGTTCCGCAAGGACCAGGGGATCGACCTGGCGCAGGACAAGATGGCGCTGCAGCGCCTGAAGGAGGCCGCGGAAAAGGCCAAGTGCGAGCTGTCGACCACGACCGAGACCGAGATCAACCTGCCGTTCATCACGGCCGACGCGACCGGACCGAAGCACCTGCAGCTGCGGCTCAACCGCGCCAAGTTCGAGCAACTCGTCGAGGACCTGCTCGCGCGGACCCTGGAGCCGTGCCGGCAAGCGTTGCGCGACTCCGGGCTCGCGACGAGCGAGATCGACGAGGTGGTCCTGGTCGGCGGATCGACGCGGATTCCGCGGGTCCAGGCGCTGGTGCGCGAGCTGTTCGGCAAGGAGCCGCACAAGGGCGTCAACCCGGACGAGGTGGTGGCGGTCGGCGCGGCGGTACAGGCCGGCGTGCTGGGCGGTCAGGTCAAGGACATCTTGCTGCTCGACGTGACGCCGCTCTCGCTCGGGATCGAGACGCTCGGTGGCGTGACGACCAAGCTGATCCCGCGCAACACCACGATCCCCACGCGCAAGAGCGAGATCTTCTCGACGGCGGCGGACGGCCAGACGTCGGTCGAGGTCCACGTGCTGCAGGGCGAGCGCGAGATGGCGCGCGACAACAAGACGCTGGGCCGGTTCCACCTGGGCGACCTCCCGGCCGCACCGCGCGGCGTCCCGCAGATCGAGGTCACGTTCGATCTCGACGCCAACGGCATCGTGCACGTCGCGGCGAAGGATCTCGGCACGGGCCGCGAGCAGAAGATCATGATCACGGCCTCCTCGGGCCTGAACAAGCAGGACGTCGAGCAGGCGGTCCGCGACGCCGAGAGCCACGCCGCCGAGGACCACCAGGCCCGCGAGGCGGTCGATGCGCGGAATCGGGCCGACCAGCTGGTGTACCAGGTGGACAAGACGCTGGCCGACGCGGGCAGCAAGGTCTCCGCGGCCGAGCAGGACGAGGTACGCTCGGCGCTGCAGGGCGTTCGGGAGGCCCTGGCGCAGAACGATACCGCCGCCGTCGGCCCGGCGACCGACCGGCTGGAGCGCGCGGCGCACAAGCTGGCCGAGGCGATCTACCGTGCGCAGGGGACCGGCACAGGCGCGGCGGCCCCGCCCGAGGGTGCGCCGGCGAGCGAGGTCATCGACGCGGAGGTCGTGGACTCGGACACGGGCCGGAACTGAGCCCGCGGGAGCCCGCGGCCGGTCGGGGAGCGATGGCGTGAGCATGCGTTCGGAGCGTGGACCGCTGCGGGAGATCTCCGTCGTCCGCAAGCGCCTGAACGACCTGTTCGAGTCGGCCCTGGCGCGCTGGGACTTCGATGCCGCGGCGCCGCTCGACGCGTGGATGCCCGCCGGAGACGCCTGCACGGTGGACGGACGGTTCTGTGTCTGGCTCGAGCTCGCCGGAGTCGATCCTGCGGCGGTCGAGGTGCACGTGGTGGGTGAGGAGCTGGTCATCGAGGGCCAGCGTGAGATCGAGCACGAGCGCGCCGGCCGCAAGTTCCATCGGGTCGAGCGCTCCTACGGTCGCTTCGCACGCCGCTTCGCCTTGCCGCCGGGCTGCGAGGCGGAGGGGGCCCGCGCCCGGTTCCGCGCCGGCGTGCTGTCGATCGAGGTCCCGCTGGGCGGTTCGCCCGCGCCCGGCTCGCGCCGCGTGCCGCTCGACTGAGGATACGGGGCCGCGGATCGCCCCGTGCTATACTCCGGCTCCGCGTCGGGAGCCGAATGGAACGCGACCGCGAAGAGGTCCGCAGCTCCGGATCCGAATCCCTCAAGAAGTATCTCAAGGAGATCTCGCGCCTCCCCCGTGTGACGGTCAAGGAGGAGCGCGAGCTCGGGTGCAGGATCCAGAAGGGCGACATGGTGGCGCTGCGGCGCCTCGTCGAGGCGAATCTGCGCTTCGTCGTCTCGTATGCCAAGCGCTACCGCGGCTGCGGCCTATCGTTCCTCGACCTGATCAACGAGGGGAACATCGGCCTGATCGAGGCGGCCAAGCGCTTCGACCCCGACAAAGGGGTCAAGTTCATCACCTACGCCGTGTGGTGGGTCCGGCAGTCGATCATCCACGCGCTGTCCGACCAGAGCGGGGCCTTCCGCCTCCCGCAAAAGCAGGCCAATCTGCTGTACCGGATCGGCAAGGCCCAAGCCAACCTGCGCATCGAGCTCAAGCGTTCCCCGTCGACCGAGGAGATCGCCACCAAGATGGAGGTGACCGTCCAGGAAGTCAGCACGCTGCTCCAGGTTTCGGACGACAACATCTCGCTCTCCGCGTTGATCGACGAGGAGCACGATTTCCACCTGTCCGACAAGCTGGAACAGGACACGATCCCGGCGGCCGACCTGGTCCTGCTCAAGAACTCGCTGCGCGGCCTGCTCCGCGGCGCGCTGACCGAGCTCGACCCCAAGGAGGAGAAGGTGCTGCGCCTGCGCTTCGGGCTCGACGGAGCCGAACCGAAGACGCTCAAGGAGATCGGCGAGATGATGAACCTGTCGCGCGAGCGCATCCGCCAGATCGAGGCGCAGGCGCTGGACAAGCTCCACCGCTCCCAGAAGTGCCAGCAGCTCCGCGGCTACCTGAACTGACGGGAGGGCTTCGATGCGCTCCGAGTGTCCGCGCTGTCGCGGGACCGGCTTCGAGCTCCACAGCCAGCCCGACGGAGTCCTGACCGCGGCGCGCTGCTCGTGCGACACCGCCGAGCGTACCGAGCGCCTGCTGCGCCAAGCGGCGATCCCGCGGCGCTACGACCACTGCACGTTCGAGAATTTCGAGGTTCACAATCCGAGTCACGAGATCGCCGCGCGCGAGGCGCGGGAGTGGGCGCGGGCCTGGCCCGCGGTCGAGCACGGTCGTGGGCTGCTGTTCGTCGGCCCGCCCGGCACGGGCAAGACGCATCTCGCCGTGGCGCTGGCACGAACGCTCGTCGCGGAGAAGAATGCTCGAGTCCTGTTCTGGGAGCAGCGCGAGCTGTTCAAGACGGTGCAGTCCACGTTCGACGACGCCGCCGGCCGACGCGAAGCGGATGTCCTCGCGCCGGTGCTCGATGTCGACGTGCTCGTGCTGGACGACCTGGGCGCGAGTCGGACGACCGCCTGGGGCCGCGAGCTGCTGCACGACCTGATCACCTCGCGGTACAACCAGGAGCTGCCGTTGATCCTGACCACGAATCTGGAGCTGGGGGACGAGCCGCCGCCGGCGCGATCGCACCCCCGCACGCACGAGGCTCCGCTGACGCTGCGCGAGCGCATCGGGGACGCCCTGCTGTCGCGACTCTTCGAGATGTGCCAGATCGTGCGCGTGACCGGCAACGACTATCGGAGCTGGGTCGTCCGAGCCAATCTGCGCGGGGTCGGATCGGAGAGCGGAACGCCATGAGCGCCAACTCGTTCGAGAACCTGACGCTCGCCGTGCGCGACGGAGCGGCCTGGATCACGATCAACCGGCCGACCAAGCTCAATGCGCTCGATCGCCGGACCGTCGAGGAGCTGGGGCAGGCCGCCCGCGCGGCGCTGGGCGCGCCGGAGGTGCAGGGGATCGTGCTGACCGGAGCCGGCGAGCGGGCGTTCGTCGCCGGAGCCGATCTGCGCGAGATGGCCGCGCTCGGACCGCTCGAGGCCCAGGCCTTCGCGGGCCTGCTGCACGAGACGCTCGAGGCGTTCGAGCGCTCGACCAAGCCGGTCATCGCGGCCGTGAACGGCTTCGCGCTCGGCGGCGGCTGCGAGCTCGCGCTGGCCTGCCACGTGCGCATCGCGGCCGAGAGCGCGAGGTTCGGCCAGCCCGAGGTGCATCTCGGCCTGATTCCGGGCGCGGGCGGGACGCAGCGGCTGCCCCGTCTCGTCGGCCGCGGCCGGGCCCTCGACCTGATCCTCAGCGGCGCGACGATCGACGCTGCGGAAGCGCTGCGGATCGGGCTCGTCGAGCGTGTCGTGCCCGCCGGCTCTCTCGTCTCGGTGGTCGAGGAGTATATGGCGCAGCTGCAGCGGAACTCGCCGCTGGCCCTCGCGCGCGCGCTCCAGGCCGTCGTGACGGGAGCCGAGATGCCGCAGTCCGCGGCGCTGCGCGCGGAGAGTGCGCTGTTCGCGCTGTGCTTCGCCAGCGAGGACATGCGCGAGGGTACGCGCGCGTTTCTCGAGAAGCGGGAGCCGCGGTTCCCCGGTCGATGACGAGCCATCTGCGCATCCGACTCCTGCGAGCCCTGCTGCCCGCCGCGCTCGGGGTGTTCCTGCTGCTGGTCGTCGTCTCCCTGCGCGAGCGTCCTTCCGCGCACCGCCCGACCGAGGGCGGCACGCTGCCCAACGGACGCTCGGGCAAGGGCTTCCAGGGGCAGTGGCTCGACGGCGATCGTGCGGCGCTCGATGCACGGGCCGGACTGCTCGAGGAGCGCCCGGGCGGGGGCTACCACCTCGAGGACGTCGAGCGACTCGCCATCGCCCGCACGGGGCGCGGGCCGCTCGTCGTCGAGCAGGCACGCGCGGCCGACGTCGAGGGCACGGCCGGCGCGCGGCGGATCCACGTGCGGGACGACGTCGTCGTCTTCGACCCGCACGACGGTCTACGGGTCACGCTGCCTTCGATCGAGGTCGACGAGGTGGCCGGGATCGCGGAATCGACGGGGGCGATCGAGCTCGAGGGGCCGGGTCTGCGGGGACGTGCCGCCGGAGTACGCTACGACCTGCGGGGCGGGCCGAGCGAGCTGCGCCAACCGACCTTCGAGGATCGAGCGGGTGGGCGGGCGCGCTCGGACTCCGCGCTGCTGCACGACGGCCTGCGCGACCTCGAGTTGCGGGGTGGGGTCGCGGGCGAGCGCGGGGCGGAGCGGTTCGCGGCCGACACGGTGCGCGTGTGGCGGGGCGAGAACGACCGGCCGCGCCGCGCCGAGTGGCGCGGCCATGCCTCGGCCCGCGTGCGCACCACGGACGAGGTCTACGTCGATCTCGCCGCCGACTCGATCGACGCCGAGTGGGACGAGCAGGGTCGCCCGTCGCGCGCGCGGCTCGACGGGGGGGCCAGGCTCGAGCGCCCGGACCAGGCGCTGTCGGCCGAGCGGATCGAAGCCGCCTGGGAGGCGGCGCCGGCGCGCTGGACCGTTCGCGCGAGCGGTGCGGTCTATCTGCGCGCGGTCGTCGCGGGTGCCCCGGCTTGGCTCTCGGCCGAGGGCCTCGACGCGGAAACGGACCGCGCCTTGAGCTTGCGCACGGCGCGCGCCGAGGGCCACGTGCGCTTCGATTCCCAGGGGACGCGTGCCGAGGCCGATGCCGGCACGTTCGAGCCGACGCTCGGCGGCGGCACGATTCGGCTGACCGCCCAGGAGCCGCGCAAGGCGCGCCTGGCCCGCGATCGAACGCGCGTCGCCGCGGAGCGCATCACCACGGATGCTCGCGGCTCGACCCTGCTCGCCGAGGGGCGCGTGGAGGCGACGCTCCTGCCCGCGGGCGAGTCGGGCGGCGCCGCCGCGCCGATCTCCGGCCTGTTCCGTGTCGACGAGGCGGTGTCCTTCGTGGCCCGATCGCTGCGTAGCGAGGACGCCGGCGCGCGTGTGTTCCTGCGCGACGGCGTCCGAGGCTGGCAGGGCGAGCGCAGCCTCTCCGCGGACGAGCTCGACCTGGATCAGGCCGAGCGCCGGCTCTCCGCGCGGGGGCACGTGACGACGCGGATCCCGCGCGACACCGCGCGCAACGCGACGAGCACCGACGATTTCGTGCAGGTGGCGGCCGAGCGGCTCGACTACGACGAGCGGCAACGGGTCGGCGAGTACGGTGGCCGCGTCCATGCCTCGTGGAGCCTGGGTTGGCTCGAGGCCGACCGCGTCACGGTGGGGCTCGCGGAGGTGGGCGGAGTCGAGAGGATCGACGCGCAGGGCGCCGTGCGGATCGAGTTCCACGCCGCCGCGAGCGGCGCGAGCGAGCTCCACGTGGGAACCGGGGATCGGCTGGAGTACCGCCCGGCGGAGCAGACGGTGCGCCTGTTCGGCGATGAGGCACCGGCCACCGTTCGTCGCCTGGGCGGCCCGGCGGCAACGACGACCGGTCGAGTCCTGCGCTACCGCCTCGACCTTGGTACGCTGGAGGTGGAGCCGGGGCCGCGCTCCCCGGCGCGGATCCGTGGCGGCTGACCCGAGGCCGGCCGCCACGCGGCCGGACGGAGCACGGATGGAGGAAGGCACGACCGCGCCTGGGGCTCCCGGACACCGCCAGGGGCTCGAGGCGCGCGACCTGGTCAAGGTGTACAGCGGACGGCTCGTCGTCGACGGCGTGTCGGTGGCCATCGGCCCGGGCGAGGTGATCGGCCTCCTCGGCCCCAACGGCGCCGGCAAGACCACCTCGTTCCACATGATCCTCGGTCTCGTCCCGCCCCGGCGCGGCGCGGTCCTGCTCGACGGCACGGACGTCACGCACATGCCGATGTACTTGCGCGCGCGCTGTGGGATCGGCTACCTACCGCAGGAGCCTTCGATCTTCCGACGCATGACGGTCGAGGAGAATTTGCTGGCGATCCTCGAGCTGCGACGGATCACGCCCGAGGGCATGCGCGAGCGCTGCGCGGAACTGCTCCACGAGTTCGGGCTGACGAACATCGCACGATCGTACGGCTACGCGCTGTCGGGCGGCGAGCGCCGCCGCGCGGAGATCGCGCGCGCGCTGGCCAGCGAGCCCCGCTACATGCTGCTCGACGAGCCGTTCGCCGGCATCGATCCGATCGCGGTTCACGACCTGCAGCGCGTGGTCGAGCGCCTCAAGCGCAAGGGGATCGGCGTGCTGATCACCGACCATAACGTGCGGGAAACTTTGCAGATCACCGATCGCGCATATATTATCAGTCAGGGTCGCATCTTCCGGCACGGGACCCCGTCCGATCTTGCCGCCGACGCGGAAGTTCGGAAGGTTTATCTCGGAGAGCACTTCAAGCTCCACTGACGCGAACCGAGGCTGCATGGCACTCGAGCAGAAACTGAGCGTCCGCATGAGCCAACGGCTCGTGATGACGCCCTCGCTGCAGCAGGCGATCAAGCTGCTGCAGATGTCGAAGCTCGAGCTCGTGGAGGAAGTCCAGCAGGAGTTGCTCGAGAACCCGGTCCTCGAGGAGCAGATCGAGACCGAGGCGCCGGCCGAGCGCGCCGAGGCGGAACGGACGGCCGAGCCGACCGCCGAGGCGACCGACGCGTTCGGCGAGATCGACTACGAGTCCTACTTCCAGGATCTCGATAGCAGCTACGTGCCGCGTGCCCCGCGCGAGGTCGGCGAGGAGCTGCCCTCGTTCGAGGCCACGCTGACGAACACGCCCAGCCTGGCCGACCATCTGCTGTGGCAGCTCGGCATGGCCACGTCCGATGAGACGCTCGAGCAGATCGGCCGCGCGATCATCGGCAACCTGGACGAGGACGGCTATCTGCGGGCCACGATGCAGGAGATCCAGCGCCTGGGGGAGTTCCCGCGCGAGCGCGTCGAGGAGGCGCTACGGCTGGTCCAGGGGTTCGATCCGATCGGAGTCGCGGCCCACGATCTGGTGGAGTGCCTGTGCCTGCAGCTGCAACATCTGGGGCAGGCCGGCACGCCGGCCGAGACGATCGTGCGCTGCCATCTGGACAAGCTGCAGAACCGGCGCTTCAAGGAGCTGGCCGAGGCGCTGACCCTCGACCCGGAGGACCTGCAGGCCGAGATCGAGATCATCCGCGGCCTCGATCCGCGCCCGGGCCAGAAGTACAACGCCGAGAAGAGCTCGTACGTCGTGCCCGATGTCTACGTCGTGCGCATCGACGACGAGTACCAGGTGATGCTCAACGAGGACGGACTTCCGCGGCTGCGCATCAGCCCGGTCTACCGGCGCATGGCCTCGCGCGGCGCCGAGGCCTCCGCCGACGCCAAGGAGTACGTGCGCAACAAGCTGCGCTCGGCGTTCCGGCTGATCAAGAGCCTGGAGGAGCGCCAGCGCACGATCTACAAGGTCGCCCGCTCGATCGTCAAGTTCCAGGGCGCGTTCCTCGACTTCGGCATCGAGCGGCTCCGTCCGCTCGTGCTGAAGGACGTGGCCGACGACATCGGCATGCACGAGTCGACGGTCAGCCGCGTGGTCAACAACAAGTACATGCACACCCATCGCGGCGTGTACGAGATGCGGTTCTTCTTCCACAGCGGGATCTCGTCGACGCGGGGCGAGGCCGACGTGTCCTCGCTGACCGTCAAGGACAAGATCCGCCGGATCATCAGCGCCGAGGACCCCCGCCACCCGCTGTCGGACTCGGCGATCGTCGACCTGCTGACGGCCGACGGCCTGCAGATCGCGCGCCGTACCGTGGCCAAGTACCGCGAGGAGCTGAAGATTCCGTCTTCGAGCTCGCGCCGACAGTCGTTCTCGTGAAACGGGCCGCAGGCCCCCTGAAAGGAGCGTTTCGATGCACCTCGACATGACCGGTCGCCACGTCGAGATCACTCCCGAGCTCCGCGAGTTCGTCGAGGAGAAGCTGGCGAAGCTCGACCGGTTGCTCGATGGTCCGATCGAGGTCCACGTCGTGCTCGGCATCGAGAAGCATCGTCAGACCGCCGAGATCCAGGTGAAGTCGCGCACCGGACTGTTCTCCGGCGCACACGAGACCGACGACCTGCGCGCTTCGATCGCCGAGGTCGCGGACCGGCTCGAGCGCCAGGCGCTCCGGCACAAGGAAAAGGCCACGACGCACAAGCAGCGCCACGGTCCGCGCAGTCCCGACGTGGCGGCCGCGATCGAAGCCAACGCCTCGCCCGCGGACGCCTCGACGGCCAGCCCGGTGGCGGAGCCGGCACGGGTCGTGCGCCGCAATCGCTATCGGCTGAAGCCGTTGACGCTCGAGGACGCGCTGTGCGAGCTCGAGGGCACGGCGGAGGACGTGCTGGTCTACCGGGACGCCGAGACCGACCGGGTGGCCGTGGTGTACCGCCAGCGGGACGGCAGCCTGGCCCTGGTGCAGCCCGAATTCTGACGGCCCGGCCGGCACCTTGACCCCCAGAGCGGGCGCTGGTAAGTTTCTGGCGCTCATGGGGTTCGACGAGCGCGAGCGCGAGTTCACGACCGTTTCGGGGATGCCGATCGAGCGCGTCTACACGCCGGACGACCTCGGCCCCGGCTGGGACCCGCGCGAGCGGATCGGCGCGCCGGGCGAGTTCCCGTTCACGCGGGGGATCCACGCCAACCTGTACCGCGGCCGGCCGTGGACCATGCGCCAGTTCGCGGGCTTCGGCACGGCGACCGAGACCAATCGCCGTTTCCGCTACCTGCTCGAGCAGGGACAGACCGGGCTCTCGACGGCTTTCGACCTCCCGACGCTGATGGGTCGGGACAGCGACGACGCCCTGGCCCGCGGCGAGGTCGGCCGGGAGGGCGTGGCCATCGACACGCTGGCCGACATGGAGCTGTTGTTCGACGGCATCCCGCTCGATCGCGTGTCGACCTCGATGACGATCAACGCGCCCGCGGCGGTGCTGTTCGCGATGTACCTGGCGGTGGCCGAGCGGCAGGGCGTGGCGCTCGAGGACCTCTCGGGCACGCTGCAGAACGACATCCTCAAGGAGTACATCGCGCAGAAGGAGTGGATCTATCCGCCGCGACCGAGCCTGCGCATCATCACCGATCTGCTGGCCTACGCCGCCGAGCACGTGCCGCGCTGGAACACGATCTCGATCTCGGGCTACCACATTCGCGAGGCCGGCTCGACGGCGGTCCAGGAGCTGGCCTTCACGCTGGCCGACGGCTTGGCCTACGTGCGGGCCGGAATCGACGCCGGGCTGGATGTCGACCAGTTCGCCCCGCGCTTGTCGTTCTTCTTCAACTCGCACAACGATTTCTTCGAGGAGATCGCCAAGCTCCGCGCGGCGCGGCGGATGTGGGCGCATTTCCTGCGCGACCGCTTCGGCGCCAAGAACCCGCGCTCCTGGATGCTGCGCTTCCATACGCAGACCGCCGGCTGCTCGCTCACCGCGCAGCAGCCGTACAACAACATCGTGCGCGTCACGGTCCAGGCCCTGGCAGGCGTGCTGGGCGGCACGCAGTCGCTGCACACGGATTCGTACGACGAAGCGCTGGCGCTGCCCTCCGACGAGGCGGTGACGATCGCGCTGCGCACGCAGCAGATCCTGGCCGAGGAGTCCGGCGTGACCAACACGGTCGATCCGCTGGGTGGATCGTATTTCGTCGAGGCCCTGACCGACCGCATGGAGCGGGAAGCCCTCGACTACATTCGACGCATCGAGGCGCTGGGCGGCATGATCGCCGCGATCGAGGCCGGCTTCCCGCAGAAGGAGATCGCCGACGCGTCCTACCGCTACCAGCGCGAAGTGGAGGAGGGGCGGAAGACCATCGTCGGCGTCAACCGCTACCGCTCGTCGAGCGCAGTGCCCCCGCGCCTGCTGCGCATCGGCGAGGAGACGGAGCGCGAGCAGCTGGGGCGGCTCGAGCAGGTCAAGCGCCGGCGCGATCCCGGGCGCGTCCGCGCGGCGCTCGAGCAGCTGGCCCGCGCGGGCCAGGACGGGACGAACCTGCTCCCGCCGCTGCTCGAAGCCGTACGCGCGTACGCCACGGTCGGCGAGACGTGCCAGGCGCTCGTGCCGGTCTTCGGAACCTACCAGGAGACGTCGGTCCTGTGATG
>Ga0180085_1000723_pt1 | contig 11377 bp, 2 predicted proteins | sample EasRiv730_16_10D_FD_123013 | JGI IMG/M metagenome (GOLD analysis project Ga0180085, IMG submission 123013) | Soil microbial communities from meander-bound floodplain in the East River, Colorado, USA - East River metaG ERMLT730_16_10D | ecosystem: Environmental > Terrestrial > Soil > Floodplain ... | reverse complement strand
GACGCCGGTCTGGAAGTTGAGGTCTCCGCCTACGTCCAGGAGCAAGTTCCGGTCCGGTCGGAGATCGAACCGGAGCAAGAAGGAGCTGCGCCCGGCGGGCAGGTTTACGATACTTGCCCCGATACCGAAGCTCACCAGCTCAAATGTCGCGAGATCGAGATCGGGGTCGAGCATCTGTGTGACAACGACCTCCTGGGCGGGCGCCGTCGCCTCCGCCAGGTTTTCAAAGCGGATCGTATAGAAGAGGGACGAATCCGCCGTCAGGAAATGATCCGGGCCAAAGCCTGCGGGTCCGATAATGTCGTTAGGGTCGCCGGATACAACTCCCTCGACGCGAGAACTTCCTCCGGGAGTTTTCGGAACCTGGGGAGTCTTGGGAGGGGTTCTCAGACATGCGTCACGGACCGCCTTTCCTCCCGCACTGCCAGCGCCGATCGTAGCCATGCCAGTGCTGGTTGGACACGGAGCCTTTTCTGAGTTGTCGAGCGCATCCTGCGCAGGGTTGACGGTGCTTGGTGGTGTGTTGATACAACCAGCAATGGGGTCGCCTTGATCGTCCACGCATGGGTCCAAGCCTGGCACGCCCCTTCGCCCTACACCGATAAGGCCTAATGGGTCAACAAATGCGATGGGGTTGTTCACGGCGTAGGTGTAAACGTCACCTCCAGGTAGTCGCAGCGGATCAATGCTCGTGAAGGCGCCGACCTGTGCCTGATAGAAGCGATTGCGCATGAAGCTCAGGCCGTTGTCCTCGGCCATCACGCCCAAACCGCCGATATAGGTGAAGGGATTGGCAACGCTTTCGGTGGCAGTCAGCGGCTCGCCGAAGGGGAGATAGCTGTAGCTGTTCAGAATGGCCCCGTCCGCGTCCGTGAGCGCCACGGTGGAACCAGGGGAGTCAAAATCGTAGAATGCAGCCGCCCCGCTGACGTCAAACCGGCTGACCAGACCAAATCTCGAATGGACATACCGCGCTACCAGGCTTCCGGTGTCATCATATTCACCCGCCACATTGACCAACCCCGTCGGATCGAGCAGGTAGTCCGTGCGCTGGCCGTTCTCGATGGCGGCGACGCGGTTGCCTAGCGCATCGTATTCGTAGCTCCAAGTGCCTGCCGGCGTGACGACGCTCACGAGGCGATTCTCATCGTCATAGGTGAAGGTCGAGATCTGTCCGCCGACGTTTTCGCTGACGACATTGCCGTCGGCATCATAAGCGCGGGCGGTCGACCCTACGGCGAGATATTCCTGCAGGTCGTCGGCGGTGTAATTCGTGACAACGCCGTCGTCTGTAACGGAAACGCGGTTGCCCACGGCATCGTACACGTACGCAATGGTCCGGCCGCCGGGCAGAGCAACCGACGTGAGTTGCCCCACAACGTCGTAGCCGTACGTCGTGACTCCATCGAGGCCCGTCACGCTGGTCCGCAGGCCGAGCTCGTTATAGGTGTACTCGAACTGCGAGTTTGCCGAGCCGTCCGCGGCGTGGTTGACCAGGCGGAGGAGTTGTCCGGTGAAATCGTACTCGTACGCGGTGAACGTGCCGTTGCCGTTGTCCTCACGGCTCAGCCGACCGACCGAGTCATAGGTGTAGAGAACAAGCCGAGCGTCCGTGCCGTCCGTCAACTCAGCAATTCGGCCGGCGTCGTCGTAGCGGTACTTGACGACAAATCCGTCCTGGTCTTCGAGCCGGATTCGTCGGCCGCCGCCATCGTAGGTGTACTGGAGGAATCGACCAGTGGGATAGGTTACGTTGGTCAAACGGTCCGCGGCGTCATACGTGAATGTCGTCGTTCCGGCTTCGTCGGTCGCCGTCAAGAGGTTGCCCCGGTCGTCGTAGGTGAACTCCTCGAAGGTCCCGTCGGCGTGATCCATGCGGAGCAGCAGCCCGCGGGCGTCATAGGTGTAGTCAATCGCCTGGCCGCGACGATTGATGGTTTGGGTGACATTGCCGTCGGCGCCCGGCGTGAACTGCTCCACCGAGCCGTCCGCGTAGATGATGTTCGTCAGGTTGCCCTGGGCGTCATACGTATAGCGAAGCGGGATGTTGCGCTCGTCGCGAACCGTGAGCGGCAGGTTAAACGTAGTGTCGTGGGTGAGGCTGAGCGACGTGCCGTCCGGCTTCACGACGAACGTGAGATTCTCGTTGGCATCGAAATCGTAAAGCGAGACTGTATCCAGCGGCAACGTCTCACGGTCGAGCCGTTGTTCGAAATCGTAATCGAGCCGCGCCGAGCGTCCGAGAGCGTCGCGGGTTTCCAGGAGTTGGCCGACGTCGTTGAAGAAGAGCGAAGTGGTCTGGTTCGCAGCGTCGGTGACGAAGACTTCGCCGACGCTGCCATACGCCAACCTTACGGTTTCTGCGTCACCGCCCTTGGAGGTGTGGACGAGCCGGCCATGGCCATCGTATTCGTAGAAGACGTGCGTGCCGTCCGGGCGGGTCACGGACGCGAGCGCGTGCTCGTGGTTAGCGCCGACTGTCGTCTCGTAAGCATATTCCCAGACGCCGTCGGAGCCGCTTACTTTGATTAGATGTTCGCCGGCGGTATCGTATTCATACGTCGTCACGCGCCCCGCCTGATCGGTGAGTTGGGTCAGCCGACCCGCGCCGTTGTAGCCGAAGTCGAACCGCTCGCCGCTGGAGTGCGTCAAGCTCTCGATGCGCCCCGCGAGTTCGTATATCAGCGTGACCCTGTGGCCGTTGCGATCCATGACATCCAGTAACAGGCCCTTCAGTTCGTCAAAGCGGCTGACCGTTCCGTCAGTCTCACGCAGCGAGAAAACACCCCCTTGCAGCGTTATCTGGGCGGGGTCGTGGAGCGATCCAATAAACGTGCCGTCGGGTTGTTCCAAGAACCGCCGCGTGCCGTCCGGCGTGCGAATTAGGACGTCATTGGTTTCAGGATCGCGCGACAGGCGGTAGTCCCACGGGTGGGACCAGCCGCGACCGAGAATACCCTGGTCAAAGCGCCGCGAGATTGTCGGGGCGAACGTCCGCCCCCAAATCAGCGGGACACCCGACGCCGGGGCGGCGGCGTCGATGGCCGAGTGCGGGCTGCCCCCAGGCAGCGCGTTATCCGCTTGTGCGACGTGGAGGCTCAGAAGCCGGCCAATGTCGTTCGTGTAAACGCCGTAGCGGCTGAGGTAGGTGGCGGCGTCCCGCAGCGCTTGCACGTATGAGCCGACGGTTGTGCCGAATCGCGCGCGAAGGTTGCTGAAAACCACGTCCCACGCGTCGGGCGCGACGTCGGGCGGGCGCAGCTCGTCCTTGGCCGCGGCCAGGTCGAAAATTTCTGAGTCGGGCCCGGCCACGAACAGCTCGAACTTGAGAAATTCATGAGCGTTCAGCGTGCCATCATCTTGGAAGCGAAACTCCAGGCGTTCGCGGGCACCCGGCGGAAGTACGCCCGCCGGACCGGTTTGGCTGATGGCCAGGAACTGGCCCTCGCGGTTGTGGGGCGGCGCGGGCGGGATGCCAAAACGAGTCGGATCGAGTCTTGAGTTCTCGAAAAAGGCATCTTGCGACGTGATGATCAGCAGGGGCGCCGGAATGTCCGTTTCCCCGAGATTCCCATACTCGATGAACAGCATCGACTCGCGGCCCAGGAATGTTTGAGCCGGCGTCAATAGGCGAGCTTCAAACCTTCCGGGGTTCCCGGTCGTCACCGTGAAGGCGTCGAACAATTCCGTCGAATTGGCCCCGTCCACGGCGCGCACGTCGTAAGAGCCGGGCGCTAGTCCGGTGAGGTTGAACGTCACGAAAGAGCTCGTCTCACTCTGCGGCACGATGCTCACCGCCGGGTGCTCGACGCCCTGCCCCACGAGGCTGAAGACGGTTTCCGTCGAGAAGCCGGCCCCGAAAATCGTGGTCGTGACCTGTCCGGCATTGCTGCCATGGTTGGGAGTGATGTGATCGATCTCCTGTCCCACCGTCTCGGCGGTGAGCGAGAAATGCCCGAGCGGCACGTCCGCCGTCGAGGTTCCGCGCACCCGGATGAAGTACAGAGACGGCACCCCCGCCAGCAAGAACTCAGGATCAGGATTGACGAACGCGACCACGCGCTCGACGAAGTTGTTCACGTCGGGCAGGTCGCCCACGCGCACGAGGATTTCGCCGATTCGGGGGTCCGTGAAATGGGCCGTTAGTCGGGCGTCCGTCCCTGGCGGAGCGTTCAGCCGGAAGGTGACCTCCTGCCCCAGTAGCAAATCGCTCTCGATCGTCGGGCCGTCCAGCTCAAGGATCGAAGCGCCTCCGCTGATCGTTTGGGAAAACTCAGAAGTGTCGGTCGGCACGGACGGCGTGTCCGGATTCGTGTCGTGATCGAAGAGCCGCGTGGCGGTCGCCGTTACCTGTTGCTCCGGCGTGAGCAGCGCGGGCAGGTCGGCGGAAAAGCTGACGTTGCCTGCCGAGTTGGTATGGACGATGGTCTCACCAAGAAATGTTTGCCCCTCTCCATGCCCGCTGGGATCGGCCGCATCATTGGCAAAAAACTGGATCAAAAAATCGGTTTGCGCCAGGCTGTTGAGCGCGCCGAAGATGATCGAATCCACCGCCGTGCTCAGGACCTCGAGCAGAACTGGAAAGTTTTGCCCGTTGTTGGCGACGAAGGCAGAGCTGGCGAAGGAGTCCGTGTCGCCAGGATCGTTGGCGTTCACGCCAAAGGAGTTCTCGGTTCCGTTTTGCAAGTCGATGCCCAAGCGGCCGTTGTCAAAAATCGAGTTTCCGAGAATCGGATGCTCGATACCGGAAACGATGACTCCCTGCAATTCGTTATCAAAGATCGTGTTTCCCAGTACCTGACCTCCAAGGACTCCGAACTGTCCATTGAAAGCGATGACGTTTCCCTCGCCGGGGGCCAGTCCGCCCACTCGGGAAATGCCGGCATTGACGCCGTAAAAGCGATTGCCCAGCGGGCTAATCCCATCGGCCTGGGTGCCAATGAAGTTGCCCAGGATCAGGGCCGACGATGCGCCTTGCCCCACCGGCTGCGAGGCGATAATGCCCGCGCTATTTCCGGAGATGACATTCCGAGCCAGCGGGGTCGCGCCGCCGATTGTGATGTTTCCCGATTCGAACAAAGAAACGCCGTGATTTAGGTTGCCAATCGCCTGCGTGCCCGTGACGTCGGTGCCAATGTAATTGCCTTGAATCAACAGGCCGCTTTCGCGTCCGATTTCGATGCCATTGTTCGAACTGCCAGAGATGATGTTGCGCGAACCAAGAGTCGAGCCTCCAATAATGGTTCCGCTCCCATCGCGGAATCCACCGCCCAAGCCCACTGCCGAACCCAAGTTCCCCAGAGCTTGTGTGCCCGTGATGTCGGTGCCAATCAAGTTCCCTTGGATCAGATTGAATCGGCCGAAGTCACTCCCACTGATTCCGCCTTGATTGTTTCCGGAGATCAAGTTGCGGGCTGAGGGCGTCGTGCCGCCGATTCGGCTGCTCGTTACGTTCAAACTAAGGAATACACCGACGAACCCGTTGCCCAGATCGACGGTGCCGCTGGCGTCGGTTCCTAGAAAATTGCCTTCGACCACATCGTTGATGGAATTCGCCGCGTGGATTCCAGACAAGTGGACTCCGCTCCCCGTGAATCGGTTGATAACGAGCCCACGAATCGTGCTCCCTCCGCTATCGAAGGCCCTCAGTCCATCCGCCCCGCCGCCAGCGCTGGTTCCATCCAGCTCGATCCGCAGCACCGTATTAAGTCCTAACTTGGATTCCACTGAGTTGGTATTCTCACTGGCCCCCGGCTGCGTATAGCCGTCGATGATTACGCGGCCGGAGATGAATGGCAGTGCGCCGAGGCCCGTTTCGCCGACGTGGATCGTGTGTACGCCGGCGCCGGGAATGTTGAAGTGGATCGAATCCGGATCGATTGTTTCATACGGGTCTCGTGTGACCACGTCCGCATTCACGCTGGCGTTATTGTTGGCGGAGGTGATGGCCTCGCGGAGCGTCACCAGCCCATCGACCGCGATCGTGTCGCCGGCACTGTTCACGGTAATCGTCGCCAAGAGACGGCGGTCTTCGAGCCACTCGAGACGCGGTCGGAAGAAGCGGCGTCCTGCAAAGGAACTGAATCGTTTTTGACGGCGGCTAAATGAGCGTGTCACGTGGAGCGTCTCCGCAGTTGTGCGGCCAGAACTCCTCGTGGCATGCCTGCCAGTGGCAAGCGCGGCGGTCGGACGCAGCCGGCCAATTTCGCAGAGGAATTCCACAGCGAAGACGATGCAGCCGGAGAGTCCTGCGCAGGAACGAGGCGTGGTGGACGCTACTTGTCTAACTGCGCGCGGCGGACGGTTCGGAACCAAAGAGGAGCGATTTGGCCTCGTGCCACGTGGAACGCAAGAATTCCTCTCTGCCCGGCGTCACCGCAGGCGCCGCCTTCCAATTGCGGACGCCGAGCGCGAACATCTGCCGGGCTTGCTCCTCTTGTCCCAAATGGTGGTAGCTCATGGCCAACCAGAAGGCCGCAAAAGCGGCCGTTTCGCCGGACTTGTCGTTTTCGTCGAGTGCCATCGAATTGACCACTTCCTGATAGCGGCCAAGCTGGAAATAGACGCCACCTAAGGGCCGGCGATAAGTCGATTGGTCTGCTAACTCGCACAACCGCCGGGCCAGGGCCACGGCCGCATCGGGGAATCGTGCGACCTGGCGATCGGCAAGCAATCCCCACACGGCGGAATCGATTGGGCGGACCTCATCCCCATTGCGCTCGAGGAACCCTGCGGCGTCGGCTTGGGCTTGCTCCACTCGCCCGAGTTCGTAGTTGGCCCGCCACACGTGCGGCCACAGGTCGTGGCGCTGGGGCGCCAGCTCGAGGCTTCGCTTCAGATCGTCGTGCGCCTGCTGCCATTGCCCCAGGCGGAGCGACGCCCGGCCGCGCAGCGCGAGCATGGTCGCATCGTTCCTGCGCTGCGCGAGCGCCTGGGTGCTGTCGCCAATGACCTGCTCAAAGCGTCCTGTGTCGAAGTGAACCACCGCGCGGTCGCGCAAGGCCTGACGGTCGCTTGGCGAATCGCGGAGCGCCGCGTCCAAGAGCGCCAAGGCGTGGTCCAAGTCGGCCTTGGCGCCGATCGTCTCGCCGATTAGTTGCAGGGTGTGACCCCGCTGCCGCAACTGCGGCGGATTGTGCGGCGTTTGAGCCAACTGCGAATCGAGCCTGACGAGCGCGGTAAATCGCCGCAGGTGGGCCTGGTCAGTGGCGAATTGGGTAGCGTCGTCAGGAGCGATTCGCGCCGCCTCGCGAAACGAGGCAACCGCCAACTGCTGGCATTGGGCAATCGCATCCTGCCCTTCCAGATCGAGCGTCGCCCCCCGCGTCGCGGCAAGCGCCGCCTGGTGCAGGTCCGATGCGAGCTCCAAGTGCTGCTGGGCGCTCCCATCCAATAGCTCGCGACATTCGCACGCCACGTCCAGCAGCTCGCCCGGCCGATCTTGCATCCCCAGCTCGATCATCAGCCGCGAAAGGTTCGTTTTGATCTGAGCGCGGTAGGGTGGCCGCTGGTCAATGGGGATGTGTTGCCACGTTTCACGCACGCGCATGCGCGTGGCGAGTGAATCGGCATTCAATCCACAGTCGCTTTCTAGAGTCGCCAGGGCCTCCAGCGATTTCGCCCAGTTGGCCCGGAAAGCGGCACTAGTGGGCTCCAGATCCAGGCAGTCCTTGCGCGCGGCCGTCTCGCGCCGGCGCCAGTCGAGGGCCTCGGGCAGCGCGCCCCCTTGGTGGTGCAGCCGGGCCAAGTTCTCCAGCGTCTCCGCCAGCTTCTGGCGGTAAGTCAGCACGACGGGGTTTTCCCGCGCCATGCGCTCCTGGATCGCGAGCGCCCGCCCGTAATCGGCGGCGGCTAGCGCCACACTTTCGCCGCTCCGGTCGGAGCGGTCCGAGAGCACCACGTCGCCCAAGGCATTGTGAGCTGCGGCGACGAAGAATTGCGCACCTAGCGACGTGGGCCTGCGCCGGGCGATTTCCTGGCGGATGGCCAGGCACTCTTGCAAGTGCTGTCTCGCCTGGTCGATGCGGCGGAGCGACGTGTAACGGCGGGCGATGTTTCCCAGCGTGTTAGCGATGTGTACTTGCAAGAAGAGCTCGTCGGGCAGCTTTGCCGCCGCGCGGCGATAAATGTCCAGCGCCCGCTCGTGAATCGCAATCGAATCTTCTTTGCGGCTGGCATAAGGCAAGTCCGGCGACTCGCTGATCGAATAAGCCAGGTTGTTGAACGTCATCGCGGAGGCCACTTGAGCCGAGAGGTCGTCCGGCGTTTCTGCCAGCACCCGATCGATCTGCTCTCTGGCAATTGCCAGGATCGCCTGGCCATCGGCGATGCAATTTTCCTCTACTTCCTGGATGGCCAGGGAGTTATAGACCTTGACCCGCAACACGACCGACTCGCGATCGTCCTGTGCGTCGGGCGATTCGAGCAGCTCAATTGCGCGGCGGTAGGCCTGAACTTGCTCCCCGGCCGGCCCCATCTGCCCCTTCAGAATGCCCAGTCGCAGATAGGCCAGGGCCAAGTCGCGCCGGGCCGCCGGATCATGGTCTCGGTCCGCCAGCATCTGCTCGTGAAACTCAAGCGCTTTCGTCAGCAGGTTGAGCCGCACCGGCTGGAGGCCCGGCAGGTCCATCAGGTCCTCTTCGCTGACCAGTGTGAGCAGCTCGTTCACCGATCTGCGGGCGGTCTGAAAATTCCCTTCGGCCCGCACGGCTTCGCGCTTAGCGATGGACTCTTGCCGGCCTGCTTCGACGAGATTGTGCTCGGCGCGCTGGTGCTGCGCCTGGGCGACGCCGAGCATCGTTTCCGCGGCCGTTTGCTGCTTGATCGCCTCCTGGAGGTGAGTTTCGGCGCGGGCCCATTGCCAGCATACGCCGGTTACTCCGACCGCCAGCGACACGAACAGTGCCGCCGCCAGACTGGCCAGCGCCGGGCGCCGCACGCACCACCGCCACAGCCGCTCGCCGGGTGACAGCCGCCGGGCGCCGATCGGCTTGTCGTCCAGGAAGCGGCGCAAGTCGGCTGCCATATCGACTGCGGCGGCGTAGCGCTCGGCCGGGTCCTTGGCCATCGCTTTGAGCACAATGGTTTCCAGATCGCGCGGCAGGCGGCGCTCCAGGCGCCGCGGCGGCGCGGGGTCGGTGTGCACGATGTCGTGCACGAGCCGGGCCCGATCAGTGGCGGGAAATGCGGGCTGGGTGGTCAGTAGCTCGTAGAGCGTGACGCCCAGGCCGTAGATGTCGGTCCGCGCGTCGGACGTTCCCCGCAAGCGTTCGGGCGCAAGGTAGCGCAGAGTGCCCACCACGTCGCCGGTATTGGTGACATCGCAGCCAGCCTGCTTGGCCAACCCGAAGTCCGTAACCCAGACATTTCCCTGAGCGTCAAGCAGCAAGTTCGAAGGCTTGATGTCGCGATGCAGCACGCCTTGGCTGTGGGCATGAACCAGCGCCTCGGCAACATGAAGCCCCATCCGCGCTACGCTTTGGAAATACTCTGACAACGAAGCGCCGTGGCTCGTTGAATTCCCCTGCACTACCTGCGCGGACGCGGCGGATGTTTGGGGTGGCTTTGTGGGCTGGCTTTGATTGTTCGGGACTTCGCATGAGGCTGGCTTACTGAGTCGCAGCCGGCGCAGTTCCGCGAGAACTATATCGAGTCCTTGGCCGGCGATGAACTGCATCGCGTAATAGTGCGTACCCTGGTCCTCGCCGACGCCAAACACCGGCACAATATTGGTATGGTGCAGGCGGGCGGCGGCCCGAACCTCGTTCTGAAAGCGCGTCAAGACGCTCGGATTCAAAACGGCGGACGAAGGGAGCACTTTTAGCGCCACACGCCGTCCCAGTGGCAGTTGTTCCGCTTCATACACGACGCCCATTCCCCCGCGCCCGACTTCGCGGATGATGCGGTATTCACCCAGATTCTGGGGAATCTTGCCGGTCCAATCGGCACCCGGCTGCCGGTCGGCGAATTCTTCCTGCCGCGGACCCAACCGCTCCAGCACCACCAGCGTGGGAAACAGCTCGCGAATCTCTTCCGCCAGATCGGGGTGGGCCTGGACATAGTCCGTGATCGAAGGTCGCTCGCCCTGGCGGTAGCGCCCCAGGAATTCGTCGGCAAGCTGGTCCATCGGCTCACGACGTGCCGTGACCTCCTCCTCATTGATCATGCGAACCTCGCGCGCGGACTTTAGGTGTCGCTAAAGAAGCCTTGGATCCCGCCCAGCGCATCCTTCAGGCGGCGGAGTGCGGTGACATACCGCTTGCTGGCGGTTCGCTCCTGCAAGCCCAGCACCTGCGCCGTTTCCACGTTGGTAAGCTGCTCAAAGTGCCGCAGCACCAGCACCTCCCGATCGATTTCGTCTAGCGAGTTCAGCGCCTCCTGGAGCCGAACCTGTAGCTCGGCACGCATCGCCACCTGGCTGGGACTGGAGAGTTTTCCCAGCAGTGCGGCCGCCAGCGACTGGGAATCGGCCTCGGGCAATGCGCCGCTAAAGAGCGAGACCTCGCGGTTGGCCGCCCGTGCCTTGACACCCAGGTGCCGCCGGTGCATGAGCACAAGCTGCTGACCCACCAAAAATCGGAGCCAGAGAAACGGCGGCATGGATGGGTTGGATTGGTATTGCTCGTAACGTGTAGCGGCCTCCAGAAATGCCTCTTGAAGCACGTCGGAGCTGTCCACGCGAGCCTGCAAACGCCGGTCGAGCCGCAAATGGACCATCAGCCGCAGTCGGCTGCGGTAACGGTTGAACAACTCGTTTAGTTCCAGTCTCTCGCTGGATTGGGTGCCAGATTCGGTGCTCGACAGCGTGCCATCCATTGTCGTCCCTGCTCTTAGCGGGTATGGATACAGCCTCCTGGGGTATATGTGCCGGCCGAATCGAAGCGCACATGTCCCTTGTCGATTTGACCGGTGGCCCTCCCATCATAACTGCGCGCCGATAGCAAGTCTCGCCAACATTTCCGCAATCAAGTCTCGACCCAGCGGCGGTCAAACCACGTCACAACACACGCGATCCAACGTCCGTCATTGTTCCGCTTGCCTGGGAGCCCAGGCGCAAGACCGTTTTTCGATTGCAGTTGCCGTGCGGCAAGTCGCACAACAGGACAATTGCTTCGAGTCTCCGACCCCGTACTCCTTGCGGCCGTGGCACGCGTCGGTCACATCGTTCGGAGTAAGTTGCTCGCACTCGATGAGAACCAGCGTCTCCGATCCGAATAAACGTCTGCACGAGTGGATCGGCGGGCAGATATGCCCGTTCATCACCTCCGCGACGCTGGCCAAGTTGTCCAACGTCTCGGCCAACACGCGAAATAAATAGCTCCTCGCCTCCATAGCGCAAGGTGGTCTGGAAGAGAAAGCAGGCTTGGCTAAGGTTTGT
>Ga0180085_1000722_pt1 | contig 11383 bp, 10 predicted proteins | sample EasRiv730_16_10D_FD_123013 | JGI IMG/M metagenome (GOLD analysis project Ga0180085, IMG submission 123013) | Soil microbial communities from meander-bound floodplain in the East River, Colorado, USA - East River metaG ERMLT730_16_10D | ecosystem: Environmental > Terrestrial > Soil > Floodplain ... | reverse complement strand
CGAGCGATTTCGACCTCGGTCCCGCGCGCCAGGCCGCGCCGGTCGAGCGGAAGCGACGTCGCGCGCTGTGCCACGCGGCAGGGCTGGGAGACCGGGAGCCGCTCGTGCTCGAACAGGAGCACGGGGCGAGAGCGGTCGAGGCACACGGAGGCCTCGTCGCCGGGGAGGCCGGAGCGGGCGACGCGCTCTACGCGATCGCGGCGCACCGCTCCCCGACCGTGCTGTCCGTTCGCACCGCGGACTGCGCGCCGCTCCTCCTCGCCGCCGAGGACGGCTCGGCGATCGCGGCGATCCACGCCGGGTGGCGGGGTGCGGCGGCGGGCGTCGTCGCGTCGACCCTGGCCGCGCTCGGGCGGGCCGGTGTGCCGCCGGCGCGGCTCGTCGTCGCGATCGGACCCACGATCGGGCCGTGCTGCTACGAGGTCGGTCCCGAGGTCGTGCGGGCGGTGGCCGAACGGACGCGCACGCCCGCGGAGCAGGTCGCGGCCCGGGGCCGCGCCGGCCGTCCGTCGCTCGATCTGACCCGTGCGCTCGGCCTGCAGCTCCTCGCGGCAGGGGTCCCGACGGAGCGCGTCAGCGTGGCGCCCTGGTGCACCGCGTGTCGCTCCGACCTGTTCTTTTCGTACCGCCGGGACGGGGTCGTGGCCGGCCGGATGATGGCGCTCATCGGCTGGCGCGACGGCCTTCCTTGACGGTTCGGCTCGCCTGCGTCAGAATCCCGGTCTTTTCCGCGTGCACGGGGCGAGCTCAACCACCATGCTCCACAGTTGGCCGGTACTCCTGGCTAGCGCCCAACGGCCCCCGGCCGAAGGGGGCGGCTCGTTCGTCACCACGCTGGTGATGATGCTCTTGATCTTCGGCGTGTTCTATTTCCTGCTGATCGCACCCGCGCGCAAGAAGCAGAAGCAGCACGCCGAGATGCTCCACAGCCTCAAGAACGGGGATCGCGTCATCACCAGCGGTGGAATCTACGGGACGGTGGTCGGCGTGGCCGAGCACATCGTGCAGGTCCGGATCGCGGACCAGGTCAAGATCGACGTCGCCAAGCACGCCATCGCCGATCGGCCGGCGTCGGACGAGTAGGGCGCGGGCGAGCGAAGGACGGCCGATGTCGAAGCCCCTGGTCTGGAAGTTCCTGCTGATCGCCGCGGTCGTGCTCCTCGCCGCGGCCTTCGCGTTCCCGCTCGACAAGCGCATCAACCTGGGACTCGACCTGCGCGGCGGCTCGCACATCCTGATGCAGGTGGACACGGAGTCCGCCGTGCGCTACGAGACCGACCGGGTGGTGACGTCGCTGGGGCAGCTGCTGAAGACGGACGGAATCGCCTACGCCTCGATCGTCGCCCCGGCGGCGGGGACGATCGAGATCCGCGGAACGGACCCCGGAAGGCGCAGCGACATCCGCGAGCGGCTCGAGCGCGTCGTGCGCAGCTGGGATGCTTCGGAGACCGGAGCGGGGACCTGGCGCGCGATCATGCCGGCCAGCTACCGGACCGCGGTCGAGGCCGAGGCGGTCGAGCGCACGCTGGCCACGATCGGCCGGCGCATCGATAGCCTGGGGGTCAGCGAGCGCACGGTGAGCCGGGCCGGGATCGACGGGACCCGGATCCTGATCGAGCTGCCCGGCGTCGAGGACCCGACCCGCGTCAAGGACATCCTGCAAGACCCGGCGCTGCTCGAATGGAAGGCCGTCACGTACCCGCCGAGCTACCGCGGCGACCCGGCGAGCTGGATTCCGCCGGCGTCGCGCGAGGAGCTCGCCGCCCAGTTCGGCGGGACGACACCCGACGACACCGAGCTCTATCCGCAGGACATCCCGCTGCAGGACGGGAGCTCGGCCGTGGTCTGGTGGCCGCTGCAACGGGTCTCGACGGTCGCCGGCGCCGACCTGCGCAGCGCCTCGCGCTCCGCGGACGAGTGGGGCGACCCGGCGGTCAGCTTCGAGCTGACCCAGGACGCGGGCAAGCGCTTCGAGATCGCGACGCGCGAGAACCTGGGTCGCAAGATGGCGATCGTGCTCGGCGGGCCCTCGGACAAGCGAGTCATCTCGGCGCCGGTGATCAACGGCGTGATCCGCGACCAGGGCATCATCCAGGGCGGGTTCACCATCGAGCAGGCGGAGGATCTCGCGCTCAAGCTGCGCTCGGGATCGATCCCGACCGACGTGCGGATCATCGAGGAGCGTACGGTCGGTCCGTCGCTCGGCCGCGACTCGATCCGCGCCGGGTTGACCTCGGGCCTGGCCGGTCTGGGGGCCGTGTTCCTGTTCATGGTCGTCTACTACCGGTTCTCCGGTCTGAACGCCGTCGTCGCGCTGCTGCTCAACGTGCTGCTGATCTTCGGCTGCCTCGGGGCCCTGCCGTTCCTGTTCGGCAACGCCGGGATCCGTGCGACGCTCACCCTGCCCGGCATCGCCGGGCTGATCCTGTCCATCGGCATGGCCGTGGACAGCAACGTGCTCGTGTTCGAGCGCATCCGCGAGGAGCTGCGGCTGGGCAAGACGGTGCGCTCGGCGATCGAGCAGGGCTTCTCCAAGGCCTTCGCGACGATTCTCGACACCCACGTGACCACGGTCGTCGCGGCGCTGTTCCTGGGCTTCTACGGCACGGGGCCGGTGCGCGGCTTCGCCGTCACGCTGGTCATCGGCCTCGTGGCCTCGATGTTCACGGCCGTGTTCGTCTCGCATCGGCTGTTCGAGCTCGTGCTCGCACGCAACCCGTCGACCGAGACGCTGAGCGTCTGAGAGGAAGCCGTGCGACTGTTCGCCGACACGCACATCGATTTCATGGGCCTCAGCCGTGTGTGCGTGACGGCCTCCGCGCTGCTCATGCTGGCGTCGCTGATCGTCGTCGTGACCCGCGGGTTGAACCTGGGCATCGAGTTCACCGGCGGGACCGAGATCCAGGTGCGGTACGCCGAGCGCGCGGACGTCGGCGCGGTCCGCGCACAGCTCGCCGCCGCCGGGATGTCGAGCCAGGTCGTGACGACCATCGGGGACCCTGCAGAGAACGAGATCTACATCCGGATCGGCGCCGGCCCCGCGGGCCAAGCCCAGACCGCGGACCCCACGACCGCCGCGCTGCTCGCCCTGCGCGGCGCGGTCGAGGGTCGGGCGGACCTCAACATCGAGGACGAGAAGCGCGTGGCGACGCTGCTGGCGGGCGCGCCGGGCCTCTCGGCCGAGCAGGCCGGGCAGATCGCCGAGCGCGTGCTCGACGCTCGGCGCGAGCGCGCGATCTTTCGCTCGCTCGACGAGCTGGGCACGATCGAGGGGATGACGCCGGAGGTGCTCGCGCACCTGAAGCGGGAGGCGACGGTCGGACCGCTGGCCCTGCGCAGCCAGTCCTACATCGGGCCGGCGGTGGGGCGCGAGCTGGTGCAGAAGGCCGTGCTGGCGATCCTGGGGTCGCTCGCCGGCATGCTGGTGTACATCTGGATCCGCTTCCAGTTCCAGTGGGGGCTCGCCGCGGTCGTGGCGCTGGTCCACGACACGGTGATCACACTCGGGTTCGTCTCGCTGTTCGACATGGAAGTCAGCCTGCCGGTCGTGGCCGCGTTCCTGACGCTGATCGGCTACTCGGTCAACGACACCGTGGTGATCTTCGACCGGATCCGGGAGAACCTGGGCGGCAAGCGCGCCGAGGACCTCAGGCCGCTGATCAACCAGTCGGTCAACCAGACGTTGAGTCGGACGGTGATCACGTCCGGGCTCACCTGGCTCGTCGTGGTCAGCCTGCTGATCTTCGGCGGGCCGCCGCTGCGGCCGTTCTCCTTCGTGCTCACGATCGGGATCATCGTGGGCAGCTACTCGACGATCTACGTGGCCAGCCCGATCCTGGTGCTGTGGCGCTCGCTGCTCGAGCGTCGTCGCGGCAAGGACGCCGGCACCCCGGACGGGTCGGCCGCGCGCCGGGCCCGCAAGGTGCGCACGTCGGGTTGAGGCCGACCTATAATCGTCGCCGGATCCCGCGACGATGATCGGACGGACCACGACGGCCCGCATGGTGAGACGGTTCGAGGATGTCCTCGATCGGGCCGTGGCCTGCAATCCCGCCGTCGACCAGGACCTGCTGCGCAAGGCCTACGTATTCTCGGCGCGCGAGCACCGCAACCAGCGTCGGAGCTCGGGCGAGCCGTATCTGGTCCACCCGCTCGAGGTGGCCTACATCCTGGCCGACCTGCAGCTCGACACGGCGAGCATCGTCGCCGGAATGCTCCACGACGTGGTCGAGGACACGCTGACCACGATCGACAGCGTGGGCCAGCATTTCGGCACCGACGTGGCCCACATCGTCGACGGCGTGACCAAGATCTCCAAGCTCGAGTTCGCGAGCCCTGCCGAAGCCGAGGCCGAGAACCTGCGCAAGATGATCCTGGCCATGGTGGACGACGTGCGCGTGATCCTGGTCAAGCTGGCCGATCGGCTGCACAACATGCGCACGCTGCAGCACCTCGATCCGGTGCGCCGGGAGCGCAACGCGCGCGAGACCCGCGAGATCTACGCGCCGATCGCCAACCGACTCGGCATGGGTCGAATCAAGGCCGAGCTGGACGACCTGGCGTTCCAGTACCTCGAGCCCGAGGCGTACCACGAGCTGCGGGCGCTGCTCGAGTCGCGGCGCAAGGTCAGTGACCGGTTCATCGACGAGATCCAGGCCCGCCTCGAGTCGGCGCTCGGCGACGCGGGGATCCGCGCCGAGATCACCGGGCGGGTCAAGGCCACCTCGTCGATCCATCGCAAGATGCGCGTGCAGAAGATCGGCGTCGACCAGGTGTACGACTACATCGCGTTCCGCGTGGTCGTGGACACGATCCGGGAGTGCTACGGCGCGCTGGGCACCGTGCATTCGATCTGGCGGCCCGTTCCCGGTCGGTTCAAGGACTACGTCGCGATGCCCAAGCCGAACCTGTATCAGTCGCTGCACACCTCGGTGATGACCGACAAGGGGCAGCCGTTCGAGGTCCAGATCCGGACGCACGAGATGCACGGGATCGCCGAGCAGGGAATCGCGGCGCACTGGCAGTACAAGGAAGGCAAGGCGTTCTCGGACCGCGACGCGGAGAAGATGGCCTGGCTGCGCCAGATCCTGGACTGGCAGAAGGATCTGAAGGACCCACGGGACTTCCTCGAGATGGTCAAGGTCGACCTGTTCCCCGAGGAGGTCTACACGTTCACCCCGCAGGGCAAGGTCCTGTCGTTCCGCGCCGGAGCGACACCGGTCGATTTCGCCTACGCCGTGCACACCGAGGTCGGCCATCACTGCGTGGGCGCCAAGGTCAACGGCCGGATCGTTCCCCTGCGCTACGAGCTGCGCAACGGGGACATCGTCGAGATCCTGACCAGTCCCGCGCGGCACCCGAGCCGGGACTGGCTGTCGATCGCCAAGACCTCCCGCGCCCGGAGCAAGATCCGCACCTGGCTCAACGCGAGCGAGCGCGAGCAGGCCCTGGCGCTCGGACACGAGCTGACCGAACGCCACTTCCGCAAGTACAAGCGGACGCTCAAGTCGTTCGAGGACGGCCGCCTGGCCAGCGCGCTCGAGGCGCTGGGTTACGCGGCTCTCGACGATTTCTACGCCGCGGCGGGGTACGGCAAGGTCACGCCGCAGTCGCTGTTGGCCCAGCTCGTGCCGGAGCAGGAGCTCCAGGTTCGGCCGGAGGGTGTCGTCGAGCGCGTGGTCAAGCGCGCACTCGGGCGCGGGGACCGTGGCGTCAAGGTCCGCGGCATGGACGACATGATGATCTCGCTGGCCAAGTGCTGCAATCCCGTGCGGGGCGAGGAGATCCTGGGCTACATCAGCCGCGGGCGCGGCGTGTCGATCCACTCCGCGAAGTGTCCCAACGTCGTGCAGCTCATGTACGACCCCGAGCGCCGCATCGAGGTGGAGTGGAGTCTCGAGGCCGAAGGCGGCTCGCTGTACGACGTCAAGCTGGCGCTCGACGTCGAGGACCGCCAGGGGCTGCTGGCCAAGATCGTCTCCGCCGTGGCCGACGAGAAGACGAACATCAAGAACGTCGAGGCCACGACGTTCGACACCGCGGACGCGCGCATCCTGCTCGTGGTCGCCGTGGCGGACCACAAGCAGCTCGAGCGGGTGATGGGGCGCCTGCGCAAGATCAAGGGCGTGCGCGAAGTCGACCGGATGCTGCGCTGACGGGCAGAGCGGGGGTGGGGATGCGCCAGGTGATCCGCGCGGAGAGCGCGCCGCGAGCGGTGGGGCCGTACTCGCAGGCCATCGTCGCGGCCGGCTGCGTCTGGGTCTCGGGACAGATCGCTCTCGATCCGGCGACGGGCTCGCTCGTCGGACCGGACGTCGAGGCCGAGGTCCGCCAGTGCCTGCGGAACGTCGGCGCGATCCTCGCCGCCGCGGGATCCGGTCTCGAGCGGGTCATCCGGGCGACGGTCTATCTGACGGACCTGGAAGACTTCGAGCGCATCAACCGGGTGTGGGCCGAGCACTTCGAGCGCGAGGCTCCGGCGCGGGCGTGCGTCCAGGTCTGCCGGCTCCCGCGGGGCGCACGGGTCGAGGTCGAGGTCGTGGCCTTGGTCAGCTGACGGCTTTCCGGACCGCGCCGCTGCGCAGGCAGCGCGTGCAGACGCGAACCCGGCTCGTCCCGCCGCGCGGCTGCTGAACGCGGACCTTCTGCAGGTTCGGCCGGAAGGTCCGCGACGACACGTTGTGGGCGTGCGAGACCAGGCGGCCGAAGACCGTCGATTTTCCGCACACGTCGCACATCCGGCTCATACGGCACCTCGTCGGCTCGGGGCGCTGCATCGTAGGAGAGCGGCTCTGGACTGTCAAGGCGGCGCCCGTCGGCGACCCGCATACGCGCCCTTGCGCCGCACGGCTTGCCTTCGGCCTTTGCACCTCTATATTCTCTCCCACGCGAGAACCTGGAAGATCCATACAACCCGGATTCCAGCGCATCGCGACGTTCGAAACGCGAGGACCGGCCGGTGGGGAACCGTAGATCGCATTCCGCGTTGGAAATTCGGCCCTTCGCGACGAGGACCAGGGGTTGTTTTTGCTTGACTTACGCTCGAACGATGGCCTAGCTTGGAGCCCGGCCGCCAAGGCGGCAGGGTTCGGGTGCGGCGGCGAGGACGCAAATGCTCTTCGGACGTAGCCGGAACCTGATCGGATTGGACATCGGCGACAGCTCGATCAAGGTCGTCGAGCTCAAGGACGCGGGCCGGGGACGGGGATACCAGCTCCGGCGCCTGGGGTGGGAGGCTTTGGCTGCCGAGGCGATCGTCGACGGCCAGATCATGGACTCCCAGCTGGTCTCGGAGACGATCCGCCGCCTGTTCCAACGCTGCAGGCTCAAGGCCACGACGCCGGTCGCCACCGCGCTCTCGGGACACCACGTGATCGTCAAGCGCATCAGCCTGCCACGCATGAGCGAGGCCGAGTTGGCCGAGTCGATCCACTGGGAGGCCGAGCAGTACATCCCGTTCGACATCGACGACGTCAACCTGGACTACGAGGTCCTCGACGGATCGAGCCTGTCCGGCGAGGGCGCGAACATGGACGTGCTGCTCGCCGCGGCCAAGAAGGACAAGATCAACGACTACGTCGGCGTGGTGCGCGAGGCCGGCCTGCACGCCGCGACGGTGGACATCGCCGCGTTCGCGATGCAGAACGCGTTCGAGGCCAACTACGAGTTCTCGGCGGACCAGGTGATCGCGCTGGTCGACATCGGCGCGGCGGTCTCGTCGATCTCCGTCCTGCACCGGGGCGGCTCGGTGTACTGGCGCGACATCAACATCGGCGGGCACCAGTACACGGACGCGATCCAGAAGGACCTCAGCGTCTCGGCCGAGCAGGCCGAGCAGCTCAAGCGGGGCGAGGAGATCGACGGGATCCCGTACGAGCGCGTGCTGCCGATCCTGGCCTCCGTCAGCGACGACATCGGCACGGAGATTCAGAAGACCCTCGATTTCTTCAAGCAGATCTCGGCGACCGATCGCCAGCTCGACCGGCTGTACCTGACCGGCGGGGCCGCGCAGGTCACGCACATGAAGGAGTCGCTGGCCGAGCGGCTGCACACGCAGGTCGAGCTGCTGAACCCGTTCCGGCGCATCGCGCCGGCGGGCAAGGAGGCCAGCGCCGAGCTGGTGAACGAGATGACGCCGACGGCCTCGGTGGCCGTCGGACTGGCCCTGCGCAGGCTGGGGGACTGAGCCGATGATCAAGATCAATCTGGTGGCTGGGAAGAAGCCGACTGCCAAGACGACGCAGGCCGCGGGCCCCAAGCTGGAGCTCGGCGGCGCGCGGAACCTCCTGCTCGTCGGGATGCTGCTGCTCGGGGCCGCCGTCGCCGGCGGCTGGTGGTGGAGCCTCAGCGGAGCGCGGGCCGAGCTGAAGCAGCGCCACGTCGAGGCGGACCGCGAGCTCGAGCGTCTGGTCGAGGTGCGCGAGAAAGCCGAGCAGTACAAGCAGAAGAAGGACACGCTCGTGCGCAAGATCGACCTGATCACGACGCTCAAGAAGAAGCAGGAGGGTCCGGTCCACATCCTGGACCAGATCTCGCGCAACCTCCCCGAGTTCGTCTGGCTCGACTCGATGGGCGTGAACGACGGTCAGATCACGCTGGCCGGCAAGGCCACGAGCTACAACGCGGTCACGAACTACTACAACAACCTGTCCGAATCGGGACACTTCGCCTCGGTCACGCTGGGGCGCGTGTTCGCCGTGAAGGAAGGCGTTTCGTTCAGCCTCAGCTGCGGCTTCGCCGGTCTCGGGGGGGAGGCCGCGGTCGCCACCAAGTCGAGCGGGGAAGCCAAGCCGGGCTCGACCAAGAAGCCGGGCGCCAAGCCGGGGACGAAGCCGGGCGGCAAGAAACCGACCGACGCGGCCGACGATCCGCTCGAGGGCTGAGGTCGTTGTCGTGCAAGAGAGCGGGAACGTGAGCGGGCGGCCCGGGCCGCTCGACATGCAAGGGGACGATCGGCTCGCGGGCCGGTCGTTCGGGAGCCACGCACATGCTTGACAGGTTGCCGTTCTACGGGCAGGTGGTCGTGTTCCTGGCGATGGCCGTGGGGATCGTCGCGGTCGCCTACTACGCCTACCCCGACCTCGAAGGGATGCGCGCCGAGGTGCGCCAGCTCGAGGAGGAGTACGCCTCGAAGCAGCAGGAGATCCGCAAGGGGCAGGCCATCGAGCAGCGGCTGCCGGAGTTCGAGCGCGAGATCGAGACGCTCGAGCGCAAGCTCGGGGACGTGAAGCAGATCCTGCCCACGCAACAGGAGACCGGCGACCTGCTGGCCTGGATCAAGAACCTGGGCGACCAGTCGAACCTCGACCTGAAGTCGTTCGCGCCGGGCTCCCTCAAGCCGGTCGATTTCTACCGCGAGTTCCCGATCGACATGCAGGTCGTGACGCGGTACCACGACCTGGGCATGTTCCTCGACCGCGTCAGCAAGTACCAGCGCATCATCAACGTGGACAACCTGAAGATCACCCAGGCCAAAGGTAAGGGCGCGGCCGAGAAGACCATCAACGCCAGCTTCACCGCGACGACGTTCGTGTACGACGAGTCCGCGGCGAAGCAGCAGCAGAAGGGGGCGCGATGACCCGTCGACGTTGGTTGTGGTTCGGAACCGTGGCGCTGCTGGCCCTGGTGGCCGCGGTGGCGGCGCCGGAGATGCAGGCCACCGAGCGCCCGGCCAAGTCGGCCGACGACCCGGCGAAGACGGAGCCGGATCGGGTGCCCGACGATTCCGCCGTGGAGCAGATCCTGCGCCAGCAGGAGGCGCTGATCACCGGGGCGCGGTTCGAGTACGATCCGGGCAACCGTCGTGACCCGTTCCGCAATCTGCTGGACGATCTGAGACCCGGCGCGGGCCGACGCACGGCGGGGGCGAGCGGGATGCTGGTCGCCGAGATCGACGTCGTCGGTGTCGTCCGCGACCCGCGCCAGGGGGATCTGGCGATGGTCATGGGATCGGACAGCAAGGGCTACTTCCTGCGCGTCGGAGACGAGATCTACGACGGTGCGGTGATCGGGATCGACCCGCGGCAGGGGACGGTGACCTTCCGCCAGAAGGTCGAAGACCCGCGGATGATCAAGCCGTACCGCGACGTTGTGAAGCGCATGGTCCCGCAGCAGACCGAGGGCGAGGGCGCGGGCGGCGACGAGGGCGAGGGGACCGAAGGCGAGGACGAGGAGAGCGGCGATGAGTAAGCAGTGGAGAGGGAAGCTCGCGGCGGGGCTCGTGCTCGCCGCGGGGCTGGCCGTGCCACCGGCGTGGGTCGCGTCGGTGGCGGGCGTCGTGCCCGACGGCACCGTGGCAACTGCCCCGGCCGCCGAGCGGAGCCTGATCGGGCTCGCGGTCGAGACCGATGCCCAGGGACGCCCCAGCGTGCGTCTCGACCTCGATGGAGCGGTCGCCGTGCAGAGCTTCGCGCTCGACGATCCGCACCGCATCGTCGTCGATCTCCCCGGTGTGATCGCGAGGCTCGACTCCTCGCGCCGCGAGTGGGGACATGACGGGATCATCCGCGTCCGCGCGAGCCAGCATTCGCTCGAGCCTCAGGCGGTCACGCGCGTCGTGATCGACCTCGACACGGCGCTCGAGCACGTCGTCGAGCAGGACGGCGCGACGGTGCGTGTCGCGCTGCGCTCCGCGGCGGCTCCCGTGACGATCGCGCAGACGGAGCCGCTCGTCGCGCCGACGGTCGCGCCCGAGCCGCCGCCCGTGGAGCAGGCCGAGGCCGTGAGCGAGCAGGCCCAGCTCGAGCCCCAGGCCCCCGCCGCAGCGACGCCCGACACGACGTCGTCGCGAGCCGTGGATCCGGCCGCCATCGAGAAGCTGCTGCGCACGCCCGTGCTCGCCGCGCCCGCGCCGCAGGCCGAGCAGCCGGACAGCGGCGCGAGCTACGCGTCCAAGACGATCAGCAGCGGAGCGGCGACCTACAAGGGCAAGCGCATCTCGTTCAACCTCGTGGATGCCGACCTGAAGCAGGTGTTCCGGCTGTTCCACGAGATCTCGGGCCTGAATTTCGTGCTCGACCCGAACGTCGGCGGTCGGGTGACGATCGTCCTCGATCAGGTGCCCTGGGACCAGGCGCTCGACATCATTCTGAAGAACAACGGTCTGGACAAGGTCCTGGACAACAACGTCCTGCGCATCGCCACGACCGACAAGCTGGCCCAGGAAGCGGCCTCGCGCAGACGGCTCGCCGAAGCCGAGGAGCTGGCGGTCGAGCCGGTCACGCTGACCCGCGTGCTGTCGTACGCCAAGGCCAAGGACATGCAGCAGGTCCTGCGGGGTCGCGGAGCCGGTGGCGGCGGGGGGAGCGGAGGCCGCTCCATGCTCTCGGAGCGCGGCAACGTGCTGGCCGACGACCGGACGAACACCTTGATCGTCACGGACATT
>Ga0180085_1000721_pt1 | contig 11407 bp, 1 predicted proteins | sample EasRiv730_16_10D_FD_123013 | JGI IMG/M metagenome (GOLD analysis project Ga0180085, IMG submission 123013) | Soil microbial communities from meander-bound floodplain in the East River, Colorado, USA - East River metaG ERMLT730_16_10D | ecosystem: Environmental > Terrestrial > Soil > Floodplain ... | reverse complement strand
GGGGCCTACGACGTCGTCTTTCCCTCGGACCGCGCGATGCACTCGCTCAAGGCCAAGGGCCTGCTCCAGCCGATCGTGCTCGCGAATCTCAAGAACCTCGGGAATTTGGACTCCGCCTTTCTGGACCAGCCGTTCGATCGGGGCAACGAGTTCAGCTTGCCGTACTTTTGGGGAACCGTGGCCGTGGGAGTGCGGATGGACTATGTGACCGAAAAGGTGACTGGCTTCGAGGCCCTGTTCGATTACCGTCATCGGGGCCGGATCACGATGCTCGACGATTTGGAAAACGTCGTGGCAGTCGTACTCATGTTCCTGGGCAGGGATCTGAACTCCGTCCTCCCCACGGACCTCTTAGCCGCCAAGCAGGTTCTGCTCGCTCAGAAGCCGCTGGTGCAGGCCTACACCTCCGATGCCTACCGCGAGCGGCTGATCGCGGGGGAGGCCTGGGTTTCGCTCGGCTGGAGCGGCGACTTGCTGCAAGCGGCCGAAATCGCCAACGAGGACGTTCCCAAAATCGATGTCGTGGTGCCCGTGAAGGGGACGCTGAAGTGGCTCGACAGCATGGCGATTCCGCGGCGGGCGAGCGACGTGGCTCTGGCCCACCAGTTCATCGACCACTTGCTCGACGTTGACGTGGCGGTCAGCAACGCCGAGCACGTGCGATACGCCACGCCGAATGCGGCGGCCAGGAAAAAGCTGCCGCCGGAGACGACCGCCGACCGGCGAATCTATCCGTCCGCCGCGACCATGCAACAGTGCCAGTGGCTGACCGACCGCGGCGAGCAGATCGCCCTGATCGAGGCAGTCTGGCGCGAGGTGCGAGCGTAGATGCGGCAGATGGCCGGAACCAACCCTGGTCCCGGCAATCTGCACGTCGCGATTAGGCCCAAGCCTTGTCGGCGAAGACCTGATCGGCCGATTCGCGGTACTGGCCGTCGCTCATCTGGGGAGCCGATTCGCCCTCGCCGGTTTCGGGAGGAGCGCCGGTGGAAGCGACGAAGCCAAAATCGCTCAGCGTGCCAATCAGGCAAATGATGTACTCGTTGGATGTCGTGCTGCCGACGATGACGAAGCGGGCCGGCGAGCCGGCCGCGGGCGACGAAGGACTGCCGGTGCCGGTGTTGTTGGCCGGATCCTGATAGATTCGCTTGGTCACGCCGCCGATCGTCAGGAGCAGTGACGGGATCGTGCCCCCCACACCGAACTCGAGCTGGAGCGAGGCCTTGACGTTCCAGGCCAGCGGGCCATACGACCAGTAGTTCTGGTCCCCGGGTCCGACGGCCAAAATCAATCCCGCGTCTGCCGACGAGGCCAGCATCAGGTTGGCAAGATTGATGCCTCCGTCGAGCTGCGTGGCGTCGATTCGCAGTTCATTGAAGTCCAGGCCGGTGATCGAGCCCGTGACGATCGATTCGGGGGTATCCCAGCGGAACGTGTACAGGTCGTCCGCAATCGACTTGACCAGCGGGTTGGGATGGCTCGAGGGCTCCGAACCGTCCTTGAGGAACCGGGGCGTAATTTCGGTCAGCGTGTAGTTGCCGGGCCTGAGGTCGTCGAACGAATAATGGCCGAACTCGTCGGTGAAGGTGACCAATTGGGTGAACACGGGGATGCCGAGGACATTCGTGCCGTTGAGATGGATTTCGGCATTCGCCAGCGGCTTGCCGGCCACATAGACCGTGCCGCTGACGTCCTTGGGCACGAATTCGACGACATTGACCGTGTAGGTCGCGGTGGCCGTCCCGCCGCGGCCGTCGCTGATCGTGTACTGGAACGTGTCTAAACCCAAGTGACCGACGTTCTCGTTATAGAACAGGTCGTTGCCGACCCGGGTCACCGTGTTGCCGGCGGCGGTGAGGGCATCGACGGAGCTGATCGACAGCACGTCGCCGGGCACCGCGCCAATATCGACGCCGGCATTGTCGTTGGCCAGGGCGCTGGGGAGCAGCTGGTTCGGGAGGTTGCGGATGACCGGATCGGCAAAGTCGGGATTGGCGACCGGGTCGTCGTTGACTTCGGCGACGTTGATGGTCACGGTGGCTTCGTTGGAGGGTTTTTCGCCCGTGCCATTCGGGCCGTCGATCACCCGATAGCGGAAAGTGACGGGAGTGCCCAGGGTGAAAAAGTGAGCGGTCGGTGTGTAAGTGAACGAACCGTCCTCGTTCAGCACGACGCTGCCCGCTCCCGCGGGCAATAGACTGCCGGCGACGATCTGCGCTCGTAATCCGGCCGGCGGCGTCTCCTCGTCGCTGTCGGCGCCGAAGCCGTTGTCGCCCAGGACGCCCGGCGCGGGAATTGTCAGCGGCTGATCTTCGGTGGCACTGAACGGCCCGTCGTTGCGGGCCACCGGTGGATCGTTGAACGGAATGACGTGGATCGTCACCGTCCCTTCGTTCGACGTCAACGCCCCGTCGAAGGCGGTGTACCGGAATGACACGTCAAACGGATTGACCACCAGGGCGGGCGGCGTGTAGGTGAACGAGCCGTCGGCGTTCAGGACCAGGGTGCCCTGGGCCGGACCGGAAGCCGGCACGAGGGCGATCGAACCCGTGAAGCCGCCGGGCTGGTCCGGGTCGGTTACCGACAGGCGGAGCCCCTCGGCGGCCGTCTTCAAGAGCACGGCCCCTTCTTCGACCGTGAACTCGACGTCGCCTGCCACGGGCGCGTCGTTGACGGGACTGACTTGGATCGTCACGGTCGCCTCGGGCGACTGGAGCGCCGTCGGATCCACGGCCCGATACTTGAACGAGGTGTTGCCGAAGAAGTTGGCTCCCACGGTCGGAGTCCAGGTGAACGAGCCATCCGAGGCCAGAATTACGGTCCCTTGCCCCGCGGGCGGCTGCTGGGTCAGGGTCGCCGTCAGGCCGGCATTGGTGTTGCCGGGGTTGTCCACGTCGGTATCGTTCAGCAGCACACCGCTGGCGGCATCGACCGAAAGCACAACGTCTTCCGTCGCCGGGTACGAATCGGGATTGGCCACCGGATTGTCATTCACCGGGTCCACCGTGATCGTCACCGTCGTATCGCCGGAGAAGGTCGTGCCGTCGAATACGCGATAGGTAAAGCTCGTTTGACCGTTGAAGTTCGCGGCCGGCGTAAATGTGAACGCGCCGTCCGCACTCAGGTTCACGCTGCCGGCCGCGGCAGGCGTGTTCTGGACGAGCTGTGCCGTCAATGTATCGACAACCGGCTTGCCGGGGCGATTGTCCGCGTCGGTGTCGTCCAGCAGCACGCCCAAGGCAGCGGAGACATTGAGCGTCTGGTCTTCATTGGTGCTGTATTCATCGGGATTCCCGACCGGCGGATCGTTGACGTTGGTGATCGTCAGGGTCACCGTGGCGGTCGAGGGACCGTCGCTGGGACCGCCGACGGTGTCTGTCTCGTTCATCGTGTAGTTGAACGTGACGGTGCCGAAGAAATCGGCGTCCGGCGGGGTGTACTGGACCTGATTCCCCACAGGGAGGGTCGAGCCGTTGCCCGTCCCGTTAGGTGGATCCACGCTCACCAGGATTTTGGACTCGCCCGGGTGGATCAGGTCGTTGGCCAGCACGTCCAAGAGGAGCACGCCGGCCGGCTCGAAGATGGTTTGGCCGATCGGCGGGAAAACGTCGGCGATGGCGCGGGGGCGCGTCGTGGGCAGGACGTCGATCGTGATCGAATCGCTGTCGGTCAGGATTCCGCCGGCTCCCGTGTTGCCGTTGTCGCTCGTCAAGACCGTGAGCAGATCGCTGGCCGGACTGGCCTTCTGGTAAGTCATGCCGTCGAGGGCGGCGTTGACCTGGGCGAGGGTGCCCGAAATCGTCAAGTTCGCCGAGTCTTGGCCGCCGATGGTCGCCCCGCCGCCGGTGACGGCATGCAGCACGCCGCCCTGGGTCGTGGAGAGCGTCACCGTAAGGTTGGGGTTGGTGCTCCCGGCGGCGCCGGCGTCGACGTCTGACACGGAGATGCGGTTGCCGTTGGCGGTGCTGAACGTCAGAATCACCATCTCATCGACCGTCTGCGGGCCCGGCACCATGTTTTCTGGGGCGTCGTTGACCGGCGTAACGCTGATGTTGATGACATCCACATCCGTGAGGGGGCCCGGGCTGCCAGAATTGCCGTTGTCGTTCGTGGTGACGGTAATCTGCGCCGGGCCGTTGTAGTTGAGGGTGGGCGCGAACTTGAGGCCGCTCAGGGCGGGGTTGATGTCGGCGATGCTGCCGACGATGGTCAGGTCATTGGTGCCGTCGCCGACAATCGCCAGGGTGCCGGGGAGCGAGACCAACTTGAGCGTGCCGTTGGTGGCCTGAAGGCGGATGCTGACGGAGGCCGCGCCGGCATCGACGTCGGCGATCGAGATGGCGGTGGCGCCGCCGAACACGAGGCCGGCCGGGGCGTCTTCGGCCACGAGCAGCGGATTGGGAACGGAAATGGGGACGGTATTGACCGGGGGGTCGTTGGTCGCATTGACGGTCACCGTGACGGTGCCGACATCGGTCAGCGCCGCATTGACGCCGTCGCGAATCGTGTAGGTGAAGGTCACCACGCCGCTGAAGTCGGCGTTCGGAACGGTGTAGCGAAGCTGACTGCCCTCCTGAGTCACTGTGCCCTGGCCAGCGCCCGGCTGTGTAAAGCTGCTGAGCACCAGGTCCGCCGGCCCGTTGTTGTCTTGATCGTTCCCCAGCACATTGACGAGGGCGTTGTTGAGCGCCCCGCCGTTGGTCCCTTCATTGATCGAAGCAGCATCATCCACGGCCGACACCAGCTCGACGATGTTGAGCGTCCCGCTCACGAAGTTGACCGTGTCCTCGGGAATGAAGCCGTTGAAGCCGACCAGCGCGATGCCAAGGTTGGTGGAGACATCGGGATAAGCGCCGGCGAAGGTGACCGGAGCGATGCCCAGCTTCTCTTTGGCGGTCATGCGCAAGCGGAAGACTTCGACCTCGCGCGTGCCGGGCTTGGGACCTTCGGGGACGGTCGCCGGAGCGTTGGTGTTGCCAGCCCGGGTCACGCCATCGGTCTGCGGCAAGGCGAACGAGTCCGCGAAAAACGTGTAGTACAAAAGTCCGGTGACGGGATCGTCGTTGATCGGATCGGGAACGTCGTTGGCCGGGTCGAAATTAGGGTCGAGGACCAGACGCGGGCGGAACATTTCCTTAAACGAGACCAGCGAGGTGGGATCGCCCGCGACTACTTCAGTGACCGTGACGCCGGTCCCACCGCCGGCCGTGATGGTTCCCGACAAGTTGGCGAAGTTCTTGTTGGCTTCATCGTTGATGAACCGGACGGTAAACCTGTTATTGAACGTCGGACTGGACACGACCTCGACGTTGGACAGCGCGCCGACCGCGGATGTCCCGATTTTTGACAGGGCGACCAGCTCGTTGCGAATGTTCTGAGCGGTTAACTCACGATTCAGTGGAACGAACGTGATTGGATTGGTGGTTTGCTGGGTATTGTCGATGTCGGTGAACGTCAGCGTGAATCGGGTCGCAGCGTTCAGCGATCCGTTGAGGACGATCGTCTGCGTTTCGTTGATCTGAAGGTCGGTCTGGGCACGATCCCAGAACATATCGAAGTACGCGTCGAATACGCCAATCGCGTCGTTGCCATTGCCATGGAGAAGGTCGCGGTGTTGACCACTGAAGTCCTGGATGCCGGTGTCGTTGGTCAGGACGCGCAGCTCGTAATGGCCCCCTTCCGGAATCGAAGTGATGGGCGTGTTCGTGCCCAGGGCGACCGGAACAAACTTGAAGTTCGCCAGGAGCGGCGGATCGGCGCCTTCCGCCGTCAGCTCGTTGATCACCATCAACAGGTCGAGCGTGTTGAGCGTCTGGTCGTTGTTCGGATCGATGTAGTACTTCGCGGTCGCAGCGCCCAGGTCTTCGCCCTCGGCCGCGCTGCCGCTGGCCGCCAGGCTGCGCGGGCCCGTGGCGGTGAGACTGTTGACCACGGCCAACAAGTCGAGGGTCGATTCGTGGCCGTCGTTATTCACATCGATCGGGCGGACGTAGTTGTAGAATTCCGAGGGCGCCTGGGGCAGATCGCCCGCCAGCATGGTTCGCGCCTCAAGCTGCTCGGCCCCTCCGAGGCGGCGCAGCCGGGAGGAACCTAGGAACGACTTCCGGCGACTGCGGGCGCTCTGGGGTCGGCGAGGGGGACGGCCAGTCGTGCTCATGGATGGACTCGTGCGGAGGAGTTGGTTTTGTTCCGATGGTTGCCATCGCCCGCGCTGGCGCCAGCGGCCCCTCCTGGACGATGCTGACCGCGCGGCCGAGAGCGCCGAAGCGCCCCTTGCTTCGGGTGACGTAAAAGCTTAGCTATCAATGGTTTATGCCAAATCGCGGTTCGCGCGGACGGAGCCACGCGCGAAGCGCCTGAATGCGGTGGTTACTTTCCAGACTAGTCAGCGAAAAAAATCTCTGCAACGAATTTGCGCCTCCGACGAGTCGGATTGGCCCGACCGAGGCTGCATAATCGGAACTAGCCCGTGGCGATCGGTCTGGGGTCGGTTCAGGATGCGTTCTCCAGGTCGTCGCCGGGCAGCCCGCCGACATCGAGCGACAGCTCGGAAAGCAGGTCGTCCCAGGCGTCTTCATCGAGCGGTCCCATCGGTGTCCGCCGATGTTTATGCTCGTCGAGCGAAAACAGACGGCCCATCACGTTGCCGTCGGTCGGGATCGACGCGGCCACCAGGTCGAGGGTGTCGTCGCTGCCGCTGTCGAGCCAGGAATCATCATCCAGCGCGGAGCCGGTAGCAGCCGGCCGCTCTTCGATAATGATGCTCGGCGAAGCATAGAGCGGCGGCGTCGCGAAGAGCGCGGCCGACGAGGGGGCGCCTGCTGGCTGGCCGGTCGCCCTCAAGCTGGCGGCCGGGGCCGAGCCACCCTCGCCTTCGGCTTCGCCCTCACCACCTGGATCGAAGTTGTTGTTTAGGTAGATGATGACCGCCAGGAGGTCCAGGGTGTTGAGCACTCCAAACGCCGGGGCGACATCGAGGAACAGGCCCTGGCCCGGAACGCCGCCCCCCGTGGGATCGATCGGCGGGGTGCCCACCTTATAGGGCGGAATGGTGACCGGCAGCGGCGCGGCAGGCCCCGGAATGACCAACTGGCCCGTCAGGTACGTGAGGTAGTTCAGAATGATCAAGAGGTCGATCGTGGTGACGCCGCCGCTATTGTTCACGTCCTCGGGCAGGGCGGCGTTGTTGAACGGGGGACCGGCGAGTGTAACGAGGTAGTCTTCCACCTCGCCGTCGGGAGCGACACCGTCAAACGAATTGATGCCCGCACTGGAGAAGCGGAAGCGGGCCCACGTCGGGCCTTTCGCTCCCGTGAGACTGCCGAACGTCAACCCCACATTGGTGCTGCCGGCATTGACGGACAGCCCTGACAGGACATTTTCACCGGCGTCGGCCCAATCGCCATCCTTGTTCAGGTCGATCCACACATCCAAAAAGCCGCTGCCCGAAGCAGTGACCGTGAAGGACGACGGATTTCCCGGCGCGAGCAGGATGTTCGTGATGCCGTCGTCGAAGTTGTCGCCGGTGGCGATCCTGGCGTCCTGCTCTTCATCGACGTTGGCGCCGAGGTGATAGCCCTGGACGACATCGTGAGCCGCACCGTTGTTGGCGTTGAGCGACGGGTACGGGCTGGGAGCGTCGCCGAAGTCGCGGACAGTGCCCACAAAGATCGTGAACAGCGTCGTGCCATCGCCCCGGTTGGGCTCCAAGAGATTGCCCGCCAGATCCCGCACTCCGGTCGCGGTGTTGTCCACCAGGATCGAGTAGGTGTGGTTCAGCGGCCAGGCGCCGGAGATCGGCGAGAAATACACCTCGTCGTTGGTCGTGTTATAGACGAACGTGTAATCCACGCCCAGCGCCAGGGGCACGGCGTCGGACAGCAGGGTGAACTTCGCTGGCGTGATCGACAGATCGTCGATTCCGATCCCCGTATCGAAAAACTTGAGCACGAAGATGATCAGCGTCTCATTGCGGATGATGACATCGTTGGCGGCCGGGTTGCGGTCGCGATTGGCCGCATCGTTGTCCAGCGGATCGGTAATCCGGCCGATGGGACGTGAAAAGTCGGTCCGCTCGATGGCACCGCGGTCCTTGAAAATGTTCGAACCCAAACCCGTCTCGTCGGGCGCCGATGGGTCGTCGATACGAAGCTGACCGAAGCGGTCGAATTCCGGGGCAAAGATGGTTGTCGTGGGGATTCCCAAAGGTGACTTCACCACCGTCAGGCTGGGATCTTCGGGCAGGGTGTTCAGCGAACTGTCGATCGCCTTGCTGCCTGCCGAGAGGTAAAAGTTGCCGTTCGCTTCATCGACGAACAGCGGATCGCCAGGCAGCAGTTGAATGGAGGTCGAATCGACGGCGATGCCGTTGGCCGTGTTGCCACGGAACACGTTCGTGCGGACGACGCTCAGGTTGGACGACGCGTCGATCGAGATCCCCGTCGCCGTATTGGCCACGACATTATTGAGGATCGTCGGGTTGGCGTTCTGGTCCACGACGATGCCTTGGCCGGTGGCTGTTAGGCCGCCGAAAACGGTGTTGTTGACGATCTGGCCGTAGGGAACCGCCGCCACGGGCAAACCGGCAGGCGACGTTTCGCCGCTGAAGTGAATGCCCCCCGTTCCCAACCCGAACACCACGTTGTTCGACAGGCTTACCGCCGGAATGAGGCGGCGGTTGTTGAGCGTGGGCAGGTTCCGAACCGCGCCGGGATGCGGCACGGCCCCCGTCGCGTCCCGCGCCGAGGCATCGACCACGATGCCGAATTCGCTGGCGAAGCGGACCGTGTTCGAGTCGATCTCGATGTGTCCCTGTTCGCGCGTCAGGTTCTGATCGCCCAGCCGCGAGAGCGACGGAATCATCCGCACGTTCGTGTCGAACTGCGTGGGGATGATAATGATCGACTCCGTGGGCCGCACTTGCTGGCCGTACTCGGTCCCGCGCCGCAGTTCAAGCTGGTATTCGCCGACCAGGACCTGCGTGGGCGCAGCGGGATCGGGGTTCGCCGGCAGCGTGAAGTAGTTGTTCTGGCTCAGCGAGCCGGTCGCCATTTCGCCCCGCTCCGCAAAACCGATGATCACATCGTCGATGTAGGCCCCCTCGAATTGGTTCTGCTGGGCGCGCTCGCGGTGGAAGTAATTCCCGAAGCTGTTTCCGGCCGCTGCCTGCCGCATGGCTCCCGCCGTGCTGAAGTCGAAGCGGATCCTCAGATCCGGTTCGCCCACGAACTCCGACAGATCGACGCGGGCCTGGCGCCAGCCGCCCGAGTTGTCGAACAGCTCCTGGACCCGCTGGAGCGCGAAGTTCGAGTCGTTCTCCGACACAGAAAGATAGCGCGGCAGCTCGGCCGTGAATACGAACGTCGAGAGGAGCGAGTTGTTGGTCGCCAATTCTTCCGACCAGGTCGCCCCGTTATCCCGGGACATGAGCACGCGGAAGCTGTCGCGCATCTGTGACAAACCTGCGCCGGTGCTGTTGATGTTCTGCGTTTCGAGGAAGTAGTTGAAATACAGCGTCGGCTTGTCCTGGGCGGAGTATCCGGACAGGCTGAACGTATTGGTCGCCACGCTGCCGAACGCGCCGCCGGGAGTGTTGTACGTTTCGCGGATCGCGGGGTTCGACGCCAGGTCGCGATGGTTATCGGAGCTCACGCCAAGCTGGCCGTTGCCTCCGCCGGTGCCAAAGGGGAAGTACGTCGAGGTGGGGTTGTTGACCCAGTTCTCCAGGCCGAACCGGAAGCTGGCCCCGCCCGACTGTTGGTCGGTCAGACGACCATCGACAGTAGAGACGACGTTGGTATCGCGGCTGTGATCAAACGAGACATTGACTCCGTGCCCGTCATCGCCACTGCGCTGGGACGTGGGGTGCCAAAGATTGAAGTCCAGCGGCGAGAAAGCCAGGCCGGTCGCGCCGCTGACTCCGGTGCTGATCGACGTGGCGCCGCCGGTGAAGATCGCCTGGAGCACGCCGCTCGTGTTGAGGGCCCGCAGGACGCCGGTTGTATCCACCGCGAAGAGCAGGTTGGCGAACGCCCCACCCTGGACGTTCTGCGGTCCCGGCGCCAGCCCGGCGAACGAGAACCCGAGATTGATGACGTTCGTCGCCAGACCGCCGGGCCCACCACCCCCCCCAACCGTGTAGAAGAATCCCGAATCGGTGACGCCGAACAGTTGCCCGCCCGAAAAGGCCAAACCGGTGGTCCGACCGATGTCACCCGGGGTCGATTGGTAGAGTCCCCCTTGGAGCTGGAACGGCGTATTGGCAACGACGGTCGCCCCACTGGCAGGATCGGCTCGATACAGAGTGGAGCCCTGGCTCGTCTGACCGTTGGGAAATGGGATGCGCGTTCCGCGGACGGAGTAAAAGAGCTGGTAATTAGGCGTGTTCGCGCCGCCGTCGAACCCAGTCCGCAAGTAAGCCAGAGCATCGATGCTGTTGGAAGTGAGTTGGCTTGGGTTCGGCGGAGCGGTCGCTGGGTCGAAGTCGGGAATGCCGACGTCGCCAACGTCCGTTGCTCCGCCCGCCGACCAGTCGATCTCAACGAGTTGTCCCGCGTTGTTCGCCACCGTACCGCCGACCTGTTGGTCCATACCGAACAATCGGCCATCGGAGCGCATGGCGATGTCGAGCACGCCGTCGTTGCCGCCGGTGCGCAGCGGTCCAACGTCGATCTCCAGGCCGCCCAGGAAGGGATTGGCCGTGAACAGCCGGCCCGGCGTGGAGACGTAGAGGACGACGTCCGCCAGCGTGTAGGGGAGGATGTTGGAGGGGCTCGAGATCGTGCTGAACAGCGACTGCACGGGAGGCACATGCACCAGCCCGCCGACGGGACCGGTGAAATGGCCCTGGGTCCCGATGTGGTCCTCGGCGATGCGCTTCACCGAGTTCACCGGCTCCAGCCGGATCAGCGGATTGAGCGCACCCGATACAAACGTGGCATTGAGGGCCTGGGGCAACTGCGAGTTGGACGAGACGGCGACGTAGTACGTGTTGCTGGTGCCCAGCGGGATGGTCCCGGTCGGCATCTGCACATTGCCGATGTAGGGATCGAGAGATCCGAAAGTGCCGCGGCTGAGGTCTTCGGTCTGTGAGCCCGGTCCGACGCCCGCCCGGTCGTCCTCGATGTTCGAGTCGCGGCTGATCAGGATCAGGTTGCCGTTTTCGTCGTACACCGACACCGTCGTATCGGCCCGCGACAGGCCGTCGGCGTAGTCGATGTCGAAGATGGTGGCCCAGGTATGGTCGCCGTCGCTGAACCCGCCGATCGCCTGGATCAGGTCGTAATCGATCGTGAACTGGTACCAGTCCAGGTCGGTGGGCGCGGTCAAATTGCCCCCGACGCTGATGGTGTTGCGATCGCTGGCCAGGAGATTGCCGATTGGCTGAGCGGAGCCCAGGTTGTTATTG
>Ga0180085_1000720_pt1 | contig 11409 bp, 8 predicted proteins | sample EasRiv730_16_10D_FD_123013 | JGI IMG/M metagenome (GOLD analysis project Ga0180085, IMG submission 123013) | Soil microbial communities from meander-bound floodplain in the East River, Colorado, USA - East River metaG ERMLT730_16_10D | ecosystem: Environmental > Terrestrial > Soil > Floodplain ... | reverse complement strand
TTCATCACCTCCGCGACGCTGGCCAAGTTGTCCAACGTCTCGGCCAACACGCGAAATAAATAGCTCCTCGCCTCCATAGCGCAAGGTGGTCTGGAAGAGAAAGCAGGCTTGGCTAAGGTTTGTACTAGTCCTGTACCGCCGACCTGTTTTCGGCCAGCTCCGAAACCGCGCCGAGCTCAGGCTTGGAAGCGAACACATACGCCCGCCGACTCGGGTACTCCACGTCCGGGTAGGGGTCTCGCTCGATCACTTCCACGTTCGCAAACCCAGCCCCGGCGAGTTCATCGGCGACGGCCGCCGGGCGGAAGTACGCGAAGTCCAGCGTCACGGGACGGCCAAGAAACTCGTCAACGTGAACCGCGCCCTCCCCGGCGTGGAAGGCCAGGAGGAGCCGGCCCCCCGGCCGCAGCACCCGGTACATCTCCGCCAACGCCCGCCGTAGTTGGGCCGGTGAAAAATGGACGATGGCGTAGAACGCGACCACTCCGGCGATCGTCCCGTCGGCCCGCGGCAGGGCCAGCATGTCCCCCTGCTCGAAGACGACGCCCGGGTGCAGCCTTGTGGCTTCCCGCAAATTTTCCGCGGAGATATCCAGACCACACACGTCGACTTCGCAACCGTGCAGATATGCGGTCGTCTGCCCCGGGCCACATCCGAGGTCACACACCTCCCCGCGATCACTAACTTCCGTCGCCAAGCGGCTGAGCAACTCCCGGTCAAGCGGCTTGTGTCTGAGTTCACCGACGAAGCGCTCCGCGTACTCCCGCGCGACCGCGTCGTAACACGTCCGGATGTAGTCGGCCGACTGCTCCACCACACACGCCTCACCAGCCGAAGGAATCCATGTAACCCGCGCGATGCCCTCCCACGCCTTGGAAACGCAATCGTGATCCCGGTTCTGTGCCTGATACTATGCTCATAATGCAAGCTGGCAAGCTGACGCGGCTTGTGAGGCGCCCTGGAGTATATGTCGGAACCCGGTTTGAAACCGCTTTCGGCAGCCACCCGCCCATCACTCCTCCACCGGCACGACGACATATTCCAAGCGCGATTCCCAGTGCGGCCCGCCGTGGGCGGTGGCGTTCTGAATGTAGGCGCTGTTCTCGTTGAGGACGATCCAGTCCTGCCAGCGCTGCTGCCAACTTCCCCAGATCGGGTAGAGCCGCTGATCGTCCTCCATCAGCACGTGCGGGCGCTCGCCCTTGCCTGGGGTGGGGTAGAGCCACTTGGCGACGTGGTGGCGATCGGTCACGGAGCCAGTGGTGTCGGCCGTGCGGGTGATGGTCTGGAAGTGGTCGAAGAGGAGCTTGGGCACGCCCTTGACGAACTCGGTGCGGGCGGACTCGTGGCTGCCGTAGATGAGGTAATGATCGAAGAGGTCGGCCCATCGGGCTTTCGGTTCCCCGGGGACCGCGACCAGGCGGCCATCGCCTTTGAGCCACTCGACCCACTTGGCGCGCTGCCTGGCGCGTTCGTCGGCAGGGCCGTCGGGGGCGAAGTCGAGCTGCTTGCCGGACATGGCTCGCAGCAGGAGGGCGGCTTTGGCCCGGATGAGGGCGGCTTCTGCGTCGAGGAGGTCGACCAGCGCGCTGGCGGCCGATGGACGCTGATGAAACGCCATCGCTTCGGCCGCGGCCAGGCGCAGGGCCGGGGGTTGCTTCTCGTCGGCCAGCAGCGGCTCGATCGCTTCGATCGCGACAGGCCCGCGCGCGGCAGTGAGGCCCCAGATCGCGGCGATGCGGGTTTCGATGTGCCCGGCTTTGAGCGCTTTCGAGAGGGCCGGGACATCATCCGGGCCGGCCGTCGCCATCATCGCCAGGCGCACGGCGGCCCGCGCCGGCTCGCTGTCGGCCTCAACGGCCGCCGCCAGCAGGTCCTGGGTGAGGCCGGTCAGTTTCTTCTGCGCGATCACCCGGCACGCGGCGAACATCACCACCGAAGTCGAGGTCTCGTCCGCCCCCGCGAGGATCCGCTCCGCCCGCTGTCGCACCTCCGCGTCCTCGCTTTTCGCGGCCTCCTTCAGCTCGCGCAGCGGGGGACGGGGCATCCGCATCAGCGCCTCGGTGGCCGCCTCGCGCTCGCGGTACTCGTCGCTGCCAAGCTGGGTGATCAGGGCGGCGATGCGCTCGCGCTGTTTGTCCGAAGGTAGCAGTTCGCGCAGCACCTTCGACGCACTCTCGCGGTCGGGCTCAGCGCCCTGCTGGCGGAGGATGGCGTGGTCAGGCGGGTCATCGGTGGGGCGGTCTTCGGCGGCGGCGCGCATTTCCGTTGCCATCAAGAGCGACAAGAGCACGAGGATGTTCGTGGCTGACCGCATGACGATGCTCCTGAGCGAGACGGATGAAAGGCTTCGCGCTCGTGGTGCTCCCGGATGCCCCCTCATATTAGACGGATTCCGCGCAGGTCTGTTTTCAACGCTCGTTTTGAGAGGAACGATATCCCCCGTTTCCTGCCTTTCCCGCCCACGCCAAAACCGGTGCGGACTACCTGAACCAACGGGGGGGTGGCTAAACCCATCAGCCCGATTCGAGCGAGGGACGTCAAAGACTGTTGCGTGGGAAATGCCGAGGGTCTGCGCGGCCTGCGGAATCGTCAACCCCCCGCGAAAAAGCGGAGCTTGACCAGGGCGGCCTTGTAGGGATCGATGGCCGCAATCAATGCGCGGTCGATGTGTCAAAGTCTAACGCGCGTCGGTCACATCGCCCGAGGTATGCCAGGTCGGTGTGAATCTATGTAGGAAGCCTCTGTCAGATCGGTAACGTGGAACTAAATAGAGCCACGAATTATTCGGAGCGCGGTTGATATTGGAGAAAAAGTTGGCCTGGCGCTACCGCTCGGGTGTGTATCCCAAAACGAACAGGAGCCCAGGCCATGGACGGCAGTATCGAGATGTCGGCGGATCAACGCAAGGTCTTGTTGGCAGCGTATCGCTGGGGGAAGGACGTGCGGGCGGCCCGCCGGGCGCACATCGTGCTCCTCGTGGCGGAAGGCTGGTCCTACCGGGAAGTGCGAGCCATTACGTTTGCGAGCTTTGACCTGATCCGCGACTGCGTCCTGAGTTTCCAGCAGGGAGGCAGTGCTGCGGTGTTGAAGGGAGATCAAGCTCCGCCAGCCGTTGTTCCGAGTTGGCTGTTGGCAGTCCAGCGCTGGCTGCAAACCCGCAGCCCCCAAGACTTCGGCTACTTTCGCTCCCGCTGGTCATGTGCGGCGCTGGCGGAGACCTTGGCTTGGGAAACGGGCCTTCGCCTAAGCGGCGAAACGATCCGCCGGGGACTGGCGCGGCTGGGCTGGGTATGGCGCAGACCGCGGCCCGCGGTCGGTCCGACGGACCCGCAATACGACCATAGAATCCAGGCCCTCCGCGACCTGCTCTCCACGCTTCCAGAGAACGACACCGCCTTGTTTCAGCACGAGGTGGATGTGAATCTGAATCCCAATAGCGGCTCCTGCTGGGTGCGGCGTGGCCAGCAGGCGGAGGTGGTGACCCCGGGCAACAACGAGAAGCGGCATGTGGCCGCGTCGCTGCACTGGCGGACCGGCGCGCTGCTCGTCAGTCAGCCTGGGAAACGCCGCAACACGGAACTGTCTCTGGAACACTGGATGATCTGCGCTGCAGCCTGCGGAGCTACACCAGAATCCACGTCATCTGCGACAACGCCGCCTTCCACCAAAGCCGGGCCGTGAAGCAGTACCTGGACCGCTGGCGTGACCGCATCGAAATCCACTTCCTGCCCAAGTACGCGCCAGAGACTAATCCCGTGGAGCGCGTCTGGTGGCACTTCCACGAGACGATTACACGCAACCGTCGTTGCCAGAGCCTACAAGAGTTACTCGACCAAAGCTACGATTGGTTCGAGCACGCTGGCCGCCACTACTATGAAATGCGAAAGATCTTTCCCCTCGCCGCCTAGCGCTCCGGTCCCGTGGAGTTTCTATTTAGTCCCATAAAACAGACACTCCATAGAAGGCGGTGTCTTTTATACGTCGCGCAAGCTCCCTTACCAATGTAATCCGAGTGTCGGTGTTGAATGTCATACTAAGCACAATCCTTCGGTCGCCCCTGCTGGCGGCAGTAACCTTGTGCAGCACCATTTTACCCTCAAATACCACGAAGTCGTTCACCCTCAGCGAGACTACCTCCTCCTCGCTACTGTCCCTATGCCACCGAACAAAATAACACGAGGATGGTCCGCCGCCATCCGCCTCGTCGCACAGAACGATAAGAACGGTGAACTGCCGGCCAGGATAAAAGTTATAATCATAGTGCCAGCCGATGTAGTCTCCTTCTAACGTGTAGTACAGCAGCGAGCATGCACTCTGGTCATGGTCTGCCGCCGGCTGCACAGCGATCCCAACGATCAACTGGATCCACTCCGCCATCTGAGTCGAATGATAGAGTCCGACGCAGCCTGGCGCCGCTTGGTGAAGTCTTTCGTAAGAGACTGTTCCACCCTGCTTATGCATTGGCACAAATGAGCGGACAGCGCCACTTTCCAGTGAGCTGGCCTCGTTTTGCAACGCGGTCAGCGTAGACCCTTCTAGAAACTCACTAACTCGCAAAACGCTCTTCTTGCTAAAGTCGTCCATCAAAGATCGCGATCCATTTCGAATCCGCAGATCATGACTAGAAATGACTTGCCGGTGGGCAATCAAGGCTTGTCGGCCGATGCGAATGCGCCGCGCTGCTCGAAAGCACAAGAAGATTCCGGCAGCAACGAACAGTAGCATTGCCATTGCGAGGGTCATATATTGTCACAGTACCTTGCCTCTTGTCGCTACTCATTGACCGAGATGCCACACTTGATTAACGACGTTGCAGCGCCGCGTCCATGTCACGCTGCAACTCGGCAAATGCATCATCGACTTCGTTCATCCAATGTGTTTCCGGCAGATTGCGAAATCCCGGCTTGTAGACTTCTGACATCCAACGGCCAAAGATCGTTCGGAAGTGTCGAGCTAACATGTGTCGATCCAGAACACCGGCCTTTTGCAGCTCGTGCATTTCTCTGAAGAATGATGTAATAACAAGAAGCTGAACAAACAGCTTTTCGTCTTTGCACAGCGCATTCGGTGAACCCATAGAATCATATACGTGCGCCAGTGATGCACCGGTAAGTATCTCCTTGCGTCGGACCCATACCTTCAGTCGTGCTTCTTGCATTTCTGGAGAATTGTACGTTGATATCAGTCGAAGTGTGTTATCCGTCTTAAGTTTGTCTTCATCACGGCTTTGACTCAAATAGTGCCCAAGAAGGGCTATGCAGGCGCTCACAACGAGAGACGTGAGTGCAGATACGATGACAGTGTGTGTTGAACCACGGTTAGTCTTATCTTTTTGGGGGCTGGCGGTCCGACGAATGAAGATCGAGTTACCGTATCCCTTTGAGGACGTCCACCGCGCCACAGTGCCGCGCGTCGAACGAGTTGTGGTCTGGGATGACGGAAGTTCTCTTTTCATCGGCTGATATCCTGTCAGGCGAACTTGAAGTCATGCGGAAGCGCGTGGTGGATTCAATCTATTGGTCGGCGACGTGGTGTTGACAGTTGCAGTGTTTATCGCTGTCTTTGACTGCAGCGTTAGATGACCAGCCATTTCATGGCCGGGTTAGTGAACTACGGAGTCGCACCGGTCGGTTTCAACGCAGGATTCGCGTTTTGCTCTAGCTCTTCGCTCGCCATATTTAGTGGCGGTTCCTTCAGGCTACGGATGAAGTCTCTGAATACTTGGCTGAACTCGCACTCAATGTCCGGCCAATATTTTCTAAATGCCGACGTGTGCTTCCAGTTATACAGCACACGCCACCATCCAATGTTATATGGATGGTAGAGGTGTCGATCGAGTGCTAGCGAGAGGTATGCGTTTTCAAGTAATGTCATCATCTCGATCAGCATGAGTCTCTCGGCCAGTTCGGATTGCTTTCGTTCTTCGGTTCCTGAATGATCCACAGCATGCTGTTTTTGTTGCTTATTTCCACATAGTTCCCACGCAAAGGATTGCAGCTTGCGATCACAGCGCAGTTTTTCCTGAATTGCGGCGTACGTAACATTGCAATCCAAGTACTCGCTGTTGAGACCCGGCGGTCGTGGCATCCAGCGTGTGTACAATTGGTGAAACAACACTCGATTGGTCGCGGCGGGTTGATTCTGCACGTCGTTAGCCGAGAGAACTCCTTCAACGAGTGTAAGGGCCGTATGTACACCGATTGCGCGGTAGGATTCAAATTGAGCCTCACCGTAGAATTGATCCAGTGTTGGTTCATTCGGGAACAGTCTGTTTTCAGCCTGGAAGTTGAGCAAATCCGTGGGCTCGTCTCCGGTGAGCCCAAGCTTAAGATACACCAGGATCCCATGATTTGCCTCGTAATCAAACTGGGGATCGCTCGGTGGTACGCGTCGATCGGATTGGTGAACATCGTTGTAGAAAATGCGCCCTACAGAAACATGAGTCTTGGCGAATCCCTCGATGGGGCGCGTCTCGTCTACGTCTAGCTCAATCCTGACCCCTAGGTCGATCCGAATCTTGCGGATCATATGCCCCAAGTTCTGGCGGAGGAAGTTCGGATCGGCGCCCGAATCGATCGCCACAATGAACCGGCATCGACGGCGGACAAGTTCGTATACTCCCATGGTCTCGAAGTGTCCTCCGTCGGAAACATACACAAACTCGCGATTGATTCCGGTCATGCCCAGCATTTCCTCCAGCAGGTATGAGACTGATGGGCTGGTCCAATCGTAGTACGGCTTCTTAGGATTGCCCAACCAAGCACCTAGTCGCATGTTGAACACCGTCAGTAGGGCGGTTACCGCTGGCGAGGAATGAAAGCCCATGTTGGGCGATACGGCTGCGCCCGAAACGGCCATCGCCGTTCCTAATCGCAAATTGCCGGCAAATTGAGCCGTGGGGACATAGCCCGTCGAAACGCTGCCGCTGTAGCGTGGCGTAAAGGAAAAGGACTCGGCTTTCCGCTCTTGAAATGCCAGCGATTCTGCTTCTTGCCCCGGTACGAGCTCGCCGATCTTTCGATTCAGCGCTCCGTTAATGATCAGGAATGGTCCGTCGTACGATTTCTGCACGCTGTGTTGTAACTCGGCCAGCTCCATGTCATCGTATGGATCGAGGTTGGTGAATGGATCGGGCCGGCGATCAGCGTTGGTCGCTCCCAGATAACAGCGCACGAGCCGCAGTGCATAAAGGTCGTGCAGCGAAAACGCGTTGACGCCTATCAAGGTGCCAAGCACCGACCACAGCAGGATGCACACGAAGAAGGCCAATAGCAGACCCTGAATCCCACTGATGGGCCTGTCGAAGTAAACGCTGATTCCGAATGTCCGCCAAGGAAAGACCGGCTCGGTTGGCGTTTCAAGCTCGTACAATAGGGCGCCCAGTTCACGGTTCACATAAGTTCCAAAGAAGTCCACGTCGGTTCCGCTGGTGAACCCATGGACTCGGTAGCCCAGCCAGGTGGTGCCGAATGAGACAATAAGCAGCAGACCGACCAAGAAAACCAATGGCGCAATTCTGGCAAGCCAATCCTTCCAGTTTGGCTGGGGAAAGCCGGTTTGCGGACTTTGGGCGGCCCACAGACCGGCGGCCGTTGCTGTGATCCAAGTGGACATTGCCATGACGCCCGGAAAGCCTCGCCAGTATTCGCGGAGCAGCAAGGCCACCAGCCAGGGTCCGAAGATGGTCAGCCCAATGGCAAGCAGCCAACCCGCGGATACTCGCAAGAGACGCGCATTGAGTGAGGACCACCACTCCCGTTCGTACGGCTCGTAGCAGAGACGTGATAGCCCGACCTGAATAAAGTTGCCGAGAACATAGCAAACCAGAAATATGGGAGGACCGAAGGTGACGAATGCGGCCACCTTAATTTGTAGCCGTGTGCTGACTTCCGTCAGCACGTACAGGACCCCATACAGCAACAGGCCCGCTGTTGCTCCGCCCGCAGCTCCCAGCACGAGGGCGGCGAGTCCGCGCCCAAAGAACCATCTGTCGCCACCAGTCACGCTTCGCGGAATGAACGTCGAAAATGCCAATGCTGCATGCATCGCGGCCACGGCCGCGCACATCCACGTAAACAGTGTTCGCCCAGCAAACCATACTTGGGAGCCGTGAGTAACAAACAACAAGGAGCCGCAGCACGCAGCGACGAGCCACACCGATGAGATGGGTGGTGGTTTGGCACTGCGGGAAGTGTGCAAGCGGTCCCTGCATGACAAGGCAATCGTCATTCCCAATGCCAGAAGCAAAGTCGCGACCGCTGCCACGGCAGCGATAGAGGAATTGAACTCGCTGTCGAATGGCGCGCGGAAGACCGAAACGAATTCCACGACCGACCGGGCGAAGAGAAATAGGGACATCACAGCCAGCAGCAAGACAAATTGGTTGAGCAGGAGATTCCGAAGATAAATGGCGATCAGAACCCATCCGTCCGTCGAGAAGATGCCCATACGGGGGCTCAGATAGTTGCTATAGAAGCGCAAGTGGCGAATCGCGGCAGGCTCCGCCCATAGACCCTTGGGGAGCCTGACGGCAGCGCGGTTTGCCAAAGGAGGGCTTTGCGAAGGCGCAGGCCCATCGGAAATGACGTTCGCACCACCACCTTCGCCGTTCCCTTGCGCGCCTGAGGCATCGGCCGTCGCTTCGGCTCTCGGACCTGGGACAAGGTCCGGTGCCTTCGCTTTGGAGTTCTCGCCTGCTTGGTCCCGGTCGGAGTTTGGAGTGACAGGCAGCGCTGAACGCTGGCCATACTGTGCGACAGGATTGCCTTCGTGCGCATAGTTCTCAAACTGAGCCTTCTGCTGCACCGACTCGAAGTCGGCCGTACTCAAGAAGCGCGGTGGATGCAGCTCCTCTACAACCTGTTTCAAGTTCGTCCGATGAATCCAGGCTGTCAGCCATGAACCGATATATCCTCCACCTGACACGGTTGACAAATAGTCAAAGCGCTGGAGCAGCCCGCTGACGGCTAAACCTTGAATGATGCCAAGGCCAAAAGTTGCACTGCGAATACCACCGCCTGAGATCGCCAGCGCACATAGATCACTGTTAAGTGCTGCTTCGTAAACCTCTGCCTCACTCGTAGGTTGCGCAACGTCCACCTCGCAAGTGCTGAGGATTTGCACTCGCTCACTTGCCGAGGAGTCGGGATTGTGTCCCTTGAGGCGCGAACGACGGTGCTTCAGTTGCTCCAGCTCGTCCTTTAGCACGGACTCGAACGTAACTGCTTGTGGTAATGCTGTTGACATGATGGGTTCGAGGCGCGAGCAAAATGGTGACGAGTTGAAAGCTGCATTCCGCGCGCAATTGATTGGCAACTGGTCTGCAAGATAATCAAGTCATGCACTTGTCTATATAAATACACTAGTGTCTTGATATCGTCAAATCTCATTGCCACATATCACGCTGTGGGAGAAATGCAGCAAGTAGTATTACGATGGATTCCGCTCTTAGGCCTTCCAATAATCTTGCGGCAGATCCACCCAATTCACTGATGGGAGACTGTTAACCCCTGCCTTGCGAAGGATGTCGGCGCTTGCCTTCTCCGCCATCATGTAGATAGGCGTGACGATGAAGAATCCGGGAATCTCTGGGAAGACTGAAGCGTCAACGACCCGCAACCCGTCGAGCCCACGAACAGAAAGGTCGCTGTTGAGCACCGCGCTTGGGTCATTCGCTCGGCCAATGCGGCAGGTGCCGCAGGCATGGTGTCCCCACGCTTCGGCCTTAATCCAGTCTTTAATGTCGTTGTCAGCTATTAAGGCGGGACCTGGCTGATCTTCCGATCGGATGACGCTCTGCACCGACGGTCGGCTGATCATGCGTCGGACGAACTTCACACCGTCTAAGAGCGCGTTAAGATCTTCATCGGCCCCCGGACCCTGGAAATAGGCGAAGTCAATTTTGGGTCGTGCGAAAGGGTCGGCCGAGGCAAGCGTAACGCGGCCCCGGCTCTTCGTATGTGCTTTGAGAATTGCCCACGTAAAGTGATTGCGGCGGTCGACACCGTTTTGGTCCTTCAATAGGCGTTCGTCGTAGTCCGGGAAGTAGCCGCGGAAATCGACGGGCAAGGCGAAGAGGAAGAGATCCGGGTCGGTAAGATTCGGTTGGGACCGCTGAATGACGGCTATCACCGCGCCGTTTCCCGCGTACAGACTCTTCTCCCCCTTTCGCCAACTCGCCAAACACGGGTCGGGCAGATCTGGATCCGCTGGTAGTTGGTAAGTGCAGTCTCGGAGGATGGTAAAGTCGTTCTTCATTTCCACGACTACGCCAATTTCGTAGCGATCCTGAAGGTTCATCCCCACCCCTTCCCAGAACATGTTCGGCAATACCGGCGCAATGCCGTGCGCAGTCAATTGGTCCTTGGGGCCGATGCCGGAAAGCATCAGCAGTTGCGGCGTGTTGAACGCGCCACAGGCGACGATCACCTCGCACCGCGCTCGCGCGTTGATGTCAGGTCCAGGCGTAGGACGATTGCCGCGCACCGTGGCCGCCTGATAGAGCGATTCTCCTTGCACGTAACGAACGCCGATCGCCCGCTTGCCATCAAAAAGGATTTGTTTGGCGAAGCAGTTGGTGCGGATCGTCAGGTTTTCCGGATGCGCCGTCTTTACCTGCAAAATGCGCTCGCGGGAGCCACAGCGAACGCCGACGTTGGTTCCGTCCACATCGACAGACACGGGGATCTGAAAGAGTCCCTCGTCGTGGCCCAGCGCCGACAGGCTTGCGTCGTTCGGATCCAAGTTGGCCTGGAGGGCGTGCTTGAGGGCGGCCGTCGGGTCCTGGGCGAGATTGAGCAGCGGCTGGACTATCGACGTTTTGTTTCCGAACAGCGACATCAGCGCGTTCTTGGCGGAGCCAAACTTTTGTATCTTCGCATCGATGAGAGTTTCAAGCGCTGCGGACAAAATCAGTTTGGTCAATTGGCCGTCGACTAGGATGTCTCTGGCTTCCTCCATCTTGGTCGGAAGCCAGCCGCGGAAGCCGTGACGGGCCGGAAGCGTTTCGTCAGCGACCTTGGCGTACTGGCAACGTTCGATCCTTTGAAAGTACTTTCGCATTTGCTCGGGCGCCCAGCCGGCGTCGCCAGTCAACTCCTGCAGCTTTCTCCAGTCACTATCGTGTGGATAGACGGTGATTAGCGCATGATGGGTCGTGCATCCGCCCAGCCCCGCCGCACGCGGATAGAGAACGCCGTCGACCTTGTCTCCCGTCGTCTCCGGATAGCGGTCATAATACTTCGTATCCCGCTGCTGCAATTGCAGGTCCTCGAAGTGCCGAACCCAATAGTCCCAACGCATTCCAGTTTCCTGCGTCGCTTGGGCATGAAACCCAGGGACGGCGTACGCCTCTCCTTTCGTTTCGCCCCCCGCCTCCAACAGCAGCACGCTGAATCCGGCCTGGGC
>Ga0180085_1000719_pt1 | contig 11414 bp, 14 predicted proteins | sample EasRiv730_16_10D_FD_123013 | JGI IMG/M metagenome (GOLD analysis project Ga0180085, IMG submission 123013) | Soil microbial communities from meander-bound floodplain in the East River, Colorado, USA - East River metaG ERMLT730_16_10D | ecosystem: Environmental > Terrestrial > Soil > Floodplain ... | reverse complement strand
GAGGCCGTTCGAGCGAGAGAGCTGGTCGAGGTAGGCCCGCAGCACCGCGAAGCTGGCCGGCCACACGAACTGCGGCTGGCCCTGCACGTTCAGGTAGTCCAGCTTCACGGACTTCGCGGCGTCGATCTCGTTCTGGGAGATGAAGCCGCTGGGCGTCAGCTGGAAGATGTCCAGCCCGCGGGAGATCTCGGAGCTGTAGATGCTGCCGTTGTACCAGTAGGCGGACCACGAGCCGCCGCCCTCCATCTTCGTCGAGTCGACGGGGCCGCGGTCGAAGAAGGCGATTTCCTTCGGGTGCGCCGCATCGGTCCAGTCGAACACCGAGATGCCGCCCTGATACCAGCCCTGCACCATGATGTCGCGGCCGGGGATCGGGATCAGCGAGCCGTTGTGCGCCACGCAGTTCTCGAACTGGGTCTGCGGGGCCAGCATCTTGTAGTAGCTCTTGAACGTCATCTTGTTGTTCACGAGCGTGAAGATCGCGTCCGCGCCCCACTCCGGCTTGTCCGTGGCGCGGCACTTCGGCTGGCCGCCGCCGCCCCACTCGTCGGAGAACAGGATCTGGGTGCCGTCGTTGTTGAAGGTCGCCGAATGCCAGTACGAGAAGTTCGAGTCGGCCACGGCGTCGATCCGCTTCGGGTTGACCACGTCCCGGATATCGAGGAGGAGGCCGTAGCCGCCGCACGCGCCGCCGGCTAGCCCGATCGCCGGGTAGACGGTGATGTCGTGGCACTGGGTCGGGCCGGGGCGGGGGCCCTTGGGAGCGCCATCAGGCGCGGCGCCGACCAGCTGATCCACCATGCCCTGGACGGCGCCGCGCAACGCGGCGCTGTCCGCGGCCGTCGGCGCGCCGGATCCATTGCGGGCCTTGACGATGCTATCGAGCCGGGGCTGGATGAAGCCCGGTGGCAGGACGTATTCCGTTCCGTTGATCTTCGCGGTGTATCCTCCCGCGGCGCGTGCTTCCGCGGCGGCCTTCGCCGCTGCCGCCGCATCTTCCGGTGCCTCGCCGTGCGCCGGCGCCTCGGTCAGGTCGTTGAAGATCCGCGGAGAGCTGACGATGCTCGCCTGGTCGGGGTGCGCCAGCGGCACCTTGATGACCTCGATCCGGAAGAGGGCGGAATTGGGGTCCTTGTCCGGCGCCAGCCGGGAGCACCCCGGCAGCTCGCTCGGCGAACGCACGCCCGCCGACCCGGAGACGTAGATGTAGACGTTCTCCTTGTCCTTCGGGTCCTCGACCACGGTGTGGGTATGGGACCCGCGGCAGGTCTGCACGTTGCCGACGTACTTCGGATTGGTGATGTCGGTTATCTCGAAAATGCGAATGCCGCGCAGGCGCTCATGGCTGACCGTGTCGCGGACCCCCTGGGTGCCGCAGTCGAGCCGGCCGCTGTTGCCCTCGCCCGAGACGAACAGCAGGTGCTTGTAGACCGACACATCGCTCTGGGACGCGGGACAGAGGAACCCGATCTTCAGGGTTGGCTTGGCCGGGTTCGAGATGTCCCAGACCTGGAAGCCGTTGTAATTGCCCTGGATGGCGTAGTTCCCGACGAAGGAGATGTCGGAGTTCGTGACGCCGACGAATTTCTCGGACGACGGCGTGTTGGAAACGAGACGAAGATTCCACGAGGCCTCGGCGGCGTTCGTGGCTCCCGCGCGCAGGCCGACCCGCGGGTCCGGTTTGGGCGCGGCGGTCGACATGCTGGCGGAGCCCGCCGATGGCGACGAGGAGGCGCATCCCGCGAGGGACAACGCCCCGATGGTGAGCACCAGCAGGCCCAACCGGGCGGTCGATGGTGTGGCCGGACGGTGAACCCTCTTTACGGATGCCATGGCTGCTTCCTGTGTGGGGATGGAGATGAACGGGCGACGAGGCGAAGACGGGATCATCATGGGCTGCTTGTACCGGGAGCGAGGGTGATCAGCATCCGCTCCATACGCTCGATCTCGGTGGACTGATCGGCGTAAACGTCGGAGGCGAACCGGAAGACGCCCTCTTCCTCCCCCGCGCCCTGGGAGGCGAAGAGCTGATCCACCATGGTCAGGGCGCCCTTGTGATGCTCGATCATCGAGGTGAGGAACAGCCGGTCGAACTCCGGCCCCCGAGTGCGGTCCAGGATCGCCAGCTGCTCGGCCGTCAGCATTCCGGGCATCAGCGGGGAGTGATCCATCCCGGGCATCATGTGATGGGTCGAATCCACCCGCGGAACCGGCTCCTTGCGGTCCCGGAGCCAGCGCTGGATCAGCGCAATCTCGTCACCCTGGCCCACGACGATCCGCTCGCACAGGGCCCGCACCGACGGGCTCGCGCCGTGGGTCGGCGCCCAGCCGGCCATCAGCAGGGCCTGCGCGTGGTGGTGAATCATGCCCGACATGAACTGGACGTCCGCCTCGGTGTAGTGGGACCGGACGTCGTCCGCCTTGGGTTGGGGCGCGGGAGCGGTGGTGGATTGCTGCCCGGTTGCGCTGCTGCAGGCCGCCATGGCGAAACCGGCGAACAGAACCGCCAGCCCGCGGCGCCGCCGAGTGACGCCAGGGAATCGCAGGTGGTCGTTCTCAACTGGCATTGAACACCTTGTGGGGACGTGCGAATGGTCAGCGGGAATGTCCCCGCTGTTCAACGTACAACTGTTAGACGGCCAAGGCCGCCTGAGGGTTTCAATTTGAAGCCGGGAGGATACCATGACCACGGCGACGCTGCAGGCCCGGAGCCTCGAGCCGACCTTGACCTCGAATTGCTCGCCAGGCAGGCGAAGGCTGCCGGAATTGCCCTCGATCAGGGACCGGGGGCGCTCGCGTGGGGGTCGATTGCCGAGTTAGCACGGATGCCTCAGGGAGGAGCGGCGCCGAGGCCCCGGGCCATCCCGGTGGCCAGGAACACCATGAGGACGACCAGGGCGGCCTGAAGGAGGCTCGCCCGGGCGTAGGCGGCGGCCCTGCCGGTCTCCGGTGCGAGGCCGCGGGCGAGCGCCCGCCGCCAGCGAATGAGGGCCATCATCGGGCCCAACTCGAGGAGGAGGATGGCAACCAGGAACGCCATCTTGGTCAGGAACAGGTGATTGTGCAGGTAGTAAGCGGCGCCTTTTTCGAATCCGGCGAACGCCCGGAGCAGGCCGGTGGCGATCCAGAGGCCGGCGGAGGCTCCCCACCACGCGTCGGCATAGAACACCCGGCGCAATCCCGGCGCGTCGAGCGGTCCCAGCAGGGCGCGCCGGCGCGCCCAGATCGCGCCCAGCCCGATCCCGAGGGCCAGCGAGTGCACCGCGGCAAGCACCCACCGCAATCCCATGAATGCCTCGACCGCTGGAGTCGCGGGCGACCGGGGCGCTAGAGGTCGACGAGCGCCTTGAACCCGCCGTACATCATGCGCTTCATGTCGAAGGGCATCGCCTTCATGTCCATCATGCTCGCGAGCCGCGGGTCCTTCATCACCTTCGCGTTGACCCGGTCCCGGTGCGCGCGCGACTTGTACACGATGAACGAGAAGAACACCGCCTCACCGCGCTTGGCCCGGACTCTGCGCGGAAACGGCACGCCCATCTTCACATTCAAGTCGTCACCGACGCATTCGAGGTACTCCACGGCACCGTGCTCACGCCACACCTTGCCCGCCTTCTGCGCCATCCGGCGGTAGGCGTCCAGCTTCTTCCTGGGGACGGGCAGGACGAATCCGTCGACGTATCGCATTTCAACCTCCTCGTGGCTGCTTCGGACGTGTGGTCCGGGCTCAAATTGTGGCCATCCAAATTGACTCACATCGTGATGCGGGATGTGAGGTGAATCACATCCACAGCGGTGGTCTCCGAAGTGTTTCAATTCGATGCGTTCACCCCCGCGGATGGAGCCTACCCGCGTGAACTCCTCCACCAAACGAACACCGCGACTGCGGCGGGAATGCCGAAGACCAGCAGGAAAACGGGGGCTTCCTCCGCGATCGAATAGCCGGCCCTAGAGACACCGGCCCACATGTTGATTGCGGCGCCGACAAACCAGAGCGCGATGAAGACCAGCGCGGCCTTCGGAACGCCGGTGCCCGGCGCGCCGACCGCCCGGCCGATGAGGAGGCAGACCGCGAGGAGCGCGAAGCCGCCAAGCAGGACCTTCGATGTGTGTGACATGGATTGCGCTCGCCTCGCGTGCGCCGTCGGCGGCGACCCCCGGTTACGGCTATTTCGAATCCGCTTGCACCGGCTCCCCGAGCCGAAGCAGGTTGCCGTCCGGGTCCCGGTAGCCGACCTCGCGCTGGCCCCACGGCTGATCCACCGGACCGTATTCGGCGACCAGGCCGGCCGCTTGCGCCTGGGCGGCGAGCGCGTCGAGGCCGGTGACGTTCGCGTACACCACCGCGCCCATCGGGGCCACTCGGTGTTCCGTGAGGAACAACTCCACCGCTCCATACCGAACCGATCCGATCCGCGGCCGCTCCGGTGCGAGTTGGTGGGACCACGCCAGGGTGAAACCCAATTTGCCGTAGAACTCCACACCCCGGTCGAGATTCGCCACGGGGAGCACCGGAATCACCTGCTCAATCCGCGGGGCGGTCATGCCAGGATGGGCCGATCGCGCTCTCAGCCGGCCGCGGGCTGCTTCACACCGAGCGGCGGCGCAACGCGTCCGTCCGGCGCCGGCGCGAGGCGCGGCTCGGCGCCGAGCCAGTAGAGTCCGTTGGCCATGATGCAATAGCCCGTGGCGGCGAACCAGACCATCGCCGCGCCGACGAACCCGGTAAACGCAAGCCACCACGGGCTGTGGACCATCGAAAGCACGGAGGCGATCGAGATGTTGATGCCGACCGCCAGGTAGATGCGGCGCTCCAGGTACCAGCGGTCCGTCTGCATGAGGTAGAACTTGCTCGGGCCCGGACGGCCCAGCTTCGGCGTGAAGCCGAGGCGGTAGAGCACGTTGCCCACGACGCAGAAGCCAGTGAGTGACACGACGATGGAGGCCATGCCCACCACGATGACGCCGAATGCCCAGCGTGGATCCATCCGGGCCGCGAGCGATGTGAACGTGAGCAGGAAGACACCGGCGATGAGCCAGACCGTCCGCTCGATATACCAGCGATCCGTGGGCACGATGTAAACGCCTCTGCGCAGTGCCATGGTGTCGCTCCTTTCCCTTCGAATGCAATTCAGGTGGGATCCCGGATGGCGATGACTGCAATGTGGCTCCGGGACGCTGGATCGTCCACCTCCCGGGGCTCGATCCCGCAACGTGCCGCGCGGAAGCGATGTCGCGCGTCCGCGATCGCATCCTCGGCGGCCGCGGCTGAATCCGCGCCGGCGCGCTTGGTGCCTATCCGGCGCCCAGGGCGGCCACGAGCCCCGCCACCGCGGCCAGGACCAACACCAGGGGAGTGTACACGCCGGAATCCATCCGTGCGAACGGCGTGTCGCGGACCCGTTTGAACAGGCCCACGTAGCGGAAGTCCCCAATGCCGCGCAGGAGTAGCACGACGGCGACCCCCGCGCTGCCGATCGCGGGCGCCGGCGCCGCCAGGAAACCAGGCCCGAGCCCCGCGCGCTCGAGCAGGATCCACCCGCTGGCCACCAGGAGCGCGGCGACGCCGAAGGCCGCGACTGGGCCGGGACTCAGCACCGGCGAGCCATCGGGGCGCGTGGGAACGCCGGCCGTGAAGCTGCCCGGGCCGGTGAATGTCCAGCGTACGTGAATCGCGGCGAGGCCGGCGAACACCCCGGTCCCGACCAATGCGAGGAATTGAACGATCACCCGGGTCTCCACGACGGAAAGGCTGTCACCGGCCCCCGGATTGCGCAAGCACGGTCAAGGGCGCGCTGGGAATGCTCTCCCTGCTTCAGCGGCTCGATTGCCGGTCCCCACCGACTCCCATAGTTTCCCGAGTGCGGCCCCTCAGGTCCACTGCTGGAGGCACCCATGCGTGACGACTTCGCTCTGATTCTCACTTCGCTGCGTGACTCCTGGTATCAGATCGCTGCGTTCCTGCCCCGCGTCCTGGTGGCCCTGGTGCTCCTCATCATCGGCTGGCTCCTCGCGCGCGGCCTCAGATGGCTCGGCGTGCGCCTGCTCCGCCTGCTCCGGGTCGATACGGCGGCGGAACGCACGGGGGTCGATGACTTCCTGCTCCGGGGCGGAGTCCGCTTCACGGTGGTGACGCTGACGGGGCAGTTCATCTACTGGGTCGTCCTGCTGATCTTCGTCATCGCCATGTTCAGCGTCCTGGGCCTGACCATCGGTCCCGAGCTGGTCGCCCGGGTGGCCGGCTACGTGCCCAGCGTGGTCGCCGCGCTGGCCATCCTCGTCTTCGGTTCGCTCATCGCCCGCTTCGTCCGCGGCCTCGTGGAAGCCTACCTGAACAATTTCGGCGTCAAGGCATCGGCACGAATCGCCATGCTGGTGCATGGCACGCTGCTGGCCTTCGTGGCGGTCCTCGCGCTGGAGCAGGTGGGGATCGCCGTGGATCTTCTCACTTCGGCATTCAAACTGGCGTTTGGCGGCCTCTGCCTCGGGCTCGCGCTCGCCTTCGGGCTCGGGGGCCGGAACTGGGCCGAATCAATTCTCGAGCGCACGCGGTCGAAGCGATGATCGTCGACTGCCACGTTCACCTCAACAATTACGACGAGGACCGCGTCCCGACGCTGCCGCAGTGCATCGATCAACTCGAACTGGCGATGCGGCGCAACCGGGTGGACCTCGCGCTCGTGCTGACCTCCTACACGGTGACCCCCGGGCGTCCCTCGACCAGGTCGGTGGTCGAGGCCGTCCGGGACATTCCATTCCTCTATGTGGTCGCGGGCCTCGACTATACGTCGTTTACAGCCGATCACCTGGTCGAATTGGCAGACTACGTGCAGGCCGGCAAGGTGCGCGGCCTGAAACTCTATCCGGGATACCAGCCGTTCTACCCGAACGATCCGAAGTGGAGCCCGGCGTATGCGTTCGCCGCAGAGCACCGGATTCCCGTGATGATTCACACCGGCGACACGTACACCGCCAAGGGGAAGCTCAAGTACGCCCATCCGCTCCACGTCGACGAGGTCGCCGTGGATTTTCCGGACGTCCGGTTCGTCATCTGCCACATCGGGAACCCGTGGATCCGGGATTGCATGGAGGTCGTCTACAAGAACGCCAACGTGTTCACCGATATCTCCGGCTTGACGCTGGGCGAATTCGAGGATCGGTTCGAGGTCTACATCCGGAAACAGGTCCTGGAGATGCTGCTGTACGGGGTCGAGCCGCACGCGGTTCTCTTCGGAACCGACTGGCCGATCTGCTCCATGGAGTCCTACCTCGCGTTCATGGAGGATCTCGCCATCCCCGAGAAGGACAGGAGCAAGATCCTGTCGGACAACGCGATCGAGCTGTTCCGGCTGGACCCGCGGAACAGCCTGCTCAGGGCCGGTTTCCGGCGGTGACACCTCGGAGATGCCGGAGCCGGTCGGGAGTGGGCGGCCGCGCCACGGCGACGAACGCGTGAGGGCGCGTCAGCGTGTCGGCAGGGTCGGCGTCTCCGGCGGCTGCGGAAGCGCGCGTCGCTTGGCCGCCAGGAGCGCAGAGACCGCGACACTGGAACTGATCGCGGCGCTCACCAGGCCCAGACCGACCAGCGGCAGGTACACGACGGCGGGCGCGCCGAAGATCAGCCCGAGCGCCCCGAAGAGGACCGGCGGCGCCGCCCCGCCGACGGCGCCCCACAGGGCGATCCGCCCCGTCGAGACCTGCTCCAGCCGGCGCCGTTGCTCGCCGCGGGCGAGGAGCAGGCCGAGATAGAGGCCGGAGATCAGGCCGAGCGCCCCGTACCCGATGACGTGCGTCAGGATCCAGCCGGCCAGGGACTGGTCGGTTGGAGGGTATTCTCCGCTCGCCACCCACCGATACACGGCCACCGCGACACCAATCGCCAGCCACGGGATGGTCCAGAGCCCGGCGAGCTTGAGCAACGCACGGAACTGCTGTGAGAAGATCACGGGTCCTCCAGGGCTTGGCGCAGCCTTGAGCCTCGGCACCCGATCTGCGCGACGCGGGTCCGTCGAACCTCCGTGAATATCGGGAGATTTGGACTGCGCAGCAAAGGAGCCGCGAAACCGGGGGCGTGCGGAGGGCTAGGGCCGGGCGACGGTCGCGATGACGGTGGACTTTCCGTCCGGTGAGAGCTTCCTGACCCGGGGCACCCATTGGAGGCGGTCCTCGGTCGCCGTGTGCAGGTATTCGAGGACATAGATGTCCCGGCCGAAGAGCGCGACGGCCGTCGGCGACCACGGACCCTCGAGCTGCAACACGGTGGTGACTTTCCCGTCGGGGGTGACCTTCAGGACACTGCCGCATCCACTGGCGGCCACGTACACGACGCCGCTGGAATCGACCGAGAGTCCCCGCAGCAGCGGATCGTTCGCGTCCGTACCGGGAATCGACGCGCACCGCGGCAGGGCAATCTGCGCGGCGACGGTCGAGACACGCCCCGCTGCGCTGATCCGCCGGATCGCGTTGTTCTCGGTGAAGTAGAGGGAGCCGTCGGGACCGGTGGCCAGGCCGTTGAGGTGGGGCAGGGGAAGGTTGACGAGGACCGAGCTCTGCCCGCTGGGCGTGAGCCGCCGGAGGTCCAGACCTCCCCCGGCACCGGGAGAGGAGTAATAAAGGTCGCCATCCCGACCCATCGTGAGTGGAAAATCGCTGGCGAGCAACAACGCGGGGTTGGCGCCTACTCGTACGACATCTCCGCCTGAACCCGACGGAAGCCGGACGCCGGCGAACCGGTCATCCGCATCGATGGTCATCCAATGAAACCTCGGTGCGGCAATCCGGATCAGGTTGCCCCGCACATCAATCTTCCACAGCCCGGAGCCGGTATCGACGAAATAGACCTGCCCCAGCCGGTCGACGACGATGCCGGAGCCTGGATGGGCCAGGACGGGCATGGGGAAGAGCGAGGCTGCGGTCAGGATCAGACCAGGAACCCAGCGGGTTCGGCTCGTGCTTCGCATGGTCGGCTCTTCGCCCAGTTGACGGGCATCGCGGGGAGGGGCTTCGTCACATATTTGGGATGCCGGTGGAGAGGCCGGGGTTTGATCAAGGCGGCTCCGCGGGACTACGGAACCCACTCCAGGAGCCTGCCGGGCTGCAGGTGAAAGTAGCCGCAGAGGGCATTCAGGGTCTCGGCGTGCAGTCGGCCGAACGTGCCACCCGGACGGGAGAGCCGGTGGGCGGTGGGGTAACTGAGGTTAGTCCCTTTACTGAGGGCGTAGGCGGAGATGCGCCGTACCTCCATGAGCTGGTGAATCCGGAGCCGGACCATGGGAATTCCTTCGGGCGGGACCGCGCTGACTCTAGGCTCGAGTCTTGCAGTGTGTACCCTTGCCCTTTATTCTATATATGGCATTCTCCACCGAGAAGTTGCGGGTGCGAGGCGATCCCGCCCCTGAGTCACACCCGGGTATCCGAAAGTCGTCCAGTGCACGGCCCGTGCTGGATCGGGCTATTCGACTCGGTATCAGGCAGGATGGTGCCCTCATGGTTGCGCAGTCGGTGCACGGCAGCGCCACAGACTTCAAGGCCCGAGACGGCGGCATCCAGGGACAGACGCGAGTGAGTGGTCAACTGAATCGCCCTACGCAGGATTGGAGAGCGCGCTTGGACACTGGTGGAACGGAGAGCCTGCCTCATGACCGCTAAGGTCAAGCCCATTTCACTGGTCCTCATCGACGATAACCGGCTCCTGCGCGAGGGGATCGCGGCGATGATCCACGCCCAGCCGGGGTTCAAGGTCCTGGCCGCATCCGCGGATGTCGACGAGGCCCTCCGAAAGGTGCGGGAAGCCAAGCCGGACGTCGTCCTGCTGGATTTCGGGCTGGAGGACCACGACAGCCTGAGTCTGACCGGGACGGTCCACGACGAGGTTCCCGAGGCCAGGGTGATCGTCATGGGTCTGCTGACCACTCAGGAGGATGTCGCCAATTATGTGCGGGCGGGGGCGTCCGGCTTCATCATGAAGGACGCCTCGTTCGAGGATTTTTTCGCGACCATTCGCGCCGTGGCCGGCGGGGCCGAGGTCCTGCCTCAGGCGCTGACCAACTCGCTCTTCACGCAGATCACCCGGAACGTGGCCGGGACGAGCAAGGCCCGGCTGCTGGAAGCGGTGCGCCTGACCAGCCGGGAACGGCAGGTCGTTGACCTCCTCGCGGAGGGCCTGAGCAACAAGGAAATCGCGACCCGGCTCCACATCGCGGTCCACACGGTCAAGAGTCACGTGCACAACGTGCTGGAGAAGCTGGCCCTTCGCAGCCGATTGGAAGTGGCGGCCTTTAGCCACGCCGCAGGAGGATCGAAAGCCTTCGAGCCCTAGCTCCTCGCGGACCTCCCCAGGGTAGTTCCTTCGACCTAGATCACATTTCCGCCGTTGGATCGATGGTACCGCCGGGTCGGCAGAACCATATTTGCTGCCTGCGCTGTACCCCCTGAGGGGGCGGGCCGCAGGGCCTGCCCTCTTCCCTCCTTCCGGCTGGCGTCCAGGGACTCCCTGGTCCGCCGCGTACTCCCTCCGAAGTAGCTCCTAATCCACTCTATTGATGGATTTGTTCGCCCCCGCGAACCGGGTAGCGTTCTCTCATGGCGTGACCCGTAGGAATTTCACCCGTGGCATGAGGGCCCGATGACACCACCCGCGAGGTACAACCCGAAGCATGTGACAGGCTTCCGACTGGAGCAACTGGCTTCGGCCTTTGACCGGGTGCGGCATCCACGCGACTGGAAGGCGCCGATCCGCGCGGTGATCCCGGCGGCGGACCGGCCGGTAGTGGAGAAGGCCGTGCTCTGGTTCACGAATACGATTCCCATGTTCGAGGCGGCTCCGGGGACGACCGATCACGTGGTCGTCACGTCGCTGGGCTATCGACTCGGGACGGCCGGGGACCCGGTAGCGGGCTCGGTTTTTCGTGAGTAGAAGTTGCCAGGGTCGGTGGAGTCGGCCTGTACTTGTACTTGCGATGAGGCGCCCGCGCAGCGGAGCGCCATCCCTGAAAGAGTGGAGAACAGGATGACCCGAGGAATGCTCGCAGTGCTCGCGGTGATGGGGCTCCTCGCCTGCGGCCCAGCCAAGCTGGATACAGCCGAGGGCGAAACGGGCGGACGCAATTTGGAGCTCGCGCTCAAGCGCGGCACCACGATCAATGTGACGATGGGTGAGACCATCACCTCGCGCAGCAGCGTCGCCGGGGAAACGGTGACGACAACGGTCGACGCCGATGTCAGGGATGCGGGCGGCCGGGTGGTGATTCCTGCCGGGTCCACCGTGGAGCTGACCATCGTCGAAATCGCCCCGGCCAGGAACAAGAGTCAGGCCGACGGTTCGCTGACGCTTCAGGTGACCGGCGTCACGATTCGTGGGCGGGGATACCCGCTCGCAGGTGAGGTCACCGAGGTGGCCCACACCTTGGAAGGTC